>Ga0137418_10005303_pt1 | contig 11818 bp, 14 predicted proteins | sample CZODoug3_1_2_16f_FD_122242 | JGI IMG/M metagenome (GOLD analysis project Ga0137418, IMG submission 122242) | Vadose zone soil fungal communities from Angelo Coast Range Reserve, California, USA - CZODoug3_1_2_16fungal (Hybrid Assembly) | ecosystem: Environmental > Terrestrial > Soil > Vadose... | reverse complement strand
TCGCCGGCTGCCATCCGTGCCGCTAGATTTGGGCTCGAGCAGAGTCTCACGTGGTGAGTGCGCCACACATCGTTTACGTGCGATTCGAGCCAGGACTCGCCCAATCCTTCGGATTACTCCCGAATGACGGGCAACTCTGACGTAACGCGATTAGGTAAGGGTGGCCGACATCCATGATAAGTCCGTGTCAAGAGGGCAAAAACTCTCCTGACGCGCTCGGGAGGAGCGCTAACAAAAGTCTTCAGGTCTCTCCAGCTCGCCTTCGCGCCTCTCGGCGGTGGTTCCTCTTCGATCGAGAACCAGACCTCCATTTGCTGTCTCGGCCCCGAAGGGCCTCACAGAAGATTGAGTTTGTGATCTCCTGCCAGTCTCGAAACAATTCGATGGGGGCATCGGGAGCCTACGCTCCGTCGCTCAGTCGGCTACTGACGAGACCTGGCAGGCTGCGCGCTGAAGAGATCCTCCTGATATTTTCGGCACCATACTACGCGGCGGTGCGGTTTTCGCTTGCTACTACCAGAAAGTCTTTTTGGCGGCGATCGACGGCAACCAAGTACGCCACGAGCTTCCGCGCCACGGCCAACGTGGCGCGATTGGCGTTGTCCTTCTGCTTTTCCCGGTCATAGAGCATAGCCAAGTCCACACTGTTTCGCGGCGCCATCTTTGCTGCCTCGATCAATGTCGTCTGCAGATGTTTGTTGCGCTGCTTCGAGAGTGGTGTGCGCTTGATGACGTTTGCCGAACTATTCTCGGCACCACACAGTCCACAGTAGCTGATGGCCTTCTTGATCGATGAAAAACGCTGCACGTCGCCAACTTCCAGCGCCCAGGTCAGCGCGGTGATCGGACCAACAGCGGGAATCGTCATGAGCCTCTCCACTCGTTCCCTCAATAGCGAATCACGCTGAAGAGAGCGCACCAGTGCACTTTCGATCTTCCCTAGGCGAACTACCGTTTCGCGGCACAACCGCAGCAACGGTTTCAGCCCTTCATCGATGTCCTGGTTGGTCGCCAGCAGTTCACGGAAGTACCCGACCTTGTGGAGCTTCTGTTTGTTATAGCTCACGCCAGCTTCCATCAGCAGAACAGCAATCTTGTTCTTCATCTGCACGGCTTGGCGGACCAGCAAGTTCCGATAGCGCAACGTGCGCCGCCGCTCGCGAATCTCCGTCGAAGCCATGTAACACTCCGGCAGAAAATCACATCGCAGGCAGTCGGCAATCTTGTGGGCATCAATGCGATCGTTTTTTTTCTTGGCAGCGGCGATGGCGCGCAGCATCAGTGGATGCGCCACCTTCACAGCAGCTGCATGAGGCTTGAGATGATCGTAGATCCAGGCAGTGAAAATGGTCGCTTCCATGGCCACCGTCCACGGCTGCGGAAGCGTCTTCATCCACATGTCCAGGTCTAGTCGTGTGGCGGGAATCTCGGCTTCTGCGTAAATGCGGCCGCTACCGTCCTTCACGCAGTAGCTGATCGTTTTCTTGTGAACATCCAAGCCGATGTAGTACATATTTTCCATGGGGGAGCCTCCTTGGTTGTATCTGAATCAGCGGCGTCGCTGAGTTCAGCTTTTTTACACCAAGCGCTCCTCCATGACTTATTCATTCAAACAATCCGGGACCGGTCTCGTACAGGAGGGTCCCTGTTTGCGTTCATCATCTAAGTACCTCTGACGGGCGAAACCAGAATCTCGACTGGTACACTCTGGAGAACGTGCGAGGAGGGAGAGGCTGCAAATGACGGCAGGGCAAACTTTGAACGAAAAGATGCAAGGTAAGGGCGAGTTCTTTCACTTGGAGGACAGAGCCTCCGATCATTTGTTCATTGAAAAGGTATGGCGCTGCCATACCGACCGTGGGGATACGTTTCTCTCCGTTGCGGCCAACAGTTTTGAGATGGTCCTCACGCGACTAAGAGGAAAGAGCTTTCTCACGCTCCGAGGACCAGAGACCACTGTAACTGCCGTAGATTGTCCCGCAGAAGGCCAGTGGGTCGGCATCCGCTTCGAACCGGGAATCTTCATGCCACGATTTCTCCCTGGGAGCCTCCGCGATCATAAAGATGCAACACTTCTGCCAGCCACAGGTCAGTCTTTTTGGCTAAACGGCTCTGCCTTGGAGTACCCGAGCTTTGACAATGCCGAGTCGATTGTGAAACGACTTGCAAAATCGGGGATCCTCTCTCGCGATCCGATCGTGGAAGACACATTGCTGCGGCGCCCAAGAGAACTATCCTTGCGTTCCGCACAACGCCACTTTCTGCGATCCACGGGCGTCACGTACGCTACGTTTCGCCAGATCGAACGAGCACGCTATGCAACGATCCTGCTCAGGGAGGGAGTTGCGATCCTGGATGTCGTTAGCCGTCTAGGTTATTTCGACCAGGCACATCTCACACGATCCCTCAGACGCTTCATCGGAGAAGCGCCCACGAAAATCATGCAGCGCCGAAGGCAGTTGTCGTTTTTGTACAAGACCGAATTTCCCCCAATAGTCGATAGTCGTACCTGAGGTCAAAGCACTTTTGTTGCTCGTCATACATTGCAGAAGGAGACCCACGATGTCCGTCAAGACGCTGATCGCAATGATTGCGACTGTGACCGCCAGCTTTGCGGCCCCGGCGATCGTTCACGCAGCCCAGGAGAAGCCGACCATGCAAACCGCAACACCCAAGCCCGTCAAGACCGGCCATGCTGCCGTCAATGGCGTCAACTACTACTACGCCGTGTACGGCACAGGCGAGCCGTTGTTGCTTCTTCATGGCGGCCTGGGCCAGATCGAGATGTTCGGTCCCAACCTGACCAAGCTCGCGCAGAGCCGGCAGGTGATCGGCGTCGATCTGCAGGGCCACGGCCGCACGCCGCTGGGCGATCGCGAGCTCAGCCTGGTCGACATGGGCAACGATATGGCCGGCGTGCTCAAGAAGCTCGGCTACGACAAGGTCGACGTGCTCGGCTATTCGATGGGTGGCGGCGTCGCGTTCCAGTTCGCCGCTCAACATCCGGAAATGGTTCGCCGCCTGGCGCTGGTTTCCACCCCCTATTCGCAGGACGGATTCTATCCGGAGATGCTGCCGCAGCAGGCGGCAGTCGGTGCCGCTATGCTGGAGCAGATGAAGGAAACGCCGATGTACAAGTCGTACGTGGCGATCGCGCCGCGTCCGAAAGAGTTTCCGAAGCTGCTCGATGCGATGGGCGCATACATGCGCAAGTCGTACGACTGGTCGGCCGACGTCAAGAAACTGACCATGCCGGTGATGCTCATCTACGGCGACAGCGACATGATCCGGCCGGAGCACATCGTGAAGTTCTACCAGTTGCTCGGCGGTGGACTGAAGGACGCCGGTTGGCAGCGCGAGCACATGTCGCAGAATCGCCTGGCGATCCTGCCGAATCTCACGCACTACGAAATGGGCCTCGCACCGCAGTTGGTCGACACCGCTTTGCCGTTCCTTGACGGCCAAGGCCGCGCCAAGAGTTGGGACGAGCAGGTGAGCACGAAGTAAATCTCACCGTACCCGGCTGCCGCTAGCGGCCTCCGTCGGATTTGACGACGAACGGGTGGCGGCGGATGTCTGCGACGCAAGGGACATCCAGCGACTTCGGGTCCGCAGTTTCGAGAAATCGGGCGATCGGGACTATCAATGTCTGGAACCGCCTTAACGTCACTACTAGGTTGGTAGAGGGCGACTGGGCAAGGTCGTCTGAAGCGGAGAACTGGGCGGGAAACGGCTCGGCGTCGCACTGAGCGAGCTGGAGAAATTGCTTCGCCGGTCGCCTCCTTCGAGCCTGCACTTAGAATCTCAGGAGGAAACTGAGATAGTACGTTCGCGTTCGTAAACAGGACAGGGCGGTGGAGAAGATGAAACTGCTGTTGAGGCAGGGAGCGAGGTAAAAGCGGCGGGACCTGCATGTATCCCAGACGTCGAGATGTACCGGCGCGAGGACATAAGAATGGGACTATGGTCGGTGATTCTTGTTTGCTTCGCGATGGCCGCAGCTATTGGTGGCGGCATATACGAATCTGTTGTCCTCGCGCTGATTTGGCGGAAGTCTCCGCCGGCGTCATTCTTGGCAGGTGCAGCCTCTTTCATGGCAGCCGAAATGGGACGGTGTGAGGCCGGGAGCTAAGCTACACATCAGAGATAAGCCTTGCTAACCGGCAAGCTGTCATTTCAGTCCAAGTATCGTGGAAAACTCCAGGAGGGATAGATGAGGACGGCCGGCAAGCTGATTGTCACGGTAATATTTGCGACCGCGCTGGCACAGGCATCGCAAGAACAGCCGAGTGCTTCTAGTGGGCGAACCCCGAAGACCGTAGCTGAGCGACTGGGATATCCAGCAACTTCGCGATTGCTGGTGATCCATGCTGACGACTTTGGCATGCTGCACTCGGTCAACAAAGCCACCATTGAAGCCCTCAACAATAGATGGATCACTTCCGCAAGCGTTCTGGTTCCATGTCCCTGGTTTCCAGAGGCAGCCCGCTTTGCGCGTGACCATCCTGAGTGGGACCTGGGTATCCACTTGGCACTCAATAGCGAATGGACATCCGTACGCTGGCGGCCAGTTTCGTTTGGTAGCAACGGATCGAGCCTGACCGACAAAGACGGCTACATGCCACTAACGGGCGCAGAGGTAGGTAAGCTGGCACAAGCTCCCGACACGGAGCGCGAGATGCGGGCACAGATCGAGACCGCACGCGTTGCTGGCGTGAAGTTCACGCATTTCGATACACACATGTTCGCTGTTTCAACCAAGGCCCAAATTGGCGCCCAATACGTAAAGCTCGGCCGAGCTTACGGCGTACCCTTGCTCTTAGACCATCACGAGTTGCAGATGGAAGTCTCGCCTGTCACAGTGCTAATCGACCGCATTTTGTTTTTGGAGCCCGGCGTGGCCGCAGATCGTTGGCTCGAAGCTTACGAAAACATCCTGCGACAAGTGCCGCCAGGAACATACGAACTGATTGTGCACCTCGCCTATGCGGACGATGAGATGCAGGCGGCTACCTACGATCAGCCAAACTGGGGTGCTCAGTGGCGCCAAAATGATTTCGATACGGTAAAGAATCCTGAGTTTCAAAAGTTCCTCAAAGACCAGGGATTTATCTTGGTCTCGTGGCGAGACTTGGCAAAAGCCCTGCCCTCGGACTGGAAGTCTGCTGCCAACTAGGGCGTGTCCTGTAAACCAGTTTGGATCGAGACTACAGGAGGTCGAACTGTCTGCATCAGTGCTCTACATGTCGATGTCACTCGACGGGTACATCGCGGGGCCGAACGACCAACCGGGCAACCCCGGCGGCGACGGGTTCGACCGGCTGCACGATTGGTTCGTCCCTCCGGACGGGGAGTTCGTCCGGCCGTCTCGGCCGGCCGGACAATTGTGGGACGAATGGAACGCGACCGGCGCGGTGCTGGTGGGTCGGCGTACCGCGGAGCAGATCGATCACTGGAAAGGTGATGCTCACGGTGTCCCGATCTTCGTGCTCAGTCCCCGTCCGCCCGGCTCGTCCGTCGCAAACTATCCGTTGGTGACGTACGTGACCGATGCGATCGCCAGCGCGATGGCACAGGCGAAGGCGGCCGCCGGGGACCGGAACGTGTTGGTGCATGGCGCGTACACGGCGCAACGGGCGCTCGAGGCCGGTGTGCTGGACGAGTTGCAAATCCACCAGATCCCGGTGCTGTTCGGTGGTGGCCGTCGGCTGTTCGAGGTGTTGCCGTCGCGCGTCGAGTTGGAGATCGTTCGGGTGATCGACACCCCGGAGGCCACGCACATCCGCTACCGCGTCCGTCGCTGAGCCGGTCGACCAGCGGTCTCTTGGTTGTGATTGGTCGGGGTGAGTTGACGGATCGGGCGTGGACGCGGATTGAGCCCCTGTTGCCGGTGCCGGGTCGGGGGCGGCGGTCGCGCGCGGCACTCGAAAAGATTGTCGGCGCGCGACCGGATGTCGAAAGGACGATTCCGCGTGCGATTCCTTTGGTGGCAAGGCGGAGGCTATGTTTCAATCCACGTTCGTGCGCGACTGACCTGGCCAAGCACTTTCTCAAAGTGATGGGCGAGGTGAGAGTGGGATTCGCCAGATGCACGACGCGCCGCAGCGGTAGTAGTTGGAACGTTTCGAGCTTGCACCGGTGGCTGGACGTTGGCGCAGAATGCGATGCCAGTCAGGCACAAAATCGTTCGGCCTGTCGATTCCGTGAGGCCTCGTTCGACGTTCGAATAGAACGAGGTTCCGCGGGTGCAGAGACGCCGGAAACTCGGTTCTTTGTTGATCTTCAAAAGAAGACATGATGGAGGAAAAATTCATGCAATCGCCTATTCAAACGGCTTCGGTCTCGAAGAAAAGGCTCTGGACCGGATACATCCTTAGCGTACTGATAGTACTGTTCCTGCTTTTTGATTGCAGCCTAAAAATACTAAGGCTGGCTCCTGCCATGGAGGCAAATGCGCGGCTTGGATATCCAGCGAGCGTGATTCTTCCCATAGGGGTCACCGAGTTAATCTGTGTAATTATTTTTATCATTCCGCGCACCTCGATCCTCGGTACGATCCTGCTTACAGGTTATCTGGGAGGCGCGACGGCTACCCAGGTTCGCCTTGAGGATCCATGGTTCTTCTTTCCTGTTGTTATTGGCGTGCTGGTTTGGGGAGGGCTTTTCTTGCGTGACGAGCGGCTGCGCGCACTCATTCCGCTACGAAGTTGCCCGCACGGCACAGTGACCGAGTAGCTTGACTCATGGAGCTTTGACATATCACTCCACGCAAGGAGAAACAATGAAGAAAACAGACTCAAGGGTCGGACTGAAGCCCTCGCAACTAATCACCAATCAAATCGCAGAACTGGGCGACTGGCGCGGCAGGATGCTTTCCCGACTGCGCAAAGTGATCCTCGAGTCTGACCCCGATATCACCGAGGAATGGAAGTGGAATACCGCGGTGTGGACGCGCGCCGGGCTTGTTTGCAGCGCCGGTGCCTTCAAGGATCATGTGAAGCTCAACTTCTTTAACGGGGCCTTTCTGAAAGATCCGAAGGGTATGTTCAACGCCGGCCTCGATGCCAAGAACACCCGAGCCACCGATTTCAGTCAAGGCGATAATATTGATGCGTCGACCTTGAAGGACCTGATTCGCGCCGCCGTCGCCCACAATCTGTCAGCCGGGAGAAAAAGATAACCAGTCGCGGATCGCTGGTACAGAGATATACCTTTTGAGAGCGCCGATTGCCTGCGACGGCGCGCCCCTCGAGCATCGGGCCCGTTGGCCAAGAGCCTAGCTTTGGGAGGCATTGAGTTGAGCAATGTTGCATTTCTTGTTGCCAGCAATGAACAACCGCCTTTTGCGGATATGGAGCCTGGACAGCGCGGCCTCGTTGGCCTGCCGGTGCTGCGAGCTCTCGGTTCCATAACATGGACTCGAGAAGGCATGTTTGAGGCAGACAGGTCGAGTGCACGTTCGAAGCTATCCGCGGCCAATATTTGCTTCGACGATCTGAATGTCATTACACAGGCGCGGTTTGAAGGGAAGGCGCTGCCCTTTGTGTTGGACACTGGCGCAGAGACTTCTGAACCTGTGGCCAAAATTGGCCGGCATTATTCGTGGTTTAATTCGTAAGTCGGGCACTCACGAATCCCACGCGGTAAACGGTATGGGCGGCAGCCAGAAGTTCGAGGCGACATCCATACCGAAGGTGATCCTGCAGCTTGGTGGCAAGCCCGTGACCCTTCAACCGGCTCATATCCTTGAGACTCAGCCAGAGTAAATGGTTTTATGGCAACCTAGGCATCGACCTGCTTCGGCAGGCGCAAAGCGTCACTGTAAATTTCGTAACGATGACCTCAGGACTGGACAATCCGGCCGAGCGGCCGATGCACAGATACAGATAATGACCTCGCGTGGTCGTTATGAGCTCACTGAGCACAATGGATGAGTTCGCTATAGACAGTAATTGTAAATTCGGTACGTATCGGGCCCGCAACCAAGGCAGTCATAAGATTACGGGCAATTGGGCACTTGTAACGACTGTCCAAAACTGTCCCATAAGGGGAACTGGCTCACAGTTCGTCTTATTTTATTGAATAGAAACCTGTTGGTTGGCAGGCCTTCTCAAGAGGCGTTGCACGATCGGCCGATTGGCTTTGCGCTGGGCGGAGGCAGAAGCATCGCCATACTGGTCCATTGTGGTTGAAACGTGCGCGTGCCGCATGAGTTTCTGCTGTACGCCCACGGGTGCTCCGGTTTCGTCCAGCCTCGCACGGTACGTGTGACGGAACGTGTGGAGCCTGATCCTGCCAAGCCCCCAATTCCAGACCTGTCGGAACTAGGTAGTCGGTACGAATCGAGTCGGCGTGATACGGTCGACCTGTCGGTCCTTGGTCGAGCGTTGCAAACTGGGCGTCCGGTGCAGCAATGTGCCGGAAGATTACTCGTCAAAGTCGGTGGAACCTTCGTCCCGAGAGCCACTTCTTGCAGGCTGCGGTCGGCTGGGTCAAAGAGCCGTGAGCCAAGCGACGCGCTGTTTGGTTTTCGGCACGCTGCCTAGACTAGTGCGTGTTGTTGGACACGACAGCGTTGTGCAGGTCACCTCCCAATACTGTTGCTGTTCTCACGGCTGCGGCACGCACGTTGGCTCGATTTTCCTGCCACCGCGCTTCTGTTTCAGACAAAATCCCCGGCTTAAACAACACTGATCCGGATGCCACAAGAAAGGACTGGACCCGCAAGTGAAAGGCAATTCGGACAGTCCAGTGATCGCCTGAGGGGAATTACCTGCACTCAGATTGCAAGATTCACCGGATTGCCCCGGCGGACTCAATTGACTAGGCTCTACTTGTGGCTGGCGCCGGTCAAGAAGATTTGGATATCGGCGCCATTCGAGTGAGTACTACAGCTTAGTACCACCCATAACGGGCGCAAGCGAAAGTCTTCCCGGAGTCCATATGCAGTTGAGGTGGCGAAGCTATATCTGTCGAACTCTAGCCGGAAACGGTCAGACCTTTGCAAGTTTCAAAACGGCCCATTGGTAGAACGGACTATGCTGGCACCGCAACCCCTCAGCCTGGATCAAGGCATGCTTCAACCGCTCATGCGCGAAACCCAGTGGTGCGCAGCCTACGTTATTGCGAGGCATGAGAAGGTCGTCGCCGATCAAATGGCTCGCAGGTCCGTTGAATCCTTTCTGCCTCTCTACCACGCAGTCCGCAGCTGGAAGAATCGCCGCGCACACCTGGAATTACCGCTCTTTCCCAGCTACCTTTTCATTCGTATCTCCTTAGCCGAGCGCATACGCGCACTCGAGGTTCCCGGGGTTGTCCACATCGTGAGTTTCCATGGTGCGCCTGTTGTGGTACCCGACGATCAAATTGAAAACCTCCGAATAGCGCTGCAATTCCGAAAATCTGAGCCCTACCCGTACTTAGTATCGGGCAAGCGCATCCGCATCAAGGCGGGCCCGCTGCAAGGAGTTGAAGGCGTTGTGGTGCGCCACAACAGTCAGGCTCGAATCATCGTCTCAGTCGATTTCATCCAACGTTCCGCCTCGGTTGAACTCTGGCCTGAAGACCTAGAGTGTTTGCCGGAAACGACCCTTGCAAACCAGAAGCAACGGAGTCGCGACTAGAAACACAACCGAGAATCGTTCACGCTTATCTGGCCGAGCCGAAGAGTGCTGTGATGCCATCGCAACATGTACGCTCCCACATCCAATCTGGTCGCCTCCACCGACGAATGCGCTTGACGCTCCCGGTCAGGCTTCTAAGCCCAGGAGAGCCCGGACTGACCCAAGACGCTGTGACGGAGAACGTTAGTCCTGGGGGTGCGCGTGTTGTGGTTAACGTTCCAACGAAGCCAGACGCGCTCCTTTTCTTGAACTCTCCTACGCACAGTTTTCAAACCTCCGTCCGCGTGGTGTACTGTGAGCCACTATCGGATGGTCAATTTGGCGCTGGGCTACAACTCCAGGGGCCCTTCGTCGATTGGACCCAAAACCTCACCGACCGCGCGGCCTAAGAGCAGCGGATTTTGGTCGAACCGACCGCTCAAGGGTCCCATAAACGCCAAGGTTGACATTCACGATCAGCTTAGGGATTCCCACCCGCACAGTTCAGTTACGGCTCCAGAAATCCATGGAGGGCACATGGCGATCGCAACGCCCGTTGCGGCCGCACCAATCATTCATCAAGAGTTAGAAGAGAAGATTCGGCTGCGCCAGGCCACGTATTGGCATCATCGGTATGGGTTACGTAGGATTGCCGCTCGCATTGCTTTTTGGCGATGAGGGTCACGTAGTTACCGGTTTCGACATTGACGTTGAGAAAGTTCAAAAGCTAACCGCTGGCGACTCATCCATAGCCCGAATCGGTATATCTGAAGTCCAAAAAGCCCGCGCACAAGGGTTTTCGGCGGTTTTCGGCGACCACGGACTATTCACGGGTCAACCAAATGGATGCGATCATCATAATATGTGTACCCACTCCCCTGAGCGAATTCCGCGAACCTGATCAGGCGACGGAGCTGGCCGCCGCGCTATACGGCACGATTTCCATCGGACGGTGCGGGTATCGTCACCTGCGACCGCTGAGATGACGAAGCTTCTGGAGAATATTTATCGATGCCTACAACATCGCTCGAGTTAACGAGCTTAAGCTGCTGTGCCTGCGAACGGGCATTGACATCCGGGAAGTCATCGAGGCGGCCAAGACGAGGCCATTCGGCTTTCAAGCTTTCTATCCCGGCCCGGGACTGGGAGGACACTGCATTCCCGTGGATCCGTTCTACTTGTCGTGGAAAGCCAGGGAGTTCGACTTCCAAACACGCATCATCGAGCTGGCGGGCAAGGTTAATTCAGCCATGCCCTACCACGTTGTCTAGGCCTTAACCTCAGCACTTAACGATCGAAAGAAGGCGCTCCAGGGTGCGCGTGTGCTGGTGCTCGGTGTGGCATACAGGAAGGACATTGACAAGCTGCGGGAATCGCTGTCGCTCACGATCATGGAGCTACTCGGCAAGGCGGGCGTCAAGGTCAGCTACCACGATCCCTATCTTCCGTTTGTGGGTCGCGGGCGCAAGTATGATCTGCACATGAAGTGCGCGCCTTTTGCAAAACCTCAACCAATATGATTGCGTGCTCATTACCACCGATCATTCCGGCTACGACTACCGGCGCATCGTCGAAGACTCGCAACTCGTCGTCGATACCCGTAATGCGACACGTGGCCTCCACTCCAGCAAAGTAGTTTATTGCTGACGGCATCCGCCGGGACCGCCCTGTCACGCAGCTCCGGCGGGAATAATTCTAGGACCATCAGCCATGAAAATAGCTCTCTACACCAAACCCAACCAGATGCTGATTGACGCTGCCATTGGAGCGGCGGCGTGGGGCGCCGCGTATCTCATCCGTTATGAAGGGTTCATATCACCGGCGGCGAGTCGGCAGATGCTCCTGCTGTTGCTGCCTATCTTGATAGGCCAAATCCTGACTAGCATTCTCTTGGGCATCTACAGGTTCCAATGGCGATACGTGAATATCGGGGATGCGCTCTGCATCGCACGTGCTTACCTAGCGTATTCGTTAGTTCTAATCAGCATCGTTCTTCTGGCTGGACCAGTTGCGCGCGTGCCGCACGTTCCAGTAAGCATCATCGCAACCTTGAGCGTATTGTCGTTGGTCGGCGCGATCGGCGCCCGGTTGGCCCGCCGCGTTCTCTACGAGCGCAAGTCGAGGGGAATAACACTGGTTAGCCCGCAACGCTTCCTGATTATTGGTGCCGGTGCGCATGGCGCTATGGTGGCACGAGAGATGCTTCTGCGTAAAGG
>Ga0137418_10005302_pt1 | contig 11818 bp, 7 predicted proteins | sample CZODoug3_1_2_16f_FD_122242 | JGI IMG/M metagenome (GOLD analysis project Ga0137418, IMG submission 122242) | Vadose zone soil fungal communities from Angelo Coast Range Reserve, California, USA - CZODoug3_1_2_16fungal (Hybrid Assembly) | ecosystem: Environmental > Terrestrial > Soil > Vadose... | reverse complement strand
ATCCGACATCTCTTTGTGTCTTTGTGATTCCTCATACGCGTGTACTCAGGGAGTTCCTCCAGGAGGAGACTCATGTCCCCGTGGCCCGACAAACGTGGGTGACGGCGTCGATGATGTTGGCTCCGCTCCCAGGAAGCCTTCAGGGAACTGGAGGGCCGGCGGCGTATCCCCGGCCGAGAATGGTTTCACGAAGGTCGGCGTGATGAGCACCAGCAACTCCGAATTGGTCTTCTGGGTGTCCCGGCTGCGGAACAGGTGCCCCAGAATTGGCAGATCGCCGATTCCCGGAATCTTGCTCACCACCTGGATCGTGCGGTTGTCAATCAGGCCCGCGATCGCGAAGCTTTCGCCCTCGTGCAACTCCACCTCCGTTTCGGCCTGCCGGGTACTGATGGCCGGGATCAGGAAGCCCTGGATGGTGAGCGCATTTGCAAAATCCAGCGAGCTGACTTCAGGCCGCACCTTTAAATGGATCAGCCCGTTCGGTTCCACGGTCGGCGTAAAGAAGAGGCGTACACCGAAAGGCCGGAACTGAATGGTGACAACGGGGGCGGCTTGCGCGCCGCTGCCGGTGCTGCTGATAACAGGAAACGGAAATTCTCCGCCCGCCAGGAAACTCGCCTCGCGGCCGCTGACCGTGATCAGATTGGGCTCCGCCAGAACCTCCAGCAGGTTGTTCCTTTGCAGCAGGCGCACGGTTGCGCCGATGTTCAGGTCTGGCCGGAACGCGAACAAGTTCAACAAGTCCGTGATCGTGACCTGCTGGTTGCCCAACACCGGCTGACCGTCTGGGCCCTGAGAGAACTGTAGCTGGCCGGTGCGCGGAAACGAGAATTGCTGGGTGGTCGACGTTCCAAGCAGCTTGTTGTTGACACTGAACACGTTCGCTCCCAACTGGGTCAGGGTGGTGCGATCCATCGTGGCGAACTTCACCTGCAGCATGACCTGGCGGTTATCAGGAGGCGGCGCCTGGAGCAGGTTCACCACGGACTTCGCATGCACCGCAGCGATCGCGGCCGCCTGCTTGGCGATTTCCGCATCGGTCACCAGACCCGTAAGCAGGATGGCATCCTTGCTGCTCGATACGTCGATCTGTTCGTTGGGAAAGGTGGCGTGCAACTGCTTCTGGATTTCGCTCAGATCCGGCTCAACGGAAATTTCAAACGGCGAGACGTTCTCGCCATGCCAGATCATGATCGTTGTGTGGCCGGGCGACTTGCCGTTAAGGACCACCTCGTGCGCCGAAACCACCACGGCATCAGCGATCACAGGATCGGAAACAGAGACTCGGGAAGCTTCGTCCAGGAACTGGAGCAGTTGGCCCCGGCCAACTGTGAGCATCACTGAGCGGGGCGCGAGCGGAGTGGCGGGCCCGACCTGCACTTGCGCAACGGCCGCGCCGGCCGATCCGCTTCCGAGGCCCAGAACCACGCACAGCAGAGCCGTTGCTGTTCCCCTCATTTCAACGTTTCCTCCGTGACCTTTTCACCGCGGTATATCCGCACCACGTGCCCTTCGTTTTCGGGCTTGCTTGTCTTCGTTACCACGACCGGCGCTGCACGGGGGACTATTGGCACTACGGGCGCGACACTTTTCGTCGCGGCTTTGCGTGGCTCGTCGATTCCGAGATCGGCCGCTTGGACCGGATCGGACGATCTCGTGACCTCGTGATCCAGGCCGTTGCGCAGCGCAAGTTGGATTCGTCCGCGTTGTCCCGCGAGGACCAGTTTCTCCGCCTGCTCCTGGGTAACCAGCAACGTGGCCACTGTAGGCCTGGAGGTATCGCGCGGATCCACCTTGGCTCCCGGATCGAGCTGTCTGCCATAAGCGATCACCTTCACGTTCTGGAGAAGGGTCGTCGTGGCTGCGTCGCCGCTGGAGAAGATGCGCGTAAAGAGTACGTCCACACGTGTTCCGGGTTGAATGAAGCCCGAGACGCCGGAAATCTCGTTTACCTGGACAGAAATGGCTCGCGTCCCGGGCTCGATCAAGGCGGACAGACCTTCACCGCTTCCTTTACCCGCGAGTTTTCCGTTGAGCACCAGTTCGCTGGCGGCCATCGGGACCACGACGGAGCGGTCCACGATGTCGGATGTTTTCAGAAAAGCCCCTTTGGGCTGATCCTTGCGGTCCAGCGCAATCAGCTTGAGGTCGCCGGCCTGGATGCGCCTGCCGACAGGCAGATCTTGTGACGCGGCGACAACGTAAACCAGATCCCGCGAGGGTGGCGCCGTGGTTCTCTTGTACACCCACCAGCTCAGCAGCAGGGCGGAGAGCCATGCGATCCCAAAGGCAAGTAGTACGCGATGACGTTGCATAGAATTCTCTTAATGAAGGACCATGAGAGATACCAATGTGCCGCCGGCGATTACGATCCCATACGGCAGACGCAGCGAGTTCGAAGCTCCGCTTGATTGCCGCACTTCCTGCCAGCGCAGCCGGCCCAGGTCAAGCAGCAGCATGCCGGTTTTGCCCAGCGTTTGCCGCAGTCGCCCGCGGGATACGGACAGCACGAGTGCGGCTATCCCGCCCAACAGTCCCGTGAATACAAACACCAAGATCAACGCCTGCGGCCCTGCAAGCGCACCAACTGCGCTGAACAACTTCACGTCTCCCGCGCCCATACCTCCGGCGATGTACAACGCGATGAAGATCCCCAGTCCAAGTCCAGCGCCCGCCAGCGATGCCAGAGCTCCGTGTATGCCGCCGTACCAGGTTTGCAACACGAATCCCAGCGCAGCGCCTGGCATGGTGATCCAGTTCGGAATCCGCCTCGTCCGGAAATCGCTCCAGGCAGCAGCTGTCACCAGAGCAACCAGTGCAATTTGGATGCTACCGGGCATCATTCAGCTCACCCTTTGGAAGACAGCGGCGACCGAATCCGCATGGACCCGCTTCCAATCCGAGCTCAGTTGAAGTGCCGAGGCCAATGCATTGTCTGGCGAAACAAGTACGAATCGGACATCAAACCGCTTCAGCACTGCGTCCCACCCCGGCTTCGCTTCCGCAACCTGGGCGTAAATTTCGAAAAAATCCTGCCCATAAAAATCACCCCGCCCGTCGATGAAAACTTTCAAATGGCCCGCAAATCGGTAGATGAGATAACCGCCCCACTGATCTTTCGCGAACACGCGAGCCTCAGGATCGTGCTGCTGCAGAAAGTCCACGGCACGGACAGGAAACTCTGCAGAATCGAAGCCAATGCGACCGGCACGAGCCAATGTGCCCAAACCCGTGACCGTCGCCGCGAGCAGGAGGACGATCGGAATGGCGCCCCAGACGTTCCGGTCAATGGCTTGCAAGCGTTTCGAGTAGTCGAGCAGGGAACGCAGCCGGGGCCAGCCCTCTGCCTCGCGGGTCAGCGCCGCGACGCACAACGGCAGCAACAGCACAGCCGCGGTCGGCAGGTGGCGCGCGGAATACAAGGACAGGTGGAGCATCGCCAATGCAAGCAACGCCGGACCAAAGGCGCGCTGGCGCACCAGGGCTGCAGCCCCAAGAACGGCGACCAGCAGGAACAGTTCGACGTGCAGGGCGCCGGCCGAGTGGAAACTAAAACTGCGGAATTCCGCAACGTGGTCCATCAGGTAATTGTTTTGCAAAGAGGTAAGGACGTGCTCGTGCAGGTGCCAGCCGTAGGGATTGACGAAGGTGGCCAGCAGCGACACAAGGCAGGCCGCGGCAAAACGGAGTCCGTAATTATTCCCCTCCTCAGAGAGGAGGGGTGGCTGCGCCATTAATAGAATGATGCGAAGCCTCCGAAGCGGCGCAGACGGGGTGGTCGCTCACACGAAATGTATCGCCGAACTGACCACCCCGTCCGCGCCTTTCAATGGAGGCTTCGCGACATTTTATTGATGGCGCGTCCACCCCTCCTTTCCAAGGAGGGGAATAACATGTTTCCTGACTGCTCTCACCCGGCTCCTCACGCAACGATGTCCCGAATGACTTCGCCCGCTGTGTCCGTCAGCCTGAAGTTGCGGCCACCGTACTGGTACGTCAGCTTGGTGTGGTCGATGCCGAGCAGGTACAGGATCGTCGCGTGCAGGTCATGGACGTGAGTTTTCTTCTCGACAGCCTTGTACCCGAACTCGTCCGTGGCACCGTACGTCATGCCGCCCTTGATTCCGCCGCCCGCAAGCCAGACTGAAAATCCGGCAGGATTGTGGTCGCGGCCATTTACAACTCCCGCGGCGGCTTCGTTGGCCGTCTGTATCGCCGGTGTGCGGCCAAATTCCGTGCCGCAGATGACCAGCGTGTCTTCGAACAGGCCGCGCTGTTTAAGATCCTTGATGACTGCCGCGTATGGCCGGTCCGAATCGAGCGCCAGTTTTTGATACGACATGATGTCGTTGTGCGCATCCCACGGGTCGCCTTTTCCGTAATAGGTCTGCACCATGCGGACGCCTTTCTCCACCAGCCGCACTGCCATCAGACAACCGAGCGCAGTGCTTCCCGGACCGTACAGATCGAGCACCGCCTTGCTCTCCTTGCTCACGTCGAAGACATCGGGCGCCTCGGTTTGCATCCGGAATGCGGTTTCCATCGTCTTGATCGATGCTTCGAGCTCGGAATCCTTTTGATGAAGCCTGGCGAGGTGCATTTCGTTCAGGTGACGAAGGAAACCCACGTCGCGGCTCTGTAGTTCACGATCCTTCACGTTCATGACGTTCGGAATGACTTTGCCGGCCTGAAAAGGCTCATCCTCGACCCACGTATTGTGAACGACCGTGCCCTGGTAGACTGCCGGAAGGAATGCGGAACTCCACAGAGGGCTGCCGATCGTCAGCGGCTCCGTGGGCGTCAGCACGACGTATCCGGGAAGGTTCTGGTTTTCGGTTCCGAGTCCGTATGTAATCCAGGCGCCCATCGACGGGCGGCCGATGATGTTGGCGCCCGTGTTCATCATCGTGATGCAAGGCTCGTGGTTGGGGATTTCCGACCACATCGAACGAATCACGCAGATGTCGTCCGCCACGCCGCCGACATTCGGCCACAGCTCGCTCAATTCCGTTCCGCACTCTCCATACTTCTGGAACTTGAACGGAGACTTCATGAGGTTGCCGGTCTTGCGCTGGGTCAGCACCTGGGGCCCGGGCATCGGCTTGCCGTCATACTTCTCGAGCATGGGCTTGGGATCGAAGGTGTCCACATGCGACACGCCACCATTCATGAACAAAAAAATGATCCGCTTGGCGCGCGGCTTGAAGTGCGGCGCCTGGGCCGCAGCCTGCGCCAGCGAACTATTCAGCATGTTGGAAAACGCCACCAGGCCAAACCCTCCACCGATCATGGACAGGGCCTGGCGGCGGGTTACTGGTTTTGGAGCTTCATGACAGGGCATAGAACTCTTCTCCTTTGAAGGTGTGAATGAATTGGCAGTCGCGCGTTTGAAAGTTCCCCTCCTAAGTTAGGAGGGGAATCGTCGCGGCCCTCAAATTCGTTCAATCCTCTTCTCCATATTTCTTTCCCTTAATCAATAAACAAAAACTCGTTTGAGCTGAGCAATGCCCAGCAGAAAGATTTAATTGGTGAATCCCTGGATTTGTCGGCCGCCGGCTTGTCATCATCCTTGGCACTCATCCAGGAAGCGCCGGCGCTTTCGGGCTTCGCCGCTACATTGGCCGCAACAGCAGGCGGCGGTGCAGCGGGCGTTTCGGCGGCTTCGCGCAAGAAGGAGAGCGAGGACGCCAGCTCCTCCGGTGCCGGCATCCTCTCGTAGACAATCTCGAAGGCCTTCTTTACCTGGGCTTCTTCATTCCCCGCGAAACGGATCCGCTCGGCAAGCATTTCCGCCTGTTTCTGTACGAACGCATTGTTGAGGAAGAAAAGCCGCTGTTGCGGAACATTGGTGGTGTAGCGCCGTTCGGCAGAGATTGTCGGAGTCGGGAAATCGAAGATCGCCTGATACTCGTTGGGATACATCCGGCTGACCTTCGCGTACACCGCGCGGCGGATCATTTTGTCGCCGAGTTCTTCGGATGGCCCGCCGATCTGGTTCAAGTCCAACTTGCCGGAAGCCGACAGAAGCGAGTCCCAGATACTTTCGGCATCCAATCGCTGGCGATTCGCTCTCCAGAAGAGACGGTTGTCGGCATCCTTGGCGAGATTGGCCTCGATCGTCGTCGAACTGAGCTGGTAAGTTCGCGACATCAGGATTTCCTTATGGAGCTTCTTCCACGACATGCCATCCGCCATGAACTTCGAAGCGAGGTATTCGAGCAGTTCCGGATTGGCCGGCCGTTCGCCCGCCATTCCGAAATTATTGGGCGTATCCGTGATGCCCCGGCCCATATGCCATCGCCAGATGCGATTGGCGATCACACGCGCGGTAATGGGTTGGCTCGCGATCATCTCCGCAAGTTCCAACCGGCCGCTGCCCTTGTCGAAATGCTTCGGCACGCCCTCCGTGAAGATCGAAGGAAAGGCGCGCGGAGCATCCTCGCCGAATGAATAGGGATTGCCGCGCACGAACACCTTGAGGTCCGACGGCTCTTTCTCTTCCTCGATTCCGTAGACGAAGGGATATTGCGGCGGCATTGCCTTCTTGAATGATTCGATGTCGGCCCTCAGCCGCGCAACATGGCCCGCGAGATCGGCAGACAGGCGTTTCTCGAGCGCCCAATCATTGAGCTTGAGCAGGCCTGGCTTCCGCTTGTCGTCCGCGTTGGGGTTGATCATCCCCAATTCCGGGATGTCGGTCTCGAAAACATCGCGCCAGAGATATGTCTGTTCGCGATCGAGTCCTTTCAAATCGATCTGGTGCTTGTTGAGCTGGCGTTTGAGGCCATTCGGCAATGGATCAAACTGCTCCTGCTCGGTCTTGAACTGCGCGAGGGCGATTTCATTTTGTTCCTTGAGCTTCAGGTACTTCTCGTTCACATCCGCGATCAGGAGATAGAACTCATGCGCGAGCTTCTTTGCGGCTTCGATGGTGCCGCCGCCGCTCGCCGCCACCATCTCCTGCCACGGCTTGAGGAATCCGTAATTGTTGGGTTTCTTCTTCAGAAAGCGAACCCAGCGTTCCAGAAGCTCAGAGTCCAGCTTGTTCTCCTCCGCGATACTCTGGACGGTGGCTCGCTTCTGACTGCCGACTTTCCAGGCAGCCACCATGTATTCCTCTGTCTGCGCGAACAGGATCTGCGCGTAGAGATCGGAGGTCTGGTCGAGAAATTTCTTGAGGCCCGCTTCTTTCGCGTCGAGTTGCTTTTTCTCTTTCTCGTAGTCGTCCACGACGGACTTGGGCACCTGTGGATAGGCCTTGTAATGCGAACTGGCGAAGACGCTGGCGAGGCTGTAGTAATCGCGCGTCGGGATAGCGTCGTACTTGTGATCATGGCAGCGGGCGCACCCTACGGTCAGGCCGAGAAACGCCTTTGTCGTTACGTCAAGCTTGTCGTGCCATTCGTCGGCGCGCTCGATGGGGGCGGGGTTGTCCTGATAACTCCAGACGCCGGTTCCGTGCATTCCGAGTCCGCCGATCAACTTCGGGCGGATCTTCTCGTCCAGCAGGTCTGCGGCAAGCTGTGCCTTGATAAAGAGGTCGTAGGAAAGATCGTCGTTTATCGAACGGATCAGCCAGTCGCGATAGAGGAAAGCGAATGGATACTTTTCCACCCGGTCGGGTTGCTTGGCGACGCGGTAATCGTCTTCGCCATACCGCACGACGTCCATCCAGTGTCGCGCCCATCTCTCACCGTAGCGCGGCGAGGCGAGCAGCCGGTCAATAACCTTCTCGTAGGCGTTCGGAGACTTGTCGCTTTCGAAGGCCTTTACTTCTTCATATGTGGGCGCCAATCCGGTGAGGCCGTATGTCACGCGGCGCAGGAGCGTTCTGCGGTCCGTAGTGGGCGCAGGTTTCAGACCTTCTTTTTCCAGGCGTGCAAGAACGAATCGGTCCAGATCATTTATTGGCCATGCCGCATCTTTTACTTTCGGCACATCGGGAGCGTGAAGTGCTTGAATCGACCATAAGTGGGTTTGCTCTTCGGTGAACTTGCGTGTCGTCGCATTTTCGACCGGCCAGAACGCGCCGTCCTTGATCCAGCTGGTCAGGTCTTGAATTTGCGCGTCGGTAAGACGAGCGGCGCCTTTGGGCATTTTCAGTTCGCCGCTGTGCCGGACGGCAGCGAGTAGAAGACTTTTCTCCGTGTCACCGGGAACAATGGCGGGTCCGGATTTTCCACCTTTCAAAATGTCGTCTCTCGAATCCAGACGGAGTCCTCCCATCTTCGAGTTCGTATGGCAGACGAAGCACTGTTGAGCGAGAAGAGGACGAATCCGTGACTCGAAGAATTCCTTTTCCGCGTCAGGCGTCTTCGCGATCAATTCGGGCCAATAGGCGCCGTCTTTGATCCACGTCGTCAGGTCCTGGATCTGCGTGTCGGTTAGATGCTGGCCGCCCTTCGGCATTCTGAGCTCGCCAGTTTGCCGGACCGCATCCAGAAGCAGGCTCTTGTCCGGCTCACCGGGCACGACAGCGGGCCCTCGAGTCCCGCCTTTCAGAACGCTCTCTTTGGAGTCCAGCCGCAGCCCGCCCATCTTCTCGTCGGTATGGCAACTGAAGCATTGCTGCGCAAGAAGTGGACGAATGCGTGTTTCGAAGAACTCCTGCTGTTGCTGCGCCACGGAGGGCCGTACCAGCATCAGCACCAGAGCAAGTGCGGGAAGCAAACGCTTCATATCGTTCCTCCTAATGAATCCAAATATATTGAATCGAGCGTTTGGCTCTTACTGTAGCGGCGCTCTATGAGCGCCGGTTTTTCCTGGAATCAACGAAATACCGGCGGTCATAGACCGCCGCTACAGTGCACGGAACCGCTCTTCAACCGGTTTCTCCTAGAATTCATACCTCAATGCAAACTGCATCACACGCGCCGGGGTTGCCGCTGTGAACTGGCCGAAGTTGGACGGCGAATTTGCGTCCAGCGTCAGATTGGTGAAGTTCACATTGTTGAACGCATTGAACGCCTCGGCACGGAACTGGAGCCGATGGCCTTCGATCGGCATCCGGAATATCTTGCTGACTGCAATATCCGTATTCATGAAACCGGCCAGCCGCACGGCCGCGCGGGTGCCGACTTCGCCGGGCAACATCGGCTTCCAATTTGCAGCTTCCTTCACAGTGGAAAAGATGCTGGGGTTGCCGAACTCGTTGAAGCCGACTTTGTCCGTATATGGCGCAACCGCATATGCGAGGGTCGTGAACGAGAAATTGGTGGGCCAGATACCGGAGTAGGCAACTGCGGTCGGCAGGCCCGAGCGGTATCGCATGATGCCGGAAATTTGCCAGCCGCCGGCAATCTGGTCGAGCCAGCCGGGCGCATTCGACAACAGCGGCTTGCCCTGGCCGATAGGAAGCTCATACAGCAGGTTGCTATTAAGGTTGTGGCGTATATCAAAGTCGGACGAACCGCGAAATGCACGATAGTCGTAGGGATTCAGCATGATCCCGCCCGCCGACCCTCCTCCGGCTTCAGGACCGCCGCCGTTATCGATCGAATGGGAGAGCGTGTAGTTGAAGTCGAACGAAAATCCGCGGCTGAAAGGTTTGCGGATCGAAATCGTGCCGCCGTTGAAACTGGCGAAGCCGGTATTCGTCCACATCGACATGCCGCTGCTCTGAATCGGATAGAACGTGTAGCAGCCGGTCGCAACGATGCAGTTCGGAAACTTCGCCGAGCGGACGCGGTCCAACTGGTGCGTTGTATCCGCATCGCTGCCGGCCTGCTGGCCCCACAGAAGGTTGTAGTAATTTGCTGTTGCGCTTCCAGGGAAGTAGTTGTTCGTCAATCCCGGAAACTGATTTTCGACAAAAGGATTCAGAGGGATCAGGCCGGGATTTGTCGCAACCGCACGTGGATCGATGCCCGCGTCGTGATAACCTCGCATCACCTTCGCCATTTCTTTCCACGTAATGCCGGACTTCGGATCCTTGAACAGAAGCGCCCATCCGCCTGCATCGATCTGCATGAGCAGTCCGCGCGACAGCCGTCCCGCATAACTGGCTTCCACGGTCAGCCCGCCCGGAATCTCGCGAGCGACGGACATGTTGAAAACCATCGAATAGGGCGTGTGAAGGTCCGTCGAGATGCCCATGTAGTTGCCGCCGATGAAATTGACTTCTCCGGGCGTGAACGGGAAGGTGTGCTGAGTGGCGGGCGGCAGCGCAGGCAGAGCGCCCAGGTAACGGGAACCGGTCGTGAAGTTCACGGAGGCGAGATTGTCGATCTCACTCAGACCGAATGAAGCAGTGTTGTCGAATTGCGTAACAAGGTCGCTTCCATAACGATCGAAGAGGATCCCGGCTCCGGCGCGAACCACGCCGCTCTTCCCCAGCAGCCTGCCTGCAAAACCATCGGAATTACCGGGGCTGTAGGCGAAAGAGAAACGCGGTGCAAAGTTATTGTTGTCCCGCTTGTACCAGCTCGCCTTGTTATTGGCTGGGCCATTGAAGTCATACTGCATCAGGGCGTGCGGCAGGGCGTTGCTTGGAATTCCCGCCAGCATGCCGCCAAGCCGTTCGCCATAGAAGCTCTGCAGCGGAAACACCGGACCTACCTGGAGCCCGTTCTGTTCATAAGGGACGCCGTAGTTGGAGTAACGCAGGCCATACGTCAGGGTCAGCGAGGGCCTGAGTCGCCAACTATCACCGAAATACATTTCAAATTCATTTGAGGCGAACTTGCGAAGCGGCGCCGCGCCGATCGGTAAAGCGGTGCCGTCGTGTGTGTAGTTGTAAATCATGGTTCCAGTGGTGACCACGCCGAAGATGTCACCGAAAGCTCGCGAGACGGATGCCGGGTCGCTCAGGCGAATGCCGGAGTTGCCGGTAGTCCTGGCGAGAAAATCTTCAGTCGCCGTCACGATGTCGGCGCCCAGGCCGACGAGGTTGCCACGGCTAAACGAGTAGCGAGGGAACGCGTTCGTATAACTAGTACGGTTGTTGCGGACTAATCGGAGGTTGGCGCCCACGGTGAGCGTATGTTTTTGGCGAGTCCAAGTCATGTCATTGGCGAAGTTATAGGTTGGTGCGACACGGACGTAGCCGCGCGCGTAGTTAGTAAGTGAGTCAACGTTGTCAAAAGTGAACGCTGTTCCCTGCGCTCCCGTCCTCTCGAGGCCGATGCGAGTCAATCCGAACGTAAACGTGTTCACGAGCGACGGACTCAGCACGGCTGTGTAAGCGACCGCTCCTCCGCGGCTGTTATTGATGAGGCGCGTGGCAGGCGCCTGGCCCGGGTACTGGGCGAGAGTCTCGTCCTGGGCGTTGTCGGCGAGCGTGCCGCGCACGGATACGGTATGAAAGCCCATCGAATCGAGCTTGAAATCGAGTTTTCCGACGTAAGCCTTGTTGTCCAGTTTCAATGGGGCATTGAAGCGAAGTCCGCTGAAATTCAGTCCGCGATCAAGACCTGACGCGGGATCATTCGCGTCAGGTATCTGTCGAAAGATGTTGAGCATGGCGGGACTGACGCCGATGTGAAGCGGATCGATATCCTTAATATCCTGCAGCGACAGCGTGCGTGTCGCGCCATCATTGGTTGTCAGCCTGATGAGTCCCTGCTTCATGCTCTCCGTCGGCACTTTTCGAAGCTGGCTCGAGGCGCTCGAGTCGACGCTGCGGCTCTACCGCGATCCCGACCGTCTCGCCGAGCGGCTGCCGACGATCCGTGCGCTGGCCCGCCCGGCGACCGAGATCCGCGCGCTTGCCGAGCGAATCCTTCCGGCGCTCGCCCAGGCGCTGGGCCACGGCGCCAAGGTCGGCATCGAGCCGGTGCGCGGCCAGATCGGCTCCGGCGCGCTGCCCGTCGACCTG
>Ga0137418_10005301_pt1 | contig 11819 bp, 10 predicted proteins | sample CZODoug3_1_2_16f_FD_122242 | JGI IMG/M metagenome (GOLD analysis project Ga0137418, IMG submission 122242) | Vadose zone soil fungal communities from Angelo Coast Range Reserve, California, USA - CZODoug3_1_2_16fungal (Hybrid Assembly) | ecosystem: Environmental > Terrestrial > Soil > Vadose... | reverse complement strand
TGACCGTCAATTTCATGCGCGGATGGATGGCGCAGAACACCTGCGCCTCGCCTGCTGCCGTGAAGGTGACATCTGTCGAGGCGCCCGGGCGCTGCGAGCCGAGATTGAACTCGTTTCCCTTGCTGATCGACGCGATGTTATGGGGAACGTTATCGTCGTTGAGAAATGTCAGCGACCCGCCCGCCTTGATGGTGACGCTGTCGGTCGAGAACATCCGGCCTTGTTGGCGGATCGTCTGCTCGGCGACGAGGCCGCCGGCCGCCAGGCCGAGGGGAATGACGAGAAGGAGCGTGGCAATCTTTCGCATGGAACGTTTCCTGGGCTGACGATTTCAGCGGGGAAGAACAGGGATGATGGTCGGGCCGGGATTACCGGTTAAGGCTTTCAGGAAGGCGACGAGATCGGATTTATCCTGCGGCGTGAGACCGAGAGGTCCGATCAGGTCGGACCAGCTTGGCCGGTCCGTGCCGCCGCCGTCATAATGTTCGACCACCTCTTCAAGGGTCGCGATCGATCCATCGTGCATATACGGGCTCCGGCGTTCGATCTCGCGGAGCCCCGGGGTCTTGAACGCGTGCATCATCTTGGGAATATTTGGAAGCAAAGCTGCGCGACCGCTGTCGGTGCTTCGAAGACCGGTGTCGTGAAAACTGTCATTGGTGAAATTCCAGCCTTCGTGGCAGAGCGAGCACTGACCTTTGCTGTTGAAAATCGCAAAGCCCCGTTTGGCCGCTTCCGGGATGGCGCGCTCGTCACCCTCGATCCAGGCGTCGAACGGCGACCGCTCGGAGACCACGGTCCGTTCATAGGTGGCGATGGCCTCGGCAAGGGTCGTCGGATTCATGCCTCTTTCGGGGAAGGTCGAGGCAAACAGCAATCTGTATTCGGTGATCGAAGCCAGCCGCTCCATGAGCTGCTCGATCGGCATGTTCATTTCGCCGGCGGATTGGATCGGGAGCAGTACCTGCTGCTCGAGATTCTGAGCGCGGCCGTCCCACATGAAACGCGCGCCCCAGGCGGAATTGATGATGGTTGGCGATCGCCGGTCCAGTTTCGTCATGCCGCGTCCGACGCCGAGCGCCAGCCCATCGCCCCAGCCAAAGCCGGGGGTATGACAGCTTGCGCAGGACTGCGCCGACATCGCCGAGAGGCGCGGATCGAAATACAGCTTCTTGCCGAGCGCGGCCTTGGCCAGCGTATAGGGATTCTCCTTGGGAAACGGGATAAATACCGGACGCCGATATTCGGCCTTCATCGTGTCGGTGTTCGCAGCTGTCGCGAGTTCAACGGGAACTCGACGCGTCACTCCGACGATCGCCGATCCCAACGTGATATTGACAAATCCGATCGTGGCGGCGATGACGGCGGCGCCGATCAAGCCTGAACGAATGACAACGGAGGCTGACATGTGAGGGTACCGTTATCCGACGCGCTTCATGCGCGACCGACCAAACGAGCCGACCGAAGCTCGTATGCGGCAACGTTGGCGGAAGTTCCGGGATCACCGGGAGCCGGTTCCATCGCGATGGCCGACTCGATCAGCTTCATGCTGGCGCGGACGTGCTCGATCAGGGATACGAGTTCCGAAACGATCGAACCCTCTCCGTCGTTTCGATCGTCGGATCGGGCCGAAAATCCGCTGCCTTCTGCGCTCTGCATAAATACTCTCCTCGACTGCGTTTTTAATGTCTCCGGTACTACTTGTGCGTTAAGTCTTGCTCCCGTACAAATACGGGTGGGTCCGAATCTGTAGCGAGTGCGCGCGTCATTTCTTACTGTCTATGGACGATGGCATATGGCCGATAAACCACTCCCCCGAGGCGAGATCTTCGTTGTCGACGACGATCCCGCCATTCGTGAAATCCTGTCGATGGTCTTGTCGGCGGGTGGCTATAAGGTCATCTGCTTTGCGGATGGCGCGGCGCTGTTGGCGGTGGCGCGGACCCGATGTCCTTCCTGCATCCTGCTCGATGTCCACATCCCCGGCAAATCGGGCCTCGATATTCTGAAGGAGCTTCACGGCGAGGATTATCCCGCGCCGATCTTCATGATCTCCGGGCAGGGCGATATCGCCATGGCGGTCAGCGCGATCAAGAGCGGCGCGCTGGACTTCATCGAAAAGCCGTTCCGGGGCAGCGAAATCGTCACGCGGCTGGATGAGGCGATCGGGGCATATGCACGTCGACAGGCAGAAGACTCCGCGTCGAATGTCGCCTCGCTTCATTTTCCGGGGCGGGAACCATTGACGCGGCGTGAACGCGAAGTGCTGGAGCAGTTCGCCTCCGGCGCCTCCAACAAGGAAGCCGGGCGCGAGCTCGGAATCAGCCCGCGTACGATTGAGGATCATCGCGCCAACATCATGAAGAAGCTCGGCGCAAGGAATGCCGCCGATCTCATCCGGATTGTGATGACCGTCTCGCGCAATTCCTGATCCGGCGCGGGCGCGCATTCCGCAACCGACGCCGCGTCGCTTCGATCAAAGCGCGTCGCTTCAGATCAAATACGGCTCTGGTCGGCGAGCGCCTTTCGGATCATTCCAGCCATATCCGATTTGCGATATGGCTTGGCGAGCAGCAGGACTCCGGTGTCGAGCCGGCCGTGGTGAATGATCGCATTCTCGGTGTAGCCCGAGGTGAACAGCACCTTCAGCTCGGGCTTGCTCTTTTGCACCTCGGTGGCCAGCTGGCGACCATTCATTGCACCCGGCATGATCACGTCGGTGAAAAGCAGATCGAATTGATTGCCTGCGGCGACGATCGCCAGCGCTTCCGCCCCATTCGCCGCATCCAGCGTGACGTAGCCCAGCGAACGCAATTGCGTCAGCACATACTCTCTCACCAGTTTGTCGTCTTCGACGACAAGAATTGTTTCGTGTCCGCCTTGAATGGCCGGTGCAATGGCGGCCTCGGGAGCAAGAGAGGCGCCCGTACCTGGCGGCAGGTAAATCTTGATCGTGGTGCCGTGGCCTTCCTCGCTGTAGATCTTGATGTGCCCCGCGGATTGCTTCACGAAGCCGTAGACCATGCTTAAGCCGAGGCCGGTGCCTTTGCCGGGTTCCTTCGACGTGAAGAACGGGTTGAACACCTTGTCGAGGATAGCAGCGGGGATGCCGGTTCCGGTGTCGCTGACGGCAAGCAGGGCATAGCGGCCGGGCCGAACGTCGCTGTGCGCGTTTGCATAATTTTCATCGAGAACCGCCGAGCGGGTCTCGAGGATGAGCTTGCCGCCGTGGGGCATGGCGTCGCGGGCGTTGATCGCGAGATTGAGGATGGCGGTCGAAAGCTGATTGGGATCGACGGTCGCGAGACACGATTCGTCTTCAAATACCGATTCGATCTCGATCTGCTCGCCCAGGGTTGGCCGCAGCAATTTGGAGGTCTCGATGATCAGCGTATTGAGATCGGTTTCGCGCGGCTGAAGCGGCTGCTTGCGGGCGAATGCAAGGAGATGCTGGGTGAGCTCCGCGCCTCTTGCCGCGGCTTCGTCGATCATCTTGGTGATGGCCACGAGTTCCGGATCATTCCCGACGGCCTCGGCCAGAATTTCGATCGTTCCCGTGATTACCGTCAGGATATTGTTGAAATCATGTGCGATCCCGCCGGTGAGCTGGCCGACGGCTTCCATCTTTTCGGCCTGCCGGATCCGGTCCTCGGCCGCGATCTTGTCGGTGAGATCGCGCACGAATCCGTTGAACACAACGCCGTCGCGGCGTCTCAACGCGGTGATGCTCAGTTCGACCTTGATTTCTTTTCCGTCGCGTCGCCGAGCCTCGATTTGTAGACGGTGCCCGAGGACCTGGCCTTCGCCGGTGCGCAGGAAACGTTGCAGGCCTGATTTGTGAGCGGCGCGGTGAATATCCGGAATGATCAGTTCGCCGAGATTTCGCCCAAGCGCCTCGCTGCGCGACCATCCGAATATCTTTTCAGCCTGGGAATTCCAGTCCGAGATGGTTCCGTCGTCGTCCATCTGAACGAAGGCATCCAGCGCGGTGTCGATAATGCCGCGCGCCAGTTGTTCGCTTTCGCGCAATGTTTCCTGCGCCAGCCAGCTTTCCGTCATATCGCGGCCAACGAAGAAATGGCGCCTGACCGGCTCCGACCAATTGCCCATCCATGACAGCTTCACGATCCGGCCGTCCTTGTGGACGTAGCGCGAATCGAAGTTCCGCGTGTGCAGGCCGCGCCGCGCCGCCCGCATTTCGCCGCGGGTACTGTCGAGATCGTCACCGTGAATGAATTCGATCGCGCTGTGACCGATCATTTCCTCCGGCAAATATCCCAGTATGGCCTGGGAGCTTGGGCTTACCTGAATCAGAACACCCTGGGAATCCGTGACCAGGATCAGATCCTGGGAGGTTTCGAAGATCTGGCGCCGCTCCTCGATCTGCCGGCTGAGGGCGTGCTCGGTTCTTTTGCTTTCGGAGATGTCGCGGGCGATATTGGATGCGCCGACGATCGTCCCCGACGCGGTCTTGATCGGAGAGATGCTGAGCGAAACCTCGACCGGATTGCCATCCTTGCGCAGCCTCACCGTTTCATGTTGCTCGATGTTTTCACCCCGGCCGATCCGGCGCAGCATGTCGTGCATCTCGGTCAGCCGATCGCGGGGAACGATAAGATGGATGCCTTTGCCTACCGCTTCGGCCGCGGTAAATCCGAACATGCGTTCGGCCGCCGGGTTCCATCCGGTGATCGTGCCGTCAAGGGATTTCGTCACGATGGCGTCGTTGGACGATTCGACCGCGGCGCTGAATAGACGCTCGCGCTCGGCGTAGTGGTCGCGGGCGGCTTCGGTGCGGCGATGCTCCGCAACCTCGCGTTCGAGCGCGGCGGTCTTGGCATTCGCTTCACCGATCACGCGCGCAAACGCCCGTGCCAGAACTCCGGTCTCGCCGCCAGCCCCGATGGGAATTTTGGCGCGTGCATTGCTGCCAATTCCTTCAACCGCGGCGGTTAGTTGAACGATCGGGCGCGTCAGCGATCTCGCAACCAGCAAAGCCAGTGCAGCCGCGCACAACATCGCGATCAGCCCGACCAGCAGCGAGGTATTCCGGATGGCCGCCGCCGGCGCCAGGATGACGGCATTCGGAACGGTTTCGATGACGGCGACCCATTCACTGTTGGCCAGAATGGTGGGAGCGAACGCTGCCGCTCCGCCCGATTGTCCGGCCTGATCCGGTGCGGTTTGCGCTACGCCTTGCGCTGCTCCACGCGACGACGCCAGGTATGGGAAGTCAGCCGTCCAGTCGGCCGGCGCGCCCAGCTCGGAGCCGAATTCGCGCGCGGCGTCGGGGTGAACGAGATAGTCGCCTCGTTTGTTGACGACGTAGATCTTTCCGCCTTGCCGCACCGATGACCGGACGCGGTCGAAGGCCGGCCGCATGTCGACATTGACAATGATGATGCCGAACGGGTTGCCGTTGGGCGCAAAAATCGGCGTCGCGACCCGCAATGTCGGCATGTGCGGCGGTTCGGTGATGCCGTTCTCTTGATTTAGATCGAGTGCCGAGACGTGGATTTCGCCCGCGCCCAACTTGATGGTGTCCTTGAAGTAGGCTTGATCGCCCTTTCGCTGCAACTCCGCTTCGGGCACGATCCGGACCGCTCCGTTCGAGCCCGAGCGATCGACGCGGACGATTTCGCGCCCGTCATTTTCGATTCCGAGGATACGGAATTGCGCATAGGCGGGCTTGGCGTCGAGTTCAGCCGACAGCCGTTCTGCGATCCGCTGATGCCATGTCTTCTCGGAGACGCCGTCGATGGGATCAATGCCGCCCGCCAGATGCCCGCGGATCAACCCATTCAATGCAGCCGCATATCGAAAGCTGGCAATGTCGGCCGGCGCGTTGCGCACGTGGGACTGAAGATCGGTGGCGACCAGCCGCGAATGCGTCTCGATGCGATCGAGGACACGCGGCGGAATCATCTGCTCCAGGTTGCGATAGCTTAGCCATCCGACAGCGGACACCGCGATCGCAACCAGCGCAATCATCGCGACGGCTAGTCTGGTTGTAAGCGTCATGTTCGCTTTCGCGCCATCTCCGGACCCCTGGCACGCTGTTTGGCATCATGGGCCGGGAGCAGCGTCACCGGCTGTCGTGGATAACAAGGATGGGCGCTTTGCGGCTTCAAGACAACCCGCAACGGCCGCCAGCAGAGCAGCGGGCCTGAAAGGTTTTTGCAGGCTGGAGACCGCGCCAAGCCTGCTTGCCATGGTCAGGAAATCCGGACCGGAGCCGGACTCCGACGTCATGGGATTGCCGGAGATCACGATGATCGGGATCAGCGGTTGCTGTTGATGGACCAGCCGCATGGTTTCCAGCCCGTCCATGCCCGGCATGAAGATATCGAGAAACAGCAGATCGAAATCTCCGGCCTCGAATACCGCCAGGCCCTTGCGCCCGTCGTCGGCGACGACAACGCTGTGACCGGCCCGTTCCAGCAGCAGCCGGATGGTCGCCCGCACGGCGCTGTCATCGTCCACAATCAGGATTCTCGCCACGGCCCATTATCCCCGCTCCGAATCTGGACTCACGTCAGCGACAGGTCGCAACGTTTCGCTGAATTTGGATTCGCACGCAAGCACTTAGGCGCGGGCGTTCAGCTAAATTTGTCAAAACGATGTCTGGGAAGTGCGTCCCTGTGCACCGTTGCGGGCAGACACCCATCCGCACGGCGCGTCGATGAATTTGATTCGCCGGAAGCTTGCGGATGTCGCGACACGATTTGGCATCTGGCGCCGTCGTTGTGCCGTGCTCGACTCCCGCCCGCTCAGACGGCCCGGCGCTCCGGAGAAATATCGTGCGAGTAATGCGTGCATTGCACGACGGCCAGCAGCGCCGAGTTTTTCAGCGCGATCGGGTCTCGCTCGCCTTTGGCGGCAGATGCGAGAATTAGCGACGCGATTTCAGCTTTCATCGCGGACGTACGCTTCGCTTCGGGAAGCATTGCCATGGCAGCGTCAAGAACTGCCCTCATCAATTCGATGAGCTCGGGCTGAAAAACGGCTGCTGTCGGCTTCACGGTCGCCTCCTTGGGTAAGTGACCTCGAACGGGCATCCAGGTCCCGCCATTTCGAAGAGAGCAACGTCCAAATCATGCCGCGGCAATTTCGCACTGCCGCCGATCCTCGCTGCCATATGGCAGCGCCGAGTAGCCAAGGTGAGAGAGGCTGCTGATAATTCTCCAAAGGGGATGCGACCGACGATGCGCTCGCCCTCCTGAACCTCCATGGCGCAGCCCTCATATTGCCGGCTGCTGCCCTGCAGCATCTCCCGGATCACCTGTTCGCCAAAGGCAAATGCCTCGTGGTCATCGGATAACTCGATTTGACCGGTTTCCTCGCGGTCCCTGCCATCGTTGCGATCGAAAATGAACAGGTAATTCCGCACCAATTGCGATCTCATCATTTGCGACGATGGTCCAATACATGGCGCGGGCTGTTGCGGCTGTTCAATATTGACCACTGCTGACGCTTGCCAAATTAAAATTGGCTGGAATTATCTGTGGAAAACCTGGGGCACGCTTAGCGTCGTCCTCGATGTTTGCGCGGATCGCGCTGATCCGCGCACATGACTTGCGGGTGTTCGAGTGCCCTGAATGCGATCGCTCTCAACAGGATATTGCTCGGCTTGATTTCAACTTCCATTTGAGCTGTCGCAGTCGTCGCGCCCTCGAAGGCTGTCGTGATCTGGTCTGACGCGGATGGTTTTGTCAGGAAGATGACACCCCGGTCTTACCCAAGCGGTCTTGCTCAAGCGGTCTTGCTCAGGCGGTCTTGCCCCGAGCCCAATCCATGATCCGCCCCGACAGTACCAGCCGGTCGCGGCCGTTTTCCTTGGCGAAATAGAGCGCTCGATCCGCGGCGGCGATCAGCGACTGACATGGCACCTGGCATCCCGCAGCGTCGGCATCCGGCAACAGCAAGACAAATTCCTCGCCGCCAAAGTGTCGTCCGCGTGTTGCGTGAGCGACTCCGCGAGTCCACTTCCGCATTTCTTAGTTCAGCTTCCCGGGTGGACCATTCTCGCCAGCCGCTCAGCGCGAGAATGGCCAAGCAGATCAGGACCACAAACGCCCGCCTGTGGATCGGGAGGCGCCCCGTGGCAAAAGTCCTCCACGACCAAACGTGAAGTTGTTTCGGAGGCGCATCGCGGAAGCGACCGACGAAAAACAACGTCTGATACGTTCGCGGTCTCATCGCCCAAGAGGAAATTAAGCCCGCGTCGGACGGCCAAGCCCGGACCGGGTTGGACCCGATCAAACCTATTTTGGCTTCCTGAACGCTTCGCGCGAATCGGCCACGCGATGCATTGTTGCAATCTGTCTCCACTCGGCCGTGCATATGACGGGGATTATCTCTTTTGGCCGGTTCTTGCCGCTGCCCCAAACAATGCGATGATCCCGCCGTCTCCGACAGAATCAGTGACGGAGCGACAGATGTGCTTCCGCCTTTCCAACTAACGGTCGTTGCCGATCTCGAAAATGCACCCGGGACGGTTTGCGTAAAAATACGTGATGCGGGTTTTGAGAACCCAGCAAGGTTGGAACTCCCATGTGGGCTTTCTTTGCGCGCCTGTTAGACTCGTCGATGTTCTCTCCCCACGGAATTTGTCTGCTGTGGGAGCCCGAACTGATCTGGCTCCATGTCGCGTCCGATGCGCTGATCGCGATGGCCTATTTCTCGATTCCAATTGCACTTGCGATTTTTGTATCGAAGCGCCGCGACCTCAAGTTCGGATGGGTCTATTGGGCATTTGGCGTCTTTATTTTGGCCTGCGGTTTCACGCATGTCCTGTCGATCTATACGCTATGGGTGCCGATATATGGCATCGAAGGACTCGTCAAAGCGGCTACTGCGATGGCGTCTGTCTTCACCGCCGGAATGCTCTGGCCCTTGCTGCCGGAGCTTCTCACCATCACTTCGCCTTTCGAGCTTCGTCGAGTCCGAGCCGCGCTCGAGGAAGAGGAAATGAAAGGCCGGGGTGCCGAGCGGATGCTCGCGCAATTCCAGGAAACGCAGCGCGCCTTGCGTGAAAGCATGGCGCGCTTGACGGCTGTGGTTGAAACGGCAGTAGACGGATTCATCCTGATCGACTCTCGCGGCCGAATCCTGTTATTCAATCCCGCCTGCGAAAGGCTGTTTGGCTATCGCGCCGACGAAGTCTTTCAGGAGAATGTCAAGCTGCTGATGCCGCGAACATATAGTTTGCATCATGATGACTATCTCAGGAATTTCCTGCAGAGCGGCGAACGCAAGATTATCGGTATCGGCCGGGAAGTCGTCGGCCGCCGCAAGGATGGATCGACCTTCCCGATGGATCTGTCGGTCGGCGAAGCCAAGCAGGATGGCGAGTCGATCTTCGTCGGGATCATTCATGATCTGACCGAGCGCAAGCTGACCGAGCGGCAGCTTCAACAAGCGCAGAAAATGGAGATGGTGGGACAACTGTCGGGCGGCATCGCTCATGACTTCAACAATCTTCTCACCGTCATCGTTGGCAACGCCGAGCATCTGAGCGAACAGCTGAAATCCCGGCTCGATTTGCGACAGCTTGCCGACGACATTTGCCAGGCTGGGGAACGCGGCGCGGAATTAGCGCGAAGGTTGCTGGCGTTTAGCCGCCGGCAGCTGCTCCGGCCGCGAGCGATCGATTGTCACGAACTTATCGCTTCCACGTGCAAACTCCTGAAGCGGACATTGCGCGAGAACATCGAAGTCACAACCGCTTTCAATATCGATGCGATTTTTGCATTCGCTGATTCCAGCCAACTTGAGTCCGCTGTTTTGAATCTGGCGCTCAATGCCCAGGACGCAATGGCCGCCGGAGGGCGTCTGACGATCAGTACCGGCATCGCATCGCTCGACGATGACGATCAGGGCGTCCACCCTGACATCGAATCCGGTGAATACGCCATGATCGCCGTTACCGACAACGGCGAGGGCATGACGCCCGACGTGGCCGCGCGGGCCTTTGAGCCTTTCTTCACCACGAAGGAAGTCGGTAAAGGCAGCGGACTCGGCTTGAGCATGGTTTACGGCTTTGTGAAGCAATCGAACGGTCATGTTTCGATATACAGCGAGCCCGGGCTTGGCACGACTGTACGAATCTATTTGCCCAACGTCACGCCGAACGCTTCACGTTCTTCTTCGCAGCCGGCTGCCGACGAGGAGGCCCTTCCGAGAGGCAACGAAACGATATTGGTCGTGGAAGACGATCCGTTCGTTCGCTCTTCTGTGATCCTGAAAGTCGAAAGCCTCGGGTACAAGGTTGTTCTTGCCGTCGACGGCAGGGAAGCGGTGATGAAACTCCGCACCAATCCCGAGATTGATATGCTGTTCACGGATATCGTCATGCCCGGAGGCATGAGTGGCTGGGAAGTCGCGGAGCTTGCACAGCAAATGCGCCCGGGCCTGCCGACCGTCTTTACCTCCGGCTACGCATTGGAAGCCCTGGTCGATCAGGGACGCGCGCCAATGAAATCGATCGTTCTGACCAAACCCTATCGCAAGGCCGAACTCGCTCACCGGCTGAGAGAAGCGCTCGCGGCGACTTCGCTGGCTTCCTGAAGTTGACGGCTCGTAAGAAATTTTGGGTTGATCGCTGGCGGACGAGCCCGGTTTTCCGGTCCGTCACTCGCTCAGATATTCGGGAAACCGCGCGCGAATTTCGGCAAGATACCCAAGCGTTCCCGATAGATGTTTTCGAAGGTGGCGTTGCGCATCATCCTGTTGGTTCGCGCTGATTGCTTTCACGATCAGCCTGTGATGGCGCACGATGTCCTGTGCCTTGCCTGGCGAGGGCAGGTGCAGACGGCGCAGCCGGTCGATATGACCGCTGCGGCTGCGCACCAGATCCCAAAGCGCCTGATTGCCGGTCGCGGCGTAGAGCTCACGATGGAAGTCGTTGTCGGCAGCCATGAATTTCTCGAAATCCCCGGCCTTGGCGAATTTCTGCTGCAGCGCGATGGTGCTGTTCAACTGGCCAACCAGCGACTCGGGGTGCTCGAGCGCCAAGCCCTTGACGATTTCCAGCTCCAGCGCTTGACGCAGGAAATGCGCCTGCTGCGCAAGACCGATGTCGATCCGGCTGACGACGGTGGCATATTGCGGAAACACTTCGACCAGTCCCTCTTCCTCAAGCCGCATCAACGCATCGCGGATCGGCGTCGAGCTGACGCCGAACTGCCCGGCCAACGCGTTGCGCGACAAGGGCGATCCCGGGGGCAGCGCCAGCGAGGTAATCAGCTTGCGCAACTGCTCGAAGACCTGCGGCGCCGCCTGCCGGTCGCGGTCGAGCGTGCGAGCGGATCGGGCCGGCGAACGGCGTAAAAGGGCCGGCGAGGAACTCATTCGGATGGCAAGCCTCGATGGCAGGTCGAATTTCCCTAAAGCACCGTCTTGACCTGAGATGCACTAATGTATTAGTGCACTGCCGCGGTCCGGTCAACCAGATCGTGGCGGCGGTGGAGGATGTTTGATGAACCGGAAAATCCGCAGCGCCTGCGCGGGCGCAGTTGCGTTGCTCGGCCTGATGGCGTCAGCGCCGCAGGCGCTCGCGCAAGCCTTACGGCCTGCGCGGATTGCCTTACGTCGCGCGAATCCTGATACCGGCGGCGTTCGGATCGATCCTGACCGGATTGAAGATCGGCTGGGCGTTCGCGTGGCGCACCCTGATCGCGGCGGAGCTGGTGTTCGGCGTGTCGTCGGGGCAGGGCGGGCTCGGCTGGTTCATCTTCGAGAACCGCAACCTGCTGGACATTCCCGCCGTGTTCGCCGGGCTGCTGACAGTCATCGTGATCGGCCTCATCGTCGAGAAT
>Ga0137418_10005300_pt1 | contig 11820 bp, 9 predicted proteins | sample CZODoug3_1_2_16f_FD_122242 | JGI IMG/M metagenome (GOLD analysis project Ga0137418, IMG submission 122242) | Vadose zone soil fungal communities from Angelo Coast Range Reserve, California, USA - CZODoug3_1_2_16fungal (Hybrid Assembly) | ecosystem: Environmental > Terrestrial > Soil > Vadose... | reverse complement strand
GTACAGATCTATCAGGCCCTCAATGGGCGCGTCACGCTCTACTATGGCGACGCCCGCCTGGAACATTCAGCGATCCCTGGGGGGTGACAGTTTTACGTGGCCGTTAAGGTGACAGAATCACGTTGCTACAACAGATGGGTTTTTACCGGAACGCTTACCCGGCTGGTAGTGGCCGGTCTTTAGACCGGTACGAGGAGCGCGCCTGCGCAAAAAAAAAGCCCCGAACAATGTCGGGGCGTAATTCTTTACAAATTAATCTTACCGGACTGATAATGGCCTTGTCAACGAAAGAGTCAGCGACAGTGGCATAGGCTTCAGCCTGTGCTCCGTTCTCTCTCTTTCGTGGCACAGCCGTTCCTGGCTGTGCGCCTGTGGACCGCAGGCAGTCCACTTACCCCCTTCTTAGCCTCTTCGTTAGCGAAGCCGCCCTCCATTTCGGCGACGTAAACTCGCTGCTACGAGTTCGACTTTTCGAGGCACTCCGCGCAATACCCGCCGACCTCGGTCCGCGAAACGGTCACCTTCATATTAAAATCCCGCGCAATCTGCTGCTTCAACTGCTCGTACAGCCCGCTCTCGAATTCGCGCACCTTCCCGCAGCGCAGGCACGCCACGTGGATGTGGTCCCGCGGACCATGCGTCTCGTAATAATGCCGGTCCCCCCGCAAGTGCAGCAGGTCTAGTTCATCGATTAAGCCGTGTTTTTTGAGGAGATCAATCGTACGGTAGACGGTAACGAGGTGTACGCCGGAATCAATCTTCTGCGCGCGTTCCAGGATCTGGTCGACGTCCAAATGCTGTTCGGCGTCGTCCATCACCTGCAAAATCACCCGCCGCTGACGCGTCAGGCGGATGCGACGCTTCCCCAGCGCCTGTTGCAATTTCCCGGTTGTTTCCGCGGTATTGATTCGCTCGCCGGTGGACGCCCGGTGCTGCGATGATACAGCCATTCTTTCTCCGGGTGCGGTTCTTAGCGAGACTGCCAGCGAGCTAGGCCAGGGTTTAACCTACGAAGGTTCAGCTCAGGAATGAATCGGCAGCAGCCGCACCACGTCATTGTACATAACGATGGCGAACACCACCAAGAGGAACACCAGCCCGACCTGCACGAAGCGCTCCTTGAACGCCAGGCTCATGTCGCGCCGCAAGAGTCCTTCAATCCCCAGCAGCAGGATGTGTCCGCCGTCCAGAATCGGAATCGGCAGCAGGTTCAGAATTCCCAGGTTCACGCTGATCAGCACCATCAACGAAATGATCGCCAGCGGACCTTTTTTCGCCGCCTGTCCCGCCGCGCGCGAAATTCCCACCGGTCCTTGCAATTGCTTCAGCGAAACGCGCCCGCTGAACAATGCTCCAACGATGCCCGCCGTCTCTTTGATTTTTTGAACAGTCACCAGGCTCGCATATCGCGCGCCCTCGGGAAACGCCACGCGCTTGTAAGCGGTATCGTCATGGACCTGGACGCCAATTTGATAAACAGTTTCGCCGCGCTCATTCGTCACGGATTGCGGCGTCACCACCAAATGCAGCGGCTGCCCTTTGCGGTCCACGTCCAGCGCCACGGGCTTGCCGTTCGATCCGCGGATGCGCTCCGTGAATTCGCCCCACCACTGAATTTTTTGCCCGTCCACCGCGGCAATCAGATCATTCTCTTTGAGCCCCGCGCGTTGCGCTGGGTATCCCGGCGCCACATCTTCCAGCACCGGCCGGATTGGCGCGAAGCCCAGCAATCGCTCCGGTTGCTCGAGATCCTTTTGCTCGACGGTAACAGTCAGCGAGCGATGCGCGCCGCCCTCTTCGATTTCCATAGAAAGCTTGCTGTCCGGCGTCAGCTTGGTGACAACCTTTTCCGCTTGCTCCCAGTTCGGGTTCTTCTCGCCATCCAGTGCAACGACCTTGTCGCCAGGATGCAAACCGGCTGCGGCCGCGGGAGAATTCGCCGGCAAGGCCGTCACTTGCACCGGTTTATCCTGATACGCGGGATACGGAATTCCAATCGCCACGAAATAAACGGTCAGCAGCAAAATCGGAAAAATTAAATTCACCAGCGGGCCGGAGAACGAAATAATCGCGCGCTGCCAGCGCGGCTTGTTCATCAACTCGTCCGGCGCGCCCGTCCCCAAGGCCTGCAACTGCTTCTCATCTTTCTCTGTGCCTGGAATCGAAGTGCTGCGTGCGGAATCGATCTCCGATGGGTCCTGCCCCGCCATGCGCACATACCCGCCCAGCGGCAGCGCGCTCACCCGGTAATCCGTGGCTCCGCGCTTCCAGCCAAACAGCCGCGGGCCAAATCCAATGGAAAAAACGTCCACGCGCACGCCAAACAGCCGCGCCGCGATAAAATGTCCCCACTCGTGAACAAGAATCATCACTCCCAGCACGAGCGCTACGCCCAATAGCAAATCCATTTGCTGATTTTCCCTTCTCTAAAACTACGATGCCGCCGCTGCGGTTACCGCCAACCGGTCTACTTCTTCCTTGGCCATTCGACGCGCCTCGTTATCCGCCGTAAGCACATCGTCCATCTTCTCAAATCGCGTCCTCGGCGTCCGCGCCAACACTCTCTCGATCACTTCAGAAATTCCTAGAAACGGCAGCCTTCTCTCCAGAAAAGCCGCCACCGCGACTTCATCCGCGGCATTCAGCGCGCACGGCAACGCCCCGCCCTTTTTCATCGCTTCCTTCGCCAAACGCAGGCACGGGAATCGTCGCGTGGATACCTTAGCGAAATCGAGACGCCGGAGTTTCGACCAATCTAGAGCTAGCCCTCCATTAGATGCTACGCGCTCCGGATAGGTTAACGCATATTGGAGCGGCAGGCGCATATCGGTGGGGCCGAGTTGTGCGAGAACAGAACCATCGACGAACTCGACCATGGAGTGAATGGTTGATTGCGGATGGATTACTACATCAATTTGGTTAGGCTGAACACCGAACAGCCATCGCGCCTCGATGACTTCAAAACCTTTGTTCATCATCGTGGCGGAATCGATCGTGATGCGATTGCCCATTCGCCAGTTCGGGTGCGCGAGCGCCTGCTCCGGCGTAACGCTTTGCAGCGCAGCGAGTGGCGTCTTTCGAAACGGTCCGCCCGAAGCGGTGAGCACCAACCGCCGCACCTCGCCGTGCTCTCCGCCGCGCAAACACTGGTGTACCGCGTTGTGTTCGCTATCCACGGGAAGCAACTCGCGCCCGGCTTTCTTCGCCGCGGCCATCACTAACTCGCCCGCCGCAACCAGCACTTCTTTGTTCGAAAGCGCGATGGTCTTCCCCAACTTGATCGCTTCGTAGGTCGCTTCGAGCCCCACAACGCCAACCGCCGCGGATACAACGATGTCCGCCGCAGGGTGCGTTCCCACCGCCAGCATGCCCTCGCGCCCGTGATGAATGGCGGGCAGCGGCGAGACGCCGTTCACTCGCAGCTTTTGCGCTAGAGCGTCCGCTTTCGCGGCATCCCCGACGGAAACGATTTCCGGCCGGTGCCGCTCAATTTGTGCGGCGAGTTCGTCCAGATTCGAACCCGCGGCAAGCGCCACCACACCAAATCGCCCGGGCAACGACTCCACCACCGCCAGGCATTGCCGCCCAATGGACCCAGTCGAACCCAGAATCGACAATTTTCTGAACGATTGCGTCACTAACGCTTCTTTCTCTTGTTCGGGCTCACGTTTCGGCCCGTCGTTCGGGACTATTTTTGCGAGACGGAGTTCCCGAATTACATTCCAGGCGAGTAGATCAAAGTCCAATAATACCAGACAACCGGAATGGCCAGAATCAGCGCGTCGATGCGATCGAGTATTCCGCCGTGACCGGGCAGCATTCCACCGGAGTCTTTCACTCCCGCGCTGCGCTTATAAGCGGATTCGAGTAGGTCGCCAACTTGGCCGGCGACGTTCCCCACTCCCGCCATGGCCAACAGATGCACAGGTGGCGCGTTCAGCCAGCGCGCGAAAGCCAGGCCCACCAGCAGCGAACCGGCAAAACTTGCGACGGACCCTTCCCAGGTTTTTTTCGGACTCAGATGCGGCGCAAGCGGATGCTTGCCGATTGCGCGGCCCACAAAATAGGCCACGGTATCGCCAACCCAAGTGATCACCAGCGCGAACAACAGCAGCTTCGGGCCGTCAGTGCCCAAACCGTGCAGGCGCACTGCAAACGTTAGCGGAAACGCCACCAGGAGCAAACCGCTGGAGCTGATTCCGGCAGCGGGCAGTCCTTCCACGAGGGGACGTCGCGTCCAAAGCGTCAGCACGGCAACACCCAGAACAAAGACAAACAAAGCTTCCGACACACCGAGCAATCCGGCCGCGTATCGCCCAATCTCCCGGTGCAGGACCAAACCTCCGGCAAGCTGGTAGCTTGGTTCAATCGCGGCAAGCCACTGCACGTAAACAAGCAGAAATGCACAAGTCGCGGTCCAGAAGCGGTAAGCACGATGGCCAATGGCATCGCCGAGCGCGAAATACTCAAATAGCGCCAGCACAATGATCAGGGCCAGCACGAGCGCCACCCACGCCGTCGAACCCCAAAGCACAAGCCCGACCACAAACGGAATCAGAACGACAGCCGTCGCCACCCGCTTCCAAGTCATGAAAAAGAAATCCCCCCGGCGCACCGCACGGAAGGTTAGCAGCGCCCGCGCAAAAGTTGAAAGGAAAAGAGGAGGCAAGGTGAGATATTACTCTCGCGACGACCTGCTAAGGCTGCGGCTCGCTCCGTGCCGTGCCATGAGGAGTTGGATATGACGCGTGAGGCCGAAGCCCAAATCGAAAATTCCGATCTACTGCGCACTTATGCGATTAACGACGCGATGAACCAGCTCGTGCTGTCGTATCTCCATCCGCGCGCCTGGCGGGCGAAGCTACCCAGTTCCAAACGGGACGGCCGCACAATCGCAGCGATCTACGCGCATCTGCACAACTGCCGCCTGGTTTGGCTCAAGAATTCGGCGCCCCATCTGAAATGCCCCGCGCCGCTCAATCCCGATCGATGCACCATCAAGCAAGCGGCTGCTGCGCACAAGAAGAGTGGAGCGCAGTGTCTTCGCATGCTCAGCGACGCTTTGTCCAGCGGTGCGAACCGGCGCGTCACGAAATTCTCGCGCGGGAGTTGGTCGCCGGTTTGGCCGGCCAGCGCGACCATGTTCGCGTACATGTTCTCGCACGAAGCGCATCATCGCGGGCAAATCCTGATGCTTGCGCACCAGCTTGGCTATAGGCTGCCTGTCAAAGCGTGGGCCGGAATTTGGTGGTGGGATAAATTGTGGAAGCAAGTGGGGCTTCCCAGGCGGCGCTAAAACTCGCTGGAAGTGAACGCGACGGCCCCCATGAAGGGGATTTACTTGCCGGCTGCGCGGGCAGGCACTTCGGAATCTGAGCTGCCCTCGCGGATGCCGCCGTAGCGCCGCTCGCGCCGTTGAAATTCCACGAACGCCTCGAGCAGGCGGGCGCGATTGAAATCCGGCCATAGCGTCTCGGTCACGAGAATTTCCGCATACGCGATCTGCCACAGCAGAAAATTGCTCACGCGCATTTCTCCGCTCGAGCGTATCAGCAAGTCCGGGTCGGGCAAACCCGCCGTGTACAGGTGGCGCGCCACTTCTTCCTCGGTTACCGGAGTGTTGCGGCCTTCCGCGTTGCGCTGTGCGACGATTTCGTTGAGCGCGTCCACAATTTCCGCGCGGCCGCCATAATTCAGCGCGAGGCAAAGCACCATGCCGGTGTTCTTCGAGGTTTTTTCCACCGCCTCGCGCATATCCTGCTGCACGCCGGCCGGGAGTTCGCTGGCGCGCCCCAAAAAGCGCATCCGAATATTGTTCCGCTGGATCAGCGGCATTTCCTGCCGCAGGTATTCGCGCAGGAGCTGCATCAGGAAGTCGGTTTCAGTTTTCGGACGGCGCCAGTTTTCCACGGAAAACGCGTACAGCGTGAGCGCTTCGATGTTCAGCCGCGCGCAAGTTTCAATGGTGGTGCGCGCCGTCTGCGTGCCGGACCGATGCCCGGCGGGACGCGGCAAGTGTTTGCGCTGCGCCCACCGGCCGTTCCCGTCCATGATGACCGCGACGTGTCGCGGTAGCCGCGCCAAGTCGAGCTTGGACAGCAGTTCCGCTTCGTCGGAAGTGACTGGCCCGAGAGCGCTAGGATCGGCTACGGAAATGGTGGAGTGAGATTTCATTGCCAATACGCTTTTCCGAGGAATTCCCTTTACGCCGCAAAGTTAACATAAGCCGCGAGGCTGACGCAATGGCGCATGCCTTGTGATGCATCAACCCGCGGGAGCGCCGCCTTGAAAAATGGCGGTGTAGGCCAGAACCAAGCTCAAAATAATCATGGCGATGGCCGTTGCCCAGGCCACTACGTTGAAGGTTGTGGTGTTCACATATTCGCCCATCAAGTCGCGGCGATTCACCAGCAGTAAGATAAAAATCACGACCACGGGCAACCAGAAACCATTGCCCACCTGTGAAAAGATCAGGATTTTCCACAAAGGCGCATGCGGCAGCAGTACGATTCCCGCGCCCACCACGATCAAAATCGTGTACAGCCAATAGAAAATCGGCGCCTCTTTGAATTTGTGATCGATGCCCGCCTCAAACCCCAGGCCTTCGCAAATCACATGGGCGGTGGACAACGGCAGAATCGACGCGGCGAACAACGAGGCGTTTAACAAACCGAACGCGAACAGGATGCCCGCGCCGCGCCCGGCCAGGGGGATCAGCGCCTGGGCCGCTTGCGCCGCGTCGGTGATGTCGCGGTGTCCGGATACATATAAGGTGGCCGCGGTGCAGATGATGATGAAAAATACAATCACCATGCAGCTTACGCTGCCAATCAGCACATCCGCGCGCGCTTGCGGATACTGCCGCGGGCTTACTTTCTTCTCCACAAAGCCCGCTTGCAGATAGAAGAATTGCCACGGCGCGATCGTCGTTCCGATCAGCCCCATCAGCATCACGAGGTAACCGGATTCAAAGCGGATGTTGGGAATTATCGTGTGGCGCGCCGCTTCCAGCCAATCGGGCTTTGCGAAAATCGCGGAAAATAGATACGAGAGGTACAAGGTACAGGCGAATAGAAAAATCACTTCGACCTGCCGGTACGTTCCTTTCAGGACCAGCGCCCAGACCAGCGCCGCGGCGATCGGCACCGCGATGTACTTGCTCACTCCAAAAATTTGCATGGACGCGGCGACGCCGGCGAATTCGGCGACCACGTTGGCCAGGTCCACGAAAAAGCCCGTGATCATCACGAAAAACGTCGGCCGGAAACCGAACTCCTCGCGAATCAGGTCCGACAATCCCTTGCCGGTGATGACGCCCATGCGTGCGCACATCTCTTCGGTGACGTACAGCGCGATGGTCATGGGAATCAGCGACCACAGCAAGGCATAGCCATACTTCGCGCCAGCCTGCGTGTACACCGAGATCCCGCCGGCGTCGTTGTCCACGTTGGAAGTGATCAGGCCCGGCCCGATCACCGCCAGCAGCATGGTGAGCCGGTGGCGGAGCGCACGCAGACGCTTCTGCAGATCGCTTCCGCGGGTCCTGACCGCGTCCACACGCGTCGTGATGGCTTCCCAATTCATGGCTTTTCCGACTCTTCCGCCCCAGGGTTCTCGTTACTTCACTTCATCGCTTGTTCGTTATTTCTTAACCAGCCGTGACACCACGTCGTCGACCGTAATGGTCCCGATCGGCCGGCCCTCGCTGTTGGTGACCGTCAGCATGCGCAAGTTGTACTTATCGAATAGCTCAAAGACGTCCTTCTCATCGGCATCCCCTGGGACGCCGAGCAGCGGCTCCGTCTTGAGTTCCGACATACGTTGCTCTGGATCCGCGAGGAGCAGGCGAGACACCGGCACGGTACCGGAGAACCTGGCGTCTGAATCCAGCAGCACAATCGTGTCGAGTTGATCCACATTGAGGTCCTGCAAGCGCATCCATTGCAGCACTTCATCGCGCGTCGCGGTTTCTCCGACAAACACAAACTCCGGGTTCATCATGCCGCCCGCTGTATTTTCGTCGAAGGCCAGCAGCCCGCGGACTTCGCTGGCCTCGTCCCTCGGCATTTCTTCCAGCAACTCCTCGGAGGTTTCCTTGGGCAAGTCGGCCAACACATCCGCTGCGGCGTCCGGCGCCATCTCTTCGAGGATGTCGGCGGCCTTCTCCGGGTCCAATTTCTCGACGATTTGCGTGGTCAGCCGCTCGTCCAGCTCCGCGAGCACGGCAGCGGCGGTTTCTTCGTCAAGGGAGGCTATGATGCCCTGGCGCTCGGCGGCCGAAATATCTTCCATCATCTCCGCCAGATCGGCCGGGTGCAAATCTTCCAGTTTCTCGTGGGTGATGCGTAGTTTCACACGGCGCAGGGGGTCCGGCTCGATCAGATTCACGAATTCCCAGCGGATGGTGCGCTGCGGCAGAGGATTCTGCAATTTGCGAATGAAGCCGGGCGCCACAACGCCTTGCAGCAAGCGCCGGACAGCTCCAGGCAGCCCCACGTCCACCTGGGTCAGCCGCAGTTCCACATTGCCGTTGGTTCTCTGCTCCGCCAGGTCCACATCGTTGACGCGCACGACCTTGCGACCTTGCGTATCGATAATCTGCTGGTCCAGCAAATCCTTGCGCACCGCAAGCCACGCTTCATTCGGCGTGTATAGGGTCAATTCCCGCTCGCTGCAGTTCAGGCGAATCGTTCCGGGAGCTACCGCTGCAACCTGGTTGTACCGCGCCACGAGCGGCTGAAATCGGCCGCGCGAGAGCAGAAAATGGGAGATGCGATTGGGCTGATCCGCCGGCTCGATAAAAAATTCGCGCACGCGCCCGACGAAGTGTCCGTGCGCGTCGTAAGCCTCCGCACCCACTAATTCCGTAGCATAAAGTTGCATCGCCCCACCTCAATTCCCTACGAAAGGCCGCTTGTCTCTAGAGCGGCCAATAAAAAACCCGCGTACCGTTTGGGGCCGGCCGCGGGGTAAGCTCCTGATACAGATGGACTTACCTCTAGCCCGGCGCAAACCCTCCCCACCCGACCGCGTAAGGTGCGGTGCTCACATCGAGCCGCATCCTGCGCGTTGCTGCGGTCTTCACCGTTTTCCGGCTGCGTTTCAATTGACCCGGCCGCGGTTCGACTTCACTCCCAAGCATGCACATCGCCAAAACTTTTACTCCGAATGCAGTGATAAGCCCTCGCGCGATGTATTGTCAAGAAAAGAATGAGGTTTAGCGAAAAAACATCTGAGTTTTCGGGGCTAGACCTGCGGATTTTTGTTCGCCCTTTTCGCGAAGAGCATGTCGCGCGGCTCTTCTCCTCGACTTCGGCAATATTCCCGGTAAAGCGTCATGTAATTCGCGAGCACGTAGTCCCTCGATGCGAAGCCCAGAGCCTTTGCCACTCGATCAATCGCGTTTGCTGGCCCTTCCAGCTCCAGAAAAACACCGATCGGGGTCTCGTCCAGCTCGATTAGCAGTCCCCTGGCCCAGGCGTTCGATGCTGGCAGGCGAAACGTCGTTCTAAATTTTTCATATTGGAACCAACTCCGCATTCCTAATCCCTCGAAGATCATGGCGAGCAGTTTTGGATCGGTGACCCCAAGCTCGATTTCTTCGCGGACTTTGTGCCGCTCGCCTTTGTGGCTTGATTCTGCTTTTATGGGCGGACGCTTAAACGTCAGCAGGCAGTGGAGACTCAGTTTTCGGCTTCGCCCTGAAAGCCGCTCTGTTCGAATCCGCAGCAACTGCTCGCGACTGGCGAGCGAGGCCTCCACGGTGTCGAAAAGCACGTTCCGCTCGTGTAAGCGCGGCCTGGCGACGCGCGCGCCAAGCCTCCTCAATGCCCGGCGCAGCTCTGGCAAGTCGGCAATCCGCAGCTTGATTTCTCGTTCTTTTCCCATTCTTCCTCAAGCTTGCTCGACACGGCGAGCGATGCTCGGCGCTGCCGCTTTTCGCCGCCGCCAACTTCCGCTACTATACCGGACGAAGACGATTCACTTCGCCCGGCCTCCCGACCTCGCCGCGCGCACCGAACAAACGGACGCATGAGCCCAGACGCCAACCTAGCTACCTCCAGCTTTACATCCGATTCCCAAAGCTCCGGCGCGCCGCAGCCCCCCGTTGCGCGGCGTCAGCCTATGGAAAGTGTCGTCCACGGGGACCGGCTCGTCGACGATTACGCATGGCTCCGCGACAAGAATAATCCCGAGGTCATTGCTTACCTCAACGCCGAAAACGCGTACACGGACGCCGTCTTGGGCGATACCGAGCGCTTTCAGGAGAAGTTGTACCAGGAGATGCTGGGCCGCATCCTGCAGACCGATCTTTCCGTTCCCTACCGGTTGCGCGGCTATCTGTATTTCACGCGCACGGAAGAGGGCAAGCAGTATCCGCTTTACTATCGCAAGCGTGATGCGGAAGGCGCGGACGAGGAATTGCTGCTGGAACTCAACGCGCTGGCTGCGGGCCATTCGTTTCTGAGCCTCGGCGCTTTCGCGGTGAGCGACAACAATTCCTTGCTCGCGTATTCGCTCGACACGACCGGGTTCCGCCAGTACACGCTGCACATCAAAGATCTACGCAATGGCCAGACTCTGATTGAGAGGATGGAGCGCGTCACGAGCGCCGCTTGGGCCGCGGACGATCGCACGCTTTTCTATACAGTCGAAGACGAAGCGACCAAGCGGTCGTACCGTCTCTACCGTCACGTTCTCGGCGCGCGCGAGCCCGACGCGCTGCTCTACGAAGAAGCTGACGAGCGTTTTCGGATTGACGTCGAGCGCGCGCGCAGCGGAGCGTTTCTACTGCTGACCATAGCGAGCCACACCGCGAGCGAAGTTCGCTTTCTCGCCGCCGCTCAGCCCAACGCGGACTTCCGCCTGATCGCTCCGCGCGAAGACGAGCACGAATACTACGTCGACCATCATCCAGGCACCGACGGCGGTCGCTCCGGCGGAATCTTCTACATACGCACGAATTCCGGCGGCCGCACGTTTCGCTTGGTCACCGCCGAGGTCGACAATCCGCTCCGCGAGGCCTGGCGCGAGTTCATTCCCAATCGCCCGGACGTAATGCTTGCTTCGGCGCAGGCATTCGCGTCGCACCTCGTGCTGTACGAGCGAGAAGAAGCACTCCCCTATTTGCGCATCGTGCCTCTCGGCACCGGCGGGCGTGGACGCGAGGGCGATGTACTTGCTTCTTCGCGGCGAATCGAGTTCGCCGAGCCCGTCTACAACGCGTCGCCCGGCGCGAATCCTGAATTCGTCACCGACTATTTTCGTTTCCAATACGAGTCCTTCATCACGCCGCGCTCCGTGTTCGACTACGATCTCCGCACCGGCGAGCAAATCTTGCGCAAGCAGCAACCGGTCCTCGGCGGATATGATCCGTCGCAATACGTGAGCGAACGGCTGCACGCCACGGCGCAAGACGGCACGCGCATTCCTCTCTCTGTGGTTTATCGCCGCGACACGCCTCGCGACGCGAGCGCGCCACTACTGCTCTACGGCTACGGCAGCTATGGCATTTCTGTTCCCGTGAGCTTCAGCTCTAATCGGCTGAGCCTGCTCGATCGCGGCGTGATCTACGCCATTGCGCACGTGCGCGGCGGCGGCGAACTCGGCAAACCCTGGCACGACGCCGGGCGCATGCACAAAAAGCGCAACACGTTCAGTGATTTCATTGCCTCGGCCGAGCGGCTCATCGATTTGCGCTACACTTCGTCCGACCGGTTAATCATCGAGGGCGGCAGCGCGGGTGGACTGCTGATGGGCGCGGTCGCCAACATGCGGCCCGATCTTTTCCGAATCGTCGTCAGCCACGTGCCCTTCGTT
>Ga0137418_10005299_pt1 | contig 11821 bp, 12 predicted proteins | sample CZODoug3_1_2_16f_FD_122242 | JGI IMG/M metagenome (GOLD analysis project Ga0137418, IMG submission 122242) | Vadose zone soil fungal communities from Angelo Coast Range Reserve, California, USA - CZODoug3_1_2_16fungal (Hybrid Assembly) | ecosystem: Environmental > Terrestrial > Soil > Vadose... | reverse complement strand
CACTTCAAGGGTTTCGAGCGCACGTCGGAGGGCCCGCGGACGCCCGAGGAGCAGGGCACACGGTTCTTCCTCGGCGGACATCTGGGCCCGCGGATCAGCGAGCAGCTCGACGTCAGCGCCCGCCGGGCCGGGCTGTCGCGGCGGAACTTTCTCGCCTCGGCCTCGGCGCTGCCCGCGGCCATGCTCGCCGTCAACAACATCACCGGCATGCGATTCTTCGACGTCACGCCGGCCGAGGCGTACGAGCCGGCGGCGGCCAAGGAGATCAAGGTCAGCCGCAAGCCGGGGAACGACTTCATCGTCGACGCCCACACGCACATCTGCACGCGCAAGGACGGCTACATCCCCGGCGTCAACACCACCGAGCGCGGGATGTGGTTCGTGCAGCTGCTGGACGATCTCGGCAAGGCGATGGGTCTGCCGAACGGCACCAAGGACATGACCGTGGAGAACTTCGGCAAGCTCATCCTCGAGGGCAGCGACACCAGCGTCGCCGTCTTCAACCCGTTCGGCTTCCGCGAGGATTACGGCGGCAAGGACATGATCCCGATCGAGGAGCAGGCGGAGGTCAAGAAGCGCTGGCCGACGCGCACGGTCATGCTCGGCGGCGGCCTCACGCCCAACCAGGGGCTGTCCGAGACGCTGGAGCGGATGACGATGTTCGTGGAGAAGTACCAGATCTCCGGCCTCAAGCTCTACACGTTCGACTCCACGAAGAAGCGTGGCTGGTGGTTCGACGATCAGAAGCTGGCGTATCCGATGTGGGAGAAGGCCCGGAAGCTGGGCCTCAAGAACATCGGCTGCCACAAGGGCATCCCGTTCGGCCAGTTCATGGCCCGCTACGCGCACCCGGAGGACCTCGACGCGGTGTGCGACGACTTCACGGACCTCAACTTCATCGCCTATCACTCGGCGTGGCCCTACCAGCACGAGCTGGCCGCGCTGAAGGGCTTCAAGCCACAGCGCAAGAACCTCTACGCCGAGGTCGGCTCCACCTTCGCCGCGACGGTGACCAACCGGCCGCTCGAGTGCGCGCACGTGCTCGGCACGCTGCTGCGCGACCTCGGCCCCGATTACGTGATGTGGGGCACCGACTCGGCCCTGTGGGGCAACCCGCAGTGGCAGATCGACGCCTTCCGGAAGTTCCGGATCCCCGATCAGCTCGTCGAGGGGCATGGCTATCCGCCGCTCACCGATGAGCTCAAGGCCAAGGTCTTCGGTCTCAACGCGGCCCGCATCTGGAACCTCAAGACCACGACCAGCGCCGCGCCGATGGAGCCGCGGCGGCCGGTCGCGGTCTGACGTTGTCGGGGGCCGGCGCGACGTCGCGCCGGCCCCCGCGCAGCAACTGGAGGAGGCCATGCCGACGTACGAATACGAGTGCGCGCCGTGTCGGGTCGTCTACGAGACGCGACACGGTGTGAAGGATCCGCCGCTCGAAACGTGCCCGCGCTGCGGTGCGCGTGTCGGGCGTCTGATCTCGGCGCCGAATCTCAACCGCGGCAATTACGCGAGCCCCACGGAGGCGAAGTACGCGAGGATGAGCGCGAAGGAGGAGATCGCGCGCGAGAGAATCCTACAGTCGGACTACGAGCGCATCTGGCTCCCCCCGCCGGTGAAGCACAGTCCCTGGGACGAAGGCGCGTGATCTGACGCAGTCAAGACGTCAGCGGCTGGGAACAGGACGGTATTCGATACCGTAGTGAGAGTAGATCTTTCCGAGGGTGCCGTCAGCCACGAGCCGGTCGATGGCAGCATCGATCGCTTCGCGCAGCGGCGCGTCCGCGCGGCGCATGCCGACCGCCAGATTCCAGCGGAGCTCGGGCTCGCCCTCGTAGGCATGGACAAACCGGACCCGAGCTTCCGGATGGCGAAGATTGAAGTAACCCACCGTCGCCGGCGACACGGCAGCGGCCTCGACCTCGCCCCGGGCCACGGCTTCGACCATCTCCTCCTCGTAGCCGAAGAAGGCGAGCTGGACACCGCGCTGGCCCAGCAGCATGGCCGCCAGCGATCGGCCCTGTACGGCGACGCGACGACCGATCAGATCATCGAACTTGTCGACGCCGCGGGTCTTCGCACCCACGGCGAGGCCCACGCCGCTGCGCTGGTAGGGCTTCGAGAGCTCCAGCCGGCGCTCGGCCTGGACCTCCGGCACGGCGATGGTGTCGAGGACGATGTCGCAGTCGGCGACGCGGAACTGGATACCGCTGATGACCCACTCCACATGCAGCGTCACGCCGAGCGCGGCCGCGAGCTCGCGCCCGAGCTCGATCTGGAACCCGGGTGGATCCTGCGTCTTGCTCGCGAACGGCAGTGAGTTGGCGTGGGCGCAGAGCGACAGTACGCCACGGTCGCGGATGACGTCGAGCGGCCGGGCGACGGCCGTCGACCACGCGATCCCGACGGCCAGCACACCTGCGAGCCCGGACGCGCGCCACCGGCGCCTCACCGAGCGTCGTCTTTGAGACTGCGGATGTAGGCGAGGAGCGACCTCAACTGCGCGTCGCTGAAGGCCCGGCCATACGCGGGCATGGCGCCGTCTTTGCCGACGCGGATGCGATTGAGCACGTAGTCGTCCGGCCGCTCCGTGCCCGCCAGCTTAGGGCCACGGCCGGCGACGCGACCACCGTCCTGATGACAGAAGCCACACAGGGTCCCGAACAGCTTCGCGCCTTCGGCCACGTCGCTGGGGGCGGGGACCGCGGCGCTCTGGGTTCGGGGTTGGTCCGGCGTGGCGGCTTGGGGCCGGGGTGGCTCCTGGGCGCTCGCGACGGCGGCCACGAGCGTGACCGCGAGGGCGACGATCGGAGCGGTGCGCATGACGACATGCTACCGCGGCGGGAACGGGCGTGCGCGCCCGCCCCGCCGCGGCTGCGATCACTCCAGCGTGAACACGACGATCGCCCCGGAATCCTTCGGCATGCTCTTGTACGGCTCGCCGAAGAGCGCTCCGAACTCGTCGCCCACCAGCGATCCCCAGCCGGTGGCCACCGCGATGTACTGCTTGCCCTTGGCCGAGTAGCTGATGATGCCGCCGTTGTGGCCGATGCCGTTGTTGTGCGACCACAGCTCCTGCCCCGTCTCGGCGTTATACGCGCGGAGCATGCCGCGCGGGTCGGGCACGAAGACCAGGTTGCCGCCGGTCGCCAGCAGACTCGCCAGCGGCGGCTCCGGGAAGGTCACTTCCCACTTCTTCGTGCCCGTGACGGGGTCGCGCCCCGACAGGTGACCATGGGCCTTGGCGCCCTCAGGATTGCGCAGGGTGAAGTTGGCGCCGATGTCGAGCTGCGCCTGCGGCTCGAGGACCGGGGTCGTCTTGATGACCTCGAGGTCCATGCACCATTCCTGGCCGATCTTGTAGTAGAGGCCCGTCTTCGGGCTGTAGGCTCCGGAGTTCCAGCTCATGCCGCCGGCGATGGCCGGGCAGAGGTTTGTGTGCTTGCCGAGCGGCAGATCACGACGGCCGATGAGCGCGCCCGTCTTCGGATCGACACCCTTCACGAAATTGATGTTCTTGGCAAGTTGCCAGACGTTCACGACGCTCGCGTCCTTGCGATCGTAGACGAAGACGTGCCCGCCCTTGTTGGGATGTACTACGAGCTTCTTGCCGTCGCGGTCGAGCATCACGAACTCGCCGACCGAGCTGTCGAAGTCCCAGGCGTCGTGGGGCAGCTCCTGGTGATAGAACTTCAGCCGCCCCGTGTCCGCATCGAGCGCGACGACGGAGGTCGTAAAGAGATTGTCACCCGGGCGCGGGCCGCTCGTCTTCCAGTCGAATCCCGCCCAGTCATAGAGCGGCGCCGGGTTGCCTGTGCCCCACCATACCGCGTTGGTCTCAGGATCGTAGCCCCCGGCCATCCAGCCACCGCCGCCGCCCGTTTTCCACGACTCGCCGCCCCACGTCTTCTTCGACTCCTCGGTGCCGGCGACCGTGAAGAACTCCCACACCTTGCGCCCGCTGGCGGCGTCGACGCCGAAGATCGGGCCGCGCCCCGGCCATTCGCCGCCCTGCGAGCCGATGATGACCTTGTCCTTGACGAAGAGCGGCGCACCCGTGAAGCCAACGGTCAGCTTCTCCGAGTTGACGAGCTTGGTGTCCCACGCCGGCTGGCCGGTCTTCATGTCGAGCGCGATGAGCCGCCCGTCGACAGTGCCGACGAACACCTTGCCCTGTCCGAGGGCGATCCCACGTGTGTATGGCGAGTGCGTCTGCGCCGCGACGAGGTCGTCGTTCAGCTTCGGGAAGTAGGACCAGAGCGGCTTGCCGGTGGCCGCGTCGAGTGCCCATACGCGACTATAGGAACCGGTGTAGTACAGCACGCCGTCGGCGACGAGCGGCATCGACTGCAGGCCGCGCGTCGAGCGCCCAGGATGGTGCACCCACGCCACTCGCAGCCGTTTGACGTTGTCGGCGTTGATCTCGGTGAGCGGACTGTAGTGCCACGAGCGATAGGTGCCGTGATACGTGGTCCAGTCGTTGCCGCTGGGGTCGGACATCGATGCGCGCGCGGTGCCGCCCGCAGTCTCCGATGTCGACATCGAGCACGCCCCTGCGACGAGCAACACCGTCGCAAGGCCGGCCAAGTACGATACGGTTCGTTTCGTTGTCATGCCGTTGTTGCCTCCTTTGGCATCACGGGCTCGTGATCCTCGTCACCTGACCGTCGATGGGACCCGTCGCACGGATCCGCTCACCGAGTTTGAGCTCCTCGAACCGAATGACGTCGGCGGTGATATGAAAGACACGCATGCGCCCGGTGTCCTCCTCGGCGTGGACGATGCGGCGGACCGGGTCAACGCTGCGGACGACGCCGGTGATGTCCAGCGCAGCAGGTGACGTCGGACAGCGCTTTGTGGATGACTCGATGCGCGCGCTTCCGACTGGGGAGCGCCGTCCCTGGCAGTCGACGAAGGCCAAGTCTCCACCGTCAATCGCCACGACCCACCCCGGCGTCCGTCCCATGCCATCCACCCTCTCCTGCTCGGCGCTGGCTGCGGAGCTCGCAACCACGGCGAACAGAGCCACCGGGAGCGTCATGAGCCAGGTCATAGTGGGCCACCAGTCCGTGACATCACCGCCTCGACTCGAGATGCTGCCCTATATAAAGAGAGCCCCTGTGAAAGTCAACTACGCGCACACGCGATCATCGGTCTGTCTGGACAACCATCGAGCGCGCGACGGCCAGCGCGGGTAGCGGTGAGCGAGGCTCCCCGGCACATGGATTGCTCGCTATGCGGAAAAGGAGGAAGCCGTATGAACAGAGTCAGCGTTGTCATTGTCCTCGTCGCCATGGCTTTTCTAGGTGGACCCGTCGTAGCGCTCGCCGCCGATCCGACCCAGGCTGACTTCGACGCCTGTAATCAGATCGCACAGTCGAAGCTCAGTAATCCGAGCGCGTCGCCACAGAGCCAGCCGCAGACGAACCCGATGCCTCAGTCGAGCGCGGCTGCGCCGCAGGCCGCCCCCAGCCCCGAGACGGCAACGGAGGCTCGCGTCGCGAACCAAGCCGATCAGCTGCGTGGCATCGCTGATAGCGCCCGGAATGACCCAACCTATCAGCAGGCGTATCGCGACTGTCTGAAGGGGCGCGGCTTCTAAGACTCACTTCTAAGAGTCATGCCGGTTCCGGGCTCCCCATCGACGGGGAGCCCGGGACGCGGCAGGAGACCCCCTCACGGCACGTCGACGATCACGATGCCCCACGGCAGCGTGCCCGTGGCGACGCGACCGACGACCTTGCCGGTGGCCGTGTCGATCACCGCCACGTCGCCGGCCCGGCCCACCGTCACGTACAGGCGGCTGCCGTCCGGCGTCAGCGCGGTCCACCAGGCCCGCGGTCCCACGGCGATCGTCGCGAGCACGTCGAGGGTCGAGGCGTCGAGGACGCGGATGTCCCCCGACCCCCCGTGAGACACCCACGCCCGTTTTCCATCGCGGCTCAAGGCGACGTCCACGGGGCGGCTGCCGCCGGTCGGCGCCGACTTCTCGACGCTCAGCGTGTCCATGTTCACGATGGACACGACGTGCGCCTGCTCACTGGCGACGAACAGGCGACGCGAGTCGGCGGTGAACCGCATGCCCCGCGGGTTTTTCGGCACCGTGATCTTCTTGGCCACCGCCTGGGCCGCGGTGTCGATCAGGTGGATGTCGTTCGAGGTCTCGTTGCTGACGGCGACCCAGCGACCATCGGGCGAGAGGACCGCCGTTTCGGGCTCGGTGCCCACCTCGATCTTCTTCACGGTTCGCGAGGACGCGACGTCGATGACGGTCACCGCGGAGTCGTTCTCGTTCACGACGTAGAGGAGCGTCCCCTCCCGGTTGAAGGTCAGTCCCTCCGGATCGCGGCCGGACGGGAGCGTGCCGATGACGGTGAGCCCGGCCGCGTCGATGACGCTGAGGGAGTCGCTGTTGGAGTTCGCGACGTAGACGCGCTTGCCGTCCGCGCTCGCCGTCACACCGCGCGGTCGCTTGCCCACGGCCAGGGTCTTCAGCACCGTCCCGGTGTCGGCCTGGATGACCGTGACGTCGTCCGATTTCTCGTTGGTCACGAAGACGCGGAGCTCGGCGTGCGCCTCCGGGACCATGGCGACGAGGAGGAGAGCCGCGAGCCATCTCAGGATTCGAAGGCGCTTCGTTCGGGCAAGGAGCCAACCATCGAGCCCCCACACGCGGCCGGCCCCGGTGACGAGGAAGATCGCCATCGAGACGACGAGCAGCAGATGGAAGCCCTGCTGTCCGAAGCTCATCCACTGGTTGGCGAGACCGAAGTTCAGCGCGAGGAACAGGCCGACGGCCGCGGCCAGGCGCGTCATGACCCCGAGCAGCAGCCCGACGCCCACGACGACCTCGCCGATCGTCTGGAGGGTGGCGAACAGTTCGGCATGGGGAAGCACCGTCGTCTGCAGAAAGTCTCGATACCAGCCGATCGGGTTACCGGCGGCGAACTCCGCCACGCGCTTTGGATGGAACGCGATGAAGCGCGGCGACACCATCGGGTAGGGGATCACGCCGGCCGCGACACCGTAGCTGACCTTGGTCCAGACCGCCTTGATGAACCACGCGCCAACGACGACACGAAGCAAGGCCACCGCTCGATCGGGGCGATTCATGCGCGGTGGCGATGCTAGGTGAGTCCGCGAGGATGGTCAAGACGCCTCGCGTCGATCGCCCGTGGGCGCCGGTCAGACTTCGGCGGCTCCCGCCCGCGGCAACCGAACGGATCGGCGGGCCACTATGCTCAGCAGCGCGCGCGCGAGCTCGGGCACCCCACGCGCGGCGGGCTCGTCGATGCGGATGGTGAGAACCGCGGCCCCGGCCCGGCCGATCGCCGAGAGCAGGAAGAGCACGTGCATCTCGCTCCACGAAGAGCCGAGCGCGTGAAGCGGGGCCGACAGCGCCCAGGCCAGCAGGCCGGCGAGCGTCGAGGAGACGGCGAAGCCCAGCCCACCCGCGGCGGCAAAGGCGGCCAGGTAGAACGGACGTCCGCGTCGTGGGGACACGGCGATGGAGAGATCGAAGGCGGCGATGCCGTGCCCGCCCCACAGGGTGCCGGACACGACCGCTTCGATGGCGATCGGCCACAGCCGGTCGGGTGTCACGAAGAGCCAGATCAGCGGGACGATCGAGATGCCGAAGGAACAGACGACGAGCACCGGGCGCGCGCCGAGGGTGTCGACGAGACGGCCCCACGCCGGAGCCGACACGATGCGGAGGGCCGCCACGATGACCGCGTGGGCGGCCACGAGCATGAACGCCATCTGGAGATTGGCGAGCATGTGGAACGAGAAGAAGCCCGCCGAGATCCCCACCGCCGCGCCCCAGGCGAGGAGATAGCCGAGCAGCGGACGCGCTCGAGGATCGTGCACCGCGCGAGCCACGTCGCCCCAGTCGGGCGCGCTGTCTTCCTGACCGCGCGGGCTCTGCTGCGCGAGCAGGAGGCGGATGCTCACGATCCCCGCCGCGCAGGCGACGGCCGCAAGGACGCCCAGCGTTTCGCCCTTGAAGCCGCGCGGCGCGAGCGCGTCGAGCGCACATCCGGCGGCGAGCGACGAGATGGTGCCCGCGAGGGTCAGATAGACCATGCGGCGGGCGAGGAAGCGTCCGCGTACGGGGCCGGGAACCAGGTCGCCCATCCACACCGTCCAGGCGTTGTTGCCGACGACGCCCAGGACGCTTGCCAGCGCAACGACGGCGACGAAGACCATGAGCGCGGTGGCCGGGGCAAGGTGAAGGAAGGGCACGGCAACCAGCGGCAGCCACACGAGACGGGCGGCGCCGATGGCGGCGACGGTGACCGGCTTGGCGCCGATTCGCTGCGTGAGCCACGCCGCGGGCAGCTGGACGATCTGCGCGGCGAGCGGAAGCGCGCTGAGAAGTCCAATGACGATCGGGCTCGCTCCGAGGAAGAGCGCCCAGCCGGTGAGAACCGCGCCGCCGGCGCACGCAGCGAACACCTCGGCGGCGGCGCCCTCGGCGACGGAGGCGTCGAGGGATGCACGGAGCCCACCCCCACGGTGAGACGGCATAGACGGCATCGCCCCGGTGCGTGCGAAGCGCGCCGCCTGCCGGACGTCCGGACCCCGAGGCGGATCAGGGTACTTCGAATATACTCCCTCGCGTGGTTCGCATGGGAGTCGCTTTCAGCGGCGGCCTGTCGCCCGCTGACATCGTCGAGTGCGTGAAGCTCGCCGAGGCGCTCGGCTACGAATCGGCGTGGGTGGCGGAGGGTCATGGGGGTGACCAGTTCGCGATCCTCGGCGCCTGCGCCGTCGAGACGCGGAAGATCCGGCTCGGCACGAGTATCTCGAGCGTGTTCGTGCGGAGCGCCACGACCATCGGGATGGCGGCGGCCACCGTCGACCAGCTCTCCAGTGGCCGGTTCATCCTCGGCCTGGGCGGAAGCCACCGGGTCCAGGTCGAGCCCGAGCACGGTATCTCGTTTGTCCAGCCGACGGCGCGGCTGCGCGACACGATCGCCATCGTGCGCGCCCTGGTGCGCGACGGCGTCGTCTCGCATCGTGGCGAGGTGGTGACGATCGAGCGGTTCGACCTCTGGTTCCCGCCGCATCGGCCGGACATCCCGATCTACGTGGCCGCGCTGTTCCCACGCATGCTCGAGATCGCGGGCGAGCTGGCCGAGGGGGTGCTCCTCACGTGGCCGACACCGAGCACGATCGCGCGCGCCGTCGAGCACGTCGCGCTCGGCGCGCGCCGCGCGGGACGCGACGCGACGGCGGTCGACGTGGCGTCGCTGATCCCGTGCGCGGTGGCCGGCACCGTCGCCGCCGCGCGTGATGCCCTGCGGCCCGCCGTGGGGCTCTACGCCGGCTTCTTTCCCCGCTACAACCGGCTGCTCGCGGAGGCGGGCTTCGGCGACGCCGTGCGGGCGATCAAGGAGGCGTTCGACGGCGGTGGCCGCGACGCCGCGGCGAAGGTCGTCCCCGACGAGTTGATCGACGCGGTGGCGCTCGCCGGCACCCCGGACACGTGCCGCGACCGCCTCGCCGCCTATCGCCGCGCCGGGCTCGCGCTGCCGATTGTGAGCCCGCGCGCGTCGGGCCCCGACGCGCGGAAGACGGCGATGGCCGCGATCCGGGCCTGCGCGCCGTGAGCGCGGCGGGCCACTGCACCCGACGCGTCCGAAAGGGGGAACACGAATGACCGCGACGAGAACGGTTCTGTCAGTGTCACTGCTCGCGTTGCTCGCGACGGGCTGTGTCTCGCAACCCCTCAAGATCGAGACGCGCACCCGGAGCAATTACGAGGAGCTGGGCCAGGGGCAGGGGTCGGCCACCGGCGTCATGCTCTTCAACTTCATACCCATCGGACAGAATGAGCGGTTTGTCCGAGCCTACGAGGCAGCGGTCAAGAGCAAAGGCGGTGACGCGCTCCTGAATCCCGAGATCTCGGAGCGCTGGTTCTGGGCCTACGTCCTCAACCTCTACCACACCACCGTCAGGGGGACGGTGATCAAGTACAAGTGACTATTGCCAGCCGGGCGGAACGACGGCGACGCCCCGGAGACCCTTCGCGACCAGGTCGGCCACCAGGTGATCGCGGATGGGGCCGATCAGGATGTTGGACCGACGGAAGACGTTGACGTCGGGTTGCGTGGGCGGGCCGTAGAGGCGCGTCATCGCCGCCTTCAGCTTCGCGGTCGTCGTCGTCACGATCTCGACGTGCAGTCCCAGGCCGGCCTGGAGATTCTCGATGATCTCCACCTGCGAGGGATCGTCCATGGCCACCACGAGAACGTCGTCGACGCGGAACAACGGGATGAGGAGGTGCCGCGTCGCGAACCGCTCCGAGATCAAGCGGGTGAGCTCCTGATCGATCGAGATCGGATCCAGGTCGAAGAAGTTGATGTGGAGCTGCGTGCAGAGCGCGTCGCGCATCGTCGCTTCGTTCACGTAGCGCAGCTTGATGAGCGCCTGTCCGATCGGCATCGGCGTCCGGCGCTGGAGCGCCAGCGCCTCGTTCAGCTGCTCGGCGGTGATCCGTCGGGCCTTCAATAAGATCTCGCCCAGCCGTGACCGTCGCTTGTGACGGTGGAGCAGGGCGTTGAGCTTCTTGCGCGTGATCAGCTTGTTGGCGAGCAGCACCTGCCCGATCGGCACGTAGGTCTGCGACACCGCCTGCAGTCGCAGCGCGGCCTCGAGCTGCGCCTCGGTGATGATCTTTTCCTCGACCAGGATCTCGCCGAATCGGCGAGCGCTCGGGGACACCTCGCCGCTCGGCGGCGCCACCACCGTGGGTGTGGTGCTGGCGCGCGCCCTCACGACTTCCGGCCCCCGGCTGAAGTGGTTGACGACCTTCGGCTCCCGGCTGAAGTGGCTCAAGGTGCCCTCCCTACCCGGGAGACAAGGCAACCTCGATGCCGGACCCTGTCCCTCGCGTAAACGCCCGTCGCGCTTGACGTTCAACGCCGGGCCACGCCGGATCGGAGGTGGACACGTTCCGACCAGCGATCACTTCTTGACCGGCCGAGCACCGCGCGTGGTTTCGTCGTGCGCGATAATCCGCTCGAGGACATCGGGAGGACGCTGATGCGACTGAAGGGGAAAGTGGCGCTGGTGACCGGCGCGCAGCAGGGGATCGGGCGGGCCATCGCGCTGGCGTTCGCCCGCGAGGGCGCCGACGTCGTCGTCAACTATCTGGATGACGCCGGCGCCGCCGAGCAGGTCGCGAAGGAGGCGCGCGACTCCGGCGTGCGCGCCCTGGTGGCTCAGGCCGACGTCGCGCACGTGGACCAGGATCAGGCGCTCGTCGCGCGCGCCGTGAGGGACCTGGGCGGCCTCGACGTGCTCGTCAACAACGCCGGCGTCTACCCGCGGTCGCCGTTCCTCGAGCTCTCCGAGCGCGAGTGGGACTACGTCCTGGACGTCAACCTCAAGGGCTCGTGCTTCTGCGCGCAGGCGGCGGCCCGGGCCATGATCGCGGGCGGCCGGCGCGGATCGATCATCAATCTCTCCTCGTCGTCGGTGCGCGGCCAGCCGCGCGGCGTGCACTACACGGCCAGCAAGGGCGGCGTCATCACGATGACGCGCACGATGGCCCTCGAGCTCGCCCCGCACGGCATCCGTGTGAACGCGATCGCGCCGGGCACCACCGACACCGCCCAGCCGCGCGGCGGCAACACCGAGGAGGAGATCGCGGCCATGGCCAGGGTGATTCCGCTCGGCCGCATCGCCCAGCCGGACGACATCGCGAGCGTCGCGGTGTTTCTCGCCGGCGAGGAGTCGCGGCACATGACGGGCCAGACCCTGCACGTCAACGGCGGCCTGCTGATGCGCTGAGGATGGGATCCGATGCCGAGCC
>Ga0137418_10005295_pt1 | contig 11824 bp, 8 predicted proteins | sample CZODoug3_1_2_16f_FD_122242 | JGI IMG/M metagenome (GOLD analysis project Ga0137418, IMG submission 122242) | Vadose zone soil fungal communities from Angelo Coast Range Reserve, California, USA - CZODoug3_1_2_16fungal (Hybrid Assembly) | ecosystem: Environmental > Terrestrial > Soil > Vadose... | reverse complement strand
CTGCGCCACACGATCCCAACGATTGAGGGTGGAGGGCTTTTCAAAGCGATTGGCTTACCCGGCATAGCTACGACTGCGACCGACTCCCCTGGCCACAATTACACCGTTCGTGCCACCATCACACTGAGCCCATCGCTGCTGGTCGAGACCGGATACGCTTACTCCTACGGAGCAATCATCAGCCGTGTGCAAGGTCTGATCAGTTCGGACCTTTCGACAGATGTCCGGCCAACATTGCCATTCGCAACCACGCTCGGCCGTATCCCGACGTTGACCTTCGCTGGTGTGCTGAGTCCGGCACCGGCATCAAACGTCGATGGATTCGGCCCGTACAACGACTTCAACCGCAACCACACGGCGTTCGCTAATTTGAGTAAAATTGCCGGACGGCACGCAATCAAAGCTGGCTTCATTTACTACCACTACCAGAAGAGTGAGAATGCCGGCGGGCTCTCCCTCCAGGCCGGGGATGACCACCCGTCGCACGTGGACCGTGCGGTCCGGGTCGTGCATGCGGAGCTCGAGCGTGCCGTCGGATTCGCCTTCGTCGCCAGGGACGGCCCCAGCCGCGTCATAGATCTCGGCCGGTTTCCGACCGGGCATCTCTGAGGCTTGAAGGTTGTAGATGACCTCCACCTCGGGGTTGGCGTAGACGATGCGACCGGCGGCGTCTTCCAGCATCACGCCGACCGGCGAGTGCCGGAGGATCGCGTTCATCATCCGGCGCTCACGTTCGAGCGCGTCGACCAGCTCGAGCTGTCCGATCAGCACCGCGGCCTGGCCGGCGAGGACGCCCGCCAGGCGTCTTGTCTCGGCGCCGCCGCCCGTCATCCTCGCGACCAGCAGCCCGGCCAGCCGGCCCTCGACCTGGATTGGAATGGCGAACGCGTCGGGCGGAGACCCCAGCAGATCGAGCAGCGCTCGCAGCCGGCGGCTGCCCGCCGGCGCGGCAAGCGCTCGCAGCAATTGCGCGCTGTCGCTGACCGGCACCTTCGGCTCGACCTCGCCGTCGTCTGAGCGGCGCACGAGCTGGCCGTCTTCGAGGAGCCACAGCTCTCCCTGCGAGCCGGCGAGCGCGCGGCTGACCAGCCTTGCCATCTCGGAGCGCGCGCGGTCAGGCTCTGTCGGAGTGAGCTGCGTGAACGCAGCCACGGCCTCCAGCGTCCGGATGCGGCCGCGTGTTTCCGCGACCAGCCGGGAGTTCTCGATCGCGACGGCTGCGTGCCGCGCAAAGTCCAGCGCGGCCGAGGTCGGTTCGGCGAGGTGAGTGGAAGCGTGGACCGAGCCGATGGCGCCGCTTAGTCGATCGCCGTACCACAGCGGAATCAGGCTCCACGACTGTCCATGCGAGGTGCCGCTGATCAACCCGGCCGGCGCGTCGCGCCAGCTGTCTTCTGAGCTCAACCCCGCCCAGGCAAGCACTTCTTCCGCGGCGGGATCACCGCTTCCACGGGTCGCGCTGATACGACCTTCAGTGTCGAACGCCCAGCAAACCGTGCCCGCGCACTCGAGCATCGTGCGGGCCTGATCCGCGATGTTGGAGACGACGCTCATAAGCTCATGTCCGGCCAGGGCCGCCAGCTCCTGGATGCGAACCGACTGCGCGAGGGCGAGCTCGTTCGCGTGGTGCAGGCGCATGGTGCGCAGCGCGATGCCGACCACGGGTGCGGCGGTCTCGAGCAGCCTGAGCTCAGTCGGCTGGAATCGGGCGTCGTCATTGCGCATCACGACGATGCCGCCGACGACGCGCTCGTCCTGCTTGATCGGCATCCAGACCACGTGGCTTGGAGACTGGGTGAAGATGTACCTGCCGATCGGCCCTCCGAGGTCGGCCGGCTGCGCGGGACCGACGTCCATGACCATTCCTTGCTGCTCGATCATGCGGCGGAAGAAAGGCGCCTCGGTGAGAGGCACCGGGCCGATCGCGGTGACGTCTCCGCCCCGCTCGCCGGTGAACGCCGACATGTTGCCGGCGACGTCCAGGTACGCAAGCACCATGTGGGTGGCCTGGAGGTATTCGCTCACCACAGAGAAGATGGCTTCGGCGATCTGACGTTCGTCAGACGCCCCGGCCACCCCCATCTCGAGGACGTGAAGCGCCTCGAGCCGCGCTCGCTCGGCCTGGGCTTGCGCGAAGTGGTCCGCGTTGGCGAGCGCCAGGCTCACGTGAGCGGCGACGTCTTGCAGCAGCTTTACGTGCCAGTCGTCAAAAGCTGCCTCGCGATATGACTGCAGGGAAAGCATGGCCGTGATGCGTTCGCCGCTCAGCACGGGTACCCAGACGAACGACCGCGAAACCAGGCGGCGGTCGGTCGGGGGCCCCGAGACGAAGATGGCTGCGCCCTGGCCCACGGTCCACCGCTCTCGCTCCAGGTCCTTGCTCTCGAAGCTGTGCGCCCAGGGCGAGCTGCGGACGAGGACCGGCTTTCCGGTCTCGTACGCCTCACGAGAGGGCCCGGTGACGGCAAGGGCCACGGGCGGCACGACCTCTTCGACCCCGGCGACGTACTGATAGCCCTCGGCAAACGGTCCGTCTGAGGTCTGGGTGATGGTGGCGAGGATGAAACCGTCGAAGCTGAGGAAAGCCGCGAGCTCTTCGCGCAGCGTACGCATGATCGACCAGCGGTCGAGGCTCGACGCGAGCCGGCGTCCGATCGTGTTGACGACCTCGAGCCTTCGCCTCTGGTCCTCGATCGCCTCGTAGCTCCGCGCGTTGCGCAAGGCGAGCGTGACCTCGTCGGAGACAAGCTCGAGGAAAGCCGCGGTCGAGTCTTCGTACGCGTACGACCTCTTGGTCTTGATGCCAAGCGCGCCGCGCACTACGCCTCCTTCCTTGATCGAAACCCACAAGGAGGACGAGGGTTCGTAGGTCAGCACCGGCTTCGGGTCGCGCGCAATCGCTCGCGCGGGCGCAATCGCCGCAGACCGGATCGGGACCCGCCGCGAGGTGGGCGCGGAATCCGCTTCAACCCGCAGCAGACCGGCGTCCTTGCCTTCGCGTTCGGGCAGCGTGATCATCTCGAGCGTGTCGACCGGGATCAGCTCGTTCAAGGTCGTGTGAAGAGCCGCCAAAACGCTTGCCTCGTCCAGGGTGGATGCCATCGAGCGGGCGATGCTGTTCAACGCCTCCAGCCGGCGCGCCTGGTTGCGGGTCAGCTCGTTGAGGGCGGCGTTCGCGATGAGGACGCCGAGCCTTCGATGAACCTCGTCGAGGAACGCGGTCTCTGATGCCGGAACGCGGCGGTTGCGGTACGACTGGTAGATGACGCTGGCGATCACCTCGCCGCGGTGCTCGACCGGCACCCAGATGGAGAGCTTCGTGGTGCGAGTCGCCCCCGGCCCCCTGGCCTGCTCCCTCCACTTCGGGTCGTTGACCATCACGGTGGTCCGCGGACTCTTGTAGTGGTTGGCGAAGAAGGAGCCTGCCAGCGGCCGCCGGCGAAGGTCCTGGAGCACGCCGAGGTCGATGGCCAGGGAGTGATACCAACCCTCGCGTTCCAGGACCTGGAGCAGCACCACCCCGTAGCCGAACACCTGCAGGCCGCGGTAAAGGACCTGGACGATGTCGGCCTCGGTGACGCAGCTGCTGAGCTCGTGGATGAGGGCGGCAGGCGTCGGCGCCAGGATGGGCTCCGGCAAGCGCCTGCTGGCTGTCTTCCTGGTAGCGGCGACAGGGGCGGCCGGTACCCTGGCCGACTTGGGTCGTATGTGACGCTTTAGCCCTCGACGGGCAGAACCTGGCATAGCCACCGATACACTAACCCGGTGCCCTTCACCCCGCCCAAACCTATCGCACCAACCCCGGAGGATCTGAAGGGCTCGACCGTGCTCGTCGTCGATGACGAGCGAGCCTGGCGGGTGATCCTCGAAACCGACCTACGGATGCTCGGCTACAAGGTCTCGATGGCCGAGGATGCCGATCAGGCGCTGGAGCGCGCGCAGTCTGACCAACCGGAGGTCGCGATCATCGACCTGATGCTGCCCGAGCCGATGGACGGCTGGGGGCTGCTGAACGAGCTCAGGGCACGCGGGCAGAAGGTGCCGGTCATCTTCTACACCGCGTACCCCGTCTTCCCTTCTGGCACCGACGATCCCGATGTCGTCGGCTACATGAGCAAAGCAGTCGACAGGGCGGATCTCTACGCCCTGCTGCCGCCTGCGATCCGGCGCTCGCGAGAGCGCCGAATCCCAGAGTCTTAGTTGCTTACCAGTCCAGCGAGGCGACGGCTTCGATCCACGAGGCGCCCGACGAAAGCGCCAGCAGACCGAGCACCATCAGTGCGAAGGCCACACGCTGAACCTTGATTCCCCAAGTCATGCCTACCCTACCCCTTTGTTTTTCCGATCCGATCCAGGTCCGAACGGCAGTATGCGCCGGTCCAATCGTACTTGCATGTTCATGTCACGCTAATAATCGTAAAGAATGATATAGGTTGACTCCTTGGAAAATCGAAGGGCTCTAGGAAAGGCAGGCGGTCTATCTCGCTCTCGGGAGGTGCGACTACCTCCACTGCCTCCCGGACTCGAGGTTTACCGGCCCGCGGAGGTACTCGGCTCGTCGGTCCTGGTGGTCGAGGACGAGGCCGCCATGCTGCAGCAGCTGCGCATCGACCTCCACGACCTGGGCTACCGGCCGCTGGTCTCCGCGTCCGCGCCCGAGGCGCGTGAGCTTCTCGAGCATGAGCGGATGGCCGCCGTCCTCCTGGACCTCGTGCTTGACGAGGGCGAAGACTCCGGTTTTGAGCTGCTGGAATGGATCCGCCACCACCATCCCGGCCTGCCAGTGATCGTGCTCTCGGCGGCCCAGGTCAACTCCGCCGCGATTCGCCGGGCATACGAGCTGGGCGCGAGCTCCTACTTCGTGAAAGGCAACGTGCCGATGGCCCACATCTACTCCGACCTCGCGGCACGTCTCGTCGAGCGAGGAACCGGTCGGCCGGGCAGCTACCGATTCGGGCGGCTTGAGTTCGATCCTACGCGCCGGACCGTGACGATCGGCGCGGAGTCGGTGCACCTCACGCAGCAGCAGGCAGCGCTTGTCCTTTTTCTTGCCCAGGGCTCCAAGCCGGCGACCGCGCGCGACCTCATCGACGCCGGGCTCTTTCGCAGCAATGCGGCTCACTCGACGGTCCATTCGGCGCTGCTGACCCTGAGGCGGCGACTCGATACATTGGAGTCCGGCCTCGGTGCGAGCTTCGTGCGCGCGACTGCTCGCGGTTACAACCTGGTGGGCGTCGTTGACTGAAGACAACGCGACCTCGCCGCTGCCAAGCCGGTCGGTCCTCGATGAGGTCATCGAGCTCAGGCGGCATTTCCACCGCCATCCCGAGGTGAGCTTCGCCGAGCACGAGACGAGCCGCCAGCTTAGCGAACGACTGCGCCAGCTCGGCCTCGAGATCAAGCCCTGCCCCACTGACACCGGTGTCGTCGCGCTGCTCGATACCGGCAAGCCGGGCAAGACAGTGATGTTGCGGGCGGACATCGACGGCCTGCCGATACATGAAGAGTCAGGCGTCGATTTCGCGTCACGGACCGACGGTCGCATGCACGCATGCGGCCACGACGCACACATGGCGATCATGGTCGGAGTCGCGCGCACGCTGGTCGATCGCATCTGGGACATCCGCGGCCGCTATCTGTTCGTCTTTCAACCGGCGGAGGAAATCGTCGAAGGCGCTAAGGCGATGATCGCCAAAGGCCTGCTCGACAACCATCACCCGGACTCGGTGATCGGCCTTCACGTGACGAGCTTCATGGACTCCGGGACGGTGATCTCACGCCCGGGCTTGATGTGGGCCGGGTCCGATGCGTTCGAAATCGGCTTTTCAGGACCCGGAGGACATGGGGGCATGATGGGCCGGCGCGGCAATGTTCTCGCCGCACAGGCTTTTTTCATCGAGCGATTGCACACAGTGGTCGAGGGTCTCGAGGCAGACGGCGTGCAATGCCACACAACCGTTGGCGACATCAGGAGCGACGGTGCGTGGAACATCGTGCCGCGTGGCGTGCTGGTGAAAGGCAGCCTGCGCACCTTCAATGATTCGCTGCGCAGGCAGGCGCTCGACCGCCTCAACGACCTGCTGCGCGAGACAGACACCGAGTTCGGCGTGGAGTCGAAGCTTGACCTGGTTCATGGAACGGTTCCACTGATGAACGAGCCGAATGTGACCAAGACCGTGCTCCAGGTCGGACATTCGCTGATCGGAGACAAAGCAAGCATCCTCGGCCGGCCGCTGACCGTGAGCGACGACTTTGCCGAGTTCCTGACTCGAATTCCTGGCTGCTACTTCATGCTCGGCGCCATGCCCAAAGGCCAGCCGCCCCCCGCCCATCACTCACCAGGTTTCCGCATCGACGAAGAGGCGCTGCCGATCGGCGTCAAGGTTTTGGCCGGGGCGGCGTCAAGACTCGCGACTGAGTAGTGGTCTGGGTGGCCGCGCTGGCGATCGGGTTGGTCGCGGGCTTCGCCACCGGCGGGAAAATCGCCAACCTTGCCCGACTTCGCTTTCGCTGGCCGTGGCTCATCGTCGCCGCGCTGGTCGTGCGAGTCCTGACGGTTCTTCCTCCTCTGACCCGGATCGATGGAACTCGGTGGGCATACGTGGCCGCGCTCACCACCGTCCTCGCCTGGACGATCTGGCACATCGACAGGCTTCCCGGCATCTGGCTGGTCGCCGCGGGCTCCGCGGTCAATCTCTTCGTGATCGCAGCCAACGGTGGGCGCATGCCGGTGGCACCGCAGCTCGCGGGTGCGCTGGTCCAGCGCGGGCAGATCGGCCAATACACCCTGGTGGGTCCCGGCACTCAACTCAACTGGCTCGCCGACTGGATCGCTCTGCCCGGCCCGCTCGAAAGGGTACTGCGTGAGGCGTACAGCCCCGGCGACCTGATCATCGCCGTCGGGATTGCGACGGTTGTCGTTCTCGCTATGCGAGCGAGGCCCGCCGAAACCCGGCGCCGTATAGTAAATGGCCCGCCGTGATCATCTTCTGGATCTTCACGCTGTTCGTCGGAAGCTCAGCCTTCGCCTTTGCCCTCATCTATATGCAGCTGGGCATCGGCTGGTCGCTGGCCTATGCCGTCATAGCCATGCTGCTGTGCCGCGGGGTCTTCACCATGGCGAGGCGCTGGCTCATCGTCCGCGAGCACATCGCCCCGGAGACCGACGTCAACCAGCGCACGGTGGAAACCAACCGCGCCATCTTCTGGAAGCGCGCCATCTTCGTGGCATTGGTGCCGGCCATCTACTTCGGGGCCTCGTATCTCCTGTTCAGCCTTCCTCCGGAAGACGCGATCGCGGCCCTGCCGGCGTTCCTGCAGACCGCCCTCACGCAGCTCGTCTATCTGTTCTTCCTCTTGCTTGCCAACTCGCTGCTCTTCCTCGGGCCGTTCTACATCCTCTCGCGCATCGGCAAGGTGATGATCAGCCCGGACGATGCGCGCTTCGGCGTGGACATGGACGACGTGCGTGGCCAGAAAGCAGCAGTTGGCGAGATGCGCAGGATCCTCAGGCTGATCGAGCACGGAAGGCTGTACGTCAAGGCCGGCGGCAAGCGCGAACGCGGCGTGCTCATGGTCGGACCCCCCGGCACCGGCAAGACGATGCTGGCGAAAGCGATCGCATCCTCGCTCCATGTGCCCATCTATGTCGCGAACGGCGGGTCGTTCGCGATGTTGTTCATGGGCATCGACGCGATCAGCGTGTACCTCATGGTTCGCGCCGCGCGCCGCAAGGCCAAGGTGTGGGGCGGCTGCATCATCTTCATTGACGAAATCGACGCCCTGGCGCAGAGGCGTGGCGGGATGGGCGGAATGATGGGCGGCGGAATGATGGGCGGGATGATGGGTGGCGGCGGAATGATGGGCTTGAACATGCTGCTCGTCCTCATGGACGGCATCGACAACCCCGGATATTTCATGCGTCAGCTGCGCGGGCTCGTGAATATAAGCCTCGACGGGCTCTTCGTTCCGCGCGTGATCGGTTTCAACGGAACGCGTCTTCCACTTCGCATCCCGGCGCTCAAGGCCCCGGCCTACAACATCCTTTTCATCGGGGCCACCAACAGGCCGTCTGTGCTGGATGAGGCGGTGACGCGCCCCGGACGTTTCGGCCGGCAGATCGTGTTCCGCCTCCCGGCGCGCGAAGACCGAAAGGACATCGCTGCTCTCTACTTCGACAAGAAGAACCACGATCCCGCGCTCGACACGCCGAGCCGCCGCGACGAGTTCGCGCGCATCACCGACAAATACTCGCCGGCCGATATCGAGCAGGTGCTTTCGCTCGCGCTGCTCTACGCGTTTGAGGAAGGCCGCGATGCTTTCAACTGGAAAGACCTTCGAGAAGCGATGGGCAACGTCGAGGCCGGCCTCGCGATACCCGTCGAGTACACAGAACGCGACAAGATTGCAGTCGCCAGGCATGAGCTCGGCCACGCAGTTGCGTCCCACTTCTTCAAGACAGATCACTCGCACGTTCGGCTTTCGATCCGTCGCCGCGCGACCGCCATCGGTGAGATCGGCGGGTACCACAAGGACATGCCCGCCGAAGAGGAATGGATGAAGTTCCGTTCGCAGATGGCGGCCGAGATTCGACACGACCTCGGTTCGATCGCGTGCGAGCACGTCTTCTACGGCGAAGGGACGAGCGGCGTCTACATGGACCTGAGGATGGCGACGGCGATGGCCAGCGCCATGGTGGGGACGATCGGCATGGGCCCCGACAAGCTCGACGCGAAGATGTCGGTCAGGGCCGCCAACATCGGTGAGCAGCTCATCTCGGTCGCGGAGATCGCGCAGGGCGTGCACGAGCAGGGAACGTGGGCCGGCGCGGTGCTGAACAACCGGCGCAGCAGGCGCGTTGTCGCGCAGATTCTCGGCGCCGCATACATCGACGACTGGCGCCTCATGTATGTGAACAAAGAGGCGATCGACCTCGCGGCTGAAGCCCTGATCGCGCAGGGAGAGCTGATGGGTGACGAGATCTCCGGGTTGCTTGACTCGGTCGGTCTTCGCAAACCGGCCGAAGCTGATCCTTACCCAGAGGACCTGCCCTCGGTGCCAGAGGAGCGCGAGGCGCCCACAGTCATGACGGGGTCGGCCTGATTCGAGTCGCAGCGGCAGCGCTCGCGGCGCTGGCGGTAACGCTGCTTCCCGCAAACCTCGCGGCGGTCCACGCGCAGGACCCCGGCCTCATCCCAAATCCACGCCACCAGGCGGCTCGCATCATCGCGGCCGAGCTCACCATGAGCCAGGCCACGGCCGACCTTCAGGCTCTCACCGCGCAGCAACCGTCAGGCCTGGCGGATTCGCTTCGCAGAGACCTGGCGATGGAGCGCGCCGCGTACGTATTTCGCGCCGGGGCGCGCCAGGAAGAGCTGCGCCTCTATGAGCTGGCCGGTTACGCGAGCGTCGAGAACGCGGTGATTCCGTTGCTGCCCCCGACCGTACAGTCGCCGATGAAGTACACGATTGCCGGACTGCACTCGCTTTACATTCTCGCGGGCATCGACCAGTACTACCTCGTCAACGTCCACTTCACCCACGTATACACCGACACCGACTCCCTGGCCGCGCTGCGGTCCTATTACAACGAGGCAGCGCGACGTTACGGGATCGACCCCAGCTACCTAGCGTCGATCAATTTCATCGAGAGCAACTTCGGCCGCGTCAAGGACACTTCGTCGGCTGGAGCGCAAGGTCCGATGCAGTTCTTGCCCAGCACCTGGACTCAATACGGCCAGGGTGGAGACATCCACAATTCTCACGACGCGATCCTTGCGGCGGCGCGCTATCTGGTCCGCAACGGCGCGCCGTACAACATGCGCAACGCGATCTTTCAGTACAACCACGACTTCGACTACGTCGACTCGGTGGAGTATTTCGCGCGGGCGTATCGCACAGATCCGGGGTGGCTCGACCACATGTATTACTGGAATACATACGGATGAGCCTCGTTAAGGTCGCGTCTGCGCTGACGCTCACCCTGCTGATTGCAGCCGGCTGCGCGGTTCGGCCCATCGGAACCAGCCGCACGTCACCGACACCGAGCGCCAAAGCGAGCCCGACCGCGGTCGTCCCCATCCCGGTGGTGAGCCCGGCGCCAGTTGCCACGGGCACTTTCGATCCGGCGCACGTGGTCCAGGTACTCGGCCCCGCAGTGGCGGAGCTCATCGTCAGGCAGAACGGCGGAGGAGGCGGCATCGGGAGCGGCTTCGTCATCGCGCATGACAGCTCCGCCAGCTACCTCGTCACCAACAACCACGTCGTCGCCAGCGCAAGCAAGGTGATCGTTTTGATGCCCGACGGTCGCCATTTCACGGCCACCGTTCAAGGCGCCGACCCGATCCAGGACATAGCGGTGGTCAAGGTGAGCGACGCCTCGCTACCCGTCGCACAATTCGGCGACTCGACCAAGCTCAAAGTCGGCCAGCAGGTTGTCGCGATCGGAAGTCCGCTGGGCAACCAGGCCTCGGTCACCTCAGGAATCATCTCGGCGCTGCACCGCACGATCACCGCGAGCGCCGGCGGTGCGGCCGAGGACCTGCCCGACGTCATGCAGACGGATGCGGCGATCAATCCAGGCAACTCGGGCGGTCCGCTGGCCGACGCAGAGGGAAACGTGATCGGCGTGAACACCGCGACAAACGCGGCCGGCCAGGGCATCGGCTACGCCATCCCCAGCCTCATCGCCAAGCGCATCGCACAGGACCTGATCGCCGGGCGCAAGCCCGGGCATCCCTACATGGGCGTCTGCTATCAGTCCGAGGATTCCTTCCTGGCCGGCGGCAAAGACGTCGCGGGTTACGGGGTGCTCGTCACGGCGGCATTGGCCGGCTCTCCCGCCGCGAAGGCCGGTCTCAAGGCCGGCGACCTGATCGAGAAGGTGGACGATCTCGAGCTGAACAATGGCCAGACGCTCGGCGGCGCGATCCAGCAGTTCGGTCAGCGACCACTGTTCACAGTTTGCTATCTTGGGGGATTGCACCTCGTAACCCGTGGAAGATCCGCCAAAAAGCGTATTACTTTGCTGTACGTTTTGCGCCTGAACCACATTGCCGAACCGAATTATTTTTTCCAGACCCGTGATTGTATCCCCTGCCGCAATATGAAAATATTGTGCACGGTGCAATTGCGGAAAACAATCGAATGCACCGGCATAAGCCAGGCTCTCCAGGGTTTTCTTACTTACTGTGCGTTGATTGATACGTTTCACCATATCAAAAATCGAAATATAGGGACCACTTTTTTCTCTTTCTTCAATCAGCGAAAAAACCGCTGCTTCACCCACGCCCTTAAGCCCGCCGAGTCCAACACGGATTTCCCCTTTGCTGTTTACGGCAAAGCCCTGCTTGGATTCATTTACGTCCGGGCCAAGTACTTTCAGACCCATGCGTTTACATTCCTCCATAAAAAAAGTAATCTTTTCAATATTGCCCTGATGGTTGAGCACGGCCGCCATGTATTCAGAAGGATAATGCGATTTGAGATAAGCCGTTTGATAAGCCACGTAAGCGTAACAGGTAGAATGGGATTTATTGAAAGCATATTGGGCAAATGCTTCCCAGTCGGTCCAGATTTTTTCGCAGACAAAACTGTCAAAACCTTTTGCTTTTGTTCCTTCGATGAATTTACTTTTCATCTTGTCGAGCGTGGCTTTGTCTTTTTTTCCCATCGCTTTACGCAGCACGTCGGCATCACCTTTTGTAAAGCCAGCGAGTTTCTGAGAAAGCAGCATGACCTGCTCCTGATAAACCATGATGCCGTAGGTCTCGCGGCAGATCGGCTCCAGCAACGGATGCTCGTATTCAATCCACCTCGCCGTGGC
>Ga0137418_10005294_pt1 | contig 11825 bp, 10 predicted proteins | sample CZODoug3_1_2_16f_FD_122242 | JGI IMG/M metagenome (GOLD analysis project Ga0137418, IMG submission 122242) | Vadose zone soil fungal communities from Angelo Coast Range Reserve, California, USA - CZODoug3_1_2_16fungal (Hybrid Assembly) | ecosystem: Environmental > Terrestrial > Soil > Vadose... | reverse complement strand
TCGGTTGAGCCAAGACTACGCGCGTGACGCGCGCCCTGGAAAGTGGGGTGCGCGCTCAGGACGACCCGAGCCCGCGCTAGCCGGCTTCGGCCAGGCCGCGACGCCGGCGCTCGGGTTCATACCAGATTTCCTTGATGAAGCGCTCGTGGCCCTCGATGCCGAACTGGATGACGACATCCACCAGCAGGTAGAGCAGGCTCTTGATGTCGTGCCGGGAGAGCTCGCGCCCTCCGTTGCTTTGTTTCACGAGCAGCACCAGCTGTTCGAACGCCAGCTCGCAGCTTCCGGCGTGGATGCTGGTGATGGATCCGGGGTGACCGCAGTTCACATTGCGCAAGTAGTCGAAGGCTTCCTCCGCGCGCAGCTCGGCGAGCAGAATCCGGTCCGGTTTCATGCGAAGACAGCACTCCAGGAGCTGCTTCGGCGTCACGCGCGCGAGCCCCTGATCGTCCTTGGAGTAAAAGAGACGGACGTGATTCGGGTGTGTGTCGAGAACGAGTTCCTGGGCATCCTCGATGGTGACGAGTCGCTCGGCGGACGGGATTTCCCGAATCAGCGCTTTGGTCCAGGTGGTCTTGCCGGAGCGTGTGGGACCTGAGACCAGGATGTTCTTGCGGCTTGCCACCGCGAGACGCATGAAGGCCTCGTACTGCTGGCTCCTCATGAGCTTCAGGAGCTCCCGCTCGGTTTCATCCAGCGCGGCGGAGGAGCGTCGCGTGGCGCGAAAAATGCCCCGCTGGACGAGCTCTCCGATCGACCACACCTCGTCCGACGCTCGGCGCAGGGTAATCGCGACCGTGCCGGCGGTCGTGGCCGGCGGCAGGACAATCTGAGCGCGCTCCCCGGTCGGAAGGGACGCGGACAGCAGCGGCGTCGCTTCATCGACCCTTTGGCGTGTGAAATTCGCGATCAGCTTCGCGAGCCGCCGGCACCAGTCAAAGTCTGCAAAGGGCAACTCGCGGCGCTCCCACCCCTTGGCTGTCTCGACGAACGCTTCATGCGGGCGATTGATGCACAGCTCCGTGACTTCCGGGTCGCTCAAGATCGGCCGCAGCGCCTGAAGATTGAGCTCGAGCGCAAAGTTCGAGGCCGACTCGACGGCGCTCGCCTCAGGTGTCACAGATTTCCAACCGGCGCGGCAGGGGAATTTTGCGTGCTGTCCGGCGCACCCGAACGCGGTACCGGCCCCGGCGTCCCGATCGGCGTCGTCAGCGCGACCGGCAGGGCGGGGGCGGGTCCCAGGAAGCGGTCCATCGCTGATGCGTCCGGTGCAGGCGCGGGCGGGGGTTCCTTTGCGGATGAAGGGTAACTCAATGGGCGGCAGCGGCGAAAGGGTCATCTCGCCCAAGCTGAAGTTCAGGAGCGACTCCGATCCGTCCTCGTATCAACGCTTCCAACACCGCCACGGGACGACCGCGTTATGAGCGCCAAATCGATACGGTTCGTCATGATTTGGATGAGCCTGGAAGATCGGGGAGGTGGCGTACAATCCGGACCGTCGCCGCCGTAGCTCAGTGGCAGAGCAGCCGCCTTGTAAGCGGCAGGTCGTCTGTTCGATTCAGACCGGCGGCACCAAACGTGCTTTACGCTCGGTTTCCGCCCGGGGAACAACGCCCTATGCAGTTGGCAGAAACTGTGCGATCTATGTCTTTTCTGCCTCGGCCGGCAGGGCTAGCCTTGTCTCCAGCAACCGGCAAAGACCTGCTGGAGGAGGTGTTCCATGTGTTCCATGTTTCGCGTGATGTTTGCAGTGCTCATTCTTGCGCTGGTGCTCGTGCTCACTGCAGGGTCGGTTGTCCACGCCGGCGCCTTGCAGCCTCCCGAGGGTCGCAAGACCCGAGTCGCGGTGGTGATGACCGAGGGCGCGGTGGTCATCGATTACGCGGGCCCCTGGGAAGTGTTCGAGAACGTCCATACCGGCGAGGGCGACATGGGGCAGCAGATGCCGTTTGAGCTCTACACGGTGGGACGCGACCGGCAGCCCATTCACACGAGCGGCGGGATGAAGCCGGGCATGACCGTGGTGCCGGACTATGGCTTTGCGGATGCGCCGGCGCCGGATGTGGTCGTCGTCGGGGCCCAGTCGGGAGATGACCAGCTGGGTCCCTGGCTCCGGAAAGTCCACGAGCAGCACGCGCTGATCATGTCGGTGTGTACCGGCGCCTTCCGGGTGGCTCAGGCCGGGCTCCTCGACGGCAAGCCGGCGACCACTCATCACGCCTCGCTCCAGCGCCTCGCTAACCAGTATCCGCGCATCGCGGTGCGAAGCTCCGTGCGTTACGTCGAGTCCGACCCGCTCATTCTGACCGCCGGCGGCTTGAGCTCCGGCATCGACTCGGCGCTGCACGTGGTGGAGCTGTACTACGGGCCGAAGGTCGCGCAGGCGACGGCCGACTACATGGAATACCAGGGCCAGGGCTGGAAGACGAATACGGGCGCAGGAGAACCGAAGCAGGTCCTGCCGACCATACCGCTCGCCTACCGCGACCACGAGACGGTCTGGCAGGGCACCTTCCTGCCGGACTATCCGAAGCCCAAGCCCGAGATGCCGGTGGTCCTGCATCTGGCCCTGGTGGATGGGCAGTACAGGGGGACGATCGACGCGCCGACCGAGTCGATGGTCGGAGAGCCCCTCGATGAGGTGCGGGTGGACCACGGGGGCATCCACTTCACGCTGGCCTCGGATAACGGCCCGGTCGATTTCTCGGGCACCATGACCGCGAAGAAGATATCGGGCAATGTGACACATGGCGGCTCCTCGGCCCCTTTGACCTTGAGCAAGGCGACGCCAGCATCCCAGGCCTCGCAGTGAACGCAACGCGCGTGCGGCGCCGGCCACATCACGTTGTGATGCTCGCCTACCCGGACGTGCAGATCCTCGACGTCACGGGGCCGCTCGAGGTGTTCAGCCGCGCCGCCCGCTGGATGCAGGATCACGGGCTGCGCCGCGATCCCGCCTACCGCGTCGAGGTCGTGGCGCCGCGCGCCGGAGCTTTCGCCACGTCCTCAGGTGTGCAGCTCGTGGCGGAGCGCGCGTATCGCGAGGTCACGAGCGCAGACACGCTGCTGGTGGCCGGAGGCCGCGGCTACGCGACCGCCCGCGCTCAGGCCCCGCTGCTCGCGTGGCTTCGCCGGATGTCCGGCCGCGTCTCGCGCCTGGGCTCCGTCTGCACCGGTGCGCTGCTCCTCGCAACCTCGGGACTTCTGGAGGGTCGGCGTGCGACGACGCACTGGGCGTATCTCGAGGAGCTGAAGAAGTCCGTCGGGCTCGGCCTATGCCACGACGCGATCTACACCCGCGACGGCAACCTCTACACCTCCGCCGGCGTGACCGCCGGCATGGACATGGCGCTCGCGATGCTCGAGGAAGACCACGGTAACGCGGTCGCGCTCGCGGTGGCCCGGGAGCTGGTTCTGTTTCTGAAGCGCCCCGGTGGCCAGTCGCAGTTCAGCGATCATCTGGCCGCGCAGTTCAGCGAGGACGCGGGCTTGCGCGAGCTGCAGCTGTGGATGCTCGAGCATGTTGATCAGGACCTGTCGGTGCCGCGCCTCGCGGAGAGAATCGCGATGAGCGAGCGCAGTTTCGCCCGGCACTTCGTCGACGGGGTGGGCCTCGCGCCGGGCCACTATGTCAGGCAGATCCGCCTGACTGCCGCACGACAGAAGCTCGAGCAGACGGATCTCCCGCTGCAGCAGATCGCCAGGCGCTGCGGATTCGGGACTCCGGAGAGCCTGCGCCGCAGCTTCATCGCTTCGCTCGGAGTGACCCCCGGGGCGTATCGCGACCGCTTTCGCGGGGCTGCCCGACCTGCCGGCTGACGGCCAGCGTCAGCGCGCAGGCCGCGGCGACCCCGCCTCAGGGCAGTCTCGGTGTCTCGGCCCTCGCGGCTGGGTTCGCCGCCGGCTGCGGTGGCGGCCGTTCACTCGCGAGCTTCAGGCGCGGCAGTCGCGCAATGCTCTCGTTCACGGGCGGCGGCGGGGGCTTATCGACCCAATGGGACCACGCAAAGTACGCGAGGTTTGCCAACAGCACCCCAAGAAAAACATTTCGCACGGACCGATTCTAGTTCAACGCCGGTGCCACGGCTGCGGGGCCTGAGAAAGAACCGCCAGCCCCCGGAGCACAAGATCCGGCACCCCCACGCAGTTGCTGCGCAGCAGCGGCCGCACGGCCGGCGCTTCGCCGCCGGTCAGCACCACCAGGGGTCTGCGTCCGAGGAGCGTGCTGGCCTCCTCCACCGCCCGATCGATGGTGGCCGCCGCCGCATAACGGGACCCCTGGACGATCGCCGCGCGGGTGGAGCGCCCGAACAGTCCCGCTGCACCGGAGGCCCCGCCGCGCGCGCGGCGGCGGATACCGTGGGTACTGCTCAGCAATGTGTCGACCATCAGCCCGGGCGCCGGGATGATCATGCCGCCCCGGTGCCGGCCCTCTGCGTCAATCAGGTCGATGGTCATCGCGGTGCCGACACCGACCACACAGGTCGCTACCCCCTTGAAAAGGTGATGGGCCCCGACGGACGCCACAAACCGGTCGACCCCCAGACGCCAGGGCTCCAGATATCCGACCGTCACTCCGGCCGCACGCCGCGGTACCGTGACGAATCGCGCCGTGACTCCCGCGCCCCGGGCGGCGGCTGCCAGCATCCGATCGACTCGCGAGCCGGCGACGCTCGCGATGAGCATGCGCTCGAGAGGACGCGCCGCGCCGAACAGCCGCCGGGCGTAGTCGCCAGCGCGCCACGCAGAATGAACCGCCGCGCGGGCGGTGCGCAGGCGCCCACCGTCAAAGCGGGCCCACTTGATGCGCGTGTTGCCGATGTCGACGAGCAGCACCGCCATCAGAGCGGCCTCACCGTCACATCGCCCGAGATGAAGCGCCGCACGCCCTGCGGAGTCTCCACCAGCAGCGCCCCGTGTACGTCGACGCCGCGGGCCAGACCGTGCGCGACCCCATCGCCTGCGGTCACATCCACCGGCCGCCCACGCAAGGCATCTGCCGTGCGCCATTCTTCGATGAAGGGCGTGAGGCCCTCGCGCTCGAAAGCGCGCAGCCCCCGCAGACACGCGCTCACCAGGGCCGCCGCGACCGAGTTGCGCGAGGCTTGCGCGAGGCCGGCGCTTGCGAGATCGGTCGCCGCCATCCCGGTCTCCGAGATCTTCTGCAGGAGCGCCGCGCCGAGCGCCATGTTCAATCCGATCCCGATCACGACACAGGCGGGACCGGCCGACTCCGCCCGCAGCTCGATCAGCACGCCCCCGAGTTTGCGCTCCCCGTGCAGCAGGTCATTCGGCCATTTGAGCCCGGCACCGGCCACCCCGAGCTCCCTCAGCGCCCGCAGCGCGCACACCCCAATCACCAGGCTCAGCGCGCCCAGATCCCGCGGCACTTCGCGGAACGTCCAGCTGAGCGACAGGCAGATCGCCCCGCCCGGGGATGCCAGCCACGCGCGCCCACGCCGCCCACGGCCCGCGGTCTGATATTCGCTGAGAAAGACCTCGCTCATCGCGGCGGGCGGGTTGGCGCGCGCGAGCAACACGCTGTTGGTGGAGGCGGTCGACCAGGTGGCCTCGACGCTGTGTACGTGCTGGCGCACGTCCCGCGCCAGGTGCTCGCGGATCTTCGCCGCATCCAGCGGCTCGCTGGCGCCCGCGAGGCGATAGCCCCGATTGCGCACGGCGTGCAGCGTCGCGCCCAGCTCCCTGAGCGCCCCGGCCGCTTTCCAGATGGCGCTGCGGCTGACGCCGAGCGAGCGCGCGAGCTGTTCACCGGAGTGGAAGCGCCCGTCGCAGAGCGCCGCGAACACGCGGGCGGTGAGTGGCGTCGGGTCGCGCGCCGCGGGGTGTGCAGATCCGCCGGTACGCGCCATCTCAGCCCTGCGGGCGGCGTGATCCGAAGAGCCACAGGCGCCGGGCGCGCGACTCGGTGCCGGCCCTCATGCGAGCAATGTTGGCGCGGTGGGTGTACACGATAGTCAAGGCGGCGAGGATGCCGAAGGTCAGGAGCGCCGGCTGGCGCAGGCCCTTGCAGAGGGCGATCGCCACCGCGAGCGCGATGGCGGCCAGGATCGAGGCGAACCCCACGTAGCCAAAGAGCATGACCGCCACGAACCAGATGAGCACCATGGGCAGCAGGAGCCAGGGGTGAATGCCGAGCACGGTGCCGACCAGCGTCGCGACTCCCTTGCCGCCCCGGAACCCGTACCACAGCGGGTAGACATGTCCCAGTATCACGGCGAGCCCGCACACCGTCACGCACCAGGCGTGCAAGGGGGGGGCCGAGGGCGCAATGCCCGGCAGGAGCGCGGGGGCGATCCAGCGCGTCGCGATCCAGCCCTTCGCCAGATCGATCACCAGCACCCAGAACGCGATCCTCTTGCCCTGGGTTCGCAGCGCGTTGGTGGCGCCTGCATTGCCGCTGCCGAGCGCGCGAATGTCGACCCCGCCGCACAGGCGCCCGAGGAGGAGGCTCCCCACGATCGAGCCCAGGAGATAGGAGAGGCCCCCCTTGACCAGCAGCTCGATCACGCCGGCCGGAACACTTCCGCCAGCATGCAGCGCACGCTGCCGCCGCCGAGCTTCTCAATGGTGGGAATGGGAACCGCGAGCACGGCGTCGGTGCAGCCGGAGAGTTGTGCGAAGAGCTCGGGCTTCAGTGAGCGGCGCGCAGTGTCCGACATCACGAGCACGCGCGAGTCCCCGAGCGCCTCATCCCAGGTGCCGAGCTCGAGCATGTTGCCGGCGAAAGCTTCGATCTGCTCAGGGCCGATCTCGATGATCTCGCGGCCGCTGGCGCCAAGCTGCGCCAGGACCCGATCCCGGTCGGAAGGCGCAATCGCACCGCTGCCGATGACCACAGCACGCTCGCCGATGCACATCAGGACATTGGTGTGATAAAGCGGTGCGCCGGCGCGATCGGTGGCCTCAAAGATCACCGCCTGGTACTCGAGCTCCCGCGCCCATTCCGCGACCAGCTGCGGGTGGGTGCGCGGGGAGGTGCAGGCGTAGGCGACCCGCCGGATGTGATCGAGCACCAGGCTCCCGGTGCCCTCGAGAAACCTTCCCTGTCTCTCGTGGTGCGTGAGATCGATCAGGTGCGACACCTTGAAGTTAAGGCGCTTCACGACCGCATCGATGATGTCCTGCCGGCGCTCGAGCCTGCGGCTTGCGCTCTGCATGGGATACAGCACCAGCGTGCCGTCATCATGAAAACTCAACCAGTTGTTGGGGAACACGGCATCGGGCTTGGCCGGTTGCGGCGTGTCGTCCACGGCGCACACGCTGATGCCTTCGCTCCCGAGCGCCTGGGCGAGGCGCTCGAATTCCGCACGTGCCTGGGTGGCGGCCCCGGCGTCGTTCACCAGGTCCTGCGGACGCTGGAAGGTGTTGGTGGCGGCGGTCTCGGGGTTGTAGCCGAACGCACGGGGGCGAACCATGAGCACGGCATCCGCGCACTGTTGCGACATGGCCCATTCTCGCACGTCCGGTGCGAGCCGCGCTCCGGCCTCAGGCGGGCAGTACGCGGAACTGATTCCCGCTGCCGGTGGCTTCCAGCCGATCCAGCGCCGGCAGGCTCTGGGTGAGATCGAGCGGCTGCCCCAACAGGTAGGCCCCGCACTCCTGCGCCGGCGCCGGCCGGGCAAAGAGATATCCCTGCGCATAGGTGCAGCCGAGCTGGCGCAGCTTCTCGAGCTGTTGCCAGCCCTCGATCCCTTCTGCAACCACCTCGATGTGCAGGTGCCGGGCCATGGCGATGATGGCACTCACGATGGCGAGATCGCTCGGGTCCGTCACCAGGTCACGCACGAAACTGCGGTCGATCTTGAGCGCATCCACCCGCCAGCGCTTCAGGTACGAGAGGCTCGAGTAGCCAATGCCGAAATCATCGATGGCGATGCGCACGCCCAGCTCGCGCAGGCTCGCCACGACGTCCTGACCCGTCTCGTGGTTGCGTGCTTCGCGCCGCTCGAACACCGCGCTCTCGGTCAGCTCGACCTGCAGGAGCGAGGGTTCCAGGCCATACTGCCGTGTCAGCCTCGAGATGTTTTCGGCGAGATTGGAGCGCTGCAGCTGCACTGCCGAGACATTGAATGCGATCGGCACCAGCGTGCCTCCCGCCTGCCGCCAGTGCACCGCGTCCTCGATCAACCGCTGCAGCACGAAGTCCCCGATCGGCACGATCAGGCCGGCCTCTTCCGCGACGCTCACGAAGCGCTCGGGCCGCACGTATCCATGGCTCGGGTGCTTCCAGCGCAGCAGCGCCTCGAGTGCCACGACGCGGTGCGATTCGATGTCGACGATCGGCTGATAGTGCACGTCGAGCTGGCGGCTCTGCAGCGCGGTGCGCAGGCTCGACTCAATCGCGATGCGTTCTTTCAGCCTGCGGGCCATGCCGGGGCTGAAGAGCTGGAAGTTGTTGCGGCCGCGGTCTTTCGCCTGGTACATCGCCGTGTCGGAGTGCCGCAGAAGCTCGCCCATGTCGGCGCCGTCGTGCGGATACAGCGCCACGCCGATACTCACGGTGGTCACCAGCGTGCGCCCGTCCACGATCATCGGTGCATTGAGCGCCTGGTTGATGCGCTCGGCGGTCTCACTCACCTGCCCGGTGTGTGTCACGCTCTTCAATATGACGACGAACTCATCCCCTCCCATGCGCACCACGACATCCTGGGCGCGCACGGTCGAGCGCACGCGCTGCGCGACGGTCTTCAGGAGCTTGTCGCCGGTCTCGTGTCCGCGCGAATCGTTGACGTGCTTGAAATGATCGAGATCCAGGAACAGCACCGCGAGCATGCTGCCGGCCTGCTTGGCCGCTTCGATGTCGCCCGGCAGGTGGGCCGCCAGATACAGGCGATTGGGGAGCCCGGTGAGCTGATCGTGGTGCGCGAGGTGATCGAGTTGCTGATGGCGCTCGAGCAACGTCGTCTCGGCCTTGCGGCGGATCGTGACGTCATGAACCGCCACCCCGAGGAGTTGTTGCCCGCCGAGCGTCAGCCGATGACAGTTTGCCTCGACGTTGCGCTGTGATCCGTCCTTGCAGCGCTGGTGCAGTTCGACGGGCAGGCGCGAGGTGGCGTCCAGGAGCTTGCCGACCAGAGCCTGCGCATCGACCCCCTCGGCGCTGAACAGCTCCCCGAAGCGAAGCCCGCGAAGCTCCCCGAGCGTAAACCCGAGGCTGCGCAGCACGGCGGGATTCGCGGCGACGATCTGCAGGGTGGCGGTGTTCAGGACCAGCGCCCCCATGGGCCACTGCTCGAGGGCCGCCCGGTAGGCGGCATCGGAACGCGCGCGCGGGCTCCCCGAGCGCAGGCGCCGCAGCAGCCAGAACGCGAAGGCCGCACCGGTAAGTACTCCGGCCAGTGCGCCAAGACCAAATGCCAACTGGTTCACACTCTATCCCGACGTTAAGACCAGAGTGTGGCGGATCGGGCCGGCGCGCGGCCGTGCGCCGTACACAGTTTGCGGGCCCGATATCAGTCCAGACTGACCCGGCACTGCGCGCCGCACTCGATCTCGCACCCCGTGCCCCGGACGATGACGGCGTTCTCGCCAAACGTGACCCCGAGCAGGTCCTTATCGAAGCGGAATTTGCGTAGCGCCGGCAGCGGGTCCGTGGAGGGCTCACCCGTACGCGGGTTCCGGGAGGGAATCGAGCAGCGCGTGCAGGGCTTCACCAGCTGCAGCGTGACCTCCCCCATGACGAGGGTATCGATGCGGTCTTCGGCCCAGGCGGGGAGCCCGCTCACGACGATATTCGGTCGAAAGCGCTCGATGGGTATGGGCCGTGGCAGGCGCCGGTTGAGATCCTCGAGCGAGGCCTGGTTGCAGATGAGCAGGGGGTAGCCGTCCGCAAATCCCAACGGCGCCGGTGTGGCTCCCGCGAACCGAGGGTTGGCCGCGCGCTCCATATCCGGTGCCACCCGCACCAGGCGCACGGCCTCACCGATCACCCGGCTCACCCACTCGTGAGCCGGCCCGCCCTGATCCACGCCGATGCAGGCGTCCTTCCACACGCGCACCGGCACCTCCTCGCCACCGCTATCCAGCGGCACACGCAGCGCCGGCACGTCCGGGGCGTGAAGCATCAGGGCATCGGTGATCTCGGGCACGATGCGCGCGAGCTGCGGATGGGTGCGCTGGCTCAGGAACTTGCCCCGGGCATCGATGAGCATCCACTGGCGGTCCCACTCGAGCCCCCTCGCTCCCACGCGCACGCGCGATTGCGCGATGCCGCGCGCCGATTTCACCGGATAGACGAACAACTCGCTCACCCAGACCCGCGTCTCCATCCGTACCTCCCACAAAGGCCGTACCGCGCGGCCTCGAGCGTGCGCCGCCGCAAAGTCTGCCATATGCTCTCGGGCCGGCCGATGAGGAAGACGCATGGGCAGCCGAAAAAAGACCAAGAAGATCCCCGCGGTGACCGGATTGGCGCGCACGGCGATGACCGCGATGGTGAGCGCGAGTGTGATATTCGGCGGGCCTCAGGCCCAGGGCCGCACCCAGAAGCCTGCGCTGTACGGCCAGCATTGGATGGCGGTCACCGGCAAGCCGATCGCCGCCGCCGCGGGCGCCAAGATCTTCGAGCGGGGGGGCAATGCGGTGGATGCCGCCTGCGCCATGATCGCCGCGACCGCGACCGCCTGGACCACGCTCTCCTGGGGCGGGGAGACCCAGGCGCTCATCTACAACCCGAACACGGGCAAGGTGATCGGCATCAACGGCTTAGGGGTCGCGCCCACGGGCGCAACGCCCGAGTACTTCCACAAGCTCGGCATGCGCTATCCGCCCGAGTACGGTCCGCTCGCCGCCGTCACCCCCGGCACCCCCGGGGGCCTCATGACCATGCTCGCGGAGTACGGGACCATGAGCCTGGCCCAGGTGCTCGAGCCTGCGATCGAGATGGCGGACGGCTTTCCGATCGACGCACCGCTCGTCAACACCATCGAGCACTACAAGGAGTTGATCAAACAGTGGCCCGACTCGCGCCGCGTGATGCTGCCGCACGTGGGTGCGGCGCACGAGGCTCCCGAGCCCGGGGAGATCTTCCGCCAGCCCGATCTCGCCGCCACCTTGCGCAAGCTCGTGGAGGCCGAGCGCCAGGCGCTGCGCTCGGGCAAGGACCGCAAGGCCGCGATCTACGCCGCCTACGACCGCTTCTACAAGGGCGACATTGCCAAGGATCTGGTGCGCTCGGTGCGCGAGCTCGGCGGGCTCTTCACGCTCGAGGATCTCGCCAACTGGAAAGTGAAAATCGAAGAGCCGGTGCACACCAGCTACAAGGGGATCGAGGTCTACAAGCTCACCACCTGGGTGCAGGGCCCGGTGATGCTGCAGGCGCTCAACATCCTCGAGAGCTTCGATCTCAAATCCATGGGGTACGGGAGCGCCGGCTACATCCACACCCTCTACCAGGCGATGAACCTCGCCTACGCCGATCGCGACTTCTACTACGGCGATCCGAGCTTCTCGCCCGCGCCGCCGATCGAGGGCCTGCTGTCGAAGGAGTACGCGCGCGAGCGCGCGAAACTCATCCGCCCGGACCGCAACGACCCGGACATCCGGCCCGGGGATCCGTATCCGTTCCAGGGCGCAAAGAACCCGTACCTCAAGTATCTGGAAGCCTGGCACTCGAAGATGCCGGCGCAGCCTCCGATCGCGCTCGCCGAGTTCGACCGCACGTTCCGCCTGGGCACGACCAGCGTCGAGACGGCGGATGAGAAGGGCTGGGCCGTGTCCGTGACGCCGAGCGGCGGCTGGACCCCGGCGGTGATCGCCGGCCACACCGGCATCGGGTTGAGCCAGCGCATGCAGAGCTTCGTGCT
>Ga0137418_10004779_pt1 | contig 11828 bp, 7 predicted proteins | sample CZODoug3_1_2_16f_FD_122242 | JGI IMG/M metagenome (GOLD analysis project Ga0137418, IMG submission 122242) | Vadose zone soil fungal communities from Angelo Coast Range Reserve, California, USA - CZODoug3_1_2_16fungal (Hybrid Assembly) | ecosystem: Environmental > Terrestrial > Soil > Vadose... | reverse complement strand
GGTGCCCGGCGTGGTGAACAGCCGCTTGCGCTCGGCGAACGAGGCCACCGGATCCGGTTCGGGATCCAGGAACACATGCAGGTGGTTGAACGCGCCGACGAACGCCTCGTCGCCGCCGTCGAGCAGATCGGCCATGAAGCGGTCGAGCGCGCCGCGGGCGTCGACAATCGGCTGACCGCGCATGCTGTCGCTGATGTCGAGCAGCACCCCGACGCTCACCGGCGTCCGCTTGTCGGAGAACTGCGTGACCGGCTGCTCGTCGCCGTCCTCGAACACCTCGAAGTCCTCCCGGGCAAGTCCGGTGATCAGGCGGTTGCTGCTGTCGGTGACGGTGACGGGGATTTCAACGGTGGTGACGCTCCCCCGGAACGTCTGCGCCTGCGGGGCAACCACGAAGGCCGCTAGCGCGGCCAACACGAAGCTCACGAAGACGTACGTATTGTTCTTCAAGGTTCACGCGCCCGCTTCGACCCCCGCATAGTAATCCTGAAGCGAGCGGACCGTCAGCGTCTGCGATCGCAGCGCCTTGATGGCCGCCACGGCGGCCGACGCGCCCGTCAGCGTGGTGATGCACGGCACCTGCGCCATGGTGGCCGCCCGGCGGACGGCGCGGTCGTCGAAGAACGACTCGCGGCCGAGCGGCGTGTTGATCACGAGGCAGATCTTCCCGTTGACGATCTGGTCCGCGATGTTCGGCCGCCCCTCGTTCACCTTGTAAATCACCTCGACGTCGATCCCGTGCGCGCGCAGGAACGCCGCCGTCCCCCGGCTCGCCGTGATCGCGAAGCCGAGGCCCGCGAGATCGCGCGCGATCGGCACGACGGTCGGCTTGTCGCTGTTGTTGACGCTGATGAAGACGGCCCCTTCCTTCGGCAGCTGCTGGCCGGCGCCCATCATCGCCTTGCCGAACGCCGCGCCGAAGTTGTCGGCGCCGCCCATCACCTCGCCGGTCGATTTCATCTCCGGCCCGAGGATGGTGTCGACGCCCGGGAAGCGGACGAACGGGAATACCGGGCTCTTGACGAACACGCCCGCCGCCTCGAGATCGTTGACGACCCCAAGCTCGGCGAGCGTACGGCCCGCGGCCACCCGGGCGGCGACGCGCGCTATCGCCACGCCGGTGGCCTTGGAGATGTACGGCACCGTGCGCGACGAGCGCGGATTCACCTCGAGGACGTAGACGGAGTCGTCCTTGATCGCGTACTGCACGTTCATCAGGCCGACCACCTTCAGCGCGCGCGCGATGCGCCGCGTGTACTCGCGGATCGTCCCGAGATGCCGCTCCGCCACCATGAAGGGCGGCACGACGCACGAGCTGTCGCCGGAATGGATGCCCGCCTCCTCGATGTGCTCCATGATGCCGCCGATGACGACGGCGCCGGTCGCGTCGGCGACGGCGTCGACGTCGAACTCGAAGGCATCCTCGAGGAAGCGATCGATGAGCACCGGCCGGTCGTGCGACACGTCGACCGCGCCCGTCATGTACCGGTCGAGCGCGCCGGAGTCGAACACGATGGCCATTCCCCGCCCGCCCAGCACGTACGAGGGGCGCACGACGACGGGGTAGCCGATGCGTTCGGCCACCTCGCGCGCCTCCTCGCGCGACACCGCGGTGCCGCTCGGCGGCTGCGGGACGCCGAGGTCCCAGAGCAGTTGCGAGAACCGCCGACGGTCCTCGGCCAGGTCGATCGAGTCGGGAGTCGTCCCGAGAATCTCGACGCCGGCCGCCTGCAGCGCGAGCGCCAGCTTCAACGGGGTCTGGCCGCCGAACTGCACGACGCACGACACCTCGCCGCCGCCGCTCCGCTCGCGGTCGATGATGCCCATCACGTCTTCGAAGGTGAGCGGCTCGAAATAGAGGCGGTCGGAGATGTCGTAGTCGGTGGACACCGTCTCGGGGTTGCAGTTGACCATCACGGTCTCGAACCCCTCGTCGCGGAAGCCGAAGACCGCGTGGCAGCAGCAGTAGTCGAACTCGATGCCCTGGCCGATCCGGTTGGGCCCGCTGCCGAGGATGACCACCTTCTTCTTCGGCGTCGGGTCGGCCTCGCAGACGTCCTCGAACGTGCCGTACATGTACGGCGTGAACGATTCGAATTCCGCCGCGCAGGTGTCGATCCGCTTGTAGGCGGGCACGATCGCGTCATCGAGCCGGCGCTGGCGGACGGCGCCTTCGTCCACGCCGTACACCGCGGCGATGTCCTCGTCGCTGAACCCGTTGCGCTTGAGCGTCCGCAGCAGGTCGGTGGACATCTCGCGGAACTCGCCGAGCGCGGCCATCTCGCGCAGCGCCATGATGTCGGCGAACTGCTGCAGGAACCACGGATCGATCTTCGTCAGCTCGTGGAGCGTTTCGACCGTCCACCCGCGCCGCAGCGCGCGGAAGATCGCCCACATCCGCCGGTCGCTCGGCACCACGAGCCGTTTCCGGAGCGCGGTGTCGTCCTCGTCGCGATCGGCCGCCTCGTCGGGCGACTCGGGGAAGAGGCGCCCGAATTTCCCGAGCTCCAGCGAGCGCACCGCCTTGAGGAACGCCTCCTTGAACGTGCGGCCGATGGCCATCGCCTCCCCCACCGACTTCATCTGCGTGGTCAGCGTGCGGTCCGCCTGCGGGAACTTCTCGAAGTTCCACCGCGGGAACTTGACGACGATGTAGTCGATGGTCGGCTCGAAGGAGGCGGGCGTGAGGCGCGTGATGTCGTTCGGGATTTCGTCGAGGTGATAGCCGAGCGCCAGCTTCGCGGCGATCTTCGCAATCGGGAAGCCGGTCGCCTTCGAGGCGAGCGCGGACGACCGCGACACGCGCGGGTTCATCTCGATGGCCACGATGTGGCCGTCCTGCGGATTGACCGCGAACTGGATGTTCGACCCGCCGGTCTCGACGCCGACGCGGCGGATGATGCGGCGCGCCATGTCGCGCATCCGCTGGTATTCCTTGTCGGTCAGCGTCAGCGCGGGCGCCACCGTGATGCTGTCGCCCGTGTGCACGCCCATCGGATCGACGTTCTCGATCGAGCAGATGACGACGAAGTTGTCGGCGACGTCGCGCATCACCTCGAGCTCGAATTCCTTCCACCCGATGACCGATTCCTCGACGAGGATTTCGTGGACGGGCGAGAACTCGAGCCCCCGCGCGGCGAGCTCGCGGAACTCCTCGATGTTGTACGCGATCCCGCCGCCGACGCCGCCCATCGTGAACGACGGACGGATGATCGCCGGGAACCCGGTGTCCTCGACAAGCGCGATTGCGTCCTCGAGCGACTTGGCGACGCCGCTGCGCGGCACCTCGACGCCGATCTCCCCCATCGCGTTGCGGAACAGGAGCCGATCCTCGGCCACCTTGATCGCGTCGATCTGCGCCCCGATCAGCTTGACGTTGTACTTCTCGAGCACGCCGCGCTCGGCGAGCGCGACCGCCAGGTTGAGCGCCGTCTGCCCGCCGACGGTGGGAAGGACGGCGTCAGGGCGCTCCTTCGCGATGATCGCCTCGACGAGCTCCGGCGTCAGCGGCTCGACGTAGGTGCGATCCGCCATCTCGGGGTCGGTCATGATCGTCGCCGGGTTGCTGTTGACGAGAATGACTTCGAGCCCTTCCGAGCGCAGCGCCTTGCACGCCTGCGTCCCCGAGTAGTCGAACTCGCACGCCTGGCCGATCACGATCGGACCGGAGCCGATCACGAGGATGCGTTTCAGGTCCGTCCGCTTCGGCACAGGTCAGCGTTTCTCCATGCTGTCGAGGAACTGCAGGAACAGGTAGTCCGCGTCGTGCGGTCCCGGCGACGCCTCCGGATGGTACTGCACGGAGAACACCGGTTTGCTGGTGTGGCAGAAGCCCTCGACCGTGCCGTCGTACAGGTTGAGGTGGGTCACCTTCACGTCCGACGGAAGCGAATTCGGATCCACCGCGAACCCGTGGTTCTGCGAGGTGATTTCCACCTTGCCGGAGGCGAGCTCCTTCACCGGATGGTTCGCGCCGCGATGGCCGAACTTCAGCTTGAACGTCTGGCCGCCGACGGCCAGGCCGAGAATCTGGTGGCCGAGGCAGATGCCGAACGTCGGCACATCGGCCTTCACGATCTCGCGGGCGTTGTCGATGGCGTACGACAGGACCGCCGGGTCGCCGGGACCGTTGCTGAGAAAGATACCGTCGGGTTCGATCGCCAGCAGCTCGCTCGCCGGCGCCGTGGCCGGAAAGACCCGCACGTCGCATCCGTATGCGTCGAGGCGCCGAAGGATGTTCCACTTGATGCCGAAGTCGTACGCCGCGACGCGGAGCCGCCTCGACGGGCGCCGCTGCGGGGCGACGCCGAACGCCTGGTGATCCGCGTCTCCCGCCGAGGCCGAGCGCTCGCGCCACTCGAACGGCGAGTCGCACGTGACCTCGCGCACCAGGTCCGACCCTTCCATCTTCGGGATGGCGCGCGCCTTCGCGACGAGCTCGTCGGGGTCGACGGCTCCCGTGGCGATGACGCCGCGCATGACGCCCGCCGAGCGGAGCACGCGCGTCAACGCGCGCGTATCGATGTCGGCGATCGCGACGATGTTGTGGCGAACCAGGTAGTCGCGGAGGGAGGTGTCCGCGCGCCAGTTGCTGGCCACGGGCGACGCCTCGCGCATGACGAAGCCCGCCACGCGCGGCGCCTGCGACTCGGCGTCGCCGGTCGCGGTGCCGTAGTTGCCGATGAGCGGCGCCGTCATCGTCACGATCTGCCCGGCGTACGACGGGTCGGTGAGCACTTCCTGGTAGCCGGTCATGCTCGTGTTGAACACGACCTCGCCGCTGCTCTCGCCGGGCGCCCCGGCGGACACGCCGCGGTACCAGGTGCCGTCTTCGAGTGCAAGCGTCGCGTTCATTCGGTATGCATGATTATGATGTCGAATGCATGATTATACATAACCGGCCGTGGAACCCCCGGAACCTTCTGAACCCGCCGAACCCTCTGAACCCACTGAACCTTCTGAACCTTCTGAACCCAGCGGCGCGGTTGCGCCGCAACGGATTTCCTGCGACAGTACCTCAGTGATCCCCGGCGTGGCCACCACCTCGCACATTCCCATCGACATCCGCCGCTTCCCGTGGATCAGGCCGCTCGTGGCCGATTACGCGTTCGATCACGCGCGAGTCGCCGACTTCTTCGCCGGCGATCCGCGCGAGGCGCGCGCCTGGCGCGAGGCGATCGCGCGTGCCCGCGCGCAGGCACGCTCGCGCGACGCGATCGCCGACGTCGTTCGCGCCCAGCAGCAGGGGCGCGGCGCGCCGCCGCAGGCCGTCGAGGCGGCGGCACGGCTGCGCGATCCGCAGACGGTCGCCGTCGTCACGGGCCAGCAGGCGGGACTGTTCGGCGGCCCGCTGTTCACGCTGCTCAAGGCGCTCACCGCGATCGAGCTCGTGGAGCGCCTCCGCGCCGAGCATGGCGTGGCCGCGGTGGCCGTCTTCTGGATCGACGCCGAAGATCACGACTGGGACGAGGTGAAGTCGTGCGGCGTGCTCGACGGCTCGCTCGCGCACCGCACGATCGCGATTGGCAACCCGCCGGGCGCACAGGTCGAACCGGTGGCGCGCGTGCGCCTCGACGCGTCGATTGGCGATGCGCTCGCCGAGCTGGCCGCGACGCTTCCCGAAACCGAGTTCACCGCGCCGATGCTGGAGACCCTGCGGACCGCGTACGACCCTGGCGTCGGCATGGCGGACGCGTTCGGCCGGTGGATGGAATCGGTCCTCGGCGCGCGCGGCCTCGTCGTGTACAACTCCGCGGATCCAGCCGCCAAGCCGCTGGCGGCGGCGATGTTCGCGCGCGAAATCGAGCGCGCGGGCGAGACCGCGCGGCTCGCCGCCGACGCGGGCGCCTTGATGGAATCGCGCGGCTACACGGCGCAGGTGACCCCGCACGCCGACACGGTCGCGCTCTTTCACCTCAACGCCGGGCGGCAGCCAATCCGGATGCAGGGCGACGCCTTTCTCGTCGGCGATCGGGTCGAATCGAGGAGCGCCCTGCTCGAGCGCGTCCGCCGGGCGCCGGCGGAATTCAGCCCGAACGTCCTGCTCCGACCGGTCGTGCAGGACACGCTCTTCCCCACCGTCTGTTACGTCGCCGGGCCCAACGAGCTCGCGTACCTCGGCCAGCTGCGCGGTGTCTACGGCGCCTTCGGCGTCCCGATGCCGCTGATGTACCAGCGTGGCACGGCGACGCTGCTCGACTCCAACGCCGCGCGCTTCCTCGTGCGCCACGACGTGGCGCTCGAGCAGCTGCAGGCGCAGGATGAAGCGGTGCTCAACCAGCTGCTGGCGTCGCAGCTGCCGCCGGGCGTCGACGCGGCGATGCAGGATGCCGCGCAGCTGCTGCAGGAACGGATGGAGCGGCTCGCGGCGAGCGTGGCGCAGATCGACGCGACGCTCGAGAGCGCGGCCCGATCGGCGCTCGGCCGGATGCAGGACGACCTGAAGAAGCTGCAGGGCAAGATCATCCAGGCGGCCAAGCGCAAGGACGACACGCTGCGGCGGCAGTTCCAGCACGTCCAGGCGCAGGCGTTCCCCGGAGGCGCCCCGCAGGAGCGGGCCGTCGGCTTCGTCCACTTCCTCAACAAGTACGGCCCGGTCCTGATCGATCGGCTGCTCGAGGAGATGCCCGCCGACATGGGCGTCCACTGGATCATCACGCCGTGACACGCATGGCGCGCGCACGGACGTGGGTCGCGCGCAACCCGACGTCCGTCAGGTACATCCTGCTCGGCTGCTCGATCGCGTCGCTCGTCATCGGCGCGGCGCTCATCTACGCCTACGTCTCCTTCTCCCGCATCATCGACGCGCGGCTGCACGGCGAGCGCGAGCGGTCGCTGCCGCGCGTCTACGCGCGTCCCCTGGAGTTGCGCCGCGGCGAGGCGCTGACAGAGGCCGAGCTCATCGCGCGGCTCAACGATCTGGGGTACGCGCAGCGGACGGCGGTCGAGGCGCCGGGCGAGTTCGCGGTCGTGCGCAACGCCGTGCTGGTCACGCCGCGCTCCGGCGCGTTCAGGGGGAAGACGATCCGCGCGAGCTTCCCCGCCCCGCCGCCGGTGAGACGCGCCGTCAAGTCGCCGCCGCCGGCCCCGCGCGGCATCACGGCGCTCGAGGTGAGCACCAGCGGCGCGAAGCCGGTCCGGGCCAGCGCCGTGACGTTCGATCCGCCGCTGCTGACCGCGCTGATGACGGGCGGCGCGCGCGAGAAGCGCCGCCGCGTGGAGCTCGAGGTGATTCCGAAACGGATGCAGCAGGCCGTGCTCGCCATCGAGGACCAGAGCTACTACTCGCATCCGGGCATCAACCCCTTCAGCGTGATTCGTGCGGTCATCGCCAACGCGGTGAGCGGCAACAAGTACCCGGTTGGCGGCAGCACCATCACGCAGCAGCTCGCGCGGATGTTCTTCCTGACCGACGAGTTCAACAGCGAGCTGCAGACCGGCACGCGCTCCTACCGGCGGAAGGTGCAGGAGGCGTTCATGTCGCTCGTCCTCGAGCGGCGTGCGTCGAAGGACGAGATTCTCGAGCTCTACCTCAACGACGTCTATCTCGGGCAGCGCGGCTCGTTCGCCATTCACGGCGTCGCCGAGGCCTCTCGCCTCTTCTTCGGCAAGGACGTCGCCAACCTCACCGTCGGCGAGGCGGCGCTCATTGCCGGCGTCATTCAGAATCCGGGCCTCCACTCGCCGTTCGTCAACCCGAGGAACGCCGTCGAGCGCCGCAACGTCGTCCTGCGGGCGATGGCGGACGAGGACTACGTCACGCCGCAGGTGGCCGACCGCGCGAGCCGCGAGCCGCTGCAGGTCTCCGCGCGCGGCGTGGACAACGAGGCGCCGTACTTCGTCGACATGGTCGGGCAGGAAATCGCCGACAAGTTCCCCGGCCTCACGGCGCAGGAGAATTCGGTCGACGTCCACACGACGCTCGACCTCAACCTGCAGCGCCTGGCGCTCGACGCGGTGCGCGACGGGCTTGCGCGCGTCGACCAGATGCTCGCGCGGCGCAAGCGGAAAGGGCGCGCGCAGGCGGCGCTGCTCGCGGTCGATCCCCGCACCGGCGAGATCCTCGCGATGGTCGGCGGCCGTTCGTACAACCAGTCGCAGTACAACCGGGTCGCGTCCGCGCGCCGGCAGCCGGGCTCGGTGTTCAAGCCGTTCGTCTATCTCGCCGCGTTCGAGCGCGCCGCCGAGGAAGGGCGCAGCGACCTGACGCCCGCGTCGCTGACCGACGATTCGCCCGAGGTGTTCACCTACGGCAACCAGACCTGGGAGCCGAAGAACTACGACGACTACGACGGCGAGATCACCTTGCGGCGCGCGCTGGCCATGTCGCGCAATCTCGGCACCATCCACGTCGGCGAGGCCATCGGCTTCGACAAGGTGGCCGAGGTCTGGAAGCGCGTCGGCGTCGGCACGCCGCCGAAAGGGTTCCCGGCGATCACGCTCGGGGTGTTCGAGCTGACGCCGCTCGAGGTCGCGCAGGCCTACACGCTCTTCACCAACGGCGGCGTGGTGCGCCCGCTCAAGCTGATCGATGGCCTCGACGCGGGCGAGCGTCACCTGACGCCGAAAGATCCACCGCTCCGCAGGGTCGCGCGTGCCGATACGACGTACCTGGTCACCAACATGATGCGAAGCGTGCTCAACGAGGGCACGGGCGCCGGTGCGCGCGCCGCGGGCTTCACGCTCGACGCGGCCGGCAAGAGCGGAACGACCAACGACCTGCGCGACGCGTGGTTCGTCGGCTTCACGCCGCAGTTGTTGACCGTTGTCTGGGTAGGCTTCGACGACAACCAGCCGGTCTCGCTCAGCGGCAGCCAGGCGGCGCTGCCCATCTGGACGCAGTTCATGAAGAGCGCGACGGCCGGCGAGGGCAGCGTGCCGTTCGACGTCCCCGAGGGGATCACTTTTGCCGAGATCGACCGCGACACCGGCAAGCTGGCGACGCCGGCGTGCCCGAGGACGATGACGGAGTCGTTCCTGGCAGGGACGGAGCCGACGGAGTATTGCGAATTGCACAGAGAGTGAACCGGAGCCCGGAGTTCACACTTCGGGGTTCTCGCTTCTCGGTTCGTGTTCAAGTTCGGTTCCGGTTCGGGGTTCGGGGTTCGTCGTTCGGCACCGGATATTCTCGACGGCTGAATCCGGTGTCTAACGTGGTGATGCGTCTCACGCTGGCGATCGTGCTCACGACGACGCTCTGCTCGGCATGCGACTCGGGGCCGCAGCCGCTCCCCGCGCCGCACGGTCCGGCTTCTTCGGATCCTGGATCCCCAACCACCGGCGATGATCCCTTGCGTCTGGACAATGCGGTCTGGGACGACGATCCGGAGCGAGTGCAGGCGCTACTTGAAGGCGGCGCTGATCCGAACGCCCGCTGGTCTTCGCATGGAGACTACTTTCCTCTTCAGGAAGCACTCGAAGGTTCGGCATTCGGACATTCCGTAAGGAATCGGGCGGCGATTGTCAGAGCGCTTCTGCAACATGGCGCCGACCCGAACGCCCGCTGGTGTCCGTTCGAATCGCGCGGCGGCTCTGACACGTCTTGTCGATCGGACGCGGGCATGACGCCGCTCGCGATGGCCGCCATCCTCGATCTGGCAGATGTCACGTATCTGCTTCTCGATGCCGGCGCGGATCCCCGCGCGCGGGCGCGCGGGGCTGCGCCGCTCGAATGGGCCACGTCGCCCGCGGTATTCCTGATGCTGCAGGCCGCGATGTTTCCCGACGCCTCCTCGCGAAACGCCGCGACGCTCGCCTACCTTCGCGAACGCCCGGACGTCGCGTCCAACACTGGACCGTGGGATGAAACACCTCTTACCCGCGCGGTCGCCGGAAGAACGGGCGCATCTGTGGTCCCGCCGGAGCCACCGCCCCAGCGTGGGTTCGATCCATCATCGCGTCGTTCACTCGCGGCGGAGCGAGCAAGCCTCATCCTCGATCTTGGTGCCGACCCGAACGAGCGTTTGACGTGGGACGGCGTCGACTGGACACCCTTGGCGATCGCGATTCATCGATTCGATTTTGGAGCAGTGAGGACGCTCCTCGAGCACGGCGCGGCTCCCAACGCCAGATGGTGCGTGACCGTCGATGAGGCGCTGGCACGTCGAACGCGTGCGGTAGGCTGCACGCTCGTCAGCGGCATGACGCCGCTCATGGCCGCGTCATCCCTGGCCTACCCGCAGCTCGAGGCCCTGCTTATCCAGCACGGCGCGGACCCGGCGCTCCGCGACTGGCAGGGTCGAACGGCGGCGAATTACCGAGCCGCCGCGCGAACGCCGAACAACGAACCCCGAACCCGGAACAACGAACCCTGAACTGCGAACCCCGAACCTCGAACCGAACTTGAACACGAACCGAGAAGCGAGAACCCAGAAGCGTGAACGGCCCGCGAGGTGATGGTCGCCGTTGGCAGGACTGCGTACTTCATGTCCGCAAGGCATCGCAGTTTCCGCATCAAAATGTCGGCGCAGATCCGAATCAGGCCTGATCTCGACGGGCACGGCGCGTGCTCCGTGTGTTCGCATGAGAGGTGTTCGCCGATTCACCGACCTGCGTGCCTGGCAGGCGTGCGATACGTACAAGAAGGCCATCTACCGCATCATCGACGCCGGCGTGTATGGGAAGGACTGGAAGCGCCGCGTCCAAATCGAAGAATCTGTCAGTGGCCCGCCGGACCATATCGCCGAAGGGTTCGGCCGGTTCAACCCGCCGGACTTCGCTCGCTTCACGGTGATAGCGCGTTCGTCGCTGATGGAATCACAAAGTCAGCTGCGCGACGCCGTCGACAAGCTCTACATCACCGAGGAAACGCGGGCTGAGTTGGATGCCCTCGCGGAAGCGGCCCTGGAAGAAGTCACCGGGCTGATGGAATACCTGCAGTCGCCGGAGGCACTTCGAAATGCGCGCCGGGCCCGGGAACGCCGAATCGCCTCGCGCCCGGAACGGCTGGCCAGGCGCAAGCCGAACAAGGAACCCCGAACCACGAACCCGGAACCGGGAACAGCGAACCCCGAACCCGGAACGGCGAACCCCGAACCGGGCGGGAACGCCGAACCGGGCGGGAACGCCGAACCCCGAACCACGAACCCGGAACGATGAACCCGGCACACCGAACCGAACTTGAACACGAACCGAGCACCCAGAACGCAGAAGCGTGAACGGCCGGCCCGTCACGCTATAATCTTCTCCAGCGCTAAGCATCTGACAGGCAATGGTTTCCCACGAACTCTCCGAGCGGTCGCGGCGGCTGTTGGCAGCGCTCGTACGCGAGCACATCGCCACCGGCGAGCCCGTCTCCTCGCAGGCGCTCGCCCGCGAGAGCGGCCTTGGCGTGTCGTCGGCCACCATCCGGAACATGTTCGCGAAGCTCGAGGCCGACGGCTACCTGCATCAGCCGCACACCTCGGCCGGGCGGGTCCCGACCGACCGCGGCTACCGCGTGTTCGTCGACCTGCTGCTCGAGAGCCGCAAGCCGACGCGATCGACGGCCGCGGAGCACGAGCTGCGGCAGCACGCCGAACGGTCGCCGCTCATCGACGACCTGCTCGCCAGCGTGTCGCACATGGTCTCGCGCGCCTCCAAGCACGTCGGCTTCGCCATCGGCAGCACGGACATCGCGGTCCTGCAGCGCATCGAGTTCGTGCCGCTCGGCGGCACGCGCGTGCTCGTGGTGGTCGTCTCGAGGGGCAACCAGGTGACGCAGAAGGTCGTGGATGCCGGTGAAGAGATTCGCTCCGATGACCTGGTCCAGGCTGCCAACTACCTGACCTCCGAATTCGCAGGGCTGCCGCTGGTCGACGTCCGCAAAGCGGTGCTGGCTCGGCTGGCGC
>Ga0137418_10005292_pt1 | contig 11829 bp, 16 predicted proteins | sample CZODoug3_1_2_16f_FD_122242 | JGI IMG/M metagenome (GOLD analysis project Ga0137418, IMG submission 122242) | Vadose zone soil fungal communities from Angelo Coast Range Reserve, California, USA - CZODoug3_1_2_16fungal (Hybrid Assembly) | ecosystem: Environmental > Terrestrial > Soil > Vadose... | reverse complement strand
AATTTCCGGAAACAATTTTGTCCTGGGAGGAAAGTCCACAAATCTCTCAGCAGAAGACGCATATACAGTAAGTGTCCAGGCGGCTCAAAATATTGTCACCAATAGCGCATTTGTTTTAGCACTTGACCACCCCAGTCTTCGGTAAAGATGTTGTTTACGACGTTCCCAATGAAGTCTTCATGGAACAGAAGAAGTTCGTCAAAGTTGGGCTTTCGACAGAAAACTTCCGCGCCTATGTGGGCATGATCGAAGACGAAGTGGATATGTTCATGAAGAATGATCCCGCGTTCCGAGTTTACCAAAAGAACGACACCAATGAATGGGGCAAATTTGATGCCTTTGAGATTATGGCTCAGATCACTATTCTCACCGCATCGAGGACGTTGCAGGGCAAGGAAGTGCGCAGTGGCTTGGACAAGTCATTTTCTCAGCTGTACCACGACCTTGATGGCGGCTTTACGCCGATCAATTTCCTTTTCCCCCATCTTCCTCTTGAAAGTTACCGGAGGAGGGACAGAGCACAGACGAAGATGACCAAGTTTTATGTGGACATTTTGCAGAAGCGCAGGGCTGGCAATACTGACGTGAGGAACTCGTTTCTGTGGCTTTGCAGCGAGTGTTGCTCATATTGTTGCTGCAGCACGACCATGACATGATTGCGGCTCTTGCAGACCAATGCTACCGTGATGGACGACCTCTCCGGGACCACGAGATCGCTGGTCAACCGCCACTTGGCTTATCATCCACGTGGCCAGCGACCCAGATATCGCATAATTCCCTCTCATCGCATGACATATATTATTTTCTGATGTCTTGACCACAGTGAGGCCCTTTACCAAGAACAAGTCAAATACTTCGCGACTCCTGATGGTAAACTCCACCCGATGACAGAAGAACTTCGCCAACTCCCTATCATGGATTCAGTCATTCGCAAGACCTTGCGAGTTCACCCTCCCATCCACAGCATCATGTGGAAAGTCCACACCAATATTGTTGTTCCTGCCTCGCTCTCTGCGCCCTCTGAGGATGGCACATACATCGTGCCCACAGGCCACTTCGTCTTTGCTAGCCTGCAATTCAGATGTCGAGTTTCATCAACACAACGTTGCCGCCTGGGCAATTTCCTTTGGTACTTTTGAGAAGGCGCCTTGGTCATTGGACAACTCTGCCACACATACTTACCTGACCCAGCATCAGGTTATGCTTGATGTTGATCCCACCTCTGGTATATTGTTCCTGTCTGATGCCACGCATGGTGTTAACACTATGTTTGCGCACGACAACTCCAGGCCTGATACAATGTACTCCCACTGGACTGTTTGATTTACATGTATTCTCTTTTCTATTCTTTCCTCTTTTCTCCTGCCTTGTGCTATACCTCATCGGAAGCCAAGGATTAACATATATATCATGGTAGTTGTGTCTGTACTTTTAACTCTTAATTAGCAAGGCTTACAAATGATTTCTGCATTTTACACATATTAGTTGCTCTTTAACGTCCTTTGTCAATTATGCATACCCTTGACGAGCTCTTAAATACTCACGTCTATAATTAGTTTCGGGCAGCTCATTATATTCCCTCTTAAATTTGTCTTGACAGCACTGGAAAGCCCTTAGTTACTTAGTTACCTGTAGACCACTTAGCTTGCATGACCTTGTGTTGGCCCTAAGTATAAATAAGCTGTCTTAGCCAGCTTAGTCTCCTTAGGAGGTCATTAAGTAGTGTAAGACCAGTCTCGAGTTTTCCTGATGTCACACAACGGAGTGAAAATCGCACAGTCGATGATTGGCACCCCACGCCGTTACAATTTATATACATGATTTCTCTGCATTATTCGCGAGTTCATGTGCGAGTTCATGTGTTGAATCAAGTATCCATTGCTCACGCACAAAATGAGTACATTCATCACAGAAAAATCATATCTCGAAAGAGTAAGGCCTTTGCAAGCATCAGAAAATTGTTCCTTGCGCTCAGTAGGTGGCGATCAAATAGAAATTGCATAGAACTGCGGGCTATCGAGAAAGTACAACTTTAAACATAACATTCTAGACCAAATTCTGGGCTGACCCAACTTAGTTATTGTCACCAGACAAGCTCACCGCAAAGTCATCGATTTTTTGGGGACTGTTTCGGCTTAGTCAATTTATTTGATATATAGAGGTCATGACCCACCCTTGTTGGACGCCTTCGGCATAGATGGTGGCCAAGGTTTGTTGCAAGGACTCCTGATGCTTCACCTTCTTGTACGCGGCTGTGACAACCTTATGAATGGCCTCGTGGTTTTTGGAAGTCAGCTCAATTTTCACATAGCGGCCAGTTCAATATTGCGAAATGCAATGAAATGCCTTTGATGGAATAAGCCGTTGACAATCTATAATATGCGGGCTGAAATATATGACTCACCAGGCTCGTCGCGTAAGGAACAACGTAATCAGGCATTGTGCCTTCCCAATCCACACCAAGAGGTAACCCTTTCTCGTCCTTTTTGTTTTGGCCAAAGCAAAGTGACTTGATAATTCGTAGCAAGCAGGCGTCTCTGAAGTTTCCGACAATTGTATCCAAAAATCGTAAGTTGTAAGTGAAACTGCTCCGAAAATATGGCAAGACCTACGCCGTCGACTTGGTGCGCAAACGGGAGGAGTCCCTTGCGGAGAAGGTAGGCGACCATGTCCCTGTTATGCTTGACCTCCTCATCCGTCTGAGGATCCTTTATTAGATCGTAATTTGGATCAGGGGCTTTCCTACTCCTCCTAGACCGACCGCCCTGATTCCTAGCCCTTGATTTTGGCCTAAACAGCATTGACATAACCTTAACTTTATCGTTGCCATGGGAATGTTGGACGAAGCCTTTCATCAGCTCGCGCAGTTCTTGCTCAATGACGTTGGTGTAGACTAGGTGGATCAAACCATGTGTGTTGGTAAGAGCCACCAACAAAATGATAAAACAATATACGGACCATTCATCGGGTCCTTAGCGTCCTTATTCTGATCCCGATAAGCTTTGACACCCTGTTTGAGGAGTGCATGGTAGAGATCATCACTCAAGACAGGAAAGAACGCTTCCATGACGAGGTGGTGGATGCGTTGCTCAATGATACGCATAATGTCATACCAGCCATCGTCCTTGTGCTCGGTCTTCCATTGGCTAACTTGTTGTTGGAAGCGCTGTGGCATTTGGTCGATGGTGGCAGTAAAGTCATCATTGACTCGGGCCTTCCCCTTCCCCTTGTTGCTGCCAGATGTCAAGGCTTTAGGCAGCTGCGAGTCAGACCCACGTCAATAGGTCGGAGCAGCACGGGAACGGCCCGGTCCCTTCTTGGGACTATTTCGGCTCTGCTTCACAGGGGGTTGACCTGGTGGGGTGGAAGAACGGCGTCTGGGATCGACTGTCTGGGGAGGTATGGAGGAGGACGAAGGATGATCGAGAACCGTGGAATGCAATTTGTGGGACTCTGGAACATCTAGTCCATCTCCCGCAGATTCTGGCATAGCAAACTCGTCATCTGACCCTAACCCCAGTATGGTAGCATAATGCATATGGTCCCCACTATTCGGTTGGTAGACAGTGTTCTGATCCTGCCATTCGCCTTGGTCGTTGCCCGGCAGCATCAATGGAAGGGAGTCCCCAAACTGGAAAGAATTTAGTTACAATTTGCAAGTTGAGTTACTGTATTCAGTACTAACGAGGCCATAGAAGGCAGAATCCAACTCCAACTCTGTGGACCATCCACCAAAAGGGCCGTAAGGTTGCTGATTAGCATTGGTGCCGAAAGATGACGAAGAATTGGTGGGGCCCAAGGAGGACCCAGTGTCGATGTAACCCGAATATGACTCCGCTGAATCACGGTCCTGCCAAGGGGACTCTGCAGCGTAGGCAGAAGACTGAGAAGAGAGGGGAACCGTAGTGGACGATACACCTTGAGAGGGGACATTATCCGTGGCAGACTCATCATAGTCAACCCAATCACTTAGCAAAAAGTCCATATATCCGCCAGTAGAGGGATCCATGACTTGGTTTCTGTAGCTAACAGCGAGCTCGAGTTTAATATATATTGACTGATCGCCATGCCCCCATATTTTACGTGAATATGTTGAATCTTGGCATTTTTTCGAATGTGTCTAGTCCATTAATCGCAATTACCAACGGTGATTATACGTACAACAACCAAAAGTAGGTTGCTCCAAGTGTTCAAAGCAATAGAGGGGACGCACAATGGAGCATCCTCACTCCAATCAGCATGTCTCGCCTCAGGCACGCGCAAAGAGGGGAGAAAATCGATGGAGTTTTGTATGTCTGAACATCTAGAGCTCTGAACATAAATATTTTCAGACTCCGACTTGGGGCACAAAATATGCCAAAACTTCTCGGATTGTTGACTTCCACTAAACCACCACCCGCACACGAATGTCGTCCGATATCGTTGATTGGCGTGCACAAATATCTTCATCTCCTCCCGAAATACCATCTCCAATCCCCTCTTCTCCTTTGATCTCAGCTGCAAAGGGTGAGGCCGTCAATTTGGGTTCTTCAGAAACATCATCGCCTTTGCAAAAATTAAGTGCAGACCAAATCTATAAGGTGCACAGACTAATTTCATCTTTTTGATGTTTAACGGAGGTTGATACATATATATCTCAATAGGATCTTATGCTACCACCATCCCTAAATGCAGCTGACGAGAGCCGCAAGATGGCATTAGCTTATGTCTGCGAAGCTTATAATGCAGTGGTATCGGAAGCTGCTGCAGCCGAGCGACGCTACCGACAGAGCCTTGTTGCCACCAGAAGTTTCGAGCTCCGTATGAATGCCGCCCGTGACAAAGTCCCACAACTCAAACTGAGGCTTGATATGCTTGTTGGCCTTGCTCTGGATGAAATTGCAGCTACAACTCGCTCCACTGATATGGTAGATGATGTCACCAGTGAGAGTGGGTCAAATATTTTAAGCGAGCCGTCGGACTACACTAGTAAGTGCTGCCTGAATAGTTGTTGCTGTTGCTGAGCAAGCAATAGACCATGATGCGGACAAGGACAAATGCAGCATGGATTGTGATATTTTTCTCCCCGCCTACAATATCACAGTAAGTCTTTGTTCTTTGATATGCAAAGACAGTTCTGAATCATCACGATGCCAGCCCGCTGCACACTGACAATTCCAGGTATTATGTATCCATGTTCTGCCACGATATCTCTTGCCCCTCGTCTGCAGTCTATCCTATGTACTATTTACTATCTGCCCATGATCCATTACGCATCTGGATGGGTTTTGGTTGTATGTTTGATTGGACGCAGTATATAGTACCTTGTGTCCTTTACATTAAATTATATCTGTAGCTTCTACAACTTTACCTGGGGGCTTAGCGATTTTCCGGCTGGACCATCACCAATATTATTTGCCATCCATGATGCGCTTGTACCAGGATACTAGGGAGTCCTCAAAACTATTCAGCGGCATAGACAGAGCTAAACACTCCGTAAATTATTGCCAGTATGTACACATATAATCCCTTGGTACTGGTGCATGTATGAATATTATCAGTTAGCCAATATCAATAGCATGACTACTAAGTGTCGTCATCGGAGTCGGCTGTCAGATCAATAATAGCGGGCAGAGTCCCCACAGATTCAGCGGGCTCAGCTTCATCGTTGGCGTCAGATATGAGATCGATGATAGTTGGCTGCCCGGTTAGCGTACACATATGGTCCTTGAAAACCCTACGTGTCATGACCAGCCCACAACAGCATTTGGTGAACAGCTCTGCAAACTCAAGCTCAGAAAGCCCAGGTCGTGCTCAAGAATCGAGCCTAAGGAGTTGATCCGATATAAGGCTTCTGATTTTAGGCCGCTTGTAGGTTGGGATGGAAGCAAGAACATTATTGCGACCTGCAGCCACTGTTAGGTGACAGGAATGGAGTAGAGAGGCTGCAACTCACGATTGGGCCGTTTGGCCAGTGAAGAAATGGCGGGGGACCCACCTCGCTTAGGCAAACGGTTCGAAACTGGCAAATGGACAGAAGCCTCAGCTAACAAACCAGGGCGAAGTGAATATTTATAATAAATGCAACAACGTGAAATATGCTTACTTCGCATAGGATACCTTTGAAGGTACAGGCCCATTTTCGTATACAGACGCTCGATGCAGACTATATGCGGCAGAAATGCAGTCAGGAGTCTGCCAAATTTTGGAAGTTCGAATACTGGCTTACCTATATATCCGCATGTATCAGAGGCACAACCAGCCACATACTCCCCAATGTATGGGCCATCATTTGCCAGATAGATTGCCGACTCGATGTAACGTGTGCCGACAAAGTTGCAGGCACAAAGGCAACAGGGAGCTCTGAACTCATGCGTGATCCGGTGATCCGGCAAGTCCATTGGAGTAACACGCATCCCTTCTTCAGTAACAGGCCTTAACACACACTCTTTAAGTGCAATGCCGATGTCACAGACTGTGTCGACGTACCAAAACCACGCACGAAGGTCACGCGCTATCGGGTCAAAGTGTAAAATAATCGCATGGACCAGTCGCTGTTGGTGGCGAAGGCGGCGAAGATAGAAGGAAATGTTACGGTCAGCCATAAGATAGGATTGTGGGTGCAAACGTCAGATCTTTCACCTCTTTTATAATGTAAATGTTCTATGAGGGCGTAGATGGCTAGACGGTCTATCTGCAAATCTGCGTCAAAATTCACTAGTGTTATTTTACGCCACTTGCAATCTTGTCACTTGGCAGGTTGCATCACTGAGCGTTTGCGGGACTTTGTGCATTTTTTCCAGCTCGATTTTGATAACTTGCACCCTTTGTTTGCAGATTTGCATGACAAGGCATTTAGGACTCCACGCATTTTTCGATCAATTTCAACAACTTGCCGTCTGGTGATTCGCAGGGAGTCTTGTTCGTTTTTCTCGTGGACAACTCACACGCCGGAGATAAGGTGCCCAAGTTCAGACACATTATGCGTGGAGTGCATCACAGCTCATTCAACGCATCTGCAGACCCTGTGTATTTTTGTTGTTCCTTCAGTACAATTTCAACAACTCAACGTCTGGCGAGAAGGCATGAAGTTCTTACATGTAACAAGGCACCTGACACTTCCATAGATAACATTCCATGACGGCTCTCAGACATGGACACCACCCATTTTCACAATATTTGCGCTTGTGGAAGATTGTTTTCACAGGGAGGTGGACTGAAGAACCACCAGCGCAGTTGTTTGAAAACCAAAAAGTGTCTGGCTTCGGTTTTTGCGAAGGCAAAGGAGGTATGGCAGCCTAAAAAGAGACGACGCCTTCAGGATTCGGGCCATGAGGGCGGCCAGTTATTGCAGGTGGATCAGCAGATGGGCCAAAGCACGATTGAGGAAGCGACCGTGGCCCCGTCTAGTTCCGATTCTGTGCGGGCACGCCAAAACAGAATTGAGGAGACTGTGGCCCCGTCTAGTTCTGATTCTGCGCAGGTAAGCGAATCACTGTTCGTATCATGTAGTTCGCACTAACGATGATCCATCCATTAAGCAGTCCTCTATTGCTGTTGAAGATGATCTATCCAGGCCAGTGGCGGACAGACGACCACGCAGAATGAACCGTAGGCTGCCAAAGCGCTTCCGGGACGTCACGCTGGAACCGCTACTTTTACTGTCTCCCCCATATGATAGATCTTCAAACAGTCCATTGGTGACATCTCCACTACAACCACCTGCTTCTAACCCACCTATCGACTCTCTTTCAGGACATCCGTCCACTAGTTCCCTTGGTTCGCGTATCCGCAGGATGTTTCAGTCCCCCCGAAATATTTTTGGGCTTTTCAGACGGTATTACTCTGAAAGTCTACCATCCCATGATCCAGAGGAGTATACCAATTTACAAGACTTATTCAATGAACCATCTGTGGCACATGAGCCACCTCGTGACTGCACACCCGATTTCTATCCTTACCCCAATGAAAGTTCTTTCCGTTTAGGTGAATGGTACTGGAGCCACGGTATCCAGAAGTCTCACGAGAGCTTTAACAACCTCCTTGATATTGTCAGCAGTCAACATTTCCGGCCAGAAGATGTGCGAAATACTAAATGGAGCCGAATCGATACACAATTGGCCAGAAATGCTTTTGATGACAACGAAGAGACGGCGGATGTGTGGATTGATGAGGATGATGGGTGGCACCGGACTCCGATCAGTATCCGAGTGCCTTTCCACAAGCGCAACAAGAACCCTGGCCAGCAAACTTATGTTGTCGGCCATCTGTACCATCGAACACTTGTCTCTGTGATCCGTGAAAAGCTCGCAGACAAACATGATGATCTACACTTTCATTACGAACCCTTCGAACTGTTCTGGAAACCTACTGATAGCAGTGACGATATAAAGCTACACGGCGAACTCTACACGTCACCCGCATTTCTGGACGCTCATCGGGAAGTGCAAGAATTAACTAGCGAGCCTGGCTGCAATCTTCCCAGGGTCGTCATAGCCATGATGTTTTCCTCCGATGCCACGCACTTAACATCATTTGGTACAGCAAAATTGTGGCCCTGCTACCTCCACTTTGGGAATGAATCCAAATATCGCCGATGTAAACCGACATGTCATTTATGCAATCATGTCGCGTATTTTCAGACCGTAAGTTCAAATTTATCTTTTTCTCGCTTTACTCTCAGCCTGATCACGTTTTATTAGCTCCCTGATTCATTCAAGGACTTTGCCGCGCAGCACACTGGAAAGCACAGGCCCAGCAAGGCGTTCATGACACACTGTCGCCGCGAAGTTCTGCACGCACAATGGACCATACTGCTTGATGATGAATTCATAGAGGCCTACAAGCACGGAATTGTAATCACGTGTTGCGATGGAGTTACACGCAGATTTTATCCCCGGATTCTCACCTATTCGGCTGATTATCCAGAAAAGTATGTGATTCTATTCTCGTTCTTCATTGCTGCTAGTTTCTGATCAATGCAGAGTGCTTTTGGCAAGCATCCGCGACAAAGGATACTGTCCATGTCCCCAGTGCCTTATCCCTCGGTCCCATTTTCAAAATCTCGGAATGGTGCGCGATATGAAACAGAGAGAAACCCTTATCCGCGTTGATGATGAGAGCAGGAGATGCAAAGTTGATACCGCGCGGGAAATTATTTACGACAAACGATATGCTGTCAATAGCGGAGCAGTCGAAAACCTTTTGAAGGGGGAGTCCTTGGTACCAACATTGGTAAGTATTGAAGTGTGCATACGAGCACATCAGATCTGATAGGTGACTACAGAATGCCTTCTCAAAGAGGCTTTCTCCCCTCGGATTCAACCTATTTGACATGCTGGTTGTCGACCTCATGCATGAGGTCGAGTTAGGCATATGGAGAACCTTGTTCATCCATCTTCTTCGCATGTTGAATGCCTTAGACAAAACTTTGGTTAATGAGTTGGATCGCCGGTAAGCAAGCCGACTATTGGACGACGTTATCCTTTCGTTCAATAAGTGTAATATTACTATTCCAGCTTTAGACAGATACCAAGCTTTGGGCGAGATACTATTCGGCGCTTTTTGAAAAACATCTCAGAACTGAAGAAAATGACCGCACACGATTATGAAGATCTTCTTCAGGTTTTTATTTTTCCTGCAAACAGCATTCAACGGCTAACCAAAAATTGATAGTGCGCTATACCAGTTTTTGATGGTTTGTTCCCAGAGCCACACAATAGCACCATTTTACGTTTGCTCTTTATCTGCGCGGAATGGCATGGTTTAGCGAAGCTCCGCCTGCATACTGATCAGACACTCATACTTCTCGACGATGCCACCGTTCAGATTGGCAAAGAATTTTGCTCATTTAGCAGTAAAATATGCCCTGCTTATGCTACCCGGGAACTCAGGTGCGAGACTCAAGCTCGCCAACGACGCCAGCAGAAGGAAGCAACAACTTATGGGTCCACGCGTTCAGCCCGTATACCTGCATCAGATGAGAGGCGCTCGCAGGCCGATATGCCGCTCCCGAAGTCATTCAATCTTCAAATTTACAAGTACCATTCTCTGGGCGACTATAGCGAAACAATACGTAGATTTGGCACTACGGACTCATTCTCAACGGAGCCTGTAAGGAGTGCCAATATTAGTAAACATTCAACGCAAACCCCCAGCACTGACCCTTGTTTTGCAGACTGAGCTCGAGCACCGGAGGCCAAAAGCTTGATACAAGCGCACAGACAAAAAGCTATATATCAAACAGTTAGCTCAAATTGAGCGCCGGGAAGCACGTCTTCGACGAATCCGAGCTAGACTGCCCAAAAATCGAACATGGAGCGAAGCGGTAGCTAGTACCCCAAAAGAGCACCATCACATCGGTGCCTCCCAAAACAATTATGAACACATTGGGACCTTCCTTCGTAACCACGCAGATGACCCAGCTGTCCAGGTATAGACAAAAGCTCAAACGAAATCTTGGAATACTGATATGTATTTAATATAGAACTATTTACCAAAGCTGAAGCGACATCTCCTTTCCCGCATCTTGTCGTCACCGGGAACTGAAGGCTTGCAAGACCATAGTAGTATCCTACCAAATGAAGACAACTGCGATATCAACTCGGTCGTCTTCAAAAACGATCGCTTGTATCGCCATAACCTCCTCCGTATCAACTATACAACATATGACATTCGGCGCTCTCAGGATACTGTGAACGGGTCGACCTCCCATTGCAATATCATGGTTCTTAAAGAACCGGGCGAGGGCGACTATGGCTCTTCTGCATTTTGTCCCTTTAGATATGCATGAATTCTTAGCATATACCATGCCAACATCATTTTCATCGGTCCAGGGATGATCAATTACCAACCACGACGGATGGAATTCATATTTGTCCGGTGGTATGAAAGCACGGGGGAGGTGCCAGCCGGGTGGGAGGCAAAAAAACTCGATCATCTTCGATTTCTGCCCATGGCTGATGATGGCGCATTTGGATTCATCGATCCGTCAGACATAATGAGGAGTTGTCATATAATTCCCGCATTTGCGAGGGGGATGCTTCATTGTGATGGAAAAGGTTTATCATCGTGTGCTAGAGATTATGCAGACTGGGCTGAGTACTATGTGGGTCTGTGAGTGAGCCTTTTATACAAGTTGCTGGTCACTGCTAATCAGCTCAAAGGTTTGTCGACTGTGACATGTTAATGCGGTACCATTTTGGCCTTGCGGTTGGACACAAATACGCACATGGCGGAACTTCGGATAGTCTGGGAACGGTTTCGGAAAGCCCAGAGGAAGAGATGATACAAGATTCAGACTCCGTTATAATGGGGCATCCGGAAACTGCAGGTGCTCGCACTACTGAATCCGATTCCGAAGAATCAGGCAGTGGGAGTAGCGTGGATTATGAAGTTGACTATTGGGGCTACGACGACGGTGAGGGCGACGATAGGAGTGACGACGATGACGATGAGGAAGCTGCAGAGCATTCAGAGATGTATGGTATCTGACAATTATGGGAATCAAAGTTGAAGACGAGGCTCACTATGTAGTATCGTGATGAGGCACATACTGGCATGTGTATTTTTGACATGGAATATGAACATGTGCCAAGGTGGATTTTGCTGATGCTGGGAAGAAAATATTGCTTCAGGGCAATGTTGTCAATGAAAACAATGTTAATCTGTTATTATACCAGCAGTGTATCATTAGGCTTAAGCATTGATTCCGACACCAACAATTGAGCACATCCACAGTGTGGCAACAATTTACGTATTTGTCAACTGACCGACCCTTACATTAGCCTGGCAGACTTATGCCATTATTTCTGCTGATTACCATATTCATATCATACTTGAGAGACAATA
>Ga0137418_10005289_pt1 | contig 11832 bp, 12 predicted proteins | sample CZODoug3_1_2_16f_FD_122242 | JGI IMG/M metagenome (GOLD analysis project Ga0137418, IMG submission 122242) | Vadose zone soil fungal communities from Angelo Coast Range Reserve, California, USA - CZODoug3_1_2_16fungal (Hybrid Assembly) | ecosystem: Environmental > Terrestrial > Soil > Vadose... | reverse complement strand
CTGGGTTTTTATTTTCAGATAGCTTTAATGGTTAGCTAGGAGTCCTTGTGGACGGAATTTGCAAAAACGTCCTTCTCGGCGTTGCTACAGGTGAAAGGTGTATTTTGGCGATCGGCACGTGATGTAGTCGTATGTTGATGTGGCCTACCTTATACAAGATCTACTGACAATCAGTTGCTGGGTTTCGCGCGGGTCTGCACAGCCACATTCCCACGACCACCCAGGAGGCCTGATTTCACCGAGAACTCCAGTGCATGCCCCCTGCAACTGCCTCTACGATGCTTGCTCCTTCGGCTGGGAGGGTGGCCGAGAGCTGAAATAGGACGGATGCTAGATGGGTGATGGAGTATTCCTGGTCAGGGACGGAAAATTGACGTGATACGAGTTTGGCTATTGCGTCGTCGACCGTGATAATTTCTTTAACAGCTTCGACTCGCGCTTTTTCACGTTGGGTCGGGGTAAGAGATTTGGTGATTGTGCGAGCAGAGGTTCTACGGGTTTCAGTAGATGGAAGTGTGGGGTGAGAGGGTGGGGAGGGCGGGGAGGGCTGTGGGAGGGATGGGGTCTGTGACGTGGCACGTGTGCCCATTTTACAGGTTTTTTAAGTTTTGAATCTGATGTGGGGGGAAAAGGGTACTGGAGTTTGTTCTAGTGTTACTAGTGACAGGTCTATGTGTTTTGAGACTACTCTAGCTGGATAACTAAACTCGAAACTACGGGCGCGAGCACCGTTTTGTAGTCACACAAGTTTGATAGTGCTGGTTACCAGGAAAGGAAGCCTCTAAGAACTGCCACTGTGGTTTCTATGGGCTCTATGGCCATTCTATGGCCATAAATCTGGTTTTGCTGATGTAGAAGTGAGACCCTCAAAATGGCATAACTGCAGGTATTCCATTGATTATTTGTATATAGGCATGTAGTAGAGCTCATGTAAGTATTTCAAAGCCAACCTGGTGTAATTTTAAGTGGCTCTTTGTGACAAAGCACCGGGGGAGAGGGAAATTGTGGGAATATTGACATTGTTAATGTTGCTAAAGCTAATTAGATATGTGTACAGTTAAAAATGCAGAACCAGCAGGCCTTGACATAGAGAGGCACCCAGAGACAAGAAGAAATTGCTCAGAGCAGTTGACAATGAGAGAGATGGTCAGAAATGTTTGTTTGTGCCAGTGTCTTGCTTCACTGTAAAAAGCAATTTTTGATCCATCATGATGTATTTACAAAATATCAAGCTCAGCAGCATTCAAAAAAAATTGCTCTATGATAATGCTATTCTTTGAACCTATCTACATCAGAATATTTAAAAAGTTTGAAATTATAACATGTTGTATGGCCATAGGTGGCCAAAAACCCTTGAGCGTCTCATTTCCCAGTTTGCCACTGTAAGAAAAATATTTGTATGATCAATTGATCATTGGCATTTCACTCATAACTTCTCCCTTAGAATGAACTATGTTCCTTCTGCTATGGGATAATGTCAGAGTACTAACCCTACCTGGACATCAATTGTTTTCCCACAATTGAATGGCTAAAGAAAGGATGGTTAGTATTTTGGCGGTATATTAGTCATCAATTACTTGACTGACATTTCTTGGTTGTTATGCAAGTCCCAACTTTCAATTGCTATACTTATCCTTACAACAACTTTAGGACAAAGCATAATAATGTAATAATGTATATTATAGCTGTCACTTTGCTTAGTGCAAGTAAAAGTCGAGCTAAAGGACCATGGTGTATCTTGGGGTGTCACAGGCAGCCCGAGTGGTGGTAGTACACCTGATACCTGTGGTGGTGTATTATATATACATTCTCCCAGGTTTGTGATAACAGGCACATTTGCCCACCAGCAGAGTATTATTGTAATAGAAGCTACTACAACCCATCAACAGACTATTGCAGCAACAATGTGCTAGTGCCAGCATCCAGGAAATGCACCTGTAATGGACAAGGGTTTCAGGCTCTAGCTACATATGTGACAACAACCCACTTTGTCAGATTGGATACTACAGCTGTGGCAGTTGCTACAGTTCTTCTTTGTATGGTTGTTGCAGCAGTGCATTGATGGCTGTAGGCAACAGATGTTAAATAAATTTCAATTTGTAAAATTTGGTACAATCTTTTTCTATCTGTTTATTTTCATTGGCTTGGAGCTTTTTTCTGTCATTGGTGATGCCAGTTTATGTTTCAAACATAATGTATTATTCGGCAGTGCTGCTCAAAAATATGTTCTTTGGTGTTGACATGTAGATTATTGTGTAAGTTGCCCATGGGAGAATAAAGGGTCTGGTTCACAAGTGAATGGTCTTTACAAAGACTTGCCACATATCCAACTACTATGCAGAACAAATGGTGAGCAGTCAGTGCAGCTGCATCAGGAAAACCAAAATTTGACTTACATAATTGGTACTTGGTGCACTTATTACCAAATAAATACAAATAAGTCAAAAAATAAGTCAATTCATCGGAGGGCCCTACTTGTGGCAAGTAATTTTGCTTAATTTGCATCTTAATTTGCATAATTTACACTTAAATCACTGAAATAAGTTAACTAAGGTAGTAAGTCTGCTAAGGATGATAAGTTTTTTTTTGGTTTTCCTGATGGCCTGGGATGGTTACAAGCCGACGTTTGAGAGCAACGATGCGAACTTAATCGAGCTGCGCCACCGATACCTCTTTTGGTAGTGGAATTTCTATAATAGGCAGCGGGACCTGGGCGACGTCGCAAACAATATAGCCGCGGTGTATTTACATACTCATATACGCTGCGGTTTGGCTCATTACCAGATAGTAAAAGATTCATCAGGATTTGCTGAGCTATCTCCATCCCTTTGCAGAATGTATGAAGATGCTGGGAAACTGACACAATTTTTCCCAGTCACGTTTCACTGCTGTAAAGTTTCATGGTGTAGATAACGATGGGGGCATTATGTGACCAGAGTACACACAAACACGAAAGCAACAGAAGAAAAATGTTGGAATAAATAATATGGTACACCACAAATTGTCGCGGTATAACATCATGAACTCAAGCTCTTAATGAATTCGAGGGCAAGTTTCGGGCTGCGGCGAATGAGCACTTCAGATAAGGGTTGACAATTAAACAGTACCAGCGTACCTGTCAGTTGGTTTAACTGGGATTTTCTTGTCCAACAGCTTGCCTCCCCGGCCAAATATGAAGTGGCTTCGCTTTGTTTTAGCCCCGTCGGCCGCACCCAAGGCTCCGATGAGTATACGTTTCTTGTCTGAAAGAAGTGGGTACGGGAGTTCCTTCTATGATACGCAGGTCATTACTCGGATTGAATGAAGCGCCTCCGTTCGGGGTAGGAAACAACGGACCTTAGTTTGCCATTTACTTTGAGCAGCTGGAGTATCGGCACTGAGGCAATACACTTCATAGTCTACAGAAGTAAAATCAGGGTAAATATCCCTAAATCCGCAGGCTTGGTTGGTGCATCCCGCTGCATCAATGATGGTCGTCAGCAAGCGGTCCCTGATACCAAACGAACGTAATTCAGCTCACGCGTATCTGCCTTTGGGACGAGGAAGAAAACCACGCCCTTCTCTGCTGTCAGAGTTGAGACATCTATGTCCTCATCTCTCTCATTTTTGAGCGTCAAGGAGGGCAGGGAATCCCCGATATCGATGGGAGCGATTTGGGGAATACCTTCACCTCCATTACCACTGTCCGCCTTGACCTGTAAAGTAGTCCCAACTTGAATTTATGAACCATTATCGGCAAATCGTCTCCGATAGAAACAAGCGCACCTTTTTACTAGACGATTCTATGCCTTCATCTTCGGCACGCCTTTTCGGAGCTGGTTTGGCAACAGCTTTAGATTTCTTCACCTTCGTTTCATCTGTGACTGGCAGTGACGAGATTCGCATAGAACGTCGTGGAGCGGACGACTCTCCTTCTGTAACAGCCAGAGTGGGTTTACGAGGAGGCATCACAGTACATACAGCGGCGGTGTGCTGGACTTCAAAAAAAATTAAGGTTTGTTATAAACCCGCAGCTCAATTTATCAAAATCCGCATATCCGTCCGAGTCGTGGCCGCAGACAGTACGGGCATATCCAAGCATGTCGTCATCTATGACATCTCGAATTTCCGATATAATATATCCTGGTTCAATCCAGCTAAATAAGACTGAGTAAAGCCTTAACTCTTGCAGCGCAAGCCGGTCACGTGTTCGGGAATATGGTAATGGTTTAATTTTGAATGATATTCATCCGCTTGTTGTGAGGGTCAACAAATACAGATGATGGCGTAGGCGCATGCCATAGTCGTCCGAGGGTGGAGGTGGTCGTGCAGCCACATAGCGTCTGTGAATGTTACATACATGTCGAGAATTCGAGGACTTCCGAGATCTCGCTGTTCACTTGGCGGGTGAATGTTATTTTTACTAACTACCGAAGATAAATCCTTGTTCGTACCACAGCACTACTACCAGGGTATGTCCACAACAGAATTCATGTGTTGAAGATGTCCACAACCCCGCGTCGCGCTGAGATGACTCCAACCGCCTTGCTGCGCAAGTCAAAGATGTCGCCTCCGCTGTAGGCTACAATATCATACAATGGGCGGGGTGGTAGCCCAAGCGCATTCTCGATATTGATGGTAGCAAGGGCAATGGCTTGGGCTTTGTTGATATGTCCATGAGACTCCAAGGCAGCCTATGAAAGGAGACAGTGTGTAAGCAAATTGTTCCGGAATATGATTCCTGCTAATGAATTTCACCCAAGCGAGGTCAAACCGTGTGTTGCGAGCCGTGTATTCATCAACAACCCCGATGGCGACATTAACTCCCTTCGCTAATAATGTCGTGATTGCGCTGTCGTACGAAAGCGGGGGACCTGGTAGCCTATCAAGAGTTCATTTTAAGCTTAGGTATAACTCAGCGTCGTACAGAAAATGCCCACACTCGTCGTTGGTCCCACGTATAAGGGAAAGGCCGGGACGGGGTGAGGATAATACTCACACCGGCGTCGCTAATCTCTTGTGCAAGAAGGTGAGCTTCAGTTGCGCCAGCAAATGTAAGACGAAGGCTTCGAGTCGATTTGTGTTCGTATTCGGCCTTAAGATGTAGAATTGAAGCCATGGTATCGGCGCTGTCGACATGGACGACAAGTGGGATACTACCCTACGGCTATATGAGCATGTTGCCCATGGATCTAGCTTGTCTAGACTCTACGGAAATTAATTACCTTGCGTACACGATCAACTGCACCTTCTGTGGAGACGGCAAAGATATGCGCGTCGAATAGAATCCGACGCAGTGCCGCAATCTGTGTGCTGATACTGGTGGGCGATTGTCTTGAAATGGCTATATGCAAAGCTGCCTCATCTTGGATGACCGCGTTCATTTCTAAGGCATTGCTAGCTCCCACGGAAAATGCGACTGACAACCCGAGAAGGAAGTCTCCTGAAGGCGCGGTGACCGCGGTCGTCACACCTCCGTAATATGAGAGTCTTGTGAAAATGATCATAAAGCGGTTATATAAGCACTGAACCCAATGTGTACTTACAAAGTGTTCCTCCCGCCAAATTGCAGCCCGTCAACAGCACGAATTATGGACTGCTCACCACCGCCAACAATGGTCGGTACATCTTTCTCCAGCGGATTGTACACGACACCATCGTTTGTAGATGGTTCCAAGCGTATCTCAACCAAACCGATTGGTGATCCGAAAGTTGTCAATCCTGGAGCAAGAGAACCTCCTTGAAGATCGATGACATCTACGTCGTCGTCTGAGAGTGTGTGACACAAGTATTCTTTGTTGATGCAAGTGACAATACCGTCTCTTACAACGGCCGTCAACCACGCAGAATTTTCACCTTCGAAGTCCACCACTTCGATGTGATCCTCATTTCTGGTGTAGATGCTGCTCACATTAGTGAACATTACATGCCGAGACTTTTTAAAGGTCAGCGGGGGTAGTCCGTCGTATTTTACGGCCGCTGCTGCTTCCTTGTCGAAATTGGGCCTTTTTGGCAGGACCTGGAAAGAGTCAGGCTTGGGAGAAACTTGGGGGTCCTTAAGTTGTTGGATTCCATCAATATAGATCTGTTTGGGAGTCGCTCCTAGAGCTAAAGGATGCGAGTCCCAGATCACAATATCTATGAAAGGGTATGAAAATCAGCTCGAAAAATGCGATGTTAAGGTGGATTCTCACCAGCATCGTAACCTGTATTGGATATGAGTTGAGAGTATTCCAATGAAGTATGAAGCAGATCGCACCTTCACGGATTGTGCCCAATCGATGACCAAGTCCCAGAGCATTTGCCGGTGTTGATGTTACGGACGTGAAAGCGAGAGCTGGATTGAGACCATAAAAATGAGCCAAGGCGGCTTCGTTCAATAGATATCTGCTGTTCACGACAGGATGGTCCGACTGAGTACCGGAGGTAGTGAGTGATTCAAATACAGAAGTCGAACAGACATGGGATATACCTTCATCGCGACTGGTATACCGTGATCCGCAAGCACGCGCATTGCGAACTCAGAATTTCGGTAGGCCTCTCGTTTCTTTCTTCATTCACAAATATGCCTATTATAAGAGAAGCTAGAGAACAGTACGTCGAATGTATTACCTCGCATTTGTTGCAAACAGTGCAATCGATGGAACACCGCCCTATTTGATAATAGTGGAAATTTCGAATAAGCATTGCGTTTACAGAAAAGACTGACCCATGTCTTTTTTAGAAGGTTTGGGACCAGATACGTTTCTCCGGCATGATGCAACGAAGCAATTGGAAATTTGAATTCATTGGACAGCTAACATTAAGTTAGTCAACCTGAGTCAACGTGGGTGGTACTTTGAGGCGTACCCGCACTATCGCATCAAGATCAACAGCCTAAAAGTATAACTCTCAGGTCGCCCAGAGCGAATTCCTTGCAATATCAGGCCCACCTCGTAACAATGCACTGAAAGCTATTTGACCGATTAATGCCTATGATAATGCGGCACAGAAAGGCCACATGCCTTGACTTTGCCTCTCAGCACATCAACGAGAGCCTCCCACCGTAGATCTTCGGGGAATTCATCCAGACCCTTCCATGAACCAGCCTCTGCTTTGGCGCAGAACTGATCCTGAGATTCTTTCAGTTTACGCGCTTCATTGTATGCCCGTCGGAATTCCCATGCCGAATCCATTCGTGTTTGTGAGTAAACTCTGGATGGGTTCTCTCCTGATGTCTTCAACTCTCAGTGATTTGGGAGCATTTTTGTAGGACCAGATGCACTAACCACAAGCATGTCTAGGAGAACTTTTAGATAATTATTTTGCGCGACATTTTAACAATGGCTCACTTCATGTGTCTCCATCGCGGTGTTAGGGAATGGTCAAAATGACTACCATTGAGCGCATACGGTGGCTCGACAACTTTCGAGATCACAGAGCGCTCTACTGTGGGTCTTAATTTGATCACGAATGACTGACCACCTGCAACGGTGCTTTAGATCTGCTTAACAAGCTATACGAACTTGGATCACACCTATATTGTTGGCACTGCCTGGCAGGATTTGGGCAGTTGTTACACCACCGGATATTGCGAGTTCATATGAGGCATCGTGTGTATTTAGAGCATCGATAGACCGAAGCCACGGTAATACAGGTGCTTTCCTGGAATTGGTGTCGGCCGCTAATTGGCCATGTTTGATAGCAATCCCCACAGATAGTCAAAAAAAAAACGTACCACCGCGCAACGAGGGGGCGGAACCGACCCCGATGTGCGAATGCAAGTCCACTAGACCAGGTGTAACCCATGCGCCCTTGGCATCCTCAACTTGAACGTTGGAGTGACTTAGCAGCTCAGGTGGTATATACCCAATGGCCTGAATCAGACCTTTGTCGAGCAAAATATCGCCATAGATGACCTCAGTTCCATTGAATGCCCCTGTCCAAAGCTTGGCATTCTTTAGCCAAAGAGGTTTCGTACCGGGAACATAGCGGTCCGAGTAAGTACGTGCGTGAAAGTTGGGTGGAGGGCCGGCAGGGGTCTTGACATACTTGCATTCCTCTAGTATTCGCGCCCTTCGCGCGGCCACACCAGCCGGGAGTGGAACTGGTTGTCCAAATCTGTGTTGGAGGGTACAGAACACCAGCACGGACAGGATGACCGCCAGGGCGAAGCGAACCTTCCCTCTGGTCCTAATACTCTCATAAATCACAAACGAGCTCGGATAGAGATCGGGTAGGAAGTCTTTCATAATGGCTAGCGCTAATCAGCGGGTATAACTATACCGATAGCGCGACTTGAGTAGCACCGTGCACCTGAAGTCAGCACCTGCGTGTCGAATGGTCCAGCACGCCGCTAGTTATTGGCAGGCAACCCCAGAATCTGGCGAAAGACTATAAACGTTGAACTGATCGTGGTTGAGGTCAGAGTTATCGCGGCGGCAAAACCACCGACACGGTCATCACTCCATTGTAGGCTGAAGTCCTTTCTTTGCTCACCAGTCACTTTGACTTAGTGCTGGTTCTTATTGTACACGGGACTACCCCACGTACTAATTACAGGTCCTTTCACCTTACCCTTAAGTCGCCCATGGCTTCACCAGTGCCTTCACCTGTCCCGTCCAGCTCAGCCAATACGATCCCGATTGCTGGAAAATCCATTTTGAAACGGCCCCCACAATCACAGCAATCAATCCTCTCTAGAATAAGAGGCTTTCTCCCAACTCAGTCTCCCAACCCGAGCAACGAAAGCACGCCCTTGAAAAGAGCACATTTCATACTCCCACAGATTGCCACGGTCTATCCAATTTCATCAATCAATCCTCCATCCACTTCAACGTCAAGGGAGGAGAAGAAAGCGATTGAGGATCGGGAGGCAGAGAGGAGAAAGCGTGTGGTTAGGGGGAATTCGATTAGCCCTGGGGCTAATGAGACGGAGGATTGGTGGAATTTAGACAAGGCCAATTTGAAGGGTGGTGCAAATCCTAAATTCAATGCTAAATTATGGTCAGAGTTGACCTATCATGGAGGTTTCCACAAGGTTTTTTGTCCATCCATATCTCAGGCCTCAGTCTTTTTGGTGGTGTAATGAAATGGCCATAATAGTCACTCCACATAGTTTTACACTTATTGGGTACTGAGCCATGACAAGGGAAACTCTATGTTCTTGAATACAAAAACTCAAACCTCAAAACCTTGGCTTGGAGATTCCTCTCAGGGATGATAAAAGAATAGCCTCAGTGCAGTCAAGAATCAGATATATCATTAATGTATATGTAAAAAATGTTGCTGGCATATTATATGGAAGACACCAAGGTGAAAAAAAGGATTATGGTAGACTCTAGTACCTGGTGGCTGAGAGCTAAAAATTCTGAGAAAGATGAAAATGCTATCTTGTCCATCAATTTTGCCAAAACAAATAATGTTAGACCTGGGATACATGAAAACAAAGTCTTAACATGTATCTCAGGTTACACATTTTCTAATGACCAATTATTGTGGGTGTTGTCACAGTTTGGTCATGTGATCAAGTGGGCTGGATGTGGCCTACCTTAACTTTTTATCAGTGTTCACCTTAAGGGTTAATAAATAAGTGCCCAGTTTGAGGGCCTTAACTTAATGGTTAATGAAAATCTTGGAAATTTGACCCCTTAATTAAGGACTTAAGCCTATGGTGCTGTTCACTGAGCTACTGCCACATTTCTGTAGTGGCCAAATTGACCTCTGAAAATTTTCAAATACTAACCCTAACCCTAGGAAATAGGCCACAAGGGATTTGGGCTTATTTCCTCTGAATCTCAGTTCATAAAGGTACTAGTTCACGATATAGCGAACCCCAGTACATGTTGATCATATTTTTTCCCCCTGCATTGCACTATTGGCAAAAGCAAACCATACTCATTTGCCAAGTCATGGCACATAAACACAAAAAAAAGGCTGCTGCTCGAGCTTGCACTACAAGATCTGCTGAAGGCTCTAGAGTCTGTTCCCATGCAAACAATCTGTCGCTGGGAGCATTGGATGTATCGATGGATGGAGGCTTATCGGGGCAACTTGGGCACTCAAGATGCTCAGTTTATGGTACGAAAATTTAGCTCCACAAAGTATACATCCCATCGACGCATCCCGGAGACTGTCGCGGCAGCTTTCGACTGATATACATAGGCATTTGTATATAGTGGCCAATTTGGGCCTGGTTTCGCAAAATTACTCGCTCAAATTTGCACTTAAAAATAATCCCTCTAGATGATTGATTTATACTCTCAAAGAGAGCATTTCTACAAGAGCAAAATAAATTGGGATTTTTGTCCATTGCATGAAAATTTTGCACCTAAGTGGCAGTGGCTAGGTGAACAGCACCATGAGTGTGGTGTGTGAAAGTTTATTAAACAAAATAATAATGATTAAAATAAAATAAACTTCTGCCTCAGCCTGTCACAGCAGACTGCAGTGGATATAAAAACAAGACATATTTGTTAGCAATCCTTTCACATATTTTGAATACTTAGACAATAGCAAATTCTCACATATTCATAGCCCAATTTGGAATTTTCGGATGCATTTGCATGGACTGCACATGTTTAAACAATAGGCTAAATTTTGCACAGGAGCTTACCTGCCAACTGATGGATATGCTAAACCTTTTAATCATTTGACATTTAGTTTAAATCTAAAATCTTCACAAATGACTGGAAATTCTAAATTTGGCTACAAATATGTGGGAATTAGCTATTTGTCTAAGTATTAAAAATATGTGGAAGGATTTTTAATACATATGTCTTTTTTTAATGTTCATCACAGTTAAGGGTGAACACGAGTCTGGGTAACCCACAGGTCAAAACAGGTATATCCATGGGAAACCCATGGGTCATGCAACCTGCAGCTCTGTATTTTTCAGTGGCACAGGTTTCTGCGGATCTGGGTAATCTATCTGCAGAGGCGGGTACCCACCACGAGTACCTGCCTTATTTATCAATTTCTTGGCTTAATTTAGCCATCACAAATCCGCAGAATCAGAGATAGCAATTGCCACTATAAATACAGGCTGGAATTCTTCAGAACTGTAACCCCAATATGCATGACCTCTTGCACACTCAGGCTCATCGCCAGAACAGCCGGAATCAACTTACATATGTACCACCCACTTCCCGCTCTCACCGTCTTGGTTGGAGGATTCAGGTACCAGTTGCACGGTTCCTGACTACAACGTCTGACTCTGCACTGAACAACGCAAGGCTTTTATCAGTTCGTAAATGTCTCATTAAAACCCGAGTCGCAGCATTAACCGAGACTGCCACAGAAAATCACAGCCTTTATAGTCCGTTCACCAGTAAGTCTTCTGACATTCACTGGTGCAAATGTCAACTGGACAGCACTGTAGCGTCGCACAGAAGCGGCTCAGTCACTCGGCCTTGACATGAACAGAATCCGCCCACTGTGTTCTCCAGCGAGACACACGAGGTGGTCTGTGCACACAAAGTGCATCGCACATCTCCAAAATCTCTTACAGGTATTGCACAAATTATATGTCTGTATTTCCATCGCTGAAGCCATCGCATCAGGCTGGAATATTAACTGAGCTTGAAGAACTTGAAGAGGCTGCCAGACCACAGTGAGGTTACTTCGCGTATTAGAAATGTAATGAAACTTACATGGGGCCAGGCTATAGGTTGGCAAGCATTGTATCTGCCCGGCGGGAAGCTGTTGATGCCGAGTCATGAGAATTTTGTATAGAATTAGAAATTTCGAAGGCTTTGCATGCACCATACCTCAAATAAAACAGTGAGATGACTTCGCGTAATAAAACTCACATGGGAACAGGATATAGGTCGGAAAGCAGTAGATGCCGAGTCATGAGAATTTTGTATAGAATTA
>Ga0137418_10005288_pt1 | contig 11832 bp, 14 predicted proteins | sample CZODoug3_1_2_16f_FD_122242 | JGI IMG/M metagenome (GOLD analysis project Ga0137418, IMG submission 122242) | Vadose zone soil fungal communities from Angelo Coast Range Reserve, California, USA - CZODoug3_1_2_16fungal (Hybrid Assembly) | ecosystem: Environmental > Terrestrial > Soil > Vadose... | reverse complement strand
AACGAGATCGGCGTGGTGCAACCCGTGGGCCGGCTCGCGGCGCGATGTCGCGAGGCTGGCGTCCCGTTCCACGTGGACGGAGTGCAGGCCTTCGGCAAGATCCCCGTGTCGTTGCAGGACGTCGCGTGCACGTTTCTGACCATCTCCGGCCACAAGATCGGGGCCCCGAAGGGCATCGGGGCGCTGGTGGTGCGCGATCGCCACGCGGTGGAAGCCATCATCCACGGCGGGGGTCAGCAGTTCGGGATTCGCCCGGGCACCGAGAACGTGCCGGGGATCGTGGGGCTCGGGACGGCCGTGGAGCTCGCGGCGCGCGAGCAGGCGGCATTCGCCGCTCGCGTGACCGCGTTGCGCGACGAGCTGGAGCGCCGGGTGGTCGCCGTCGTGCCCGACGCGGTGATCAACGCGGCGCACGGACCGCGGGCCCCCCACGTCACGAGTGTGTCGATCCCCGGCACCGACAGCGAGGCCCTCCTGATGCACCTCGATCTCGCGGGGATCGCCTGCTCCTCGGGCTCCGCCTGCTCGACCGGGGCGGTCGAGCCATCGCACGTGCTGACGGCGATGGGAGTGCCGCGGGACCTGGGCGTCGCGGCGCTGCGGTTCTCGTTCGGCAAGGAGAACACGCCGGAGGACGTGGAAACGCTCATCGGCGCCCTGCCGAAGATCGTCGAGAAGGTCAGGCACCTGTCCGCCGTCCTGCATCGGTGATTGCGAACTCGGGGTGGGGGGTCTAGGTGGCCGATCGCGTTCTCGTCGCCATGTCCGGCGGAGTCGACAGCTCCGTGGCTGCCGCGCTCCTCGTGGAGCAAGGGTACGACGTGGTCGGGGCCACCATGAAGCTGTTCTGCTATGGGGACGCCGTCCCTGACCGCCCCTGCTGCTCGGTCGATTCGATCACCGACGCCCAGCTCGTGGCCCACAGGCTCGGGATCCCGCACTACGTCCTGAATTTCGAGGACCGCTTCGGCCGGGACGTGATCGCGAACTTCGTCGCCGAGTACGCGAGCGGCCGCACGCCGATCCCGTGTGTGCGCTGTAACTCGTTCACCAAGTTTCGCGATCTGCTGTACCACGCCGACGCGTTCGACTGCGCCTACGTCGCCACCGGCCATTACGTGATCGCGCGGGACGGGGCGTTGTTCCGCGGCCGCGATCCCGGCAAGGATCAGTCGTACTTTCTGTGGGGCATCGACCGGAGCGTCGTGGCGCGGATGCTCACACCCGTCGGGCCGCTCACCAAGCGTGAAACGAGAGACATCGCCCGCCGGCTCGGCCTCGTCACCGCCGAGAAGGTCGAGTCCGTGGAGATCTGCTTCGTCCCGGACGACGATTATGTCGGCGTGCTCGAGCGGCATCTCCCCGCTGGGGCGCCCGCCCTCACGCCGGGGCCCCTGGTGACCGTGGGCGGCGCGGTCGTGGGCGAGCACGCGGGCTTCGCGCGCTATACCATCGGGCAGCGGCGCGGCCTCCCTGGCGGATTCCGCGAGCCGATGTACGTGGTCGCGATCCGTCCCGAGACGCGGGAAGTCGTGATCGGCTCCGGAGACGAGCTGTTCGGGTACAGCGTGACGCTCGCCGAGGTGAGCTGGCTCGCCGATCCCCTGGCGCCGGGGGATGCGGTCATGGTGCAGTGCCGCTACCGCGCTCCGGCGGTGCCCGGCCGAGTCCGGGAGCACGCCAGCGGGAGGATCACCCTCGATCTTACCCAGCCGGTGCGTGCCATCACGCCGGGGCAATCGGGGGCCCTGTACGACGCAGACGCCCGCCTGCTGGGCGGCGGCGTCATCGCCTAGCCCGCGCCGCTTCAGGCCGCTCCTCCCTACCCCGCGGCCGGGAAGCGGACCGTGCGCCGCATCACTGCCCAATCGGGCGTTTCTGCGGTACGTTGCAATTTGGACGCGGACCGAAGCGCCCGGGCACCGCCCCGCCTACGCCCTCATTTCGGAGGACCAGCATGCCAGCACACCATCGCCGCCCCTGGTGGGGCCTCGCGGTCGTCGCCGCCCTCGGCGTCGGAGCGTGCACCAGCAGCACCGGCCCGCAGGCTCATCTGGCCGACCCTGCAGCGCTCAGCAGCGACCTGACGACCGTGTCCGGCGTGCTGCGGTCGCCGACATTTCAGAGTTTCGGCGCGGTGAGCGGCGCGGCGGGGTCACCCGCCGCCGCCCCGAGCCGGGTCGGCATGCTGCTCAGCGCCGCCCCCATCACGCCGCCTCGCTCATCGAGGACGCTCAGCACGAGCTCAGCGGCGCGAGTGCAGGCGCTGCGCCAGAGCGCCATGGCGCTCTCCGGCGGTATCAACGCCAGCGTCATCCCGCCGACGAAGCTCGGCACGACGTGGGTGTGGAACACGACCACCCATACCTACGAGCAAGATGCGAGCGCCACGCCGGCGGCTCCCAACGACCGGGTCCGAATCATCCTGTATGCCGTCGATCCGGTCACCTATGCGATCGTCGAGACGCCGCTCACTCCCACGGGCTTCGTCGATCTGGTGGACGAGAGCACCACGACACCAGCGATCGACAAGCTGCATGTCATCGTCAGCGGTGGCACACCCGCGAGCCCGGGCACCGAGTACGTCAACTACACGGTGAGCGGTCAGGTCACCGGCAGCCCGGCGTCGGCGTTCACCGCCACGTCCGTGGGGTTCGTGAAGGATGGTACGCACACACTCACGTTCAGCGCGACATTCGCGGCAACGCAACTCAACACCGACAACCCCGACACGCAGATCGACATCACCTGGGACCTGGACAATCCCGCCATCCACGTCGAGCTGCACGAGACGCTGGTGCTGTCCGACGCCAGCCATATCCTGCTCACGCTCACCGATTTCAGCGTCACCCACGGTGCCCAGACCGTGTCCATGCACGGCACAATCGCCATCACCGTGTTGACGCCGACCTCGCAGACCGTAACGATGGATCTGACGATCGACGTGAACCACGTGCCCTGGACCCATATCGGCGGTACCGACGGGGGGATCACGGTACGCCACGCCGACGGCACCGTGCTCTCGGCGCTGGAGTACCAGGCGTTCCTGGATATGTTCGATCTACCCGCCGCCGTCGAGTTCGCGGCCGGGAGTCTGTTCGTCCCGTGCGAGAAGCTGATGGGCGCCTAGACGGCGCGACGGCATGCGAGCCCCCGCCGGACCCTGGTCCGGCGGGGGCTTTCGTCGTATTAAGGAGAGCTTGAAGATGCTCTACCGCATCCTCGCCGACTGCGTCGTGCTCGTGCACGCGGCCTTCGTCGCGTTCGTGGTGCTGGGCGGGTTCCTGGCGTGGCGCTGGCGCTGGGTCGTGGTGGCGCACGTCCCGTGCGCGTTGTGGGGAATCGCCATCGAGTACCGCGGCTGGATCTGTCCGCTCACCCCGCTCGAGAATGCGCTGCGCGCCCGCGCCGGGCTCGAAGGGTATCGCGGCGGATTCGTAGAGCACTACGTGATTCCGGCGCTCTACCCAGCGGGGCTCACCCGACCCACACAAGCCGTCCTGGGCACGCTCGTGCTGACGGTCAATCTGGTCGCCTACGGCGTGCTGTTGCGACGGAAATGACTCGCGGGATGTGGAGGGGGGCCGCATCCCGCGACTCTGCATCTTTGCGTCCCACTTCCACTCCTACGTCCGCATCCATCGGAGGCCCAATGCGCGCCCGCTCGCTGACGATCGCCCTGGCACTCTGCGCCGCGTGTTCCGGCGGCAAATCCGCCAAATCCACGCCCGCGGGCGACTCGCTCACCGAGCGCCAGCGGGATTCGATCCTGGCCCAGTCGCGCATCCCCGGCGCGAGCGGCGTCGGGAAGGCGATGCGGGCGGCCGATTCCACGAGCGCCCGGGTTCGAGCCACCGACAGCGTCTCCCCGTGAGGTCTCACCCCCTTACCCCCTGCTTCCTGCTCGCCGTGCTCGTCGCGTGCGGGCCGGCGAACCCATGCGCCTCATCGGAGATGCACCTGCGCGCGCGCTTCTCGCGGCCGTACGGCGGCCACTGGGTCGTGGCGCGCGGGGACACGCTCACGCTGCCTGAGATGGGCGATCGCTTCAGGCTCACCGACCTGATCCTCGATACGACGCGCGTCGCGGTCGGCCGGACGTGTCATTACAAGGGCGCCTTGGTATTCGCGGTGCCCCGTGCTGAAACCCTCGCCGTCACTTGGTACGGCTCCCCGGAGCAGGCCCTGATCTACGGCTGGCCGGCAGACCTGGGGCCGTTCGCCGGCGTCAGTGCGTCGCGAGTGGGTGATTCACTCGTGGGCGCAATCCTCTTCGACGCGCGGCTGGGCGTGCAGGTCCACCCCGGGGTGACGGCCCGGTTCGTGGCCGGTCGCGCGCGGCGGGACGCGCGCTAGTATTTTGAAGCCATGAAAGGGTTTGTCTTCCGCCTCGTAATCACGGGGCTCGGCTTGTGGGCGGCGGAGACCATCGTCCCGGGCGTCCGGATCGACGGCTGGGGTAACCTCGTGCTGGCAGCGCTGCTGCTCGGCATCGTGAACGCCGTGATCCGCCCGATCATCCTCATCCTCACCCTACCGCTCACGGTCATCACGCTGGGACTCTTCATCCTGGTCGTGAACGGCATTTCCGTCGCGCTGGTCGCCTGGCTCATGCCTGGGTTCTCGCTCTCCGGGCTGGGGGCTGCGATTCTCGCGTCCATTGTGGTGGGGCTGACGAGCTGGTTCGCCTCCGCCTTCGTCGGAGGCTCGGGCCGGATCGAGCGATACCGCCGCATCGAAGTGACGGGCCGCCGGCTCGACTGATGGACCGAACGTTCGCGGCGCTCGGCGCGCTGTCCGCGCTCGTGGCCGTCGCCGCCGGCGCGTTCGGGGCGCATGCCCTGCGTGCGCGCCTCGCTCCCGACCAGTTGGCCGCGTTCGAAGCCGGTGCGCGCTACCAGATGTACCACGCGCTCGCGCTGCTGCTCGTGGCGTGGGTGGTGACCCGCTGGCCTGCGCCGCCCGTGCGGGCTGCCGGATGGCTGTTCGTCGCGGGGACCGTGATCTTCTCCGGTTCCTTGTACGCGTACACGCTGAGCGGCGCGCGCGCGTTCGGCGCCATAACCCCCGTCGGCGGATTGTGCTTGCTCGCGGGCTGGGCGAGCCTGGCGCTGGGGATATGGCGGAGCTGACTCCACCCTTTTCCCTCATCTCGACCGCATGACCTTCGCTGCTGTGGTACTCTCGACCTTCCTCGTGCAGGGAGCCCCGTCAAGCGGGCCGCTGCGCCTCACATCGTCCCCCACGCGTCCCCTCGGCACCCTGCGCGAGCAGGCGGCGGTGCAGCAGGAGTGGCTGCGCTATCGGCTCGACTCGGTGCTGCCGCGACTGATGCGCCAGTATCAGGTCGCCATGTGGGTCGTCCCGATGCGCGAGTACAACGAGGACCCGGTGTTCTGGTCGCTCGTCTCGGCCACCTCGTTCTTCGCGCGGCGACGCACGATCTACGTCTTCTTCGACCGTGGGCTGGATCGTGGGGTCGAGCGGCTCGCGCTCGGCGGCGCGTCACAAGGTGGACTGTACGAGGCGTATCACGCGAGAGACGCGATCGATCCCTCGATCGGCCGCCGCCCCGAGCTGGTGGGACAGGCGCAGTGGGATCTGCTGCGCCGGGTGATCGAGGAGCGCGACCCGCAGACCATCGCCGTGGACATCTCGCACGCCCACGCCTTCTCCGACGGCCTGTCGGCGGGCGAGTGGGAGCAGCTTCAGACCGCACTCCCCGAGCGGTACCGCGCCCGCATCGTGCGCGCCGAAAGCCTGCCGCTCGAGTACCAGGAGATCCGGGCGCCGGCGATGCTCTCCGCGTACCGGCAGCTCATGCAGCTCGTCTGGGGAACCATCGATACCGCATTCTCGAACAAGGTCATCACGCCCGGCAAGACGACCACCGACGACGTCGCCTGGTGGATGCGCCAACGGGTGAACGACCTCGGGTTCGGCACCTGGTTCCACACCGACGTGGACGTGCAGCGGCGGGGCGTCGATCTATCGGATTCCGGCGCCGTCGTGATCCAGCGCGGCGACGTCCTGCACTGCGATTTCGGCATAACCGCGCTGGGCCTGAACACCGACACGCAGCACATGGGGTACGTGCTGCGGCCCGGTGAACGGGACGTCCCGGAGGGCTTGAAGCAGGCCCTCAAGAACTCGAACCGGCTGCAGGACATCCTGCTCGGCGAGATGCGGCCGGGGCGGAGTGGCAACGAAGTGCTCGCCGCCGCGCTGGCGCAGATGCGGGCGGCGGGGATCACGGGGACGATCTACACCCACCCGATCGGCGACCGCGGGCACGGCGCCGGGCCCCTCATCGGTCTGTGGGACCACCAGGAGGGGGTGCCCGGGCGCGGGGACGTGAGCCTGATCCCCAACACATGGTTCTCGATCGAGCTCCAGGCCACGACCCCGTTGCCGGAATGGGGCAACCAGCCGGTGCGGTCGGCGCAGGAAGAGGACGCGGAGCTCGGACCCGACGGCCAGATGCATTGGATCCTGCGACGGCAAAGCGAGTTCCGCGTGGTGCGATAGGTGTACGATATCGAGACACCGGCGCTGCTGCTCCACTTGGACGTGGTCGAGCGGAACGTCCAACACATGGCGGAGCGCGCTCGGCAACTGGGCGTCGCATTGCGGCCGCACGCCAAAACGCACAAGTGCGTGGAGCTCGCTCGCCTGCAGCTCGAGCGTGGGGCGCGCGGCCTTACCGTGTCGACGCTGGTCGAGGCGGAAGTGTTCGCGCGCGCCGGGTTCAGCGACGTCACCTGGGCGTTTCCCATCGATCCGAGCCACATCCCCCACGCGCGTCGCCTCGCGGAAGCAACAGGCGCGACGCTGCGCGTCGCCGTCGACGACGAGCGCACCGCGCGCGTGCTCGCAGGGTCGGGACTGCACGTGTGGCTCAAGGTTGACTCCGGTTTACACCGGGCCGGAGTGAACCCGGCGTCGCCGTACGCGCTGCAGGTCGCGGCCGAATTGGGGAAGGAGCGGGGACTCGTGTTCGACGGTATCCTGACCCACTCCGGTCACGCCTACCGTACCACGAGCAAGGCGGAAGCGGCTCAGGTGGCGGAGCAGGAGCGGAGCGTCATGGTCGGGTTTGCCGGGCGGCTCCGCGAAGCGGGCGTCCCCGTGCGAGAGGTGAGCGTCGGCTCGACGCCGGCGATGGCGGCCGTCCAGGACCTCGCCGGCGTGACCGAAGCGCGTCCCGGCAACTACGTGTTCTACGACCGTACCATGCTGTTGATCGGGTGCTGCGAGCCCACCGACGTGGGCGTGACGGTGCTGGCGACCGTCGTGTCGCACCAACCGGGGGCGTCGCATTTCATCATAGATGCCGGGGCGCTCGAGCTGTCGAAGGATCCGGGGCCGGCGCACGTGACCCCGCAGGCGATGGGCGCGGTGCGCGGGGCGCCCGCGCTGACGGTGGCGACGCTGTCACAAGAGCACGGCCTGATCCGCGCCGAATCCGCCGCAGCGCTCGACGGTCGCTTCACGGTCGGGACGCAGGTCGAGATCATCCCGAACCACTCCTGTCTGACCGTCGCCCATTTCGACGAATATCACGTCATCCGAGGGACGGGGCACGACGGACAAGAGCTCGATCGCTGGAAGGTCGAGCGGGGGCGGTGACTCGACATGCGACCCCGAGCAGTGTGAGCACCGTCATCGAGCGTCGCGCCCCGGCGCGTTCTCTTCCCTTTGAGGCTTGGGGGGGTTCGTCATGAAAATCTTTCTCCGTCATCTGCTACTGTGCGCGCTGCCGATACTGTTTGGCGCGGGCGCGGGCTACTACTTCACGACGATCCAAGGGTCGTGTGGAGCTATGGTGGGGGCGCTATTCTCCGGCAAGTGCGCCGGGCGGCAGCGGCAGTACCAAACGAAGTTTCAGCTGGCGGGGGCGGCTGCTGGGACACTGATCGCGGCGACGCTGGAAACGTGGTTGGAACATCGTCGCCGACGCGCCGTACAAGGAACAACTTCTGATGAAGGAGAGCCGTCATGAAGCGCATCGCCCTGCTCGCCGCGTCGGCCCTGCTCCTCGGCCGGCCACTCGCCGCACAGGATACCACCCAGGCCGCGGCACCCGCCGCTACCGCCGCTCCGGTGACGGTGGTCGAGGCCGTGGTCGCGCGGTCGGTCCTGGATCGGCAACCGCAGGACACCGGCACCGCGTTCCCGGCGGACGTCGGACAGCTGATCTGCTGGACCAAGGTGGAGGGCGCCGGCGGCTCGAGCATCCACCACGTGTGGTCCCACGGCGACACCGAGGTGGGCGACGTCGAGCTACAGGTGGGCGGGTCGCCTTGGCGGACCTGGAGCCGGAAAGCCGTCCCGGCTGATTGGACCGGACCCTGGCACATCGAGGTGAGGGACGCAGCGGGCACGGTGCTGAAGCGAATCGACTTTACGGTAGGTCAGTAGGCGCGCGCAGGTCGGACCGCCTCAGTCTCGCCACCCGACCTGCCGCAGCCATTTTTCCATGTCACGCTGCCGCGCGGCCCAGTCGGCCGGCGGGCGCTCCGGCCCCCGCCCCCGCGCCGTCGCCCCGCGCCGGCGGCGCAGATCCTGGGCCAATGGCCCGAGGCCGATCGCGCGCCGGCGCGCGTCGACACCCGCCGGGTCCTCGAGCGGCAAGGGGTTCAGGCGCCCGTGCTCGTCCCAATCGAACTGGGTGCCGTAGCGCTGTGGCCGGCCCTCGAAGGTGCGGATCCGGTCTTCGAGCATGGCGACCTCGAGCGGCGAGACTTCGCCCTCGCTCACCCCGCCCTGGAGCAGAGTCAGGCCCCGCCGCATGAGTGGAGGGTTCCCGATCGCGTGCTGCAGAATGAGCCACGCCGCCCGTGCGCCTTCGTCGCCGACGCGCGAGCGACCGGGCCAGCCATGGGCGTCGATGAGCGCCGCCAGGCGAGTGGCATGACGTTGATGCAGAGCGTCCATGCGCGGATGGTAACCGTGGAAGAGCGACCCCTCGCGGGCCAGGTCGTCGCGCAGAGCAAGGTCGGCGCGGGCCATCTCGAGTAGCTCCCCGCGGATGGGGTCCCAGTCGGTGGGCACGGACTCCGCTACGCTGTAGCCCGCAGAGATACTCGCCCGTTCAGCGCCGCCGAACGCCGGTACGCGTGGCGGGGACACGCGCCTGCGCCCCGTGGAATATCGCTGGTGGGAGCGCGATCGCCTGGCTTCCCCCCGTCGCCGGCACCGCGGCTTCTCCTCCTGCCCGTGATCCGCTCCCGGCCACCGCCAGTCCCCGTTCCCGGACCATCATGGGTCCGATCGCCTGGACCGCGAGCGTTTCCCGCCGCGACCCGAGCGTGGGCGGTGCGGGCTGAACGGGTGATGATACCGTCAGGCCGGTCAGGACGAGCGAACCGCTGCTCCCCGGCGCTGCGGCAGGCTCTTCCCGCACGCGTGTGGGGGTCAGGGTCAGGCTCACTACCCGACTGGGCGCGGGCCCGGCCGGCGCACTCACGCTGCGGCGCCGGGTGGGCACCTCGGGACGCGCGGGCGCGCCCGCGAGCGCCGATCGCCCCGGCCCGAGCGGCACCGCCCGGATCGGGAGACTCGCCCGTTCACGTGGGAGAACGAGCGGCGCTCGCGCGCGAGGTTCGATCGGCCGGCTGCCGGGAGTCGGTGCCTTGCGCACGAACCCGGCCCCGTCCGCGGCCCTCCCGTCCCGCGGAATCACGGCCGTGGCGGACGATCCGCGCATCGAGAGCGCGATCGTGCGGGTCGGCGGGGCGGCTGGTGTCTCGTGGGGCCGCCCGCGGTGGTGGAACCGTCCGTCGCCGATGCAAGGCGAGAAGAACGGATCGCACAGCGCGAGGGGCTCGAACAGGTTCTGTTGGAACTCGATGACGGTGCAGTCGGTGCACGTCGGGTAGGTCGGATACTGGACCCCCACCCCCGTGTCCTGCTGCATCGCGTAGACGGGCGGCGCGACGGTGTAGGTCGAGATGTCGTAATTGAAATACCCGTCGCCGAGCATGCGCTGCACGATGTCCGAGAGGGCGCCTTCGCTGTCCGAGCCGTCCCAGGACGGCGCGAGCGCGTCGGGGTCCCAGGCCGCGGCGCGCACGAACTCGTCGAACCGATAGGCCCTGGGCGCCAGCGCGGCGAGCACGAGTCCCGAGCCGTCGGGTTCCGCGACCACGAAGGCGACGCGGCTGGGCGTCGCCTGGATCTCGTAGGTGCCCGCGCGGACGAACGGGTCCTCGTTGGGCTTGCTGGGGAACAGCACGTCGACGCGCCCGTCGGTGCGGCGGTGCAGCACGATCAGGTTGCCGTCTTGCGCCGCCTGCACGTAGACACGGACGGGGGTGCCGCGAGTGAGGACGCTGCTCGAGCCGAGCCACACGCGCACCGGTCGCGCATCACGCGACGGCGTCTGGCCGTCGGCGACGGTCTGGAACAGCGCGACGAGGAGCGGAAGCAGCATGAGGCTCGTTTCCCAACCGGTGTCGAATACTAAGCCCGGGCGGCGGGACGGCGTCAAGGGGCCAGGGCGGCCAAGGCTGGAATCCTGACGGCGATCCGTCTATCGACGACCGGCGCCAGACAGGTGCGGTCGCTACACGCCATGTACGTCACGGATAACTCCGCCGTCGCGTTGTCTCTCGCGGTGAGCGTCACGGGGAGACGGAGCGTCACGGCCCCCGCCGGGTAGACCGGAAACGTCGACCCCAGCGCGGCTACATGCAGATCGATCGTCGGTCGGTCGGCAACGAGCGGGCCCGCGGGCTTGATGGAAGCGGACGAGACGAGCTCCAACAGCGTGGGGCGCGCCACGCCGTGAATCCCTGCCTTCGGCAAGTCCTTGCCGTACAGGTGAAATCCTGCCCGGGACGGCGTATACGTCCCCACCAGCCACGCCTTCCCCGATTGGTCCCGTTCGAGCGCGATCTCGACGGCGACGTCATGCTGCGCAAACCTGGTCAGCGGCCATCGGGCGGACTGGGAGCGCGCTCCGCCGGCCCCCAACACAACCACCGAGGAGGTGAGCGCCAGGAGGGTGCTAGCGCGAGCGAGCCGCATGCGTGGGCTGTCTCGCCACCCAGCCCTTGAGGTAGCCCAGCACCTCCCGCGCGTTCGCCGTCCTCGCATCGGCCAATGCGCCGTTCTTGGTCGACGCAATGACGTCGCCCGAGCCGGCGAGAATCACGACGGCGGGAATGCCGTTGTCGATGGGACTGCCGTACTGCCGTGAGACGTCCAGATTTCTGTCCCAATTTCCCACGTCGATGCTCACCACGTGGAAATTGTCATCCAGGAAGGGGCGCACCGTCTTATCCTCGAGCAGATGAGACAGGACAATGCAATCGAGACACCAGTTGGCGCCGAAATCGAGGAGCACGAGTTTGCCGTCGGCCTGAGCCTCGGTCAACGCCGTCTGGATGTCCTTGTGGGCCTCCGCGTGCTTGTCATACGGACCCTGCGCGCGCGCCGGTGTGTACGCACCGATAGCGAGTGTCAGGAGGGTGGTCAGCGCGAGGGCCTTCATACGTGCCTCCAGGGTCCGACATGTGGGACGGGTGCAACGCTCGCGGAGAGCAGGAGAGTGATTGCCGCAAGCGTTGTGCCACCGCAACAGGTATCAAACCCAGGTTTGAGGCTTCAAGCGCGAGCCCGGGCGTCATGACCCGGGATACTTCCCCACATAGAGTAGAAGAAAGCCGACCGTGTCGGTCGTGCCGTGAGCGATCACGGACACCCAGAGGTTGCGTCCCGTGACCAGGTACAAGAGCCCGAACACGAAACCGCCCAGCCCCGCGCTGATCATGCCCGACACCCCCTGATATGCGTGACCGACGCCGAAGAGAATGCTTGTGACCGCCA
>Ga0137418_10005287_pt1 | contig 11833 bp, 13 predicted proteins | sample CZODoug3_1_2_16f_FD_122242 | JGI IMG/M metagenome (GOLD analysis project Ga0137418, IMG submission 122242) | Vadose zone soil fungal communities from Angelo Coast Range Reserve, California, USA - CZODoug3_1_2_16fungal (Hybrid Assembly) | ecosystem: Environmental > Terrestrial > Soil > Vadose... | reverse complement strand
AGCTGCGTCTAGGCTTAATCCCCGGCTTCGGCGGCATTCCCCGCCTAAAACGTGACGTCGGCAACGCGTTCGTTCGCGATCTGCTTCTCACCGGCCGCAGTATCAACGCCGCGCGCGCGCATGCCGTAGGCCTAGTCGGGCAACTCGCCGCGGAAGGCGAAGCCCTCAAGATCGCCCGCTCCACCGCCGCGCAAATCACCAAGTTCGACGCCGTCACTCGCGCCGCCGCCAAAAAATTCATCAAGCCCATCCCCCACGATGAACTTCGCCGCGAAATCGATTTATTCTGCGAACTCTTCACCCGCCCCGCTGTAATGGCCGCTTTGAAGAAATTCGCAGAGTCCACCGACGCCATGCCCTATCTGCCGTAGGTCAGCCTTAAAGTCCCAGCCCGGCGGGGCCACTTTTCTCAATGCTTGTATTCCCAAAAACCTAGCCGTTCGGCGGATGTACACGCCCCCGGGCTTGCCGCATCTTGTTCATGGAGGCAACAAATGTCAGCCGAACTAATCGATCTTTCCAACGCCCTCGCGGAAACTACGGCAAGCGCCGCAGGCAATGTAGTCGCGGTTCACGCAGAGGCCCGCGGCTCCGCCAGCGGCGTAATCTGGCGCTCAGGTATCATCGTTACGGCTGAACACGCGCTGCGCCGCGACGAAGAAATTAACGTGACCCTGCCAGACGCCCGCGTGGTTCCCGCAACTCTGGCGGGCCGCGATCCCTCGACCGATCTCGCCGTCCTGAAATGTGCGGAAGCCACAGCCGCGGTGCCCACGTTTGGCGATGCGTCAGCCCTGAAGCCGGGCAGCATCACGCTGGTCGTCGGACGAACGCGCGTCAGCGGCCCCGTCGCCGCGCTGGGCGTAGTAAGCCTGGTCGCCGCAGAGCGCCGCACCTGGACCGGCGCCGCCCTCACGCCGTACGTCCGCCTCGACGTCGGACTGCAACCCACTGCCATCGGCGGCGCGGTAGTCGACGCGCAAGGCCGCATCGTCGGCATCGCCACGCCGCGTTTCGCCCGCTTCGGCGCCATTGCCATCCCCGCGCCAACGGTCGACCGCGTAATCGATACGCTGCTGAAAAAGGGTCACATCCCGCAAGGGTATCTCGGCGTCGGCTTGCAGCCTGTCCGCCTTCCCGAAGCTCTCCGTCAATCCCTGCAGCGCAGCGAAAAAACCGCCGCCATCGTGCTCGAAGTCGATCCCGAAAGCCCCGCCCACAAAGCAGGCATCGTTATCGGAGACATTCTCGTCGCGCTCGCCGGCCATCCTGTCGCGCGCCTCGAAGACATCCACTCGCAGCTCAACGGCGAAGCCATCGGCAAGCCGCTCGCGCTCAAATTCGTTCGCGGCGGTGCCACGCAGGAAGTGAACATAGTTGTCGGCGAACGCCCCCGCGGAGGCGAATAACGTGGCCATCAACGGTTTCGGTGAAATCGCTGAGCAACTTCGCCGTTCAACCGTGCTCGTCCTCCCCGGTGAGCGCGGCAACGGTTCCGGCGTAATCTGGTCCACGGACGGCGTGATCGTTACCAACGCCCACGTCGCGCGCGCCTCGCAAATGCGCGTTCAGCTCTGGGACGGCCGCGAGTTTGACGCCGCGCTTATCTCTCGCGACACGCGCCGCGATCTCGCCGAGCTCCGCGTCAATGCCACCAATCTTCCCCCCGTCACCGTCGCCGACTCCTCGCAAGTTCGCCCCGGCGAACTCGCCATCGCCATCGGCAATCCCCTCGGCTTCGTCGGCGCGCTCACCACCGGCGTAGTCCAGGCCGTCGGCCCCTTGGTTGGACAATTGTCCCGTTTCGGATCGCAGCCCTGGGTGCAGTCCGACGTGCGCCTCGCCCCAGGCAACTCCGGAGGTCCGCTCGCCGACGCCCGCGGCCGCGTCATCGGCATCAACACCATGGTCGCTGGCCGCCTCGCGCTCGCCGTGCCCAGCAACGCCGTCACCAATTTTCTCGCGGCTGACCCGATCGACGCCTGGCTCGGCGTCACCGTCGCGCCGGTGCGTGTCCCGAGCCCGGCGAGCCGCACCAAGGCTTTCGGTCTCGTCTTGCTGGAAGTGGAGCCGGACAGCCCCGCGGCCAACGCGTCTCTGTTGCCCGGCGACATTCTGCTGGGCACCGACGAAAAATCATTCGCGTCGCTCGACGATCTCGCAAGCTCGTTGCAAGGCTCGGGTCCGCGCGTAGTGCGTCTCGCATTTCTGCGCGGAGATTACGAGCGCTATCGTCGTGTCACGGTTCAAATCGGCGCTCAGCGCATTCGCAGGAGTGCCGCCGCAGCGTGATTCGCGTCTTCCTCATCGCCGCCTCGCCAATCGCGCGTGCCGCGTTGCAAAATCGCCTGAGCGCGCAAAGCATCAAAATTGTAGGCACAGCCGCCACAATCGATGCTCTCGGCAGCGAGCTGTCCGACGCACAAGCAGATGTGCTCTTGGTCGATGGCGTAGGCGATTCGCCCGAATCTGTCATTGAATCGCTCGTCGAATCCGATCTTGCTGTCGAAATCCCAATCGTCGTCTTGACCGATCCCAACTCGCCTGCAACAGCGACACAAGCTCTGCACGCCGGGATTCGCGCCCTGCTTCCCAATGAAATTCCGACCGATCAGCTCCTCGCCGCTCTGCAAGCCGCAGCCGCGGGCCTCGTAGTCCTGCATCCCACCGAAGTTCCCGCAGCCTTCCCAACCAGCGCTCCAGCCTCCCAGCCGCTGGCCGAACTCCCCGAGCCGCTGACCCGCCGCGAACGCGAAGTCCTGCAAATGCTAGCCGCCGGCCTGGCCAACAAGGAAATCGCCGCCCGCCTCAACATCTCCGACCACACCGCCAAGTTCCACGTAGCCGCTATCCTCGGCAAACTCGGCGCCGCCACCCGCACCGAAGCAGTAGCCCTCGGCATCCGCCGCGGCCTCGTCCTCCTCTAGCCCGGCGGGAAAAACTGCGCAGATTTGAGTTAGTGCGAGAGAATCTTATGAACGTTTCAGCGGAAATCTGGATAAATCTCGTCAGCGATCCAATAACTCGCCAGCACGGCTGCAAAGAGAGTTCCCATTAGCCACAGTATCCAGCGCCGGCGTTTCCACGCCGACTCAAAGGACGAGTGCAGCAGGGCAATATCTACGATATACGCCGCACAGTAGCAAACGTTCGCTAGCAATGCCAGGACGGCCATAGGCGGTAGAGAAGACAGCGTCAAGCCCATGCGGAAATGAGGCCAAGTCGCCGTGACCCACGCGACCGTGACGGCGACGAGGACTAAATTGTAGAGCAAGCGCCGCGGCTCCCAGTAACGAACGGCATCCGCGAACGGGCCCCGGAAGGGGCCAAGTGGCTTGCCGAAATCGGCTGCGGGATTCGCGTGGGGTTCTTCCATAGGTCGAGCCTCAGCCCAGAATACAGCACCCCTTGCTTGCGTCAAGTACTTTGTAGCGAAAAGTCAAAAGCTTGCCTATATCTGTCTCTGATGTACCGCCGTGCTCCGTTCGCGTGCTGTCAGAATTTCATTTCTGTCGCGATGGTGATAAATTGGCGTATCCATGCGCACCATCGATCAAACCACCAAGGAGGTGCTGACCCTCGCCTCCAAGCATTTCCAGGTTCCCGCCGACTCCCTCGCGCCTGATGACGACTTCTTCAAGAAGCTCGGCATCGACAGCTTGCAAGCGCTCGAGCTCCTTAGCCGCCTGGAAAATCATTTCGGCATCGAGCTCCCCGACTACGAAGTGCAAGGGGTAAGCGACTTCCGCACTCTCGCCTCCCGCATCCAATCCCGCCTCTAAGATGACTAGCCACAGAGCCACAGAGTCACAGAGAAGGCAGGCGAGATAAGCACATCCGATGGACACGGACCAACTGACGCAAAGGATCATTGGTTGTGCGATAGAGGTGCATCAGGTACTCGGCCCAGGGCTTCTCGAATCAGTTTATGAATCAGCGATGGCAATGGAATTGGAATTTCAGAAGATGGGATTTCGACAGCAGGTCCTTGTTCCGATCCAATACCGTGGAAGACTTATCGGCGAGCACCGCATAGATTTGATCGTCGAGAACACTGTAGTTGTCGAGTTAAAGAGCGTCGAGCGTTTCGACCGTGTTTTCGAGGCGCAGATTCTTACCTACTTGAGACTGACAAACCTAAAGACAGGTCTATTAATCAATTTTAATTCTCGCATGCTACACGAAGGCGTTAAGAGGTTCGTCCTTTGATTCGCTCTCTCTCTTTCTGCCTTCCGTCTCTGTGTCTCTGTGCCTCTGTGGCTAATCCTCTTTCTTTATGCTTGACCTAAGCCGCTATCAATCCATCGGCGCCGCGCTGAAGGATGCGCTGGATCAATTCGTAATCGAAGTGTGTCTGATTGAATCCGATCGCGACCGCGAGAAAGAACGCCTCACCTATCGCGATTTCAAAGAGCGGGCCCATTCATTAGCTGAGGCCCTGCAAGACGCTGGCTTCAAACCCGACGACCGCGCCGCCATCATCATGACCAATCAGTCCAAGTGGCTGATTTCCGCCTACGCAATTTTCTATGGCGGCGGCGTTCTTGTCCCTCTCGACTACAAACTCACCCCTGAAGAACAGTGGCAATTGCTCGCTCATTCGAGCGCAAGCGTGCTCATCACCGAATATCCCATCTGGCGGCAACTCGCCGTGTCACCATCGCGCAGCCTCGCCACAAATCTAAAAACGATCCTCGTTACCGAAGCCCCTCCAAACAACGATCTTTCCGAAGCAGAACGCTGGGAAGAATTCCGCGGCAGCAGCGAACCCACATTCATTCCTCGCCAACGCAGCGACCTCGCCACGATCGTCTACTCCTCCGGCACCGGCGGCCGCCCCAAAGGCTGCATGATGACCCACGAAAATTATCTCGAGCAGTGCATCGCGCTCACTTCGATCTACCCCTTTGCTCCCGGCATGCGCTATCTCAGCATCCTTCCCACCAATCACGCGATCGACTTCATGGTCGGCTTCTTCGGCCCGTTCATCTGCGGCGCTGCCGTCGTCCACCTCCGTACGCTACGCCCCGAATACGTCCGCGAAGCCTTCCCCAAGTACAAAATCACCTACGTAAGTCTCGTCCCGCTCGTCCTCAAAAATCTCCAAAAGGGTCTGCAAGCGCGTTTCGACGCGCTGCCAAGCGGAAAACGAAAAATCTTCAACGCCCTCGTCGCCATCAATAAAGCCCTCACGAAAGGTCAGCCCCGCCTCGGACTCAGCCGTCGCCTCCTCAAGCAAGTCCACGAAGCCTTTGGCGGCGAGCTCCGCGCCATCATAGTCGGCGGCGCTTTCACGGAGCCGCAAACGCTGCAATTCTTCTACGACCTCGGCATCCCCGTGGCCAATGGCTACGGACTCACCGAAGCCGGCACCGCCATCACCGTCAATGACCTAAAGCCCTTTCGCGCCGACACCGTCGGCAAGCCTCTCCCCGGCATGCAAGTCCGCATCGTCAATCCCGATGCAGACCGTATCGGCGAAGTCTCCGTCCGCAGCAAAACGGTGATGGCCGGCTACCTGAATGAGCCCGAACTCACCGCCGAAACCATCATCGACGGCTGGCTAATGACTGGCGACCTCGGCCGCTTCGATTCCACCGGCCATCTTCAACTCTTCGGCCGCAAGAAAAACATGATCGTCACCGAAGAGGGCAAGAACATCTATCCCGAAGACATCGAAACTGCCTTCGAAAGCCTCCCAGTAAAAGAATTCTGCATCTTCGCCGCCAATTACATTTGGCCGAAGCGTTCCATGGTTGGCGAACAGTTGCTTCTCGTCGTTCATATCGAGCAGGGCCAGACCCTCACCGACGATCTTCGCCGCGAGATCTCCGCCCGCAACAGCCGCCTGCTAAACTACAAGCGCGTGCATGGGATCGTCCTCTACAACGAAGACTTTCCCCGCACGGCATCACTCAAGATTAAGCGCAATATCCTGGCGGAAGGCTTAGCCCAGCAAGATCGCGCGTCCACAGTTCTGCCGTTATAGGAGCGTGGTGAGGCCTGCCTGCGCGAGCGGGCGGGTCCCGGCGGCTTTAGCCGCAAAAGGCAATCGTTTAGTATTTTGTCGGCAAGGTGTGAGCGGTGGGAGGCCGCTCCTACGTGAAAGAAACATTCTTCGCCATCGTAAATCCCGCAGCCGGCGGCGGCCGTTCCGCCAAGCTCGCAGGCCCGGCAATCGCGCGCCTCCGCGAAAGCGGCCTCCACGTGGACGTCATCGCCTCCACCGGTCCCGGACACGCCGCCGAACTCGCCCGCGAAGCCTATGACCAACGCTACCGCCGCTTCATCGCCGTCGGCGGCGACGGCACAGCTCACGAAATTCTCAACGGCATCTTCACTCACGCCGGGGCCAACGCGCGCATTTCCCTCGGATTTCTTCCTCTCGGCACGGGCAACTCTTTTCTCCGCGACTTCACGGAAAACGGCGCCGAAGCCGCGCTGCAAGCCCTGCTCGAAAATCGCAAGCGCCCAATCGATCTCCTTCGCCTCACCCACTCCAAAGGCGAAATCTACGCCTTCAATCTGCTGAGTGTGGGATTTACCGCGGATGTGGCAACGCTCACCAATCGCTACTTCAAGCCGCTAGGTCCAGTCGGCTATCTTCTCGGCGTCTTCGTCAGAGTAGCGCAACTTCGCCGCCGCGCGTTCACGCTCCGTTGTGATGACGACGAAAATTGGGACGCGCGCCGCTGCCTCTTTCTCACCTTCAACAACAGCAAATACACCGGCGGCACCATGCTGATCGCCCCGCAATCCGATCCGTCCGATGGACTCATCGAATTCGTCCGCTGGGGTCCCATCGGGCGCCTGGGTCTATTGCGCATGCTGCCCAAGCTTTACGACGGCACGCACATCCAGCATCCCTTAGCCTCGCGCCGCCCCGTGCGACATGTCGAATTCAACTTGCCCGCCCCGGTCGACGTAATGATCGACGGCGAAATCGCCACCCTCGAAATCCGCTCCCTCGACGTCATCCCCGGCGCCGTGGACGTGCATATATGAGGCGCGCCTACCTCGCGTTTCGCAGCGCCATTCTTTGGACCCTCAGCCTCCTCCATTTCTTCATCGCCGCGCCGTTTCTCGTATTCCTCAATATTTTTCTGGATATGCGCAAGCACGACTGGCTGCAGCGCGCCTTCTGCCGGCGTATCGCGTTTCTCTCCGGTGTCCGCGTAAAAGTTTGCCGCTCTCCCGGCTTCGATCCTGGTCGCACCAGCTTCTTCATGGTCAATCACGTCAACGTCTTCGATCCCTTCATCCTCTACTGCGCGATTCCCCAAATCGTGCGCGGCTGGGAGCTCGAGTCTCATTTCAAAATTCCCGCCTACGGCTGGCTCATGAAGCGTTTCGGCAACGTCCCCGTCCCAGACGTCCGTCGCCCCTCCGATATCAAACGCCTGTGGCGCCTCACGCAAGACGCCATCAATAGCGGCACCAGCCTCATCATTTTTCCCGAAGCCAAGCGTACCCGCGACGGCCACGTCAACGAATTCCAAGACGGCGGCTTCCGCCTGGCCCAACAACTCGGCGTCCCCATCGTTCCTGTAAGCCTGGTCGGCTCTTTCCAGCATCACCGCACCGGCCACTGGATGCTGTGGCCCGCCACTGTAACTATCCACCTCCACGACACCATCGAAACCAAAGGCCTGACCAAAGAAGCAGTCCCCGCCCTGCGCGACCGCGTCCGCAAAACCATCTCCGCCCCCGTCGAAGATTTAGTCAAAAAACAGGAGGAATCCGTCAATGCTTAGCCCATCGTACTGTTCTCTGGCTGCGATTGTTTTCGTGCTCGTCAGTTCTCCTCTCTACGGGCAGCAACCCCCCTCGACCTGCCAAAACATGCCGTACGAACACCACAATCAGGTTGACTACACGTTGCGCGTCAGTTCCGTTGTGGGCGTGGCCAAAGACGTTCAAGGCTTCGAAGTCAAAGGAGCCTGCGTCGGCATCTTCACAGAGAACGGCCAGAAGCTGCTGGCTGCGAACGAAACAAGTGTAGACGGGAGCTTCGAAATCCAGGGCCTTCCAAATGGAAGATATAGGTTAGTGGTGACCACTAGGGTCTTGTGTGCGGCAAACGCTGTAATCATTCTCAAGAACAAATCTCGCAGGGGAAAGAGTCTGGTCGCGGTTATGAAACCAAGCGGGATCGACGCTTGCAGCTGGATAGAACTAAAGTAGACCCTTCTTACAAGCTCAACCGTATCCCCGGCAACACCCGCCCCGCCCGCGTCTCCTGCCACGTATACACAATGCGATGAATCACCGTGATCGTTGACACCACCGCGATCACCCACAGCACCGGCCCCATGCGATTAAACAATCCTCCGATAATCAGCAGCACCAGACGTTCCGGCCGCTCCATGAATCCCACTTTGCACAAGGGAATCAGCGACTCCGCCCGCGCCCGCGCATAACTCACCATCACCGAGCCCGCCGTCGCCACTGCCGCCAGCACTACATAGGGTGTGCGTCCACTGACCGAGTAATACACCAGCAATCCCATGTACAGTGCCATGTCCGCGTAGCGGTCCAGCGTCGAATCATAGAACGCGCCAAACGCCGTCACGCGGTTCTGCCGCCGCGCCACTTGCCCATCCAGCATGTCAAGAAATCCGGCGAAAAGAATGACCAGCGCCCCAGTTCGGAATCGTCCGATCGCAAACAGCGCCGCCGCCACGAAATTTACAACCAGCCCCAAAAATGTCAGGAAATTAGGATTGACGCCGGTGGCGGCCAGCGCACCAACGATCCTATCCAGCAGCCATTTACTTCCTGTGCCAATTGCTCCAGTAAGCGTAGCCATGCGTCCGCGTCATTCACCAGGAATGCGAGTTTCCAACAACTTAGCCTGTCGAGCTTCCGCAAAATCGTACACCAGCGTCGCGCGCCTCGCAAACTTCCGCTCCTGCGATACCTAGCAGCAAAAATTCGAATTCGCCAATCTGCCGTTTCTCCTTGACGCCACGACGCGGCCATCCTAAATTCCTACCTGCTCACTCTGCCACTACTTATGAATGAAAACCTTAGCCGTCGCAATTTTCTTTCGCGCGGCAGCGCCGCCGTCAGTGCCGTCTGGCTCTCTGCGCATTGGCCCGCAATCGTCGCTGCCGCAGAGCATGCGCATCAAGCTGCCAAATCTTCCGCACCGGACAAATTCCAGTTCTTCTCGCCTGAACAAGCCGCGGAAATCGATGCCATCACGGCCCGCATCATCCCCTCCGACGAAACTCCCGGTGCCCGTGAAGCCGGCGTCGTCTACTTCATTGATCGCGCTCTCCTCACCTTCGCCGTTGACAACCAGCAAACCTATCGCGATGGACTCGCCGCCCTGCAATCTCGCGTCCACGAACTTTTCCCGGCCGTGGAAAAATTCTCCCGCGCCACGCCGGACCAGCAAGACAAAATCCTGCATTCTTTTGACGAGCAAGGTGCCGGGGGTGGCAGAGTGTTTCGCTCCGACCCCAGCGCGTCGTCGTTCTTCGAAACCGTGCGCCTTCACACCATCGTCGGTTTCCTCATTGATCCCGACGCCGGCCGTGGCGGCAATCGCGATGGCGTCGGCTGGAAACTCATCGGCCGTGATCGCGACCACATGTTCCGGCCGCCCTTCGGCCATTACGATAAAGACTACGCCGGCTGGCAGCCCAATCCTCCCGACGCGGAAAAGACCAAAGCATGAGACCCGACACGCCGAAATATAAAACGTCCGACGAAGTCGATTTCGTAATTGTCGGCTCGGGCGCGGCCGGCGGCATCATGGCCAAGGAGCTTTCCACCAACGGGTTTCGCGTAGTCGTCCTCGAGCAAGGTCCCTATCTCACCGAAGCCGATTTCGTTCACGACGAAATAAAAGTTCTCACGGAAGATCTGCTCACCAACAAGCCCAAGCTCCAGCCCACCTCTTTCCGTAAAACGCCTGACGAAAAAGCCAAGCCGCAGCGCGCGCTCGTCTACGGCCGTTGCGTCGGCGGCACCAGCGTCCATTTCACCGCCAATTTCTGGCGTTTCCACGAAATCGATTTCGTCGAGCGCAGCAAAGTTGGCCCCGTCCCGGGCGCCGACCTGCGCGATTGGCCCATCACCTACGCCGACCTCGAGTCCTATTACACCAAAGTAGAATGGGAAATCGGCGTCTCCGGCCTCGCCGGCGCAAGCCCCTTCGACCCACCGCGCTCCAAGCCCTATCCCATGCCTCCGCTTCCGGTAAAGGGCTCCGGAGTAATCTTCGAGCGCGCCGCCCGCAAGCTCGGCTGGCATCCATTCCCCGCCCCCATGGCCATCCTGTCGCAGCCGCGCCCGGGACGCAGCGCTTGCGTCAATTGCGGCTTCTGTCTCGCTTTCGGTTGCGAAGTCGGCGCAAAATCCAGCTCTCTGGCCGCCGCCATTCCCGTGGCTGAAAAAACCGGCCGCTGCGAAATCAGGCCCAACTCCTACGTCCATCGCATTGAGACGGACAGCAACGGCCGCGCCATCGGCGCCGTCTACTTCGACGAAAAACGCAACACGCATCTGCAAAAAGCAAAAGCCGTCATCGTCTGCGCCAACGGCGCGGAAACCCCGCGCCTGCTCCTGCTCTCCGCCAATAAACAATTCCCCAACGGCCTGGCCAACTCCAGCGGCATCGTCGGTAAATATCTCATGCTCAACAGCGGCGGCGTCGCTACTGGCGTATTTGAAGAACAGCTCAACGACTACAAAGGCTTCGCCGTCAGCCGCATTTTGCACGATTTTTACGAGTTGGACCCTCAGAAGGTCGGCTTCCACGGCGGCGGCGGTCTCGACGCGCGCTTCGATATCACTCCGGTGACCTTCGCCTTAGGCGGCTTGTCGCCCAACACACCGCGCTGGGGTAAAGCCTTCAAAGACGCGCTGGCCAATAATTTCACGCGCACAATGGAAGTTTTTGGTCACGGCACTTCGCTTCCCGTAGAGACCAATAGTTTCTCGCTCGACCCCGATCTGAAAGACGCCTGGGGCCTTCCCGCGCTCTGTCTCACGTACAAAGACCATCCCGACGATCTAAAGCTATCCGCGTGGCTCAGCCAGCGCTCCCTCGAACTGCTCGACGCTGCTGGCGCAAAGCAAAAGTGGGCGCCCCCCGTCAGCGAGCAGCAATTCGCCGTGCACCTGCTCGGCACCTGCCGCATGGGCGACGACCCCAAGACCTCGGTGATCAATTCCGATCACCGCGCTCACGACGTAAAAAATCTTTTCCTCTGCGACGGCAGCAGCCTCGTACCCTCCGGCCGCGGCCAACCCACCATGACCATCGAAGCGCTATCCTTCCGCGCCGCCGACCGCATCACCGCCTTAGCAAAGCGCGGCGAGATAACGTAGAGGCGGCCTTCAGGCGGGCTCTGTCGCTTTCTTTTTCTTATTAAGTCAAATCGCTTTCGAAACTGATTCTCCTCACGGCAATATGTAGCGAATGCCCGCATACACAATGCTCGTATGCGCGTTTTTCGGTGTTGGCGGGGTGGTCAGCGTAGACCACGGGCTTCTCACCAGGTACGAGTATTGCGTGATTACCTGGAACTTTCCGTACCCCTCGCTGGACCACAGCGTGGGAATTACGTCGAATGTGGCTTCCTGCACCGCGCGGTTCGTGGTGTTCGCCGATCCTGGAAAACCAAAACCGACGCAACTGAACCCGATGAGTCCGTTGCAGGTACTCCCCGCAGTTGGCAGCGCGCCGAAATTGCGCTGGAAGTAGGCTGCGCCGTAGTAGGCGTCGAACATATACTTTCGGGTTGCCTGCCATTCCAAACCGCCGATGCCGCCGCCCGAGTGCACTGCCGAAACATTTCCATTCGCCTTCACGATCGCG
>Ga0137418_10005286_pt1 | contig 11833 bp, 8 predicted proteins | sample CZODoug3_1_2_16f_FD_122242 | JGI IMG/M metagenome (GOLD analysis project Ga0137418, IMG submission 122242) | Vadose zone soil fungal communities from Angelo Coast Range Reserve, California, USA - CZODoug3_1_2_16fungal (Hybrid Assembly) | ecosystem: Environmental > Terrestrial > Soil > Vadose... | reverse complement strand
CATTTCTCCCCCCGCGTTCAGGTGCCATAGAGTCTTGCCCGAGGCGGGATCGAGCGCGAGCAGATTGCCGGAGTTATCGGCGCTGAAGAGGAGACGCCCGGCAGTGGTAAGAATTCCTGCGATGCTTCCGCCGTTACCAAGCTCGTGGTTCCACACTACTTTGCCTGTGCGGTAGTCGAGCGCGCGCAGCGTCGAATTGCCCCATAGGTTGCGGTCTCGGCCTCCCCATCCTTCCGCCTTCCCGGTCGCCGTGCGGTAAAAGATGCTGAAGACGCGACGGGCATTGACATAAAACAGGCCGGTCTGTGGATCAAAACTTGGCGCCATCCAATTGGTGCCTCCGTCTGAACTGGGTTCGACGAGTGCGCCGTCCGGGCTCGGCGCGGCTTCCGGCTTGGCGATCGGGCGCCCGCGAGAGTCGACGCCGGAAGCCCATGTTTGATCGATGAACGGTGCTGTCGCCAGATGTTGTCCGTTCGTTCGATCTAGGAGAAAGAAAAAACTATTGCGGCTGGCCTGCGCGAGAAGCTTCCGACGCTTACCCGCGAACTCGCCGTCGAATAGAACCGGCGTCTCGACGGCATCCCAGTCGTGGACGTCGTGGGGCGAGGGCTGAAAATACCAAACGAGCTTGCCCGTGTCCGGATTCAGAGCCACGATGGAGCAGGTGTAAAGATTGTCGCCCGGCCGCCCCTCGCCCGCCAGCACGGGGTTCGGATTGCCCGTGCCCCAATAAAGGAGATTGAGCTCGGCGTCATACGTTCCGGTCATCCAGGTCATGCCGCCGCCGTGGAGGAGCGCGTCGCTGTCTTGCGGCCACGTTTCAGAGCCTGGTTCGCCGGGGTCAGGCTCGCTGTACCAGCGCCACTGAATCGTTCCTGTCTCCGGATCGAGTGACTCGAGAAAACCGCGAATGTCCGTAACATCCCCGGAAACACCCACGATCACATGATCGCGTACAACAAGCGGTGCCATGGTCGAGAAATAGCCGAGCTTCGGATCGGCGAGTTCGACAATCCAGCGAACGCTGCCATCCTTTGCGTCGAGACAGACCAAGTGCGCGTCGGGCGTAGTAAAGTACAGCCAATTCTTGTACATACCCAAGCCGCGATTGCCAATGTGATCGCCTTCGGAACGGCGTAGATAGTGCCAGACTTCGCGGCCAAAGCGAGCATCGATAGCCCAGACGTTGTCTGGCGCGGTGAAGTAGAGAATACCGTTCACTTCGAGTGGCGTTGATTTGATCGTCGCCACGCGCGTCGGGAAAATCCAGGCGAGGGTAAGCGAGCCGATGTTTCCGGCATTGATCTGGTCGAGCGTGCTGAAGCGCCTGCCCGAATAGTCTCCGTTATAGCTCGGCCAGGTATCGGTTGCGGGCCTGAGCAGAGCCGCCGGGTCGAGCCCTTGCGCCGCGACCAACGGTACATGCAGACCGAGAGCGAAAAGCAGCAGCAAAACGACAGCCCGTATGCGCCTTGCGGCGACATGAAGGCCCGCACAGCTCTCAAGGCAATTCCCGCAACGGCGTGTGCCCACAATCATTCCGCGGAGGTGAGAAAGCATTCCGGCTCCTCCTGACTTTTCCTACTTCAAACTTTCCAGATACGCGAAGACGTTGTGAACATCCGCCTGCGTAAGCCTAGCGAGCAGCTCGCGATGAGCAGCCAACGGATCCTGCAGTTCGACCTTCGCCCGATCGCGCGAGAATGAACGATACCAACCCGAGGCATCCCGGAGAGCAATCGCAAAATCATCTACGTGCTCCAACGGACCCTTGACTTGCTCGCCCGAGGGGAGCGTGACCACTGCAATGCTGCGCCGTTCCCCAGGATAAAGCATGCGCGCTTCGAGATCGACGGGAGAGTACTTACGAGCAATGGCGGCCAGATCGCCGGTGGGGGAATGACAGTTGTTGCAGCGGCCGGCTCCGTTGAAATACGCCTTTCCGGCCCCCGGATTGCCGGTAAGGAGTTTCTCAATTGGATATGATTTCGGGACTTCAGCCGACCTTAACGCCTCGGCGGCACGCGCGTGCAGATACACGGCTATGTCGAGCACCTGCTGATCGGTCACCGGCATCGCGGGCATGCCTTTTTCAGGGCGGCCGAGACGAATGACTTCGCCGATCTTGTCACCCTTCACGTCATGAGCGACAAGCGGCGAGCGGACCAGGTCAGACCCCCGAGCGCCTGTGGCATCAGGGCCATGACAGAATCCACAGGCTTGCTGGAACTGTTTGTGTCCACGCTCGACGGCCTCCTGGTCCTCGGAAACAGACTGGGGCCAAGCCGTGGAATTCCATAGGCCCATGAGAAGGACAATCGATGCCCCAAGAACTGCAGATTTGCCCGCTAGTCGTCCTCGACTACGTCCATGCCCTCGCATAGTCACTCGTTACTCGACATATTCTCCGGATTATCCTTTTTGACTTCAAAACCGGACACATTATACGCCCAAATCGGCAGGTCCGACGTTGTTCGGGCGATTTCATCGGAGAGCGCCCCGATCGGTTTCGGATCCGTGCCAGCATTGCCGAAACTGCCCCACATTGCGGCCGGCTTTTCTAACGTTCCTTCTCGCACCGCCTGTGGTAAGACCGCTTGCGATAAGTGACCGCCCGACGAACTGGCCGACTTTAGGTGGCAGGTGAGGGCGCTAAAGTACTTGACAATAGATAGAAATATGGCAGACGTATATAACTATAACATGGACATTCAGCAGCCCAAAGACAGCCGTTACGTCAAGAACGCAGGAGCAGTGTTCAACTTGTCGTACCACATCGTGTTCTGCCCGAAGTATCGTCGCAAAGTTCTTGTCGGCGATGTGGAGACTAGGCTCAAACACGTTTTGTACGCCACGGCACAGCAGTACGGCGTGCTCATCGAGACTATGGAAGTGATGCCAGACCACGTTCATCTGTTTGTCACGTCGGACCCAACGAGATGCGTGGCAGAAATCGTCAATCGTTTGAAGGGTGCTAGCAGCCGAATACTTCGGCAAGAGTTCCCTCACTTGGTGTCGAGGATGCCAACTTTGTGGAACCGTTCGTACTACGCTGGCACAGTCGGACACGTATCGGAATCAACGGTCAAGAAGTACATCGATAACCAAAAAGGAAGATAGTGCGAAAGACGTTCAAATATCGCTTGTACCCCAACACCACTCAACAAGAATTGCTGCAGGGACAACTGTCAGAAGCCTGCCGTCTGTATAATGCGGCACTTCAAGAACGTCGAGACGCATACAAGAGCCACAAGAAATCTCTGAACTACTATGACCAAGCGAATCAGTTGAAAGAGATTCGAGCCAGCGGGGACCTCGGGTTGGCGAACTACCACTGCTGCCAAGATGTGTTGAAGCGAGTGAATAAAGCGTTCAATGCCTTCTTTCGCCGTGTGAAACAAGGCGGCAAGGCGGGCTACCCAAGATTCAAGTCGCATCGTCGCTACGACAGCATCACATTCCCCAGTCACGCGGACGGCAACAAGTTGCTTGAAAAACATCTTCGTGTGCAAGGTGTCGGGGACATCAAGATTAAGTTGCATCGTCGTGTCGCTGGCAAAATCAAAACCGTCTCAGTGAAGCGCGAAGGCCACCACTGGTACGCTTGTTTCAGTTGCGAGGTATCGGCACAACCGCTGCCCGAGAACACGAACCACGTCGGTATTGATGTTGGCCTCGAATCATTCGCCGCGTTGTCAACGGGCGAAACCGTGGATAACCCGAGGCCCTTCGGCAAAGCAGAGAAGCGTCTTCGTCGTGCCCAACGTCGTGTATCACGCCGCAAGAAGTTCTCGAAGCGTTGGCGCAAAGCCGTGCAGTACGTGGTGAACATTCACCGTGAAATCTCGAATCAACGCCGAGACTTTCAACACAAACTCAGCCGTGAAATAGTTGATGCAAACGGTTTCATCGCTGTAGAAGATTTGAATGTCAAGGGCTTGGCTGGCGGAATGCTTGCGAAATCGGTTGCTGATGTCGGGTGGTCATCCTTCTTGAAAATGCTCTCGTACAAGGCTGAAAGCGCTGGTCGAGTGCTAGTGAAGGTTGACCCCCGAGGAACCAGCCAGCGTTGTCCTTGTGGCCAGCCTGCTCCGAAGAAACTTTCGGACAGAACGCACAGATGTTCGTGCGGGCTGCTAACCACGAGAGACCACGCCAGCAGTTTAGAAATACTCAGGCTCGGACTGAGCCTTCAACCGCTAACGGTGATGCAGTAATGTCGCCGTGGGTTGAGAAGCCGACGCCTTTAGGCGCCGGAGAAGTCACAGAGACTCGACCACGGTCTCTCTCTATCCCGGCGGCACCGTTAGTCGGAATCACGACATCTGGCGGAGCTGAAGCAGTTGGAAGTCACCGTTTCTCTCCAGTGCCTTTGCGGAGCGTGATGATCGTATCCGCAGGAACTTTGTCCCACGACTCCTTCGACCCATCAGGCCAGAAAACCGTAACCAGCTCGATCTTGGGATCTCGTCCGAGGCCAAAGTGGACGCGGGCGTCGCTGGCGCTTAGATAACTGGAATCGGTGTGCACCCGGCGAAGGAGTTTCTGACCTCGCTGTTGGAGTTCGATGCGTGCACCAATCCCGAACAGATTCCTTCGCGGTTGTTCCAGGCGCACCTGCAACCAGTGGTTGCCACTATGTTTGCCAGTTTCGTTCAACAGAAGGCGCACAGGCCCATTGTTGTTGGTCACCAAAATATCGATGCTCCCGTCGTTGTTGACATCGCCGAACGCCGCTCCGCGGCTTACTTCAGAAAGCGCAAACGCCTGACCAGCCATGTGCGTGGTCTCGCGAAATCTTTTTCCGTCTTCGTTGTGGAACAGCTGGTTGATCTGATTGAAAGGGAACCTGCTGCCGCGCAGGGATTCCATGCGTGTAACCGCTCCATTGGCGATGAACAGATCGAGGAACCCATCGTTGTCGTAGTCGAACCACTGTGTGCCAAATCCGGTGTAAGGGAAAGTCGGTTGCCACAGGCCGAATTCTGCTGTGGCATCATAGAAAATTCCCTTGCCATCATGGCGATAAAGAACGCAGCCTTCATTGGTAAGGTTGCTTACCAGCAAGTCTTCCACGCCGCGATTGCTGATGTCCCCGAGGGCGATGCCCATGCTCCCTTGAGGGACACCTTCGCCATTGTATGCGGCGCCGGAGGCCAAGCCTGCCTCCCTGAAGGTCCCATTCTTCTGGTTGAGCCAAAGGTAGTTGGGGGCGCCATCGTTGGCAACAAAGATGTCCATCCAGCCGTCGCCATTGAAATCGGCACACACCACACCGAGACCCGGGCCGGCAAGGGCTCCGATGCCCGATTCTTCCGTGACGTCCACAAACTTACCGTTGCCCACATTGTGGAACAGCCTCGCTGACACGGGCCGGTACATCTTCGGAGTGCAGTAGTCGAGCTCGCCCGTGGGAGCATAACAGCGCTTGTTGCCTTTGATCGTGAAGTCCAGATAATTGGCGACAAAAAGGTCAAGATTCCCGTCGTTGTCATAATCGACCCAAGAAGCGCTTGTGGCCCAAGCTGTATTTTCAAGACCCGACTGGCGCGTCACATCGGTGAATGTCCCATCCCCGTTGTTGTGATACAAAATGTTGCGGCCGAAATTGGTTACGAAGAGATCCATGGAGCCATCGTTGTCGTAGTCACCTGTGGCCACGCCCATGCCATACCCGGTGCTTGCCAATCCTGCGTGTTCCGTGACATCGGTGAATTTCAGGTGCCCGGTCCTCATCAGCTCGTTTCGGAAAAGACGGTTGCCCGGCTTCCCGTTGGTGGGAGGAGGGAAGAGCGGTCGACGCGCACCCTTCCCTCGGTGGAAAACAGTTCCTTGCACCAGGTAAATGTCCAGAGCGCCGTCGTTGTCGTAGTCGAACAGAGCCGCGCCCGCGCCCATGATCTCAGGCATGAAATATTCGCCGGTAGCTCCGCTGAAGTGATGGAAATTTAGACCCACCTCGGAAGCCACCTCGGAAAACAAGGGACGCGGAGAGTCGGCGAGGGCCATGCCATTCAGTCCACGCGCCCAGGCGGCTGCGAAGGGAACAGAAAACAGAAAATCGCGCCGACTCATGGCGGCTGACAGCGAACGGAGATCTCTCAGCTTGGAATTGTCGTGTTTCAACGAGCGTCATCCGGCGATCCGAGAATCTTTAGATCTTTTTCAATGCTCGCCAACAGCTGGTGCTGCCCGCGCAATTGCGCTTGAGCGCGACCCTCACGCAAGTACCGGATGGCATTTTCCCGGTCACCGGCCCGGGCGTAGGCTGCGCCCAGAGCATAGAGGTAACCCGGGGTGCTGTCGTCTTCCGGCGCGAGGGTTCTCAGCAGATGTTGAATACCTGCTTTATAGTCGTTGCGGTTCACCAAAAGGCGACCTAAATGGAAGTGAGCGAGACGGTAACCCGGTCCGTGCTCGACAGCTTTTTGGAATTCCGCTTCGGCCTCTCGGAACATTCCGCGTTGCTCCAGAAGAACGCCAAGGTTGTTGTGGGCCTCGGCATGGGAAGGATTGATCTCCAGCCCTTTCCGCAATGCCGTTTCCGCTTCTTCGTATCGGCCAATACCGAATAGAAGTACACCGTAATTGTAGTGTGCTCCTTCCTCGTCGGGAGCCAGTTGAACGGCCTTGTGGTAGTGCTCCTCAGCCTTATCCGGTTCCTTGAGACGGCCGTAAATCGAGATCAGGTTTACGTGGGCCTGCACGATGGTCGGATCGATTTTCAGCGCTTCTTCATGCGCCCGAGCAGCCTCCCGCAATTTTCCGGCGCGTTCCAGGTCGAACCCCAAGCGAACCTGATTTGCGGCACCATGGTTCAGTGCGCGCACTTCTTCCAGAAAAGGATCTCGAGCCGGCGGGCCGACGTCCTTGTTCTTCTCGTAACTTTGAAATTCTTCCTGCGCCTCTTTTTCCTGCCCCAGTGATCGATAGGCAAATGCCAGGCCATAATGCGCAGCGCCAAACTCGGGAAACAAGTTGCACGCAGCGCGATAGGAATTAGCAGCCGCGAGCACATCGTGCTGCGCGGTTTGTACCCTCGCAAGCCCGTAGTACCCCTCGGGGCTATCGGGATGTTCCTTCAAAATCGCCCTGTAAAGGGTTTCGCTTTCATCCCATTGTGCGGAAGCGCGAAGACACTCAGCCAGTTTCAGGCGAGCTGGAAGGTAAACCGGATTCAATTTCAATGCCTCGCGCAGTGATTTGATGGCGTCATCGCACTTTCCCTGGTTGGCCTGGATCTGCCCCAGGTAATAGATCCAATCGAAATGGGAAGGTGCGAGGTAATGCGCGCGGCGGTAGGCAGTCTCGGCTCCCTCTGGCTGGCTGTAAGCTTGGAGAACCATTCCCAGCTTTCCATTGGCGGCGGCATTGCCGGGATGTGCCACGACCGCATCGTAGGCCTGCTGAACCTGCTCGCGAACCACCGGCAGGAATTTCTGAAGGGATAGCCTGGGCAGTGGTGGGAGAGCGTTTGACTCTGTAGAGAAGGTTATCTCTGGCCCGCACAGCATGAAAATCGCGAGCCACAAGACGACGATGAACCGCCCAGCGAGGCGGGCTCGGGAGCGCTGCTCTAGAGAACCTGCTGCCTCGAGGTCCCGCATGCCTCGGCACAGAACACCAAGAGCGGTCACCTGGCTGAAGTTCTTGGAAACGTCCTGTTTCGTCCTGGCCATCGCGCGCCACAAACGCCTCTCCCAACTGAGCGCAGCATCGCTAGATCCAGCATGCTGCCGGAAATCTGAAATTCCGGCCCACATCCGCCACGGGAAAATCCTATCGGAATCGCCGGACCAAAAGGCTGTGCCGTTCCGATCGGTAGAACCCCAGGACGTACATGATGGCTTTCCCTTTCGTGGAATAGATAACCTGACGAATGCGCAGGAGAGGCTCCCCGCAGCGGATCGCGAGGAGATTGGCAATCCGGTGATCGGCAGCCGTGGCGTCAATTTCCTCATCCGCGTAACCGATATCCACTTTATACTTCCGTTCCAGGAAAGCGAAGAGCGACTCGCGTTCGAGCGGGGCCGAAAGAAGATCCGGGAATTCCGCCGCGCGGAAATAGCACGTTTCGAGGGCGAATGGCTCGCCGCCACTATGGCGCTGGCGTTCGAGCTTGATAACGCTGCTTCTCGGGGGCAAGGCGAGGTGCGCCGCGGCTTCCTCTTCGTTTTCGATGATTTTTGAGAACAGCACTTTGGATTTTGCGGTCAGACCGCGACTGGCCATCTGCTCCGTATAGCTCATCAGTTTGTTGAAGTGGATCTTTGGGGCCGCGACGAATGTGCCGATGCCCTGGCGGCGATCGACGAGACCTTCGCTCGCGAGCGACGTGAGCGCATGACGTGCGGTCATAAGACTAACCTGGTGAGTCCTCGCCAACTCTCTTTCCGAGGGAACCACGTCCCCCGAACGCAGCTCCCCAGACTCGATCGACTTGTGGAGCGCGCCTTTGATCCTTTGGTAAGCAGGCAAACCGTTTCGATTCTTAGTTAGCATCCTCTCTCCCGAATCTGTCGGTCAGCGTGCCGCCTTCACGAGAATTCAGGCCTTGCGGCGAACAGATTCCTCGACTAGGTAAACATAAGGTGGATCTACGTCCTTCCTCCCAAGACAGGCCAACGGTTATCCGGATATGCGCGCGGCGGGGACCGACCCTCCGGTGAACACCTTCCTGAGAACTGCTATAGTGCGCCTCACGCGTTCCTTTATAGTTCAAAAGTTTTCGCTTGACAACCACCATCGACAGCTATATAGCTACTGCAAATTTGACCGTCCTTGCCGATGAGTTGTTTTCCTGCCGGGGCGAAACTGATGGAGCGGAAATCGCTCGACGGCCCTGGGCGGCCATCTCGGAGGCGGGACAAAGTACCCGTAAGGGTCGGTTTGTTTTCGAATCGGTGCAATATCTATACAATGATTTCTCTGTCGAGGGTAACCGGGGTTGCAGAATTTTGAAGATACTTGAGGGGGGATGATGAATAAACTAAGTTGCTTGCTCCTGTTTGGACTAGTTACCCTTGCTGCCGTGAGCTTTCAAACTGTCCTGTTTGTGCCTGTCCTGGACGCTCAGGTTTTATACGGGTCGGTCGCGGGCACCGTCATGGACCAGAGCGGCGCGGGAGTGGCCAAGGCTCATGTGGCGGCCACCAACCGCGCCACAGGTGTAATGCGTGAAGCCGACACGGACGACAACGGCCATTACACGATTACCGACCTTGCGCCTGGCAACTACGACCTCAAGGTTACCGCTGGCGGGTTCAAGCCCCTTACCCAGACGAACCTGATGGTTACCGCAAACACCGTCACCAACGGCGATGCGAATTTACAGGTGGGCGCGATGTCCGAGCAGGTCACCGTCGAGGCATCCGTCGTGAATCTGCAGACCGAAAAGACCGATGTCCATACGGAGCTCACTGAAAAAGCCATCCTCAACATGCCCCTCAACCAGTACCGGAATTTCCAGACGCTGATCAATCTCGTGCCCGGCGCGACTCCTGGAAAATTTCAGAACGCCATCGCCGACACCCCGGAACGCGCCTTGAGCACGAACATCAACGGCACCAATCGCAACAATAACAATACCCGCGTGGACGGTGCCGCGGACGTGTTCGTCTGGCTGCCTCACCATGCCGTTTATATCCCGCCAGCGGAGACCGTTCAGGAAGTAAACATTTCCACAAATAATTTCGACCCCGAACAGGGCATGACGGGCGGCGCAGCCATCACCGTCATTACCAAGTCAGGCACCAATCAGTACCATGGAGTCGCTTTTGAGTACTTTCAGAACCAGGCTCTGCGGGCAAGGCAATTCTTTGAGACTGGCGCCAAGGGCGACAGTAAGCTCAATGATTTTGGCGGCACTTTTGGTGGCCCCATCAAGAAGGACAAGTTGTTCTTCTTCGGAAGCTACAACGGCCTCTACGAACGCGACAATCGCAACACCGGACTTGTCACATTGCCGACTGCGGCCATTCGCTCGGGAGACTTCAGTGGCATTCTCGGTAACTATGTTTGTACGGACGGCACGTCAGCTGCCACTCCGTGCACAGGCACTAAAATCCCAGTTTTGGTGATGGATACCAATAACACGCCCCAGCAAGAACGCGTGGGAATGATCTTTTCACCTGCCACTGGCGCCGCGGATGGTACTGGGCGCAGACAATACGCTGGCAACATGCTTCCGGGGATTGATCCCATCGCGGCGAAGATCCTAGCCTTGATTCCCGCCACGATATCTGCAGGCAACACCGACAACTATTCCAAGTCTTCTACACAGAAACTGAATCGCAACAACTTTGACGCCAAAGTGGATTGGAACCGGACGTCCAGGCACAGCATTTTTGCCAAGTACAGCGCCATGAAGTCGGTGTTTCACGGTGAGCCCAGCCTGGGCCAGGCCATTGGAGACTGTGTCTGTGACGGAGGACTTGGTGACTTCCATGATTTTGTGCAGCTAGTCACCGTGGGTCATACGCTGACCCTCTCGCCCACTCTAGTCGTTGACGGCAACGTAGGCTTCACACGCATGAGCGAGTACGGCCAAACTCCGGACTTTGGCAAGAACATTGGGTCGGACGTGCTGGGGATTCCCGGTACCAACAACGGCTCGGACCTGCGCAGCAGCGGAATTCCGTTCTTCTCTGTTACTGGCTTTGCGGACCTTGGCAACCCCGAGGGATGGAACCCCGCTTATCGCAATGACTGGAGCTTCACCAGTTCGCACAACGTTCGGTGGTCGCATGGCAAACACCAGATTAGCGCCGGGACGGACATCGTCCATCACCACCTGAACCACTGGCAGCCGGAACTCGGCTCCGGCCCACGCGGAGAGTTTGACTTCGGCGGCAGCACGACGGCTCTCAATGGGGGAGCCACTCCCAACCTGTTTAACGCCTTCGCGCAGTTTGAGCTCGGACTCTTCGACGGAACAGGCAAGAGCGACCAATTTATCAAAGCGACGGCCAAGGAATGGCAGTTTGGATGGTTTGTTGGGGACCGTTATCGCATCACTAACAAGCTCACTGTCACACTGGGTCTCCGGTATGAATACTATCCGCTCATGACGCGCGACGGTGCTTTCAAATTCGATCGTTATGACTTCACGACGGGCAATGTGTTGCTTGGCGGGATCGGTGGCAACCCCGCACATCTGGGAGTCACCACCAGCAAAAAGCTATTCGCCCCTCGAGTTGGATTTGCGTACCAGATTAACAACGGCACTGTGGTGCGAGCTGGCTTTGGCATATCAGTCGATCCGCTGCCTCTCGCAAGGCCACTCCGCGGCTTCTATCCGCTCACGGTGAACTTCAGGTTCGATGCGCCTAACGGGTTCTCCCTTGTAAGCCCTCTCAGTCAGGGCATTCCCCCGGTGGTCGGCCCCGATCTGTCGACCGGCGTCGTCTCGCTGCCGGCTGTCGCCGACATGCGCAACCGTCACCGATTTTTCATCGGCCAGAGCCACCACGGCGGTGGTCCCCATGCCCGCCTGCGGATTGGCAGGGCCTGCTGCTACCACCAGTCGTTGTCGATGTTGGGGCCTTGGGAGAGCATGGCTTCGTAGCCTTTTGGGAAGAGGAAGACCCGCACATGCCCATCGCCGTACATCATGTTCCAGCCGCGTTTACCTTTGTTATTATGCCAGACGCCTTTTGCCGCCGCGGTTCGATTGAGAGTGCCATCGCCCGGATCGCGCGTACCATACCAAGGCCAATCGCCCTGAATGATCTTCGTCGAGGGTCGCAACGCAATCTCACCTGATTTGATGGGCTTGGATTCGGGCGTGCCCGCGGCAGTGGGCTACGCGAACGAGTCCGGCGTGCCGTTC
>Ga0137418_10005285_pt1 | contig 11834 bp, 12 predicted proteins | sample CZODoug3_1_2_16f_FD_122242 | JGI IMG/M metagenome (GOLD analysis project Ga0137418, IMG submission 122242) | Vadose zone soil fungal communities from Angelo Coast Range Reserve, California, USA - CZODoug3_1_2_16fungal (Hybrid Assembly) | ecosystem: Environmental > Terrestrial > Soil > Vadose... | reverse complement strand
ATGCCGAAGCCGCAGCTCACGTCGTGGCGATTGAGGAATCGAATATCGCCGCGCTGTCCTCGCGGCTCGCCTTGGTGGCGTTGGGATCGGCCGCTATTGCCGCCGCCACCGACAGCGGACCTGTCGGTGGCGGCGGCAATAGCGGCCGCCACCGACAGGTCCGCTGTCGAGCTTTTCGAGGAGGCGCTCGCAGTGCCCGGCGTCGAGCGTTGGTCGTTCGATTTGGCACGCGTCCAACTGGCCTATGGCGAGCGGCTGCGACGGATGCGGACGTTGACCGAAGCCCGGGTGCAGCTGACGGCCGCGATCGAGACCTTCGAACGGGTGGGTGCCCGGCCGTGGGCGACTCGAGCGCGCAGCGAGCTACGGGCCACCGGCCAGTCCAAACCTCGCGTCGACTACTCCGCGATGGCGCCGCTGACCGCCCAAGAGCGCGAGATCGCATCGTTGGCCGCTTCGGGCCTGACCAACAAGCAGATTGGCGAGCGCATGTTCCTGTCCCCGCGGACCGTCGGTGGTCACCTGCATCGAGTCTTTCCCAAACTTGGCGTTGCCACTCGGGCAGCATTGCGCGACGCGCTCGCCTCCGTGCCCCCCAGCGAGGATCACTGAGACCTGACGCATCGCGACGACATTGAAATTGAGACGACGACATTTTGCTTGAGAACTGACAAGTCTTTATGGCGGATCCGCCATCTTCCGCCATTTCAAATCGGAATCCGCCATGGAAAATCGGAACCTATACGAACACCTGTTGTCAAAGTCCGTGGCGGACGCCGTCCGCTCTACCTGCGGGTTTGCAGAATTCTCGTCAAAATGGCGGACGAGTTTTTCTCATCTTCGTGGCGGATCCTATAACCGTACGGTGGTACTCATCGGCGATCGCGGACTGCGAACACCCAGCACGGTTCGGGAAACTGTGGAGGCGCGCCGAGCTGTCCGGCGGCAGCGGCAGCCCAAATAGGGTCGGCGATGGGACGCACGTCATAACGCTGGCGCCCTATGACAAACGCCCTGACATCGAGGACACCAGACGCCGCTCAGACTGACTGGCTGGCAGCGCTCGAGGCCCTCGTGCCGCGAAGCGAGTCCCCCAGCGTCCAGATCGCCACGCCGATGAGCACCAAGTCCTTGAGGAGGAATTGGCCCGGCTGAGCAGACAGGACAGGCAGGCCGGCGGCGTGAGTGGCGACGACCCCAGGTGTGGTGAACAGGAAACTCAATGTGCCTAGAAACAGCACCACAGCCAATGCGCTGCCAGCTGCCGAGGCGCGCGGCCACACAGGGCGCAACGCAATGAGAAGCCCCGCAACGATTTCCATCGTTCCCAATCCGCGCGCAACCGCTGTGACGCTGAGGTAGTCGTAGATCCAGCTCATCAATGGGCTGTGCTCGATGAGCTCACGCGCTTCCATCTTCACGTACTTGCCGAACCCAATCCAGGCCAAGACAACCACCAGACCGTAGCGGGCGACGATTTCGCCCACCCGCATCAGCAACGGACCCGTCTTGTCGTAGCGCGTGGTGGCGACTGGTGTCGTGATCATGCAAATGCCTTTCTTCTGAAGAAATGAGGGATCGAACTAGTGGTCATCAGGGCACGAGACATCGACATCGACGGTCGTGAATGAGCTCCCCGAAGTGGGAACGCCATGCACACCGGTGGTGACGCAGGTGGACAACGGATCGGTCACACTCCCATTGATCTGCACGTTGTAGCCCTCGGCTTGGAGCTCTTTCACGGCGTCGGCGGCGTTCCCGCCTCCCGTGGGGGCGGCCACGGCGGTACCGGCCAATCCCACCGCCGCCGCGGCGAACGTCGTGGCAGTTGCAACAGTGAAGCTGAGCTTTCTCATCGTTGTGCTCCTCGGTAATGCGGTTAGCCCAGATCGTTACTGGGACAACGCAAGCCTGACGGCACCAAACGTTCGTCTGCTAATTCCTCACTGAAGATTCGATAAAGAGACCGACACACACAAATTCCGCTAGTCGACCGTTCATTGACGGTCGATACGGACACGAGATCGCGCCATCGCCGTGTTCCTAGCAGCGGTTATGGCCGCACACAAGGCCACATCCCTTCGGTCCGGCAACGACACCGCCCTAATAGGGAATCGCACGTGGGCCGACGTGTTTTCCCGTTGCAGGTCGGCGGTCACTCCACAATTCCGTCACGCAAATAGCCGACTGTATCGGCATGCCTCCTATTCGTTCGCTGCTCTTTTCCTGAAGGTTCGATAAAGAAGTGCCGCACCTGTTGGGAGCGCTTGGACCGCGTCGCGATCCGCGGGCACTATGGATCCATGGAGAACGCAGCACCCGTCATGGCTTCGGACTTCCGGGCGCTGATTGTCGACGACGAAGCCCCGTTGGCCGACGTGGTTGCGAGCTACCTCAAGCGCGAACTGTTCGAAGTCCACCTCGCGCACGACGGACACAGCGCACTCACCCTGGCACGTGAGGTCGATCCCGACGTCGTCATCCTTGACATCGGATTGCCCGGCGTCGACGGCATCGAGGTGTGCCGACAACTCCGAGTCTTCTCCGACGCTTACGTCATCATGTTGACCGCCCGTGACACCGAGGTGGACACCATCGTCGGACTATCCGTCGGCGCCGACGACTACGTGACAAAACCGTTCAGCCCCCGCGAACTCGTGGCCCGGGTCCGCGCAGTGCTGCGACGACCCCGCCGCACACTCACGCATGGCTCGGATCCCGGCCAAGAGCTGAGCCCACCCCGCGTGTTCGGCGCCCTGCGTATCAACATCGACAGCCGCGAGGTACACATCGATGACACACCGATCATGCTGACCCGCACAGAGTTTGACGTGCTGGCGGCTTTGTCGTCACGCCCGGGCGCAGTACTGAGCAGGCGGCAGCTGCTCGAAACAGTATGGGGCGACTCGTGGGTCGGCAACGACAACATCATTGACGTCCACGTTGGGCACTTGAGGCGCAAGTTGGGCGACAACCCCTCCCTACCGCAATATGTCACCACTGTCCGCGGCGTCGGGTATCGAATGGGCGCAGGCTGATGATGTTCTCGCGACGCCCGACGCGGGGCCCTGGCATCCGCATGCGGCTGTTGGTCGCCAATTCGGTGGTGGTTATAGCCGGCATCGCCACAACGAGCGTCGTTGCCGCCATCGTCGGTCCGCCGATGTTTCGTCGGCTCATGGACAAGGCGGTAGTACCCGGCCTCAACGGCAATCACCCCTATGAGCGCGCCTTCCGCGATGCGACCGCGCTTTCTGTGGGTATCGCGCTGGGAGTGTCGGCTCTGGCGGCGCTGACCTTGAGTTGGTACCTCAGTCGGCGCGTGCACCGCTCGGCTACCGCTCTGTCCCACGCGGCCTCCGCGGTTTCCAAGGGTCAGTACGACATCCGAGTTCCGCCGCCACGCCTCGGCAAGGAATTCGACGCGGTCGCCCAGGCGTTCAACAAGATGGCCCAACAGCTCGGTGTTGTCGACGACACGCGTCGCCAGATGCTGGCCGACTTGGCGCACGAAATCAGGACACCGGTGGCGGTGCTGGACGCGTACATGGAGGCACTGGAGGACGGTGTGCAGCGTCTCGACCGAGACACCATCGGCACTCTCCGCGATCAGACCCGCCGCCTGACCCGGTTCAGCCTCGACGTCAACGCACTGTCTGTCGCGGAACGCCGCACGACGTCCATCGACGCACGGTGGATATCGCCCAAGGCCCTGATAGACACCGCGGTGGCAGCATTCGCGCCCCGTTACAGCGCGAAAGGCGTGGACCTGACTTCACGCATCGCCGACGACCTGCCCGCGTTGTGGGCCGACCCCGAACGGCTCGGACAAGTGTTGGGCAATCTGCTCGACAATGCGTTACGCCACACCGGTCCAGGTGGTGGTGTCAGCGTTACCGCCTCTGTCGCGGACGACGAGCTGGCGATCGCGATCTCGGACACCGGCGCCGGGGTGGCCCCTGAACACCTGCCGCGGTTGTTCGATCGCTTCTATCGGGCCGACGCCGCCCGCGATCGCCAGCACGGCGGAGCCGGCATCGGGCTGTCGATCGCCAAAGCACTCGTCGAGGCCCACGACGGCCAGATCGAAGCGCACAGTGAAGGACGCGGAACGGGCAGCACCTTCAGCGTCACCCTCCCCTGCTGGCGTCACCCTCTCGACTGCCCGGGCGCCCACTGCGAGACTGACACCGGATAGTCCGGTGCCCGCATCGAGTCGTACAACCGGATGCCCTTGTCGCTGAGCTTCGGGCCAGACCGCGTCAAACCTGCAGGGAGCAGCGAGAGCTCGCCGTGGACGCGTTCCGGCTTCCCTTCGCACAGCTTTCCCAACAACGGCGGGCATTTCCTGGATTCAAGGGGTGTTCCGTTCTGCAAAGTGGCGAAGCCGCGCCAACATGGCGGCGGCCCGGTCCTGGTCACTGACGCGCTCCGCCGGGTCGAAGTACTCGTCGACTTGATCGGCTCGAATAGCGGTGACCGTTGGCGTCGCCGGTTGATCCGGTGTACTTGCTCGCCACGTCACGACGCCACTGCGGTAGCCCCTGGCGTCGAGCCAGTTGGGTACGCCGAAGTCCTTGGTGGAAAGAAGGATCCGCACTCGGCCGTTGACGATCTGGGATTGTGCAAGGTTCAGGCTTGTCTGGCGGCTTTCGATGTCGATCATCTCGCCCCACTGGTTCGTCAAGCAGACGCCGACGTACGGGGCGCCGAGTGGGATTTCGTACTCGATCACAAGGGCGTCCCCGTCCTTCAGCTCCCAAGGCACGGGGACAAACCAAGCACCTGCCATGGCCGAGGGTGGTTGCATGGGGGGTATGGCGAAGTTCTTGGGCAGGGCTCCGAAGACCCGTGACGGAATGTCTTTGACCCACATGGTGAAAAGGTCACGGGATGCGGCGAGATGTGCGTCGAACGCCGCAATCGAGTGTTGAAGCGATACCGGTTTGGCCGGCTCATCAGCGTTGAGGCATTCGATGCGAATTGTCCCCGTGTATTGCCGGTCCCAGTCGCCGTAAACTTGGAGGGCGCAAAAGGAGTCAGCGCCAGGTGGAAGCTGAAACCAGTTGGTGGTTCCCATCTTTTCTTGGCTGAAGAAGATCTCGAAGGAACCGTCATCGTCGATCACGAGGTCGTCCGAAAGTGCTTTCACCGCCTGAGCCTGGTCATCCTTGCCTGCGTAGACGCCGAACGTTGTCTGCGCAACGGAACCGAGTTTCCCGTATACACGGTAGTCGTGTGCGTCATCGATCCGCGCCGACAGATACAAGGTGTCGGGGTTGGAGTGACCCCAGTTCCACGGTGAGTACTGGGTATTGATCAAGGTGGGCCGTGTTGGATCGCTGCGCAGTTGCAGTCCCATATACTGAATGTGGCCGATCATGTGCCCCAACAATGCCGCGGCCGCACCTTCGTCGAGATTGCCTTCGGACAAAGCTAATTCGAGCAGATCATCGTGTAGGTCGTTGAAGCGCCGCCAGGCCGCACGTAGGAGATCACTGGATTGATCGGTCACGCCTTGTCCTCGATTCCATAGAAGTCTCGGTAGTACTGCAGTTCGGGCCAGAGTTCGTCCATGTCAAGCCCGTACTCCTCGGCGTGGTAGATGTGCGGCTTGCGTTTGTCCATGCCACGCTCGTCCATGAACCGACTCATCTTCTGATAGGTCTGTCCGGTGAGTTCGATGTCGAAGTGCTTATAGACCTCTTCAACACAGGCCATCGGGTCACGCACGATCCGCTCCATCGGCAAATCGATGAACTGGGCTGATTTGTCGACGTATTGGCGGCGTTGTTCGACGTTGCGCGCCAGCATCCTGCCGGTGCGCCATCGTATGTGGCGGCCGTGGTCGTGCCAGTCGACGTTGTCTTCAACCATCCCGAAGACGATGCCGGTCAAGCTACAGCTAGAGGCGACGACTTCGGTGGGTTCACGGTAGGTGGTGACGAGTCGGGCGTCGGGAAAGACGGTGAGGATCTTGTCGATGTTGTCCATGTGCGGTGGCGTCTTGAGCAGCCAACTTTCTGTCGGGCGTAGGCCACCGCTTTGCATGTACTGCAGCAGCAGTTTCTGCTCTTGGTAAACCCAGGTGCGGTCCTGCTCGGCCATCCACCGGTCATAGCCCTGGCAGTTGAACATCACGTGGAAGGTCTCGCTGTGGAATGCGTACGCGTGCAACAGCGCGCACTCCTGAGCCTCCCATGGGCCGAGCGTTTGCGCGGCTTCGAGATCGGGGGCCAGCGACAGGCTTCGGCGGATCTGCCTCTCGCTGCGCTTGATCCGTGGATCGGAGCGCATGGTGGCCGGATCCAGAGGTGGATGCAGCTCGGCGCATTCCCAGGTGATCGGGTAGCGGAACCGGTCGTCTTGGCTTAGTAGGTGGTGAGTGATCGTTGTGCCCGTGCGGGGCGCGCCGATGAGGAAGATCGGCTTCTCGATGACCTCATGGCGAATCTCGGGATGTCGGCGCAGATGCTCCGTCATCAGTAGGCGCTGACGCAGCAGATTAGTGATGTGAGAAGCAGCCAGGATGCGGCCAAACCCGTTGAGTCGGTCCTCCTTGTCGATCGAGTCGATGAGGTGGTCGAGGCCTTCCTCGAAGCGCGGATCGCCGAAGTCGGTCAGGCCTCCGGCGCGACGGCTGGCCCGGTCCATCAAGGCGTACTTCCGCAGTCGCAGAGGATGGGCGCCTGCGCGGCGCGCGGCGCGGTAGCCGACATTCACGATCCGGATAGGAAGCGGTCTCGGCGGCGTTTCGATAGCCATGGTGGATCACTCCTAAAAATGGGCGTCGCTGGCCAGGCCCGTGCCAGTGCAAGGGGTTGAACGGCGGTGTTGCCTTGCAACGGGGAATAACGTTACGATACGAACGTAATGTAGTCAATGAAGAAGGCGCAGCGGTGGCTGCGCGACACCCGGATTGACGCTGCAGTACTGCGCGCAACGGTCGAACTGCTTGAGGACAACAGTGTGGGGCGGGCGCATCGGGCCGCCGGGAAGGTAGTCGGGTGATGAAGCGATACTCCGTAATTCAGTGGGCCACAGGTGTAGTGGGCTCGGCGTCGCTTCGAGCGGTCATCGACCACCCGCTGCTGGACCTAGTCGGCGTCAAGGTCTATTCCGACACCAAGGAGGGTGTCGACGCCGGAGATCTAGTGGGCCGAGCCAAAACCGGCGTGACGGCCACCCGCGACGCCCAGGCCCTGCTGGATCGCGATGCCGACTGCGTCATCTATTGCCCGATGCCGCCCAACCTCGACGAGGTGGACGCGCTGCTGCGATCGGGCAAGCATGTCATCACTCCGGTGGGCTGGATCTACCCGTACAAGCAGGATCCGCACTCGACGGAGGTGATCTCGGCGGCGTGTCGGGAGGGAGGCGTCAACTTTCATCCGTCGGGTTGCAACCCCGGCGGTATCGCCGAGCGGTTCCCGCTCACGTTTACCGGATGGTGCAACCGGATCGACCGGGTGTCGATGCTCGAGTGCGGTGATTGCCGGGCGTACAGTTCGCCGGGCGTGATGATGGAGATCATGTGTTTCGGCAAGACTCCCGAGGAGGCGCAGAACAACCCGTTCAAGGGCTTCCTTTCGGCTGGCTTCTTCCAGTCGATCGACATGGTTGCCGCGGGGTTGGGCTGCGATGTGCTGACCTACCAATCCACTCACGAATACAGCCTGGCCAACCAGCCCATTGACACCGACGCCGGGGTGGTCGACGAAGGCACGATCGCGCTCAGCCACTTCCGGCACTCCGGCACGACCGTCGAAGGCCTGGAGATCGTCCAGGAGCAGATCTGGTATGTCGATGACCTCGACCAGAAGCGGCTACAGACCAAGTGGGACATTCCCCGCAAATCGGGCTGGCGGATCTCCATCGATGGCGATCCCAACCTGGTCATCGACGTCGACTTCCCGCCGGGGCTGTCCGTCCGGGAGCACGTCGCCGAAGGGTTGTCGACAACCGGCTACCACCTGGTGAATGCCGTCGAGATGGTCTGCAACGCAACGAATCCCGGCATCAAGACGTATCTGGATCTGCCGATGATCACCGCCCGCATGGGCTCGCACGCGTTGCCAGGTATGCGATGATCGCCCAGATAGCGTTACGATACGAACGTAATGGAGTCAATGAAGAAGCATGAGCACCAGCGTCGCGGGGCGCGGTCGCAGGGACGGCCGCGCGACACCCGGATTGACGATGCAGTACTGCGCGCGACGGTCGAATTGCTTGAGGAGATCGGCTATAGCCGACTCACCATTCCGTTGGTCGCCGCGCGCGCTGGGGCGACCCCACCAGCTGTTTACCGACGCTTTCCGACCAAGATCGAACTGGTCTATGCGGCGGTGTTCCCCGATTTGCCGAGCGCCGAATTGGTGCTGGCCGGCGATCTAGAGTCCGCTGTTCGCGCCCTCATACTGGCGTCGATAGACCTGTTCAGCAGGCCGGCGGTGCACACCGCGATATCAGGCCTCATGGCCGAAATGCCCTCCGAGCCAGGGCTATCGGCCCGTCTGCTTAGTCGGTTTCAAGACGATACCTACATCCTTCTGCAACAGTTCCTCGACACGGCGGCCGCCGAAGGACGCGCCGTTGGCGGCGTCGACGCCCGCCTGTTTCTCGACATGATCAGTGGCACGGTGATGATGTCGTTGGCCAACGAGCGAAACCTTGACGACGCTTGGGTGGACCAGACCACCGCCCTGATCGTGAACGGACTCGCGCGGTGAGTGATGTCGAATCAGGCAGTGCACCAATGGAAATGGTTGCCTCTGCTCCGGCTCGGATGGGTTTGCGGGAGATCGGTGACTGGGCGGCACGTATAGAACACATCGGCTTTGACGTCATCCATGTCTCCGAGACCATCCATGACCCGTTCACCATCGCAGCGATGGCCTTGACCCACACCACGCGCTTGACGGTTCGGACCAGCATGGCGCTGGCGTTTCCTCGTAGTCCGATGATCACCGCCTACGCGGCGTGGGACCTCGCGAAGTACTCGGAAGGCCGCTTCCAGCTGGGGATTGCCTCGCAGGTGCGAGGCAACATCGTTGGCCGTTTCTCCTCCCCGTGGTCAGAGCCCGTGTCGCGACTTCGCGATTACATCGAGTCGCTACGGGCAATCTTCCATTCATTCCAGACAGCTGAGACCCTCAGCCACGCTGGGCCGTTCTACCGATTCGACCGACTGCAGCCGTACTTCAACCCCGGCCCGATTGACCACTCCATTCCGCAAATCTGGATGGGCGGGGTGAACAAGAAGATGTGTGTTCTCGCCGGTGAGTTGTCAGACGGCTTTGTGTGTCATCCCACTAATTCGCATCCACTGATCCTGATGACACGCACCCTTCCGTCGATTGCGGAGGGCGCTTGGGGCACACTGCGTGGCACGCAGGGACCTGCTGTCGTTGCAAACCCTCAACCCATGATGACTGCCACCCGCGATACGCTCGATGCACTGCGCGAACCTCGTCGCGCTGAGCTGGCCTTCCTGTACAGCACACCGGCCTACCGTCGCCAGTTGGAGTACTTCGGGTTCGGAGAGGTCGGCGAGGCGCTCAGTGACATGGCACGCCGATCCGAATGGGGCGACTTGGCCAAACACCTCACCGACGAGGTCATGAATCGTGTTGTCCCTCAAGGCACCTACGAGGAGATGCCCGACGTACTGACGGAGTGGTATTCAGGGCTGTGCACCGGGCTGAGCCTACCGGTCCCCGCCGATGCCGACGACGACGATCACCTCAGTGAGTTGGTTGAACGATGCAAGGTAATCCCGACTTCGAGCGAGCCAGTGCCGTTTTGATATGACCTACGACTGTTTTTGGCGCGGGCGCAAGTCCGAGGCCGCCGATCGCCCGACAACAGCAGTGGGCGCAGCAGTTGTTGCGCCGAGGACGGCGGCGCGATTCGGTGGCAGCCGTAGGGCTGCCGTGCAACTCCCACTACTTCATTACCCGTGCCGAAGTCGACTGGCGCCACAACCTCACCGCCGTGCAGGCGGCACGGGCGCGGGAGGCCGACCCGGCACGCAGTGGACAAACACCGCGCGAAAGACGACGGCTTGGCAGAGCGGCTCTGGCGGCGTCAGCGAACACCGCGATAGCACGCTGGTCAACGATTCTGAGGCGTGCCACCTTCATCTTGAGCAACGGGGGCGCTGGTGGCGATGCGCTGGCCGGTGGCGGCAACGGCGGCGTCGGCGGCGATGGCGGCAGCGACCCGAGTGGGGTCCGACCGGCCGACAGCATCATCGACGGCTCTGGCGGTGACGGCGGTGCTGGCGGCACGGGTGGTAGCGGCGGCCAGGGCGGTAAGGGCGGAACCAGCGGTGACGGCACCGCAGGCAAGAACGGCACCGGAGGAAGCGGCGGCACCGGGTCGACGGGCACCAGTGGCGGCGGCGTTACGGCCGGTGGCGGCGGCGCCCCCTAGCAGCTGCGAACGGAGGTCCCGGGAACGTCGACAACGACGCTCCCGGGACCTCTGCTTTCCGTCACGATTCAAAACCGGTGCCTGGGAACCTCTTTCACGGTCGACAATGCGCCGTACCGATCCCGTTCAGGTCAAGGGCGCGAACGCCTCGGCCAGCGCGCGATAGGAGTCCAGGCGCGCAGAGCCCTTGGCGAGGCCGAAGTCCGGAACGATGACCTCGTCCACCCCCTCGTCGCGCCACACCGCGGCGGCCTCGGCGATGCGGGCAGGCGGTCCGTACACCGTTGGCTGGGGCGAACTCTCGGCGATCGACTTCGCCTTCGACTCGGCCTCTGGCGAATCGGGGACGATGATGACGGCCTGCGTCGAACGCCACACCGTGGCCGGATCGCGCCCATCCTTCTCGCATGCGGCGTCGAGGAGGGCCGACGTCTTGCCGAATTCGCCAGGCGCCGACCAGTGATTCCACTGCTGCGCGTAGCGCGCCACCAGCCGCAGCATCCGTGGGCCGGAGGCGCCGACCAACAGCGGCAGGGGGGACTGCACGGGCTTCGGCTCGCACACGGCGTCGGTCAGCTGGTAGTACTTCCCATCGAAGGTCGTCGTCGGCGCGCTGAGCAGCCCCGTGATCACCGCGAGCCCCTCGGCGAAGCGGTCGACCCGCTCCCGCGGCGGCCCGAGTTCCAAGCCGTACTGCTCGTGCTCGTTGATCTGCCAGCCCGCGCCGATTCCCAGGGTGAGCCGGCCCGCGCTGACGTGATCGACGGTGGACGCCCAGTTGGCCAGGACTGCGGGATGACGGTAGGTCATCGAAAGGACCAGGTTGGCCAGCCGGATCCGGGACGTGGCGCCGGCCAACGCGGCAAGTGCCGCGGTTCCCTCCAGCGCGTCGTGCGGGCCGTCGCCGTTCGCCATGAAGTGGTCGGCGATGTAGGCGGTGTGCCAGAAGTCCTCGTCGGCGTACCGCGTCAATTCGAGGACATCGTTCCAGGGCTGGGCGTGGGAGGCCCATACGGAGAATCGCACGCCGCCAGTGTAGGGATGCACCCTGGCAGCCCACGAAAACACATGGGCACGGTGTTTTTTGCACGAGGGTTTGTGCACGAGGAGCCACCGCGTTGCCTACCGTTGCAGGGTGACGACCGAACCCGGACCGATGCCTGTCAGATCCGTTGATCAGACGCGGTTGCGCGAATCCCTGACCCGGCGGCTGCATCGCCGATCGGTGGTGACCGGGCAGATCACCTTGCCGGCTGCGCCGGGCATGATCGACGAGTACGTGACCATGTGCGAGAACATCTTTGCGGACGTCGGCCGGCGGTTCACGACCGAGCAGCTCGCTCATGTCAGGTCGGTGCTGGAAGGGCAGTTGGCCGAGGCGTACGCGGCGTCCCCGCGTT
>Ga0137418_10005284_pt1 | contig 11835 bp, 10 predicted proteins | sample CZODoug3_1_2_16f_FD_122242 | JGI IMG/M metagenome (GOLD analysis project Ga0137418, IMG submission 122242) | Vadose zone soil fungal communities from Angelo Coast Range Reserve, California, USA - CZODoug3_1_2_16fungal (Hybrid Assembly) | ecosystem: Environmental > Terrestrial > Soil > Vadose... | reverse complement strand
GAGGGCGAGGATCTCGTCGAGAAGCAGAATGCCGAGCAGGGCCTGATGCCGGTGGTCGAGGACGAAGCCGGCATCTATGGCTATACCGACGAGAACCGACATATGGTGGAAGCGTTCAGGCGCGGCCTGAGCCCGGCGGAATCCTTTCATGACGGCGTCGGCGTGATGGAAATGCTGATGGGACTCTATCGCTCCGCGGAACTCGGCCAGACGGTACATTTCCCCGACCCCGAACTCGAACATTACGTACCGTTGGTGGCCCGCTGACGGCAGGCGAGCTTCCGTATTCGAGACTTCAGACTCGATTGGAGATCGCTTTGTCTTCGCCGCCATCTAACCTATTTGGAAACTTGAACTCTCGCTCCAAAGTGATGCGACTGGCCAACTCGCTTCGCTTCCACAGTGCGCGTATGTCGCCCAGCAGAAGTTCGTCGCCGGCATGCATGATGTGCAGGTAGGCAAGACCCAGCTTGTCGAGTTCGGCGACCAGATAGCGGTAGAGGGCCGGGCCTTCCGCGCCTTCGTCGATGCCCCACATCGTTATGCCGGGCGACAGGCGGATGGCGGTCCTGTCCGCGCCGATTTCCTCGGCAATCGCCCCCGCGACTTCGACGGCGAAACGGGCGCGGTTCGCTATGGAGCCGCCATATTCATCGGTGCGCGTGTTGGCGCTCGGGGCGAAGAATTGTTAGCCGTTTTGCGCCATGAATCTCGACACCATCGGCGCCAGCCTCAATGGCGCAGCGCGCCGCATGGCGGAAGTCGGTGACGGTCCGGCGCACTTCCTCGGTTGTCAGCGCGCGCGGTGTGGGAATGTCCTGCATCCCTGTCGCGGTGAACATCTGCGTCCCCGGCGCGATCGCGGAGGGTGCCACGGCTTGACGATGATGCGGCGTGTTGTCGGGGTGCGACATACGCCCCGCGTGCATGATCTGGATGATGATATGACCGCCCTTGTCATGCACAGCTGCCGTCACCTTCTTCCACCCGACGATATGCGCGGGCGTGTAGATGCCCGGCGTAGTGAGGTAACCCTGCCCGTCATCCGAGGGTTGAGTGCCTTCGGTGACGATCAGGCCGACGCCGGCGCGTTGGCATTGTTCTGTCCGGGCTGTGAAGGATGCGTTCCGTCAAGATATAAAGTCTGGTTCAGACCAGCGGAATCTGGCCCCCATGTTTGATCAACGGCCCAATCGACAACAAAATCACACTTTCCTTGGCTGGGAAAAAGCCGCCAGGGCGCACGCGACCGCAGCATCCGGGACCGGCTACTCGATCTTGCACGAGGATAGGGGCGAAGCTCGCAAGCGCTGGCGAAACCGCTGCGCTCATCGTGCGTTGGTCTTTCGGACGTCAGCCTTTTCGGTGAATGTTCGCTTCGCGCCAGAAGCGGCCAATCAGGAATGGCATTGGGTGAGATCATGGCGCATTTTCTCATCACTTCCCTTGAGCCCCCTGTCATCAAAGCCGTTAGGGAAATCTTGCTGGCGGCGAAGGAAAGAGCCGATCGGGGGGACCTGATCGTCCTGAAGACTTATCAGAGCAATCGTTAGAGGGACTTGGCGTAACGGCGGATCGACAGAGCGAGACATCTCCGGCGAACCTCGATGCGCGGTGACGTCCAAAGAAAAGGGTGGTGCGGTCGGTCGATCAAGCCAATGCTTGGCGTCATACGAAGGCACTCAATCCCGTAATGGACTTGCCGACGATCAGCGTGTTCATCTCCCTTGTGCCCTCATAGGAGTAGATTGCTTCGGCATCGGCCACGAAGCGTCCGATGTGGTTCTCGAGCAGGATGCCGTTGCCGCCGAGCAACTCGCGCGCATAGCCGACGGTTTCTCGGCATTTGACCGTGCAGAACGCTTTCGCGAGCGACGCATGCTCATCGCGCATCACATCTTCGTCTTGAAGTTGCGCAAGACGCAGCATCATCGCCTGGGTCGATGTGACGTTGCCAAGCATGCGCACCAGCAGATCCTGGACGAGCTGGAATCCGCCGATAGGTCTCCCGAATTGCGTCCGCTCCGTCGCATAGCGGAGCGCATGCTCGTATGCTCCCATCTGGCAGCCTACGGCGAACCACGCCACGCCGGTGCGCGTCATCCTGAGAACCTTCGCGGTATCCTTGAACGAGTTGGCGTTCTGCAAACGGTCGGCCTCGGGAACGCGGCAGTCGCTCAGAGTGATCAACCCGTTCTGCACGACCCGCAATGCCATTTTGGTCTTGATCTTCTCGACCGAGAAGCCGGGATTGTCCTTTGCCACCACAAAGCCCTTGACCTGGTTCGAGCCCTCCTCGCGCGCCCAGATCACGTTGATGTCGGCGAATGTGGCGTTGCCGATCCATTTCTTCTGGCCGTTGAGGATCCAGCTGTCGCCCTCGCGGCGGCATGTCGTCATCATTCCACCTGATGTCGCCGACCCCACTAGCGGCTCCGTCAAGCCGAACGAGCCGATCTTGTCGAAGCGCATCATGGACGGTAGCCAGCGTTGCTTCTGCTGCTCGTCCCCGCACAGATAGATCGATCCGGCCGAAAGGCCCGTGTGCACGCCCCAGAACGTCGCGACCGACGCATCGACACGCGCCAACTCCATCGCGACAAGGCCGTTCAGCAGCCAGCTGCCGCCGGCGGCGCCGTATCCCTGATAGCCCACCCCGCCGATACCGACTTCCGCCATCTTCGGGATGATCTCGAAGGGAAATGCATCGCGGCTCCAATAATCCTCGATCACCGGCGCGATGACGCCTTCGGTGAACTCGCGAACACGTTTGAGCAGCGTCCGCTCGCCGTCGTTCAGTACGGCGGCTATCCTGTAGAAATCACCTTCGATTGGAGGCGGAGCGTAGTCCGTTTTCCCGGTTGATTTTGCCTGCTGAGTCGCCATCATTTCCTCCCTTGTTGCTGCGCTTGGTTATCGCGGCGTCCTCCGAACGTCGAAGCGATATCTCCGATCCAGCTGGCCATTCGCGAAAGCAGGGATGATGGCTCGACGTGCCTGCTCGCGTCGGCCAGAAATGCCTCGATCAGGGCGGCGGTTTCCACCGGCCGCGTCACGATGAACAGGTGCCCGTCATCGATCATCCGGAGCTCGGCGTTCGGGATCAGGCCCGCCAGGATGCGGCCGTTGATCGGAGGGACCAGTGGATCGTCGCGGCCCATCAGGACGAGCGTCGGCTGCGGCAGCGACCACAGCCACGGCAGGCTGGTCCAGCCGCTCATCGCAAGAAGCTGATACAGGTAGCCCAGCTTGCGCGCACCATGCATCGTGGCCGCATGCCGGCCGATCAAGGATGGGTCGTCGCGAAAGGCTCCTCCGTAGATATCCGCCGCTATCCTGTTCATGTAGTTCTTGTCGGTGTAGCGGCGCGGCGTCGCCATTTTCCACAGCACCGCGGGGCTTGCCGGCACCATGGTGAACCCGGGCGCGGTCGCGGCGAGCACCAGCCGCCGGCACAGCTTTGGATATTGATGCGCGAACTGCTGCGCGATTCCGCCTCCCCAGGACACACCGGCGACGTCGATCTCTGTGTAGCCGAGCTCCGCAACGAGAGCGGCGGCAAGCCGAGCCAGCGTCGATGGGCGATACGGCAGGAGCGGCCTGGGCGAACCGCCGACGCCGGGCACGTCAAAGATGATTGCCGTCGTGCTCGTGAGCGCTTCCAGGAAGGGCTTCGCCAACTCCCAGTTGGCCCCGATTCCGTTGAACAGCAACAGTGGCGGCTGCTGGCCGCGCCCGTGCCTGATGGCGACCTGGAGCAACTGCCCCTCGATCGCGATTTGCCGCGCCTCGATCTCCGGCATCGCGACTCGGTTGCCTCCTGTAGGGTCGTTAGTCAAAGACGTAAGTCCCCGGAGCTGCAGCAAGGACGGGATGGCGTTCGCTACCTAGCGACGCGGCTGCCGCAACCTCTTCGCCCGATCGCGCATGCAGCCAATCGCGCCAGTCGAGCCACCAGCTTCCCTTACGCTTCTCAGCCGAGGCCACGAATGCGTCTGGACCGGATGGATTAACCGCCCCGATCATGAAGGAGGCCTTCGGATTGGTCGGCGGGTTGATGAGGCTCTGGAGGTGGCCGCTGTTCGAAAGCACGAAGGTCGTCCCCTCGCCCATGATCTGGGCGGTCTTGTGCACACCCTTCCAGGGCGTGATGTGGTCGGTCGCGCCAGCGATCACGTAACTGTCGACCCTGGTTCTGCTCATGTCGATCGTCTTGCCGTTCAACGTGAGCTTTCCGGCGTTGACGAACGGGTTGGTGAAATAGAGATCCAGGTAATCGCCGTGCAACCCGGCTGGAAGTCGGGTTGTGTCGGCATTCCAGTACAGGATATCGAACGCCGGCGGCTGGTTGCCGAGCAGGTAATTATTGACCCAGTAATTCCAGATCAGGTCGTTCGGCCTCATCCATGCGAACATTCGTGCCAGTTCGTGGCCGTCGACCATACCGCGCAGCCGGGAGGCTTCCTTGGCCGCGCGCATTGTCTCCGGCGTCATCAGGCAGCCGAATGCGCTCTCGTCGGCGGTGTTCGGATCGAGCAGACAGACCGCGAGCACCATATTCCTGATCTTCTGTTGCCCCGCGCTTCCAAGTGTCGCGAAATAAGCCGTCGCGGTGATGCCCCCGGAACAGGATCCCATCATCGAGATATCGTCGCTGCCGGTCAGGTCCCGCGCGACATCGACAGCTTCATCAAGCGCTGCGACATAGGTATCGAGGCCCCATTCACGATGCGCCGTTGTAGGATTGCGCCAGCTGACGCAGAATACCTGAATGCCGCTGTCGAGCAGGAAGCGCACCATGCTCTTGTCGGGCGACAGATCCAACGCGTAATATTTGTTGATCTGCGGCGGGGTGATGACCAGCGGCCGCTTTCTCACATTCGGCGTCGTCGGCGAATACTGTATCAGCTCCAGCAATTCGTTGCGGAAGACCACCCCACCCGGCGTGGTCGCCAAAGTCTCGCCGACCTTGAAGGCGCTCTGATCCACCATCGACGGCATGCCTCCGTTCTTGGTGAGGTCATCGAAGTAGTTCTTCAACCCCAGCCAGACGCTGCGGCCGCCGGTATCCACGAATTTGCGCATCGCCGCCGGATTGGTCAGCATTGCATTGGTGGGCGCGACCGCATCGATCAAAATTTCCGTGACCAGATGCGCGCGCGCCTTGTCGATGTCGCTCAGGCTCGTCTTGTCGACGAAGCCGCTGACAGCATCACCCCAGGCGAGATAGGCCTTGAGCATCCCGCCGTGCAGCGTACTCTCCTTCCAGGCAGCATCGGAAAATCGTCTGTCGCCCGCCTGCGGCGCACGCTCAGACTTGCCGGCGACGATGGAACCGAGTTCCCCCAGGAACGAGAACCATTGCTCGGCGGCGACCTTCGGCTCGTTGACGATAGCCTTGAACAGGACGCCGGCGCTGTCGGCGAGATCCTGCCCCCGGATGCCGACAAGGGGATTGAGTGCCAGCGTATTTCGGGATGCTTCTTCGAGGACCCCTTCCATTGGCGGGATTTGCTCGCGATTTTCCGTATTCATTGCCAGCGTGCTCCCGCTGCGGGGATCAAAAGCGTTAACGTCTCGGCGATCAGGGCAGGCTTCTCCGATCCCTCCACTTCCAGCGTATTCTGGGTCCTCATGATCATCTGTCCGCCGTCTCTCGGCTCGATCCCGGCGAGCGCGACGCGCAGCCTTACGCGCGCACCAGCCGACACGGGCGCCAGGAAGCGAACCTTGTCTATCCCGTAGTTCAGCCCAGCCGCGGCATCACTCGGGATGACACCGATCTCCATCGCCAGCGGGGCCACCATCGCGAGCGTCAGATAGCCGTGGGCGATGGAGCTGCGGAAAGGACTTTCCTGCTTCGCCCTTTCGATGTCGACGTGAATCCATTGGTGATCGCCGGTACAGGATGCAAAGGCGTCGATACGCGCCTGGTCGATCGTCACCCAACCAGAAACGCCGAGTTCCTGCCCAATTCTTTCGCCCAAACCGGCAAGGGTGAGATTGCTCATGTCTTCCTCCTCGATCATTCGCTGCTGCATTCGGACAGCTACATCTTCCCGTACCGCTCGCGCAGCTCCTTCTTGTTGATCTTGCCGACACTTGTCTTGGGAATACTTTCGATGAAAAGGATCTTCTCCGGAATGCCGTATTTCGAGATGATGCCTTTGTCGGCGAACATCTTGAGGTGGTCCTTGATGGCCGCGTCGCTGACGCCATCCGTATCGGACGCCTGCTTGACCACGAGAGCCAGTGGCCGTTCGCCCCATTTGTCGTCCTTGACGCCGATAACGGCAGCCTCCGCAACGCCAGCGCATTGCGAGATCAGGTCCTCGATCTGCAGCGACGACACCCATTCGCCACCAGTCTTGATCACGTCTTTGATACGGTCGGTTATGTGGACATAGCCGTCCGGGCTGACCACCGCGATATCGCTGGTATGCAAATAGCCTCCGGCCCAGAGCTGCTCCGAGGTTTCGGGATTGTCGAAGTAACCTTGCGTGAGCCAAGGCGCACGCATGACAATCTCACCGGCGGACTTGCCATCATGCGGCACGTCCTTCATGTCGGTGTCGACGATACGCAGATCCACCAGCGGCGCTGCCATACCGGCCCCGGTGCGGAATTCGACTTCCCCATCAGCATCACCGCTGAGGTCCTTCGACCTGACATGGGAAACCGCGGCAAGGGGACCAGTCTCCGACATCCCGTAGCCAGCGAAGATGTCGATGCCTGCAGCGAGCGCCTGCTTGGCCAGCGCTTTCGGCAAGGCTGAGCCGCCGATCACCATCTTGAGCCCCTTCAGATCGACGTTTTCCTTGGCGGCGGCGTCGAGCAACATCTGCAGAATGGTCGGCACGCCGTGCGTGAAGGTAACACCTTCACTCTTGATCAGCTTGACCAGCATCGCCGGCTCGTAGCGCCCGGGATAGACCTGCTTGACCCCGGCGAGTGTCGCCGACCAGGGAAAACCCCAGGCATGGACATGAAACATCGGCGTGATCGGCATGTAGACGTCGTCACGTGAAAAGCGGCCCTGTGTGCCTGCCATCCCGAACAGTGCCAGCCCGGACAGCGTGTGAAGCACGAGCTGCCGGTGGCTGTAATAGACTCCTTTGGGCAGTCCGGTCGTGCCGGTCGTATAGAAGGTGGTCGCTTGGGTATTCTCGTCGAAATCAGGAAAGTCGTAGTCAGGCGCAGCCGCAGCAAGCAGGCTCTCATATTCGCCGACGAAGGACAGACTACCAGTCTGCGGCGCTGGTCGGTCCGACGTCACGATCAGCCGTTTGACCTTCGGCAATTGGGCCTTCAGCCCCTCCAGCAATCCGACGAACTCATCGTTGACGAGAAGCGTCGAGGCGCCAGCGTGGTCGATTGTGTAGGCGATCTGTTCGGGTGACAGACGGACATTCACCGTCTGCAGCACGGCGCCCATCATGGGGATCGCGAAGAACGCTTCGAGAAACCGGTGGCTGTCCCAATCGAGGACGCCTACGGTGTCACCGGGCACGACACCCGCTTTGCTCAGTGCCGATGCAAGACGGCCAATCCGCTCCTTGATCTGGAGATAGGTGAAGCGCCTCAGATCGCGGTAGACGATCTCCTGATCCGGTGCCTGCATGCGCGGCGTGTGCCACAATTGCTTGAAGATCAACGGATATTGATAAGCTGATTTGGTGGTCTGAATCAGCCTTCCCACCATGGCGGCCTCCCTCGAATTGTCTTTCCTCCGGCCTTTTCGGCGTCCGCCATTCTAAGCGGGGCGGATCGCTTGGTCTGCCGTCCAGCTTCCCGACGATCGCACGGCACCAGCCCGAGCCTCGCGCGCAGCCTCGTGCTTGTGAAGGTCCGAAACGGACGACGAGCGGGTCCGAGCCGGACAAGTTGCCCGTCATCAGGGGCGAGGTCTTGAATAAAACTGCTGCATTTTACGACCCAAGGGGAGCCGGAGCCTCAGCCGGCCAAGCCTGCGGGCGATCGGAAAAAACTGCTATCCTGTCCCGACGACAAGTGACAGAAGCTTCGAACCGTGTGGGTGTCCAAAGGCAGGTTCAGTTGCGCGACTCCAAGCAGCCCGGCAGGTCTTCCGCTTTGCGCTCCATCTCGAACAACACAAAGGAGAGGCCGATCGTTGGATTGAGTGAGCGTGTTTACGAATCGACCAAACTTGCCGCGCTATTCGACATACTTGTCGACCAGGGTTGCCCAGCCGGTGAAATACTGAGAAACGTCAACCTGACCGTGGACGAGGTGCACTCTCCGAAGTCAAGGATTTCGCTCGCGGAATTGATGACGGCCTGCAGGAACGCAATTCGGCTTTCAAGCGACCCGCACCTGCCCTATCGCATCGGTACATCGATCCATATCTCCGCTTACGGCATGTACGGGTTCGCCATTCTTTGCTGCCCCGACTTTCGCAAGGCGATGGCTTTTGCCGAACTGTATCACGCGCTGGCAGCGCCGCTGGCAACAATCGAATTCACCGAAGAGGAGGGATTCGCGAGCTGGATCATTGAGCCCAATGCGCGCGCCGCAGCCGATCCGCAAATCTACCGCTTCATCACCGAGATGCAGATCGGCATTCACATATCGCTGATGCGGGATATCATGGGACCTGCGTTCACTCCGGATCAGATAAGTCTGGCCTATCCGAAACCCCATGACTTTGGCCTGCCAGTGGGCCAGATCGGATGCCCCCTAAGCTTCGCGAGTAGGACCAACCAGATCATGTTTCGGTCGGCATGGCTCGATCAGGCTGCAAGTCTCGGCAACAAGACAACGTACCCAGCGGTCGTGGCCCTCTGCGACGAGCTGCTCAACGATCTGAAATCGCGAATTGGAGTAGCCGGAGAGATTCGTGCACTTCTGCTTCGGAATATCACCGACCCTCCGACCCTCGCCGCCATAGCGAAGCTCCTTGAAGTGAGCGATCGCTCGCTGCGGCGTCAGCTACGGGAGCAAGGCATTTCTTTCCGTGGCTTGCTGGATGAACTTCGAATGCAAATCGCGCTGAAATACCTGCGCACGACAAGGCTCGCAAACGAGGATATTGCGCTGGCGCTTGGATTCAGCGACGCCACAAATTTCCGCCGCGCATTTCGCCGCTGGACCAACAAGTCACCCAGCGAGATCAGAACGAAATAGCTTCGAGCGCTCCAAATGGCGGCCTCCTTCGCGGCTGGGATAACTTAGCTGAAATGGACCCGCGAACGTCCCTGGCGTTTGGAACCCCCTTGTCGAAACGCTTAGGCAGGCTGACACATATGTCCGCTCGACGATCATGATCAGCATTTCCGCAAGGACGATTCGAAGCAGGTTTGTCGAAGAGACAATGTTTTCAAAGCTGCCGCCCAGGTGCCTCTCAGCCTGCTGATGCGACGATCGGCTTGATCTTCGTCGGTGCTTTGTCAGCGTTCTTCGACCAAGACCGGTAGTACGCCAGCGCGGTCATCATCAAGATACCGACAATGCTGACCACGATCTGCATCCAGATAGCGCCGGAAATCTCGACCAACACGAAATGTGCAGCAAAGGATAGGAATATGCCGGCGCAAAACACTTCGAGCGACTGCTGACCGCATTTGATTGCGGGCCGAAAGATCCGCCATTCTAGCCCCGGCCAATCGCGTGGCAGCAGACGAACGACAAAGAAAGCGAACACAACAAAGTGTAACAAGCGATAAGGCGCGAGGTTGGTTTTGTCGTTCGGATTGAAGGCGTCGTAGATCTCCGGTGGGATCAGTGACCGCAGTTCGTCAAACCGGGCCGCCATTGTCATCATCAGAGCGAACAGAAGATAGGCGGTGCCAAGCACCAACGCGGTACGCGATCGAATGAGTGGCATCGCCTGTGCCGATCCACCAAGCGCAAACCAGGCCCCGAACGTGAACAGAAATTGCCATGCGAATGGATTGAAATACCAGACGCCACTTGGATAGGCCGGGACGTTCCAGCCGAAGTGCCTGGCCATCAAATAAAGCAACCCCGAAGCGACCAGGGTCATATTGGGTCTGCGCAGCATCAGCCATAGTATCGGCGGGAAAACACCCATCAGCACGATGTAGAGCGGCAGCACATCCATGTTCACCGGCTTGAAGCGAAGTATCAGCCCCTCGAACAAGAACTGCGCCGGATTTGCAAGAAAGCCCCGTATGTTGAATTCATCGGTGAAACCAGAGTTACCATACCTCTGCGCGAGATATCCGATTTCGGCGAGGTAGAGCACGAAAAGGAAGACGTGGGCGACGTAGATCTGCCAGACACGCTTCAGAAGCCTCGACGCGCCGACGATAAATCCACGTTCGAGCATCATCCGCGCGAAGACAAAGGCGACAGTGTAACCGGAAATGAAGATGAAGAGATCCGCCGCATCGCTAAAGCCGTAGTTCCGCGTTGTCACCCAGTTCACGATGTTGTTGGGGATATGGTCCAGGAAGATTCCCCAATTTGCCACACCTCGGAATAGGTCAAGTCGGAGATCTCGGCCTTTCGCCGGGAGCGTAGCGAGAATCTTCATCGTTAATGCACCGAAGCTTTAACACGCGGTATCTCTTCCGCCGACTACTGCCTGCGCAGCGCCCACCGTTACGGCGTCTAGAACGCGATGACTTTTCTTCGAATCGTCATCCCGTTCTATCTTTTTGTTTGAGCATGATCTCCGGGCAAACGCTTCGCGTTTGTCCCGAGGGAAAACCGGTACCCACCCATCGGGTCGTGGCCCGAGGGCATGCTTTTCCGGATCATGCTCTAGCTAGAGCCTGCCTCCAGCATTTCGACGTGGTCGCTCTGAGCATAGCTGCCCGATAACTGCTCGTATTGTACAATTGTGCGCATGCCGGATTGGGCTTTCATTCAGCCTGCAATATCGGCTCCTTAGGCCGAGGGATCGGCGTCCAAAATTGACGCCCTATAGGTTAGGCTATTGCTCGCTCTATGTCATTGCGCTGGTCAGCGTGGAATTGAGCGCACGAACATGCAAATCGGAGCGCGTCCAGACAAGCGGCGAAATTCGCGCGCTGGCTAAGTCACGGTGCCGCCAAGTCAGACAAGGTGCATGGAGGTCCGGCGAGGCCTAACAACCAAGACTGTCATGAACCAAGTGGAGTCAGGCATGGACATGCCGACCTCTGATGAGGAAGTTCAAAGTACGTCCGACGGACCAAGTGACAGGCAGGACAAGAACACGCGCACGGCGACGCGCGCTCCTTCCATTATCGTCGGTATCGTTGCAGCTGTCGTTGTGGCGTTATCCGTCTTCTATCTCTTGCGACCGGAACCACTTCTCGTACAGGGTGAGGTCGATGCAACACGCCTCGATATGGCCGCGCGTGTCGACGGACGGGTGAAGGAAATACCCGTCGAACGTGGTCAGAACGTTCCTGCGAACGCTGTGCTCGTAAGAATCGACAATCCGGAAACCGTCGCCAAGCTCGAACAAATGAGAGCGGCGATGGCTGTTGCCGAGGCGCAGCTCGCCAACGTGCTCGTCGGAACGCGGGTGGAGACCATTGCCGCGCGGAAGGCGGAGCTGGAGCGCGCGCAAGCGGCTCTGGTACTGGCGCAGAAGACCTTCGACCGAACTCGCACTTTGACCGAGCAGGGCAATTCGCCGCAAGCCCGCCTCGACCAGATGACCGATGCACTGCACGAAAGCGAACGCGCAGTCGATCAGGCCAAGTCGGCCTACGACCAGGCTGTCAATGGCTACACGAAGGAAGAGCGGGCTATTGCCAAGGCCAATGTTGAGAAGGCCAACGCGGATATCCAGAGCGTTCAATCGATCATCGATCAACTCCAGGTCTATGCTCCCGTAGCCTCGCAGGTCTACCAGCGCAA
>Ga0137418_10005283_pt1 | contig 11835 bp, 12 predicted proteins | sample CZODoug3_1_2_16f_FD_122242 | JGI IMG/M metagenome (GOLD analysis project Ga0137418, IMG submission 122242) | Vadose zone soil fungal communities from Angelo Coast Range Reserve, California, USA - CZODoug3_1_2_16fungal (Hybrid Assembly) | ecosystem: Environmental > Terrestrial > Soil > Vadose... | reverse complement strand
GAGGTCGTCCTGAAGGCATTCCTGACCCGTCGCACACTGCTCTTGAGCGACGGATTTGAGGGCATCAAGATCATCGGATCGCGATTCTCACCGGACGCGCATCGCCTCAGGGATTTTGCGACCCGTAACGCGATCCCGTTCACCTGGCTGGATCTCGAGTCCGACGAACAGGCCGAGACGCTGCTTCGGCAGTTCGGCGTGCCGGCCTCAGCCACGCCCGTGGTGATCGGCCGGGAAGGCCGCTATCTCGCGAATCCGACCGTGGCCGAGCTGGGGCACTGCGCCGGACTCGAAGCGACAATCGATCCGTCCGAGTTGCACGATCTGATTGTGGTCGGCGCCGGACCCGCGGGCCTCGCGGCTGCGGTGTATGCGGCGTCCGAAGGTCTCGACGTGCTGGTCGTCGAGCGCATAGCCACTGGTGGCCAGGCCGGCACGAGTTCGCGGATTGAGAACTATCTCGGCTTCCCTATGGGCATATCCGGCGCGGAACTCATGCGCAACGCCCGGCTTCAGGCGCAGAAGTTCGGTGCGCGAATCACCGTGCCTGGCACGGTCCAGCGTCTCGGGATCAACGCCGGCGTTCGCGTGATCACGCTCGACGATGGGACGAGGATTCGCGGCAAATGCATCCTCGTCGCGACCGGCGTCGAGTATCGGCGGCTCGATGTGCCGCGTCTGAGTGAGTTCGAGGGCGCTGGCGTCTACTACGCCGCGACCGAAACAGAAACGAAACTGTGTCGCAATCAGGACATCGTCATCGTGGGTGCCGGCAATTCGGCTGGGCAGGCCATCGTCGCCCTGTCGCGATACGCGCGGCGCGTGCACGTCATCGCACGCACGCGCGATCTGGGCAAGAGCATGTCACGGTACCTCGTGGACCGCGTCGAGCATATCGACAACGTTCTGATTCACCGAGGCGCCGTGGTGACGGCGTTGGAAGGAGACAGTCATCTCCAGGCCATCCGCATCCGCGAAGATGCTGGCGTCGAGACGCGCCTCAACACACCGGCGCTGTTTCTGTTCGTCGGGGCCGATCCGCACACCGAATGGCTGAGTGGCTGCGTGCAGCTTGACAAGAAGGGTTTCGTCCTGACCGGCGGCGCCGTACCTCTCGATGCCGTGCGCACCGACCTTTGGCGCGCGCAAGGGCGGACGCCGTTTTTCCTCGAGACGAGTCTTCCTGGGGTGTTCGCCGCGGGAGACGTTCGGAGCGGATCGGTCAAACGCTGTGCGTCGGCGGTAGGCGAGGGCGCCATGGCGGTGAGCTTCATTCATGCGTCGCTCGAGGCGGCTTCGCCGACGAAGGATGTTTCTACCTCACCGGAACTAGTCGGTATCCCCACACCTCATAGACCACGACCGTCGTAGCCGGGGCGAGCACGAGAATCACAAGACACGCGGCCACGCTGACACTCAGCCACGCAGCGACCACGGCGAGCACCGCGACGGCGCTGGACGTGATCAACAGCCACGCGCCGAGTGCGCGGAGGCGTCGAATCAGATAGGCGTACAGCGCGTGGAGCAACCCGAGAAAGATCAGAACTGGGACGGCCACAGACAACACGGCGGCGACCGCGGTGATCCTGGCTCTGCCTTCGAGGAAATAGGCCGCGAGATGCAATCCCGCGCCGGTCGCGACGATGGACGTGACGATGAGCATTTGGACGTAGCCCCACACCGGGGCTCGGTCGCGGTGCCGCTGCAGGACGTCCGCGGACGGCACGAGGTAATACGCCCACCACATGCCGAAGGTGAGCCCCATGCCCGCGACTCCGACCAGCACCGAATCCAGTGTCCAGCCCTGCCGGTCGACGACCGCCGACAGCGCCGCCACCGTGCCCACGACGCCCTCGCCCAGCGCGATGATGGCGAAGAGACCGTACCGCTCGGCGATGTGGTGCGCGTGCCAGGGAGTGCCGCCGGCCTGACGCTCGGCGAGCACGGGGCCTGTCATTTCAATGAGCACCAGGATGCCGCCGAGAATGATCGCGTGGGCCGGCGTCAACGGAACGGCGATCTGCACGACCCACCCGACCTGGGCGAGCGCGATGGTGGCAGCATAGGTGAGGCAGACACGGCGCCGCCGCGGATCATCTTTGGCGGCACGCAACCACTGAACCACGAGCGCCCCGCGCATGATGACGTAGCCCAGCACCATCACCGAGTTGTCAACGTGTCCGCTTCGCTCGATCGACGAGAACAGGCGTGGCAGACCGGCGGCGAGCACGAGCACGCCGATCATCTGCACCATCGTGACGATCCGGAACACCCAGTCGTCCGTGTCGTAGGCCGACGAGAACCACGAAAAATTGATCCACGCCCAACAGATGGCCACGCTCGCGAAGCCGAAGCCGAGGAGCGCGGCGGCGGCATGGCCGCCGGCCAGACCGTCAGCGAGTTGCGACGCCGCGAAGTTGAAGCTGGTCGCGAACGTAAGGTCGAACAGCAGTTCGAGCGGCGTGGCGGCGCGATGCGCCTCGTGGGGATCGCGTCCGCCCATGCGCCGCGAGTCATGACGGAGAGCGCTGATGCCGGGCTCCTTCGTCCTAATACTGGAAGACCTGTCCGTACCGAGGAACGACAAACTCCGTCGCCTCGACGCCATGCGCTCGTCTCGCCGCAATCAGATCGTTGCCCGGCGCGTCGTAACTCTCACCCGCATTGGCATGACTGTGGAGCTCGAGGTGGGCGCGCACGGCCTCGTCGGGGTTCATGTGCATGCGATACATGAACCACCGCGGCTCATACGCACCAATCGGCAGCAGGCTCACTGTCGGGGAGCCGTACGTCTCGTAGATCTTGCGGAAGTGGGTGCCGTACGCCGTGTCGCCGGCGAAATAAATCCGGCCTGCCGGTGAATCGATCAGGAATGACCCCCACAGGGTCTTGTTCGTGTCCAACACCGCCCTTCGGGACGCGTGGATCGCTTCGAGAAAGTAGATCCGAGCGTTCTTCGCCATCGCAGACCCGTCCCAATCCAACTCCGCATAACGTGTAAAACCAGCGTCCTTCAGGAGTGTTCCCAGGCCGCGGCCGGCAAGAATCGGCGGTGGATTGGTCTGTTGTCGATCAACCAACGCGTGAAGCGATCGCAGATCCAGGTGATCGTAGTGGTTGTGGCTGATCAGGATCAGGTCGATGGTCGGGAGGCTTTCAATGAGCACGCCGGGATTGGTCACCGTGTTGATGCCAAGCAACGGCGGGCCAATGGAGTCGAACAACACCGGATCGGTGATGACGTTCAGGCCTGGCGTCTGGATAAGAGTTGTCGAATGGCCGATCCACTGCACGCTGATTCCATGGTCCAGAGGTTCCGCTGGCGCTCGATAGGGCGTTGTTTCAAAACGAGCGGGCCAGTTCTTCCTCTTGGTTCTCAGCTCCCACGCTATTTTGATCTCCTCCGCAACCGTGTAGTCGGGGACGCTGACGCGATTGTGAAATCGGGCCCCATCGAAATGATCAGAGGGCGGCACTGTCGTCGACGTGCATCCCTGAAACAGTGGCGCGGCAACGAAGCACATCGCTACACCGACGCGGACACGGCTCACGTGGTTCTCGCGTTCACTCGGCGGATCTGCGAAGTACTCGCGCGAACGCAATCGTGTAGTCCACGGTGATCCGGTGGAGTTCCGCGTCCGACACGACACCGGTGTACGCTCCCAGGCAAAAGACAGCTGCGTCCTGGCCCGACAGCGCGTCCGCGAGCCCCGCGCAGTCCCCGAAGTCGGGGTGCAGAACCTCCTTCAGCTTGGGATGCGAGATGCCGAGCGTCCTTCGTCCGATCGCCGTGATGCGTCTGACGGCTGGATGTTCAAGCGCGCAGCGCAAAGCGTACCCACCGACCATTCCGCTTGCGCCGACGATGACGAGGCGCTTCGGGCCGGTGAGCGGGACAGCCATCACGATAACGGGCGTTCGTCGATCCAATCGACGTACAGCAGGCGTTCCGAGAAAAACCACGCCCCGTCGAGTTTCACGAACGTGTCGAGGTAGCGGAGCGACGCGATCATCAGACGTCGCTTGCCGCCGTCAACGGTCACATGATGCGCCAGGCAGTAGGCTTCGCCGGTCGCCCGGTCATTCGTCAAGGTCAAGATGGTGCTCTGCCCGACGAAGTGCGTCGTCGCGTCGTACTTGCTCAGGTCCGCAAAGACCGGAGCCAGCGCCTCGCGCGACCGCAACTCCTGTGAAGGCGTCGGGTCTTTGGCGTTCATGTACACCACGAAGTGGGTATCCGCGGTGAAGAGCGACATCTGGCCTTTCGCATCACGGCGATCGGCGCAATGCGCGTACGCTTCGACGAGCTCTCGAATCGCGAGGCGGTCGGCCGCTTCAGTGGGCGAGATAGTGTCGTGTCTCATGACTCGAGGATGGCTCTCGTCTCGAGGAATGCTTCGATTCCGTATCTGCCGTATTCGCGACCGATGCCGGAGAACTTGAATCCGCCCCAGGGTGCTTGCGGATCGTCGGTCATGTTGTTGATGACGACGCGGCCAGCCCGCAATTGAGACGCGACTCGGCGCGCACGCGACACGTCCGTTCCGATGACGGCGGCGTGCAGACCGTATTTGGAGTCGTTGGCCATGCGGATGGCATCGTCCTCGGAGTCGTAGCCGATCACGCTGAGCACGGGGCCGAAAATCTCTTCCTGGGCGATCGTCATGTCGTTTGTGACGTTGACGAACACAGTGGGTTTCACGAAGTACCCCGCTTCGAGACCTTCCGGCTGGCCTTCACCGCCGACCAGGACCTCAGCGCCTTCCTCGAGACCTTTGCGAATGTAGGACTGAACCCGCTCGTATTGTTTTTGCGACACCATTGGTCCAACGGCGGTTTTGGGGTCGGCCGGATCGCCGACGATGAAGTTGCGCATGGCTTCCTGTATCGCCCGCTTCACATCGTCCAGGCGGCTCTTCGGCACAAGCAGCCGCGTTCCCGCGGCGCACGCTTGACCGCTGTTCAGGAAGGCCATCGTCAGCGCCGACGGGATGGCCTGGTCGAGCGTCGCGTCCTCGAGCAGGATCGTGGGTGACTTTCCACCGAGCTCGAGGGTCAGGCGTTTCATCGTCGCGGCGCTGTCGCGCATGATGCTTTCACCGACGGCGACCGAACCCGTGAACGAGATCTTCGCGACGTCGGGATTGCGTACGAGCTCTGCGCCGACAACGCTGCCGGCTCCCGTGACGACGTTCAGGAGACCCTTCGGGAGATCCGCCTCGTGCAGCGCCTCCACCAGGACTCGCGACTGCAGCGAGCTCAACTCACTGGGCTTGATGACGACCGTGCACCCCGCGGCGGCGGCCGAAGCCAGCTTGAGGCACATGAACAGCGCGTTGGCATTCCACGCGGTAATCAAACCGGCAACACCGACCGGTTCCAGGGTGACCGTCGTTTTGTCCCAGCGACGTGTCCACGGGATCTCGTGAAGCGCCTGTTCGGCGGCAAGAAACGCGTTCACGCCGGACTGCACGATGAGCCCGGCGAACTGTACGACGCCACCGTATTCTTCGACCATTGCGGCCGTCAGATCGTCAACTCGCGCAGCAGCCGCCTCATGCAGCCGGCGCAGAATCTGCGTGCGCTCCTGCGTCGTCGAATGGCCGTACGTGGCGAAGGCGCGTGTGGCCGCGGCGATGGCGCGCCGCGTATCCTCCTCGTCTGCCAGCGTGACGCGCGCGATCAGCCGCCTGTCGGTCGGACGGAGGATCTCCGTAACCTGGCGCCCGTGCGATTCGACGAATGCCCCGTCGATGTAGTGGGTCGTTAGTGTGCGGGTGGCCATGACGCCCTCTCCCGCGGGAGTCTGGGATAATCGAGACCGATACGTCCAAGAGTTTGTTTCAATCAGTCCAATACCAGGAAGGTATCAATGGAACTCCGGCATCTCCGCTATTTCATCGCCGTTGGAGAGGGGCAGCATTTCGGACAAGCGGCCAATCGTCTCCATGTCGCGCAGCCTGCCCTGTCCCGGCAGATCCGAGATTTGGAGCGGGAGCTGGGGTTCCTCTTGTTCGACCGATTGCCCCGAGGCGTCCGACTAAATTCGGCGGGGAAATTGTTCTTGAACGATGCGCGACGTATCTTGCAGGACGTCGATGAGGCGAAGCGACGCGCCGAGCGAATAGCCCTCGGCAAAGCCGGTACCCTTCGAATTGGAATTGCGACAGCGGTCTCCTGGCATGGGCTGGTTGTGAACGCGTTTCGCGAATTCCGGCGCCAGCAGCCGGATGTGGAGTTGGTGCTCCAACACCTGGTCTCCGTTCATCAGGTCGAAGCCGTCCTGTCGGACCGATTGGACGCTGGGTTTGCTGCCGCGATGACACCCTGGCACAAGGATCTGGCGCATTGGCAGTTCGCCGAGGACCGAATGGTCCTGGCCGCGCCCAAGGGTCATCCGCTCACGAAGCAAGAACGAATTCGACTGCGGGACCTTCGGAGTATGCCGTTCATCTGGTTCCATCGCTGGGTCAATCCCGCCTTCTATGACCAGATGATGGGGGCGTGCGCTCGCCGTGGCCTGAGCGCTCCACGCGTTGTTCAGGAAGCCACGGATCGCGACACGGTACTGGGTCTTGTCCAGTGCCGGATCGGCATCGCCTGGGTGACGGAATCTACACGGTGGCACTGCCCCAAAGGCATTGTGTTGCTGCCAGTCGTGGATATGAATGTGCGGCTGCCGTTCAACGTCATCTGGAAGAAGAACAATACGTCGCCGGTGCTGCAGAAATTCCTGGCTCAGGTACAAGGCGGCAATCGCACGGCACCGCGTCTCCAATCAGCGTCGGGCTGAACGCGCCGGTCCGACCGTGCGATGGACACCTCAATGCGTTCCAAGACGCTTGACGTCGCGATATCGGAAACACTCGATGAGATGATCGTTGACCATGCCGACCGCCTGCATGTGTGCGTAGACCACGGTCGATCCGACGAAGCTGAATCCACGGCGCTTGAGATCAAGGCTGAATGCGTCGGACTCGGTGGTGGTCGCGGGAATCTCGCGCAGCGCGCGCCTGCGATTCTGCTGTGGCCGGCCATTCACGAACTGCCAGCAGTAGGCGTCGAAGCTTCCGAATTCTTTCTGCACGGCCAGAAACGCCCGCGCGTTCTTCACCGCGGCGGCGATCTTCATCCGGTTCCGGATGATCCCGGGATCGGCCGTCAGCTTGTCGATGCGGGCCTCCGAATAACGCGCAACCTTCTGAGGATCGAACTCGCTGAACGCGCGGCGATAGCCCTCGCGTTTCCTGAGGACAATCGACCAGCTCAGTCCGGCCTGCGCCGCTTCGAGAACGAGAAATTCGAAATGTCGGCGATCGTCGTGGGTCGGCACGCCCCATTCTCGATCGTGGTACTCGCACATCAGCGGGTCGTCGACATTGACCCAGGAACACCGCTTGCGCTGCACATCCGGCATGGTACTCGCTGCGCCTATTTCCGAAAGCCGCCACTCACCCATTGGGCCACGATCGACTCGAACTCGGGCGCACGCTCTTCCCACACGCAGTGACCGGCCTCGAGCACGTCCAACCGTGCATGGGGCAGTCGTTCGCGCAGCAGCGCCGCGTCCCGAGCCAGCCCGTACGGGTCGTTCCGACCGACAACGATGGCGACGGGAACCTGGATTGACCCAAGGCGTGGCGCGAGCGCAGCAAGGTCTTTCGGGTACGCGCGAACGAGCGCCGCAGACCGCGTCAACCGATCGCCCGCGTAAGAGGCGAGATAGTCGTCGCGGACGAAGGATGGCAGCGTGTACCCGCGGATAGACGCCGTGAACCTCCCGACAACCTCGGTGGCGTTCAGCGGTGGTAGTGTCTCCGCTTCGATCATCGTCTTGAGGTTGCCCTCCACAACGAGAGGGTGTGTCGAGGCGCCGGCACCGACGATGAGGCTTCGGAAGAGTTCCGGTCGCGCGAGCGCCGCAAAGAGTACGGATGGCGATCCGACGTCAAGGCCAACGGCGTGGACCGACGTGAGCCCGAACGCGTCGATCGCCCTCGCGATGAACTCGCCCATCGTCCGCGGAGCGAACAGATCGTCGCGGCCCTCCGACTGTCCGAAGCCAGGAAGGTCGATCGCGAGTACCTGGAAGTGTCTCGTCAGCCCGGCCCAGATGGAGACGAAGGCGAAAATGCTCTCCGGCCAGGGACTGAGGAGCACGATCTTCTCGTCGCCGGTGCCCTTCGTCGCGTAACGGATCCTGAGTCCATCGATGGTCCGCCACGCGACGTCGAACGGCTGCTGCTCTTGAACGTTTCGCTTATCCACGGCACTACCGCCCCATCTCTGCGCGGGCCGCGCTCACGAGCTCATCGTTGGTCTGTGCGTGTCCCCACAAACCCCAGCCACCCGGGGCCGCCTCCGTCAAGAGCACCCACGTGCGCGTCTTCAACTCTGGATCGTTGGCGGCCGTCGCGATGAGGTCGGTCATCTTGTCGACGAGGGCGATTTGCTTGTCGCGATCGAGCGCTCCAGCGTTGGTCAGTACCTGAACCCGGACGTAGTGGCCGTCGCCGTCCACGTTGGAGACTGCAGTCGCCGGCATCTCGTGGACGAAGGCCGCGGTGTTCTTCCGGAACATCGGAATATCCGGAACCTGTTCGACCGACTTCACGAGGGCAGCCGCATCGGTCGCGAGCTTCTTGATGTTCGGGAACGTACCGGCCGCCGCGTAGATATCGATCATCGGCATAACAGAAGTGTCCTTGGCGAGATGTCAGTACACCGCCGATTCGGAACTGACCGAGAGGAACGCGGCTGCATGCCGCGCGAACGAGTCGTGATACTGGAACAGCGATCCGTGTCCTGCGTCCGGGTACGTCAGGAGTACGGCGTTGGGTAAGTGTTCGACCAGGTGGTACGAGTTGACGACCGGGATCATCTCGTCGTGGACGCCGTTCACGACAAGCGTCGGATGTCGGATGGTTCGGAGTTCCGCGAAGCGCTCTCCGGTGACGCGCTCCCAATCATGGAACGCCGCCATCTGGGCATTGGCGACCGCAGGTCCCGAGACTCCGTCGAGATCCTCCTTCCGCTCAATCAGTCGTTCGACGAATGCGGCTCCGGCGGCCTGACCGCTCGGAGTGGGCGTGAAAAAGATTTTCTGCAGGACGCGGTACCCCTTATTCGCGGGATCCTGCAGATGTTTCGCGAGGCTCGGCTTCTCGAGGTGCATGATGTCTTCGCCGCCGCGCGGGCCAGTGCCGGCCAGGATCAAGCGCCGAAAGATCGCCGGACGGTCCAGCACCAAGTGCTGGGCGACCATTCCGCCAAGCGAGAATCCGAGCACGTCGCAGGTCCCAACGCCGAGACCGTCGAGGAAAGCGGCGGCATGCTTCGCCATGCCGGCAACGGTCGTCGGCACTGGGCCCGACGAGTGCCCGATGCCGGCGTTGTCGAACAGAATCAGCTCTCGTTCTCCGGCGAGGGCGTCCGTCAGCGCGGGATCCCAGTTGTCGAGTGTGCCCGTGAAGTGTTGAAGGAGAAGCAGCGGGAGCCCGGGCCCGCTGCCGAAGCGGCGGTAGGCGTAGCGTTCGCCGCCCTTCACCTCGAGAAACTGTGTGCGGGCACTGCTGGAGACGTGCGTACGCGATGACACGAGGATACCTCCGCGAGAATTCCGTCCTGTGCGCGACCGATGCGATCGATCGTGCTCATGAATGCGTTCGAACTTCACACGGCAGCGGGTGCTTCTTGAACGGCCTTTGCCGCGGCACGGATCACGTCGATCACCATCGTGGGCTGGGACAGCATCGGCACGTGGCTGCTGTCGACCGCGCGGGTCGTGGCGTTCATGCGCTTGGCAAGGAAGCGCTGGAGATCGGGCTGAACTGTGCGGTCCTTGGTAGCGACGATGTACCAACTCGGCTTTGACTTCCAGGCGACGCCGGGTGCATTCCGGCTGAACAGGTCGGCGGCCGGCGCGTAATGCGTCGCCCACACCAGCCTTTGCTCTTGTTCCGAGAGGTCTCCCGCGAAGCACACGATGCCTTCGCGACGCATCCAGAGCCGGCCGTCCGCAGGTTCGACGTACTTGAACACGTCTGTAACCGGAAACTTCTCCTGCTGGCTCTGCGACGTTTCGTCGGCATCATTGGCAAGCGCGGCGATGTAGACGAGACCCGCGACGCGATGATCGGTTCCGGCCGCCGTAATGACACTTCCACCGTACGAGTGCCCGACGAGGATGGCTGGGCTGCCGACGCGCCCCAACGTTCGTTTCACCGCCGCGACATCGCCTTCGGGCGTGTCGAGGCCATACTGGGCCGCCATGACTTCGTAGCCTTCCGCTTGAAGCGGCGGGATTACCTTGCCAAAACTTGAGCCGTCAGCCCAGATCCCGTGACAGAAGATGATGCTCGGTGTGGTCTGCATAAAGACTCCCTTTGCACTGGAGTAGCGCCTTCAGCCTCGGTCCGTCTCTTTGGTCATCCACTCGCGAATGAATGGTGCGCAGTGCTGCAGGACGACGCCCTGCCGCTCGGCGACGGCGAGGAAACGAACCGCGTCGACGTCCGTGAGCGTCAGCTCGTCCAGGTCCAACGCCGTCGGACCGCGACTCGCGGCGATCTCCGCGCGCACATGCTCGACGTGTTCCGCCCGCATGCGCCCGATCAGACGAATCGTGGTCCCGTCTTCGCGGACGTCGGCGACGATCCTGAGAGTCATGAGCGCGGCCTGGCAAACGCGCGGCGATGGTGCAATCGTCAGACCTGCGGCGATCGCGTGCAGCCAATGACTTACGGGAACGTGCCGTGCTGACTTTTCAGAATTTGCCGATTTGTCGGCACCGCACGTGGAAGGAGCCCTGTGGGTGGGCGCGGATGAGGGTCAGCCGCTCCTGTACTGATGTTTGTCGATGCCTAGCGCCGTGATCTTCGAATCGAGCGTCTGACGCGGAATCCCGAGCTTTGCCGCGGCGCCGTTGGGTCCGGCGATCCGCCCTCGCGTCGCGGCCAAGACGGTCTCGATCATCCGTCGTTCGGTCTCCGACTCGATGCGCTGCTGTTGAGCCAACGAGGTGCCGATCGAGATGCTTGGCTCGCCTGCGGTGTTGGAGTCGCGCGTGAGCCACGTCTCGTCAACGGAGAACGTGTCGCCGTCGCACAAGATCACGGCCCGCTCGATGACGTTCTGGAGTTCCCGAATGTTCCCTGGCCAGTCGTACGCCTGGAAGAGCGTCAGCGTGGACCTGCTGATCTTCCGGATGCGCTTGCCGGCTTTCGTGGCATACCGCTCAATCAGATATTCGACCAGTAGCGGAATGTCTTCCGCACGCTCGCGGAGGGACGGGACTTGGATCGGAAAGACGTTCAGCCGGTAAAACAGATCCTGCCGGAATGATCCTGCGGCAACCGCTTTCTCGAGGTTGCGGTTCGTCGCTGCCAGGACGCGGACGTCCACGGGAATCGGGTGGCTGTTGCCCACGCGCTCGATCTCGCGATCCTGAAGGACGCGGAGCAATGCGATCTGGGTTTCCGCAGGCAGATCGCCGATTTCGTCGAGGAAAATCGTGCCACCGTTGGCGGATTCGAATCTCCCCAGACGTCGTTGCAGCGCGCCCGTGAAGGCGCCCTTCTCGTGGCCAAAGAGTTCCGACGCGACGAGCGACGAAGGGATGGCTGCGCAGTTCACCCGAATGAACGCGCGAGCGGCTCGACGCGACTTCTTGTGGATGGCTCGCGCGACCAGTTCCTTGCCGCTACCGGTTTCGCCCGTGATGAGGACGGTTGAGTCCGCGTCGGCCACCTTTTCGACAAGCGTCAGCACGCGTCGGAGCGCTGCGGACGACCCGACGATCTCCTCGAACATCGACGAGCGATCGATCTCTTCACG
>Ga0137418_10005282_pt1 | contig 11835 bp, 7 predicted proteins | sample CZODoug3_1_2_16f_FD_122242 | JGI IMG/M metagenome (GOLD analysis project Ga0137418, IMG submission 122242) | Vadose zone soil fungal communities from Angelo Coast Range Reserve, California, USA - CZODoug3_1_2_16fungal (Hybrid Assembly) | ecosystem: Environmental > Terrestrial > Soil > Vadose... | reverse complement strand
ATCGACCACCGGAGATGTTCCCGCCGCGGGTTGGGCGTTGGGCGCGTGCGCGGCTTCGATGCGCCGCAGATGTTCGCTGGCGATTTGCGGCGTGGGATACGAAATCAGAACCAGCGTGGCCTGGCCGCCCGAACTTTCATACGTGCCCTGAATTATTTCTGCGCCTGCACCGAAATCCACCAGCTGTGGGGAAATGGGCGACCCGATTTTATCGAGAGCCAATGGCCCAAGAATGTATTTGGCGGTGTTCTTCACGTACGCCTGTTTGGGAAGATAAGTGGGAAGCGACGGAAGCTTGCGGGCGCCGCCCTGCGGCAACGGAATATTGTCAGCCAGTTCACGAAGTTCAGCCGCCGACATCACGCTCAGCTTGTCGAACAGGGCATCCACCAGCACACAGCCGCGGTAAAACAGCACACGGTTGTTGAGCGAAGAGGCCTGATCTCCGATCTTTTCGTTCAACATCTCGGGCTGTTTGTAGAACGTGAAAGCACCGTAGGCGCCGCTGGCGTCAGCGAAACGGGCGGCTCGCAATATCAACCTGCGTCCGTTGTCCCGGTCGTAGGTGCCAATCGCAACATCAGTGAAACCGTATTCCTTCAGAATCCCAGGGTTGGTGGGATCGGCAACGGTTGGATCGTCGGTGTGGAGGACCGAACCAAAGACATGCCAACCCGCAAATGCATCGGGCAGGATGGGCGGCCCCCCCAGTTTTGAAGGAGGAGGTATCACTCCAAGGGCACTGGCACCCGTGCAGAGCAATAGAACGAATGCAGCAATTCGAATACGGATCATAGACGCCAAACGCGACTTCTGTCAGTTATTAGACTACAGGCGGGACCAGAAAGTTTCCAACCCGTTACGGAGGTGCGAGTCAGCTAGCAGTACCGGGTTGCGAGTACCGAGTAGTGAGAAACCCAAACTCCGGCCGCTGGTAGTAGATACCTCAAAAGTGGAACCGGGCATGAGGACCTTGTGCCGAGCCACTCGGTACTCGGTACTCAGTACTCGCAACTCAGACTGAATTCACTGGCCTTCGTTCTTGGCGACGCGGCTGGCGACCTTGACCCCACTCAGGCCGCTTACATACTTGGCGATGCCGCGATAGAGGAACTCGGCGATGCGCTGGCGATACTCTGGGGTCTGCAGCTTGCGTTCGTCGGTGGGATTACTCACAAAGGAAATCTCTGCCAGAATCGACGGCATGTTGGCGCCAATCAGCACGATAAACGGCGCCTTCTTCACGCCCCGATCACGAATGCTCGAGTTCTTGCCCGCCAGACCACTGTGCAGGGCTTGTTGTACGTTGCTGGCGAACTCGTGCGATTCTTCAATTTTTTCCTTGAGCGCGATCTTCTTCACCAGGTCGCCCAGTTCGTGGATAGACTTCTCCGAAACAGCGTTCTCGCGCGCCGCGACTTCCAGCGCTTCTGGGGACGAAGTGAAATTCAGGTAGTACGTTTCCACCCCGCGCGCGTTCGAATCGCGGCTGGAGTTGGCGTGGATCGACACGAATAAGTCCGCCCGCTCCTGGTTGGCGATTGCGGTGCGGGTTTCGAGCGGGATGAAGGCGTCATCCTTGCGGGTGTAGATCACTTCCGCGCCCATGCGCGTGTCCAGCAACTTGCCCAGGCGTCGGCCCACATCCAAGACCAAGTCTTTCTCGAGCAATCCATCCGGGCCGATGGTGCCGGTATCATGCCCACCGTGGCCGGGATCGATGACGATCCTGCCGATCTTCAATCCCAGGGCCCGGATCAGGGAACGGTCTCCGGCGGCCGTAGGTCGTGCCTCGCGGACGTCACTATCGGAAACGGTGCTGGCCGTTTTGCGCTTGCCTTTACCGCGCGGAGTAATGGTCTTTTTTTGCGGAACGGAGTCGTCTGCACCGTCGTCGCCCGATTCATCCGTGCCTGCGGTTCTTTCCGGAGCCACGTCTGGCCGCAGGTCTTCGACTGAACGGGCAGCGGGCGGACGGATTGGTCCGGGGGAATCGCCGCCACCTTCAATGATTTTCTTGACGGGCCGGCTCCCGACCGTAACGGTCCGAACGGTGGGCTTGGTGTCCTTGATCCGTGCCACCGGATCCGGCGGGGCCGGTTCATCGTACTCCGCCGGCAAGTCGTCGGCGTTCGCCTTCGCTACTAATGCGTTGCGAATCGCGGGCCCGACCGATGCTTCTCCGCTATTTGTCGGGGCTGCACGCTTTCCGGACTTCGCCGATTCCTTCCCGCGGATGTCGATGATGAGGCGCGAAGGATTGGGCAGCAGAAAGGCGTCGTAGTCGGAAAGATCGTCGACTTCGAGCACGACCCGGGTCTTGCCCGGCTTGAACTGGGCCACGCGAATCTTCTTCAGGAAACCGTCGTCCACATCGAAGCTTTTGCCCACCAGCGTCGAGGCAAGCTTGGTGTCGTAGAGATCGAAGAAAATCCGGTCGGGATGATCGATGCGCTGCGACGCGAACTTCACATCCTGTTCCAGATCGATCGCAACGCGCGTGTAGTCGGGCGTCGACCAATGGCGAATGCTGGTCACGCGAGGCAGTTTGCCGGAACTTGCATCGGCCGCCTGATCGCCGCTTGCATCCCCTGCATCGGCTGCTTGGTCGTTGGGAATGTCTGCCTTGGGGTCGGCCTTAGTGGCTGGTTTGGAAGACTTGGCCGCAGCGTCCGCTGCCCGCTGATATTTTTCGGCTTCACGCTTCGCAGCTTCCTTTTGCGGATCGAGGGCCTCTTTCTTCAACTCGGCGATGGCTTGCCGGGCGTCATCGGCCAACCGGTTGTGCGGATAGCGCCGCAGAAATTTCTGGAACGCAGCGCGGGCTTCGTCGGGATTGTCGAGGTCGTCCTTATAGATCTCGCCGATGGTGAACAGCGCGTCAAAGCGGTACCGGCTGCCGGGATATTCGCGGCGCAGGAATTCGTAGTGTTTGATGGCGGATTGCAGAATCTTGTCGTCGTCGAAGCAGCGGCCCATCTCCACTTGCAACTCGGCGACGGCAACTACGCTGGGATCAGCCTTGGAAGAGGAAGGGGCTCCGAGGTATATGCGGCGGTAGGCGTCGACCACGCGCTGGTAGTCGCGGCGGCTGCGTTCCTCGGTGGGACGTCCGGTGAGCGCCTCGCGCATGCGTCCGGCTCGAGCATAATTCTCGCGCGCCCACGCGTCACCATGCCGGACACGCGCATGAACCGGCAGCGCCGGCAGCAGCCATAACAGCAGAGCCGTACCCAAACATAACCCGCGCTGGCTTCGATGTAGGGTCTTCAACGTTTCCAGCCGTTACCGCATGTTCCAAAAGCCGTGTGTCGAAAAAGTGCTTACCTAAGATGCCAAATCACTAATCTGTGTTGCTGATGTACAGCACGCCACGCGCATCTCGTTGAACCCGAACGGGATCATGTACCACATTCCCGATTGTGCGAGTGCCTGAGTCGACGCCCCCGTAATACAGGCTGGTGATGCGCTTCACATAGTTCTGAGTCTCGGAGAAACGCGGAATACCCGCGCTGCGCGCCACCGCGCCCGCACCCGCATTGTAGGCTGCCAAACTTAACTTCACGTTGCCGCCGTAACTTTCCAGCAGTTGCTTGAGGTGGCGAACCCCGGCATCTACGTTTTGTTGCGGGTCAAAGGGATTTTTTACGTGCAAGGACCGCGCTGTGCTGGGCATCAATTGCATGAGTCCCATGGCACCCTTGCGGGAGACCGCATTGGGATTGAAATTCGACTCCACCTTGATCACCGACCGCACCAGATTCGGATCGACGTTGTGCCGGGCTGCTGCCTGCTCAATGGCGGCGTCCACATCTTGTTGAGTAAAGGCACGGTTGTTGCGAACAAAGCCGGCCGTTTCGGACGCACTGTTTTCGGAGTTCGATTCCTGGTGTAGATACTGGCTGACTTCCGCTGCCGCAGACCGGGCTCGACCCATCTTGGCGGAAGGAACCGGCTTCCATCGCCCTTCCTTCGCACTCCAGTAGGCCAGGCGATTCGACTGCGCCGTTTGACTTTCTGCAGTTAGCTTATTCTTGCGCGCAGGACTGACCTCTACGTATTCGTTTTCGTAGATGGTGCGGCCGTTTGCGTCGGTAGTGGCGACCAGATGCGTGGTAGAACCCTCCGCCCCCGGGGCCGCTCGAGCATGGGGTGTGGTGAGAGAAAGAGAGGCCGCGATTGTGGAACCCGCCATCAGAGCGATTTGCAGGTGCTTTCGCATGTCCGGGACATTATCCTCGGGGCAAAGACACGAACTCCTCGCCCATCGCTACCCGGAACCTGACGGAGAAACATCTACCAGAGTAGATTGATTATAGGGCCGTTAGGGGGGAGGGGCAATCTATCCGAAGGCCATCGAACCACCGAAGTAATCGCGGTAAGTTGCTGAAAACAAAGCTCAATAACCAACGGCAAGAGGGGGCGTCTCGACCGTTGCTTGTGCGCCTCGGTTAGCCAGGGCCCGTTTCTCCAAAATGCCCGCCTGTAGTACCCTCGCCACGTCCCCATGTTCGACGAATCCCCCCAACGCCAAACCCCCGATTCTCTGATGCTGCACGGCTTCTGGTACCGGGCGCTGCCGAGTGAAACCGTTCGCCGCAACCGGTTGGAAAAGGCCATGCTGCTGGAGATCCCGCTGGTGCTGGGGCGCGATCTGCAGGGGAGGCCTTTTGCTCTGCAAGACGCCTGCCCTCACCGGGGCATGCCACTCTCTGGCGGACGCTTCGAAGACGGGCAGGTGGAATGCAGCTACCACGGCTGGCGTTTCGATGCTCGAAGCGGCCAGTGCCAGCTGATCCCGTCGCTGACCGCCGATCAGAAAATGCAGGTCGACCGCATTTACGCGGGGAGCTACGCTTGCGAAGAGCACGACCGTTTCGTGTGGGTGCTTATTCCGGAGCCCAGCCCAGTCGGTGCGGGATTCACGAAACGTCCGGATCCGACGACCGCGGCCCCGCTTGTCCCCAAGTTCAGCGACAAGTACAAGCTGGCCTATTTGACCTCCGACCTGCCCTGCAGCGTGGATCACGGCATCATCGGACTGATGGACCCGGCGCACGGCCCGTTCGTTCACCAGGCATGGTGGTGGCGCAGCCGCGATTCGATTCATGAAAAGCAAAAGGCTTTCGAACCAATCCCGATGGGTTTTCGCATGAGCGCGCACACGCCCAGCTCGAACAGCTCACCCTACAAGCTGCTGAAGCTGTACGCGGACGCCGACTCCATCACCACCACCATCGACTTCACGCTTCCCAGCATGCGTTGGGAAACGATCCGGGCAGGGAAGTACTGGTTCTCGAGCCTCACCACGGTGACGCCGATCACGCGAAGCCAGTGCCGCATTGATGTGGTGGCGGCTTGGAACCTCTTTCGCTGGGTGCCATTCGGTCCTGAGCTGCTGGAATTCGTGTTTGCGAAGTTCGTGGAGCAGGATCGCAAGACGATGGAGGAACAGTCCGAGGGTTTGAAGCACAATCCGCACCTGATGCTCATTGACGATGCGGATCGTCCGGCGAAGTGGTATTTCCAGCTGAAGCAAGCGTATCTGGAGGCCCGGCGGAGCGGGGGAGAAATGAGGCATCCGATGGCGGGACCCGTGATGTTGAAGTGGAGAAGTTAGGAAGCAGCTTCGAGCCACGAGCTGTGAGCTACGAGCAGACGAAACGGGCTCGGGAGATCACAATCAGCTCAGAGCTCGAAGCTCGTAACTCAAGGCTCTTTCACCAGCCAGTCCATGGCTTCCTCGCGAGTCTTGAACGACGGAAAGTTGCGTTGCGTAAAGCTCTTGATGTTCTCGTAGTAGACCTTCGGCACGCTCTCCACGCCCACCAGGGCGGAACGCTTCACGAACGGTCGGTCGAGCACCATCACTTCCTTCATGCGGGTGGCGACGGCGCGGTCGATATGGGCGCCGGTGAAATCGCCGAGGGTCAGCACGGAATTACGTGCGTGACCTGCCACAGTCCGCTGCACTTCTTCTAGCAACAACAGGATTTCTTTGGCTTCACATCCGCTGAAGTCGATCAGCAGGATTTCGTGGCCCTGATGAGTGAGAAACGAAATGCGCTCTTCCATAGGAACCCCAAAAACAGGTCTCAGGTTCCAGTTCTCAGGTGCCAGGAATTGGCTCTCGAGTTGGGATCTGACAGAGGACACCCAGATTTAAACCATTGAGCCCACGACGTCGTATACCTCACCAAGTGCCGCGTCCAGGGCCTCGGGCCTGTCTCCTCCCGCTTCCGCCATGTCGGGGCGGCCGCCGCCTTTTCCGCCAACCTTTTGCGCGACCTGCCCGATCAGTTTGCCGGCCTGAATACGGCTGGTCAGATCCTTGGTAACTCCCGCGATCAGCGCGACTTTGCCATTACTGGCTGAGCCCAGCACGACTACACCCGATCCTACCTTGTCGCGCATTTGGTCGACCAGTGTTCGCAACTGGGAACGGTCGAGATTGTCGACGCGGTGCGCCAGCACCTTGATGCCTTTCACTTCTTTGATGCTCTCCTTGGCCGAAGCCACCGAAGAGGACGCCGACTTCATGCGGGCCTGGTCGAGTTCCCGTGCCAGGCGCTTGATCTCGGCGTCTTTGTTTTCTAATTCAAGTTTGAGCGCGTCTGCTGGACTCGTTCCATCGGCATGCGCCGCGAGGCTCGCCACTACCTTTTCCAGTTGGTGGTCTTTGCGGAAGTGGCGCAACGAGCCTTCGCCGGTGATGGCCTCGACGCGACGTACTCCCGATGAGACACTGCCTTCTTTCAGGATCTTGATAAGCCCGATTTCGCCGGTAGCTGCGGTGTGGGTGCCGCCGCAGAGTTCCGTCGAGAAATCCCCTATGCGGATTACGCGTACTTTGTCGCCATACTTCTCGCCGAACAGCGCCATGGCGTGATATTCGTTCACGGCCACATCGATGGGCACGTCCTCGATCACTTCGATCTTCCGGTTGCGCAGAACTTCCTTGTTGATGAGGTCTTCGATGTCCTGCAGTTCCTCGTCTTCCACAGCCGTGAAGTGCGAGAAGTCGAAGCGCAGGTGATTGGGCGCGACCAGCGATCCCGCCTGTTTCACATGTTTGCCTAGCACTTCGCGGAGCCCAGCATGCAGCAGATGCGTAGCGGTGTGATTGCGCATGGTGGCTACGCGGATGTCGGTATTGACGACGGCATCGACGCTGTCACCTACGAGGATCGGCTGCTTCGCAACGACCCTGTGTGCGCGCACGCCCTGGATCGGGTAATAGCAGCCGACCACCTCCGCGACCACCGTATTATGGTCATCGCCATAGAGCCAGCCGCGATCGCCGACCTGTCCGCCGGATTCGGCGTAGAAGGGTGTGTGGTCGAGAATGACTTCGCCTTCTTCTCCGGGCTTGAGCTCCTCTGTGCCTTGTCCGTTCTTCAAGAGAGCGAATACCTCAGCGCCATCGGAGCGCGTGCGGTGGTAGCCTTCGAAGTCCGAGGCGGGAAGCTTCTGATATTCCGGGTTGGCGGTCTGCTTGGCGGCGCCTTTCCAGGAGGCGCGGGCGCGCTCGCGCTGCTCCTGCATCGCCCGCTCGAAGCCGACCTGATCGAAGAAAATGCCTTGATCGCGTGCCGCGTCCTGCATGAAGTCGAGCGGCATCCCGAAGGTGTCGTAGAGTTTGAAAGCCTTCTCGCCGGGGTACACAGGCTCAGAGCGTGGAGCCATGAGGCCCCAACCTTCCCAACTAACTTCGGAACCAAATAGCTTTCTCAATTCATCAAGTGTAGTTTCCCGATGAGCCGCCAAGTATTTTTCGGCCACTAAGGGGGCAAGATCCTCACCCAATTTTCGGAGGCCAAGGTCCAAGGTGTGGGCAAACCGTATCTCCTCGGCCAGCACGGTCTTCGAAACTCGTTCCATCGTTTCACCCAACTCCGGGTAGGCATCCTGCATCAAGTCCCGCACCGCGACCACCATGGAGTGCAAGAACGGTTTGGTCTGCCCGAGCAATCGGCCGTGCGTGATTGCGCGCCGGATGATCTTGCGCAGTACGTAGCCCCGGCCTTCATTGGATGGGATTACACCGTCAGAGATCAGGAATGTCGCCGCACGCGAGTGATCGGCAATGACACGCAACGAAGCCGCGGATTTTGCATGAGCTTCCTTCTCCAGTTCTTTCTTCAGCGACGTTCCCGTTAATTCCGCCGCGCGCTGGATCAGAGGTGTGAACAAATCCGTGTCATAGTTCGAAAACTTCGATGGGTTCTGCAGATTGAGCAAGACCGCTGCGAGCCGTTCCAACCCAGCACCGGTATCAATCGAAGGTTTGGGTAGCAGCGTGAAGCCGTACAAGCTAATACCGTTTTCCACTCGGATCGAGCGGTTGTATTGCATGAAGACCAGATTCCAAATTTCGACGTATCGGCCGCAATCGCAGGGGAATTTGCAATCCATGTGCCCCTGATCCGATGCCGCCGCGCCCATGTCGTAGTGAATCTCACTGCATGGTCCGCACGGTCCGGTATCGCCCATCTGCCAAAAGTTGTCCTTCATCCCCATCGCAAAGATGCGCTCTTTGGAAACACCTGCGTCAAGCCACAACCGCTCCGCCTCGTCATCGCGCGGAATGTCAGCGTGGGGAAGATCCGCGCCCTCAAAGATCGTGACGTAGAGCTTCTCTTTCGGAATGCCGAACCACTTCGGCCAGGTGATTAGTTCCCAGGCGTAAGCGATCGCGTCTTTCTTGAAGTAGTCCCCGAAGCTAAAATTGCCCAGCATCTCGAAGAACGTGTGATGGCGATTGGTGAAGCCGACGTTCTCGAGGTCGTTGTGTTTGCCGCCTGCGCGCACGCATTTCTGCGACGTCGTGGCCCGCGTGTAGTCGCGCTTTTCGAGGCCGAGGAACACGTCCTTGAACTGGTTCATCCCGGCGTTGGTAAACAGCAGCGTGGGATCGTTCTGCGGGACGAGCGACGACGAGTGGACTTCGCGATGCCCTTTTTCGATGAAAAAGTCCAGGAATTTACGGCGGACTTGCGAGCCGGTCAGCATGAGATTTTAGAAAGCCTCGCGGGACAGGGTCGATGGTCGTGCTCGTCCCAATCTTTTATTCTAAACCACAGAGGACACAGAGGATCACAGGGGAAAGGCTTCGACCATAGAGGACACCAAGGGCACGAAGGAATGCTACAGGCCGCTCATTCCCCAGCAGTTCTGTCTGTCTTCTGTGGTTATTCTTGAGTTTCGTCTTCGAGCGCCGTCAGCGTTTGGTCGTCCACGTCCCACTTCTTGAGGATCGTGAAGATCGCTTTCGCCCGAAAGCCCGCCCGCGTCAGCAGCCGAAAAATCCGCGCTGCCTGTTTTTGATCCTGCGGCTTCTTCACGCGTTTGCGATGCAGAAAAGCGCGGGTCTGCTGCTCCTCGTCCACTTCGTCGTAAGCCGTCGACACCGCTTTATCGATGACTTCCCCGTGAACGCCTTTGGCTTTCAGATCGCTGATCACGCGCATGCGGCCGAATCTATCGTTGTCGCGACGCAGGGAAGAATAGGTCGCGGCATACTTCGCGTCGTTCAGGTAGCCCTGATCCTTGAGGCGGCGGATAATCAGCTCGACCAGCGTCTGCCCGAATTCCGTTTCCGCTTCTACCCTTTGTCGCAACAGGCGCTTGAGTTCTGCCACGGTGCGCATGCGGCGGGCGAGGGCACTCACGGCGTATTCGTAGAGTTCGCCTTCAGCGTAGAACTTTTTCTTGGAGCGAGGAAACGACATACCATGACCACAGTAGCGCAATCATCGTTGGAAGGACAGCACTCAGCATTCAGCACTTGGCAGTTGGCCCGCAGCGGTACGTCTTGTTCCTGAGAGCCGAGAGCCTAAAGCCCAGAACTGAATGCTGAGTGCTGATTGCTCCGACAAAAAAAGGCGCGCTTGGCAGCGCGCCCGAGTACAACTCTAGAAACGTGGAAACTAACGGCCGCCGAAGCCTGCCGACTGCATCGCTTGTCGCGAAATATCTGCGGTCGACGCAATGCCTTGCATGCGCAGCTTGAAGTCGTCGGCGTTCGAGGCGTTCTCGAGTGCCGTTTCGTAGCCGATCAGTCCGGCTTGGAACAGATCCCACAACGACTGGTCGAACGTCTGCATGCCGTATTGCGAAGTGCCGGCCGCAATCGCGTCGCGGATGGAGCGTGTCTTTTCCGGCACGAGAATACATTCGCGAATGAACGCGGTGTTGATCATGACTTCCACCGCGGGCACTCGTCCCTCGGCATCAGTGCGTCGCACCAGGCGCTGGCTGATGATTGCGCGCAGAATCGCCGCCAACTGCAGGCGCACTTGCTTCTGCTCGGGCGGCGGGAAGACGGCAATAATACGGTTGATGGTTTCCACTGCGTCGAGGGTGTGTAGCGTAGAGAACACCATGTGGCCGGTTTCGGCCGCGTGGATGGCTGTGCTGATGGTTTCGAGATCGCGCATTTCGCCCACCAGGATCACGTCCGGATCCTGACGGAGAGAAGCGCGTAGCGCCGCCGAGAAGGAGGGTGTGTCGACTTCGATTTCGCGCTGGTTGACGTAGCCCTTCTTGTCGCGGTGCAGAAATTCGATGGGGTCTTCGATGGTGATGATATGTTCGGCGCGGGTCGCGTTCACGCGATCGACCATCGCGGCCAGCGTGGTGGACTTACCGGAACCGGTCACGCCCGTCACGAGCACGAGCCCGCGGGGCATATCGCAAACCTGTTCGACAACTTTGGGCAAATACAGTTCGTCGAGCGCACGAATCTTGGTGGGAATGACGCGGAGCACCAGGCCCACGTTGCCGCGCTGCTGGAAGACGTTCACACGGAAGCGGCCCAGTCCGGCCACGCCGTACGCCATGTCGATTTCCGTGGTCTCCTTGAATTTTTGCTTCTGCCGCGCCGACATCATGCTGAAGGCCATGGTCAGCATGTCCTCCGCCGTGATGCGGGGCTGGTCGGTGAGGGGCGCGAGTTCGCCGTCAACGCGCAGGTGCGGATAGTTACCGACCTTCAAATGCAAGTCGGAGGCACGCCGCTCCATCGCGATTCGCAACAGATCATCAATATTCATTCGACACCTAGGGCAGTGGTCGGTGGCTGGTGGTCAGTGGGCCAGTGACGGACCACGAACGGGCGAGCCGATACCTGACCCCTACTCCAGTATGATTGCGCGAATCGTCACCTTCCCCAAGATGACCTAAGTAATGAAGGACAGCTTCTAGCTGTTGGCGATTGGCTTTTAGCTTTAAACTCGGCTCTTCGACGGCGATGCCGGTCTGACGAGACAAAAGAGACGAGGCAAGGGAGATCGGGCAAGCGGAGGCCATGCAACAGGATCAACCCCCTGATGAATCCCGGAGAGACCAGTCGGTCAAACTCCAGTCGCGTAGCGACGGCATAAGATAGCCCTGGACGTTAGGTCCGGGGTTGCCGCAGAAATGGACGCGGGTCCCTTCAGGGACGACACCAGTTCGGGCTGACCTGGGCAGTGGATAGCGTGCAGATTGGCACTTGGATTTGCCAACGACCGATAGCCAACGACCCATCAGCTGCTTTCGTGACGACTAAAGACAAGAAAGCCGCCCCGCAGGGCGGCTTGATCGCATCTGCCGAAATTACGCCGCTTGGCTTGCCGGCTGGAAGGGCTCGTCGTAACTCCCGCCGTAAATCGATGGGCACTTCGACCCCATCGGGCGCAGGTACGTTGCCAGCTCTCCGCGATGGTGGATCGAGTGGTTGTTGAGAAACGCCAAATACATCGCCGCGGGGAAATTGAACACGCCGAAAAATTCGACCGGTCGCGTCAGCTGCTCCGGAGTCATGGCCCGAACCCGCTGGGTGGCACGCACGAT
>Ga0137418_10005281_pt1 | contig 11835 bp, 6 predicted proteins | sample CZODoug3_1_2_16f_FD_122242 | JGI IMG/M metagenome (GOLD analysis project Ga0137418, IMG submission 122242) | Vadose zone soil fungal communities from Angelo Coast Range Reserve, California, USA - CZODoug3_1_2_16fungal (Hybrid Assembly) | ecosystem: Environmental > Terrestrial > Soil > Vadose... | reverse complement strand
TTCTCGCTTTCCTCGCCGCGAGACATAACGGACGCGGAAATGTCTGCCGCATCGGCCGCACACCGCGCGTCCCTGCAACAGGGCTACGCCTTCGCGCGGCGGCGACACTCGCGCTAGTTCGTAGCCTCGACCGTTGGTCGCGAGTAGTTTGAGGTTCTGCTGATGTTGCTCCCAGCTAATGTAGCCGGGATGAGCATTCGGAATGCAGGCGAGCCACTCACTGTACTCGTGCTTTCGCTGTATCTTTTTCGTGCCATCGGCAGCTCGCCGATACCGTCGACGTCCGTATACGTAGACGCCCGCGTAACGCGGGTTGTTCAGCACGCGCATAGCGCTCGACGCAGTCAGCGGTTGGAACACTGTGGTGCCGCCGAGACGTCGAGATGGGAAACAAAGGCCTTCCTTCCGAAACACCTTCACCGTCTGGCACGCCGAGCCGACACGCAAGAACGTCTCGAAGAAGTAGGCGATCGTTTGTCGGATCTGTGCGTCAGGGTCGAGCACCACGTTGCCAGCCTCATCGTAAGCAAAGCCCGTGGGCAGCGGACATCGATACTCGCCGCGTCGCACCTTATTGAGGATTCCGCCGCGCAGCCTGGCTTTGAGGACGTGAAGCTCGGCTTCGCTCATTGTTCCTTTGAGACCGAGCAGCAGACGGTCGTTGAAGTTTGTCGGTTCGTAGATTCCATCCTCGTCGAGGATCAGGGTGTCGGCCAACGCACAGATCTCCAGCAAACGGTGCCAGTCAGCGTTGTTCCTCGCCAAGCGCGAAACCTCGAGCCCCATGACGATGCCGGCGTGGCCCATTCCCACATCTGTGACCAGACGTTGAAAACCCTCGCGCCACGTCGCCGACGCGCCCGACTCGCCCTGATCGCAGTCGATGACGATGATCTGATCGTCGCGCCAACCAAGCCCGATGGCCCGGCTACGAAGTGCGTATTGACGCTTCGTGCTCTCGATGTTTTCGAGGACCTGGCGCATGGATGACTGCCGAATGTACAGGTACGCGCCCCGCTCGAGATGGTGAGGCTGGACTTTCAACGAATCGCTCATGGTGTTGCTCCTCCATTGCCGGCGTTCATCGCCAATGCTGCCAAAACATGAACGATGGCTCTGTGTCCGTCCGAGGCCGTCCAGCTCAACGACAACGAGCCACTCGGCTGCCGGGACACGCTCGCACTACCTATCGCGACGGCTCGTATCCATCCCCACATGCCTCGACGGAGAAAAAGCATGAGCCCCCACCGAGCTTCGGGCTGCAGCACCCCGCCCAGTGCGGCTCTGCGTAGAGTTTCGTATTGGGTCACAACGCTTGATGGCACTTCCGAACTGCGTGTAGCGTTCGACGTCATCTCGGAGTTTTTTTTACGGCGACCGCTCTCTCGATCGTCCTCGGGTGTACATCCAGGTCGAATTTCTCCCGGACCAGCTTTGCCAGCTCGCGCGCTCGAATGGGCTTGCCAGCGATAAGTTGTTTTTGAATAAATTCCAGTACCTCGCCTTGGAGCTTGTGAGGGCCGCGTGGTCCCCGCTTCTTCGGCACGAGCCCGGCGATCCCCGCTTCGTCGAAGCTGGCCTTGGTCTGATAGTACGTCGGCCTCGACACACCGTATTCTTCCGTTGCGTTGGCGATCGACGCATTCTCGAGCGACACGCGGCGCAGCATCTCGTATTTGACCTGCACAACGTCGCGGGGGTCGAAGAACTCGCTGTCGTGGAATTTCGGATCGTGGACCTTGTCGGGTGCAGGGTTCAACGTACCCTCTTCGAGGAGGGCCCGAACCTTCGGATGCTTGCTGTCGCTCTTTGCGGGCACCGCGATCTCCGAGGATCAGTCTGCCGGACGTAATTATAATTACGCCGCATACGGAGTTCATGTCAAGGAATATCGTGTTCAGCGTATTGCTGGCAGCACAATATATCGAACATGGCCGCCGTGTTGGTTTACGTTGCGGCGTATTTAGATTTACATGCGCGGCACAATTTGCCTTACACGACATTTAAGCTCTCCTGCCAACCCGTTTGCTGAGCCGGTCTACCAGGCCAACGAGTTCCAACAAGTCCACCACGCGGAATAGCGCACGGTGTCCACCCATGGCGATCTCAGGATCGACAGCGACGACGTCAGTCCATTGCGGCGGAACGGAGCAAACGGATTCATCATCGATCTGCAGTAGTAGGGTCATCCCATAGCGGTTGTACCGCTCGCCCACACAAGGTAGCTTCCGTCCGCTGAGCGGATGGAACGAATGCGTGATGCGCACAAGGGGCGCTGCTGCGATCGGAGCATTTGCATTCTGAATTGAGTTACAAGCGGCTGGAAGAGGGAGTATTCAAGCTGCCGCGCGTAGAACAGGGAGCACGATCGGTGGAGTTACGTGCCAGCGAACTGGCGATGATTCTGGACGGGATCGACGTTTCGAAGCTGAAGCGTCTGCCGCGCTACCAACAGGCGATAGAGAGCCGCGGATAAAAGTCGCCGAGAAAAAAAAGAAAGAAAAGAACTGCACGATCCAGCGCGATGGTGTAACTAAGTTGATGGAGGCACGTCTAAACGAACGTGCCGGCCAACGAAACTTCCTTGAACAACTTACCCGAAGACAAGCAGGCGTTGCAGGCGATGTTGCGCGCTCTGTGGCATGAGCGCGAACAACAAAAGCAACGCATCGATGAATTGTATTTAGAAAACCTGCAGTTGCAGAAAGAGCTGTTGCGCTACAAGAAGGCGACCTATGGGCCGCGGGCAGATCGTTTGAGCGAAAACGAACTAGCGCAGGTGCTGCTCGAGTTTGCCGAAGAGCTGGAGAAAAAACCATTACCCGTAGAGAGCGTTCCTCACGGCGAAGCCAGTCCAGAAGTGCGACGTGTACAGCGGCGCAAAGGACGGCGAGCTCTAGCCAACTTCGAAAATCTTCCGGTCAGCACGCACGTCTATGAGCTGACTGCGGAACAACGACGCTGCTCGTGCTGCGGCGAGCAGCGGCAAGAAATCGGCAGCGAGGAGAGCTGGCAGATCGAATACCTCCCCGGACACTTCGAGCGCTTGCAGCATGTGCGTAAGAAGTATGCCTGCGCCAAGTGTGAGCTGGCGGGAGAAAATCCGCAGATCGCGACAGCAGCAAAAGCGGAGACGGCGATCGAAAAAGGCTTTGCGGGTCCAGGGCTGCTGGCCCACATCGTGACCAGCAAGTTCGCTGACTACTTGCCGTTGTATCGGCTGGAAGATATCTTCGAGCGGCAAGGCTTTGCAATTTCCCGAGCTACGCAATCGGTGTGGTGCGGGGATGTCGCGGACCTGGTCGAGCCACTGTACCGGCGGATGGCGGAACGGGTAAGGCAGTCCCATGTAGTGGCCACCGACGACACAGTCTTTCCGATGCTGGGGCCGGGGCAGACGCAGTCGACACGCATGTGGGTGTACGTAGGCGATGAAGCACATCCGTACAACGTGTTCGACTTTACGTTGAACCGTGGACGAGAGGGGCCGAAAGAGTTTCTGAAAGACTACACCGAAGTTCTTGTGGCGGATGCCTATGGAGGCTACAACGGAGTGGTGGCCGGCAACGCCATCACGCGTGCTGGATGTTGGTCGCATGCGCGTCGGAAGTTCGTGGAAGCGGAGAAATCGGCGCCGGAAATCGCTCGCGAGGCCGTGGATTTGATCGGCCAGCTGTTTGCCGTGGAAAAACAGGCCAAGGATGTGGCCGTGGCCGAGAGACTAGCGTTGCGGCAGACGCAGTCGGTGCCGGTGCTGGCTGAACTGCGACACAAGTTGCTGACCTGGAAAGAACAGTTGCTGCCGAAGCATCCCATGGCGGAAGCGGTGAACTACACGCTCAGCCAATGGGAGGAACTGACGGTGTTCACCAGCGACGGCGCTGTGCCCATCGACAACAATGTGAGTGAACGGGAGATGAAGCGTGTGGTTCTGAACCGCAAGAACTCTCTGTTCGTCGGAAACCCGCGCCGCGGACGGACCGCAGCGATCCTGGCCAGCTTGACCAGCAGCTGCCGCCGGCACCAGATGGATCCGCAACTCTACTTCATGCAACTGCTGATGAATCTTCCCTCGTGGCCGGTAAACGACATCGACGCCTGGCTTCCCGATCGCTGGAGAAAAGCTCACGCTGCCAGGTGCGAGAGTTTGGAAATACCTCCTCTCGATTCCTGAAAACTCTGCTTCATGTATCGCTTACGTTAATCGGCGGTGACTGTTCGCTAGTGCTGAAGAGTTTCGGATGGTACAAATGAGGAGGATGAACCAGCCGAAACAACTGCCGCAGCTTGTGGCAATTGGAGTGTTACTGTCTGCTCCGATGGCGCTCGGCCAGACGACGCCTGTTGCTGTGATCCAGACCCCGAAACAAGTAGACGAAGGTCGTGCCTCTTTTAGTCCAGATGGGAAGTGGATTGCGACGATAGACCAAGATGGAAGAAACCCCACCCTGTGGGATGTCAAGACTGGACGGAAAGTGGTGGCCCTCCCTCGCGCACGCGTCGATATCCAGTCACCCGGTGGATCGATCTCCAGCACCTTCGGCCCAGGTGGGCGTGATATCTTTGCCTTCAGTCAAGATGGCCGCTATCTTGCCGCATTCGATGCAGCCACTACTCAATTCGGCCCTCCCGTTGTTTGGGACCGCGAAACCGGGGAAGTCATCGGGCCCTGGAAGCTCGACGCAGCCAATCATCTGAGACTTTCCGGAGCGAACTGGACGGACACCGAGGTTCGCGCGTGGCCCAGCCTTGCCCGCGGTACCCTCCCAGCTTCTCTCGCCAACTCGCAACAAAACGAACCCGCGATTCCCACCATAGCGATTAGCGCTAATGGGGAGATGCTTGCCGTCGGTCGTGTGAGAATTCAACGATACAGCTCAGCGGAACGTACAAACTCGATCGAGGTATGGTCGCTTCGAGGCAGCAAACCGCCATATACCTTCGCGAAGGATTTGTTATCGCTGACGAGCCTGGCATTTAGCCACGATTCAGAGTGGCTCGGTGCGGCCTCCCTAGCCGATAGCATAACCGGCAGGTACACGGATATCTATGTCGGCCAGGTGCGTCTGTGGCATGTCGCCGACCGCGCCGAGACCAAACTCAAGATCGAAAATGCAACCGTGAGTCTCGAAAAGGAATGGCCGGCCACTAACGTTGCGTTCTCACCGGACAACAAGCAGTTGGTCGCCGATGTTTTCACGGTCGGTGATTTGCCTGACCGGGATTGTCCGCCAGATGAGCGATGCGGGGATCTTGAGAGCCTTCCCTATGATGTACGGACGACGTTCTTTGATGTAGCCACTGGCGGCGCTGTGAATAGCACGCCCCTTGGAAAAGCTGATTCTTCGGAGCGCGAATATCGCCGGTCCTTCTGGCTGAGCCCGGATGGCCGCCGCGCCTTTGCCTTGCAGAACAAGTTCCTCCCAATCAATACGCTCACCGGCCACCACCTCAGTACCTTCAAGGCATTTCAGTTGCCTCCGCAGCCGGGTAGCTTCGACGACTGTGAAATCGGAGTGCATGCGTTTGGCTTCGCCGCCTTCAGCGCTGACGTGAAGCAGGTTGCGGTTTCTGATGGCCAGCAGCTCGAGATTGTGGACGCCAAGACCGGCGCCAGCACCGCGGGGGATGCAGTCATGCTCGCCGACGAACCCAACGAAGCGTGGCAAACACTCACGGCCGCCTTCAGCCCGAGCGGCGGGACTTTAGCCGTGACGGTCTGCACGCGCTGGTTGGGGACCGGGAAGCTACGTCTTTACAATGCTTCCAAATTGCAGGAGTTCGCAGTCTCAAAGTCCGATAGCGTCTTGACATCGCTCGCGTTCACGCCCGATGGCGCCCTGCTCTTCACTGGCGGATACGATGGAGCTGTGCGGATCTGGGAAACCCAGCACGGCTCGCTGGTTGCGACACTGGTCCGCAGCAAGGGCGGCGAATGGATCGTCTTCACTCCCGATGGCTTGTACGACGCGTCGGCCAATGGCGCAAGCCTGCTCGCATGGCGTCTGAAGGGACAAATCATCCTGGCCTCCGAACTCCCAGACATGCGCCTTCCGGGCTTGCTTTCGAAGCTAGTCTCCGGCGAGCACCCGAAATCAACCAGGCCTCTCACTTCCGCCATAGCTAACGCCCTTCCGCACAGCGACCGTTGAGCACTGAGTGGCGCGCACCACTTCCTCTCTCGCCAGAACGCCGTCACACTCTTCTCGCTCCGCATCTGTTCGGAAATCAGCCTGCGCCACTTCGTCCATGCTTTTCTGTTTCGTTTTCGTTGCGTCATCGCGCAACTTTGCTATGCGACGACCATCTTCCGCAAGATGCGGTTCACGTAGCGCTCACCGAAATGCACCCTAAATCCCTAAATGGCCGCGGCTTTTCTGGTAGGCCGTGGTTGTCATCCTGCAGCGACCACGCCCGGGCAACGAAGGGGAAGATCTGCCGCTGGGGCGGCAACGGACAAAACTAGCAGAAGCACAGCAAACAGAGAGAGAGCGCGACCAACTGAGGTTCTCTGAGGGCATAGAGTGCTGCAGAATTCAAGGTGAGGCAGGCAGGGCCTCCAGTTTCTTTTTTACGTCGGGAGCGGATTTGGAGTCAGGAGCAAGTTCCAGATATTCTTTATAGGCTTGGCGGGCTTCGGCGTTGCGCTTGAGTTTGGCATAGGCGTCGCCGAGATTTACGTAGGCGACGGCCCGTTTTGGATCGATGCCGACGGCCTTTTTGAGCCAGTCCACGGAAGCTTCGTATTTTCTCGTCTGATATAAGGCAAAGCCAGCATTATTCGAATATTCGGCACTTTTGGGATTGAGGTATGCCGCCTCGGCAAACTTAGCCGCTGCGGCCTCGTAATTCTTTTCCTTCATGAACTCTACGCCTTGCTCATTCAAAGCCGCGGGATCTTCAACGGAAGCAGATTTGGCGGGAGGTTGTTTTTCAAAGAGGTTGTTGCTACCAAGTGCGTATACATCCTTCGGCTGATCGTACCACTCCACCTCGATTCTCTCCGGAAGTTGGGCGCCCTCATGAATAAAGTGAAAGTCCCCGCCCATAATCGGGCACGCGCGACCCTCCACGCAGGAATGATCGGGATCGCCAACCCACTGCCGGGTCAATTCCTCACCATGATTCGTGAAGACCATCAGAGCTTCCGCGCAGCTTCGATTTCCACACCACGGTTCTGCCTCCAAGACGATGTCTTGCGCTCCATAACCCTCCACATCGCGATATGCCAATGCTGCAACTCCTCGAATAATCGGCGAGTCCCACAAAAATACCGGTTTGCCATCGCGATATTCTCCATAGATCACCCTGCCATCGACAGCACCGCCACCGGATTGGCGGAACAATCCAATGATCGACTCGGGCCCATTTGGTGATAGCCGGTGAGTGTCAAACAGGAGTTCAAGACTGAAAGAGGCGGTTGTATCTCCTGGCTGCTCTGTGCCAGGCTCTCTTTTCGGAGCGATCGGCTCCACAACGGGAAGGGAGGGTCGTATGACCTCAAGAGCCTTCTCTCCCAATTCTTTCAGTTCCACCGGCGTCGGTTGTCTGGACCCGGATATTCCCCGCCCCCACGGACGGAAATCGATTTTCACAGTAACATTGCGCCAAAATTCGGGCCGAGTTTTTCCAGGATAAAGGTACCCCTTGCCAATAAGAAGGTCCCATCGGTCCCCTGAAACCAAGACTGCCTTATCCCTAAGGCCCGTATTCAGCTCCGCACGGGACCTTGGACACTCGAGAGACCTGTATGCACCTAGAGAAAGGATGAGGGATTTTCCAGTGATACGCGAGACACATTGTGCCCACTGATCTATCGGGCTGAACGAAACGTGAATGATTGACGTCGGAACGTTGTCCTGCGGGGCCGCCTGCAAGCATGCGGGAACCGACGTGGCGATGCTCAGCACCAGCCCCAGGATGCTAATTTGGCCGCCTCTCATGGGACGACTACTTCTTCCCCGGACAGTGTGAATCGGTGACGCGGCATGCAATAAAGTCCGGATCGAATTCATGAGACGCAACTCCAAGAATTGTCTCGGCATACTCGCTAGCTGCCCCTCCTTGGCCGTTGTAATTACTGAGAATCGGGATCCACATTTTTGTCCAAGCCTGGGCGTTGCACCGCCTAATTCCCTGTGGATCGTAAATTCCGCAAGGCGTCACATTGATTCCATTATTAGGATCTAGAGCGAAAGCGTGAACTCTGCCCCCTAGATCCACGGCCTGATCCCAATGCAAATCCAAATTCCAGATGGGGTCTTTCAAAATGTCTCGCGCATTTCGGAAAGACGAGCCGGGCGAGCCGTACCATTTCCCTAAGGTGAGCTGCAGAGCCCCGTACGTCCCCGCAGCGTAGTATTGCGCCGTAGTGAAACTGTAACGCGGATCCACTGGAACGGTGGGATGATTAGAAGCATCCGCGATGAAAGGGATTCGCCTGTCGGAATCGGTTCCCGTGAGCGCCGCGGCTGAACCGTTTGTGCCCAAATTATTGATGAAGAACTGCTCTATGGTTTCGCCCGGATTGTACGTGTGGCTCCCCCCCAGGGCGGCCGGGTTGGGAGGATTGCCAGCCACCACGCTTCCTGGTTGAGAAACCAGCATGATGATGTTTTGTGGGGTCGGTTCTGCGTCTTTCACAGAATCGCCAATCCGTTCGAAAGTGAACACGACCACGTCTCCGTTGCCCTGGAGCCCGCCAAATATCGCGTTCTGGTTTCGATAATCCACGGCGAATTCATTCGTGCCGAGAGTTGAGCTGAAAGAAAAAGGCTTGCCATTTGGAAAGTGGTTAGGATCGACGCATTTCCGCTTCTTGGATGGAGCTGGCAGGGCCACGGAATCCTGGCAGGTCTTGTGCCCGAATTTGGTCCAAAGATTCTGGTTCCATACTAATGTTAGCGGAACAACTCCCGCCTGCTTGGCGTTGACGGTACAAGCTGACGGAGCGAGCTTAGCTGCTATGCACGCTTTTGCAGCGTCGGTCGTTGCTGGCGCATAAAAAGCCTGGACATTTGGATGCGCTACCTGACGCTGTAAGTCCTTAGGAAAGTCGTTGAACGGAATTTTCTGTGCGGCTTTGATCATCGATCCCAGTTTAAAGGTCTTGTTATCCTGTGGAACAGTCGCAAATGGCATGATGGTGGTTGCGAATTTTGACCGGTCATCTGGATTCTGATATGCGAACAGATATTTCCCCGACAGAGCATATAAGTTCCAGGGGTATACGGAGATTCTCCGCTCATCTGCAAGCGTAAAGACACCGTCGTTTCCAATGTATTCCCCCGAGATCTGCTGAAAATCGATAGTCGAAGGCTCATAACGATACTTTGCGTTGAAATCTGCGCCCTCCTGCTGGATTTGAGCTTTGAAAATGTTGGGCGGTACTCGATAAGTGTTTGCCACGGTAATTAGCGCACACTCGCGGTCAACGGCGACTCCAGGAATCTGGGGAATCGGCCCTTTTCCAATCGTTGCGTATTGAACGATCGCCTTTTTCGGTATTTTGAGGGAATATCCGGGAGGCCCAGTTATGGCAACGTCGAACGCGGGCTGGTCTGTGCCCACAGTGCACCCTGCCCTCACTTGCGATTGAGTCAATTGGATTCCACGAATGTAGAACCCCGCGTCGTCATTAGATTCTCTTTCAACCTGGGCATTAGACGTTGAGATTGTCGCAGTAACGCTGTCGGTGGAAGTCACCGGAACGAATTTGGGCGGCACAGCTCCTTGGTCCGGAACGATCACAAGAGTCTTTTCGTCAACATTTTTGTAGACTTGGAAGTGTCTCCTTCCGCCGAAAGGTACGCCGAATTGCCCACTGGCCGTGATGATTGGGGCATTGGTTCTGGCAATTACCTGTCCATTGGGGCCTTTAGCTGTTCCACGCACTCGGTGTTTGCGTTTCTTCAATGGACCTGACGGCAATTGTGCGCCGCCCCTTCCTACGCTCGCCGGAGACGGAACGGGAGTTTGACCCAGCAACTCTGTCGAAAACAACGAATGCGACAACAGAGATGCGATTGGCGCCGGCTGGCCTGTTCCAAGTGTGGTGATGTTCTGGAGCGGAACCGTCTCGGTGATCGTCAGATTGCCGCTTTGTGTTTTTACCTCAAGCACTGTACCTGATGCAATGTTCACGCCGTAGACTTTAACGTTTTGGGCCGATGGTCCTGTCTGCTCGGCAGGCACCAAATTTATATTTCCGACCAATCTTAGAAGGTCAACGTCAGTAGACGAATATTCATTTGCTAGATCCGAGTCAGAAAACTCCTGAGCGTCCAAATGCTCTTGTGAGGCTGAGTATAATGGCACGCTGTTACTGACGGCGGTAAGGCCCGGACCTGCAACACCTATGACCAGGGATGTATCGTCCCCAGGCAGCGCACTTGTCAGAGTGGCCGTCGCCAAAGAACTAGCACTTACACTGCTTGGCAAAACAAATCCCGGCACTCCATTCCTCCCCACAATGACGGAAGAACCAGTTTGAAAACCAGAACCATAGGCAGTCACGGAAGCGCCAGTGATGACGTCATCGGAAGCATCCGCACCACTGGTCGTGATGTCAATGGATGTGCCGAACGCAGGTAATGTCGGATCGGCGACGAGCAGATTTGAGGTACCGAGAAAACCGTCGCTGGTCAATGACACTTGCACTAATCCAGGACTTCCCAGAAGGCTACCCGGAACCGTGACGGCTGGTTGCGAGCTTGAGTAGTCGACTGTCAGAACAGTCCAGTTATTTTGGTCAAATCGACGAGCCCACAATTGTGTAACACTTGATGACAAACTCAAGACAATGACTGCGTTGCCCGATCCGGCCGAAACATGGTCCGGCGATAGACCGATAGGTGGTGTGCTCAGGGGCAGACCCGATGTCGGGTCAATTGAATCATCCTGAGTGCTCTGTGTGGTCTCACTGATCGGAGCGGACGGGTCAATGCGAACTACCATAGTCTGGGTTCGCTGACCGTTAGTGATGACCGTTAGTTGTGCATATTCGGGAGAAGGATTGAGAGGTGTACCTGGTGGAATGTCCACAGAGTGCACGCCGGGAGTCATGTCGGGAAGAGCCACCGAACCTACGACTTTGTCATCTTCGGTTACTTCGACCGCCCCGGACACGTTGCTCGCCCCAAAATCAGCGACCGCATATTTCACGTGAACTGGCGCAATCGTCCTAAAATTTCCATCAACATCGATAGTGCTGGGATTTACCTCTTGGATTATGAACGATGGGCTTAGCAGAGCTGTTTGAACTGCTCCACTCAAAGAGTTGGACGAGGAAGACACTAAGGCCCCGTCATCCGTCAGGGCGAGCCAGTTGCCGAAGGTGCCGCTGATTTGGCCAGCTAGTGTGGGCTGGGAGGGATTCTCGAGATTGACGAGCAGGACGTTTGTTCCGGTGGCCACCAATGCTACGTTGCCATTCAGCTTGACATCCGTGCCGCCCGTGGGCAGTTGCACGAAGCCGATCGCCTTTGGACAGTTCGGACTACCTGTAGTCGCTTTGGGATCGCATGCGGCCGTTGCCCCCTGGGCATAGGCTCCGGTCAGGTCGACTACCGCTAGCAGGGACACGTAGGGCGCTGGGGCGGACGATAGCACTGGGCAGCTGGCCATGCTTCCGACCACGCCGCTGCCTACCACCACAGCGATGTGCTTGTTTGTGCTGTTGCCGTTGCTGTCGGTGGCGGCGATGATGCCCAACGCGACGGCGCGGCCATAGCAGAGCAGATAGTTCGTCTGGCCATCCGCGCTGGTCATCAACAGCGCCTGCACCGGATTGCCAGCGAACGTTCCATCTGCTGCGGAAGGAGGATATAAAACGGC
>Ga0137418_10004209_pt1 | contig 11835 bp, 15 predicted proteins | sample CZODoug3_1_2_16f_FD_122242 | JGI IMG/M metagenome (GOLD analysis project Ga0137418, IMG submission 122242) | Vadose zone soil fungal communities from Angelo Coast Range Reserve, California, USA - CZODoug3_1_2_16fungal (Hybrid Assembly) | ecosystem: Environmental > Terrestrial > Soil > Vadose... | reverse complement strand
CGAAGTGACAATTTCCATGACGTTGTCGATCACCTCTCGACCACCCCCATTGTTACCTCCCATCCCAGGCGCATTCAATTAGAGGATCAAAAAATCGATCTCTCACCATCCGATATTCAACGATTCGCATCTCCTACGACATGGCTGAATGATGTGTGTATTAATGATGGTGCTGCCCTCTTGCGGTCACACCTCGGTGCCTCACAGTCCCACCAAATTGCGATTATCTCAACACTTGCATTACCCACTCTAGAAGACGGCTCGCTCTGGCGATTGGTACGGCGTAGTACCTTTTGGCAAAAAACACTATGGCTCGTTCCCATTCACCGTACAACACCATATGAGCATTGGGTTCTTGGCATCGTTGACTTCACTCACCAGGAGATTAGGTACTTCGATAGCATTGCCAACAAGAGCCTCTGGAAACAAGACTCGGACATACAGGTATGAGGTTGTTATTTGCATCATAAGATCTACTAACAAGCAATTCAGCATATTATGACATTAGCTACTCGTCTTCAGGCACTCGCGAGAATGCATGGTCATCAGGCGGATGATCTCATTGGAAGATGGCATGCATATCCACTATCTGTGAGTTATATTTTCCTGTCTAACTCATGGCGGTCAGATGGCTAACCGAGGTTTTCAGATTGATGTCATTCAAAAAAATGGCTACGATTGTGGACTGTGGGTTCTTGCAGGCATTGCCACTGTGTTAAGGGGGTACAATGTCACAGACTTTCTCGATGAAGACATGGCTTGGTTCCGCAGATTTGTTGCGGGCCTCATCATGGATATTCCAATCGCAAACTAATGTACTTATTTAACTATATACGAGTATGATGTCACGGACTTCCTTGAGAGCAACATGCCCTGGTTCGCCAATTTGTTGCTGGGCTAGTTATGTCCATTCCGATCTCAAACTAATGTATTTAGCTGTATACATTTACATTCTGCCATGCTAACTCTTCCGCGATGTAAGATGCGTGATAGATGTCCCAACCCCGACTCCTAAGCTCCAATTCTTCATGCATACCAAAGATCACCTTAGCACCCCATTCTACACACAATTCATAAACCATTTCTTCTCGCTCATTTGAAGGCTCTTCATGAGCATGAATAAGCTCCCACTGCCCAATTCTGTCCTCAAGTTCCTCCAACAACCTTCCGATGGATACCTTGAAGCCTCCGGGTCTGGAAGCATCCTCATATCGCCTCCGCCCCATCTCCCAGAGGTGTCGGAGCTGAGTCCCATTCAATGTATGGTACATGTTGAGTAGAGTGGTGTCATTTGCGTGGACAAGTGGCGAATGTAAAAGTTGTGGAAGGTTGTGGTATGGATGGGCTGTGACTCCGAGATCGGGTACATCACACTTCAGGGTACCAAGACAAGCTTTAGTAAAGAGCTCCGTTGCACGAAGTGGTCGATGTGCGAATATCGGTAGTGAGATTGGAAGTGTAGGACTGGGGTGTTTACGTCTCATGTAGGCAGAGTGATTTTGTGATTGACGCAACGTGCGACCACTTCGTAAAACATATCAGCAACCAAATACGACCACAGATGAAGCTTACTGTGCAGTAGAGTTAAAGCGAGCAGTTGCCACGGCTTGTGCAGATTTTTGTTCCAACGTAGTACGATATTTTGCCCTTCGGCCCATGAAGTACAGAGTCAAGAGTGGTGAGAGTGCACGAAACTGTGTCCTGAAATTCATAATTTACAGCGAAAAAAAAGGCATGATATTTTGATGCACAGTCAATTGAAGCAATGAATTGGTGATTTTTGATGACACTCAGGGACTCCCAAAGACATAGACACGACATCTGTGAATTAATTTGCCAGACAGAAAGTCAGTAGGATCTTTATTCGTGTTCCGATTGGCTCGGAAGATGCCCCGAGAGGCCTGCCTAAAGAGGCCACCAATGATTGCAGAGCCTCTAGCTTGCCTCCCGATCATCGATCACCACCTCTTTTGTGATTCTTGTTGGCTCGGTGCCTCATACTTCAAGTTCTCCCTCTTTTCAGAGTCTTCCTCACCTCTTTCGCGTACCTTCTACTTCATCAAACCTGCGAATCTTGTGCAATGCACTACAAACCTCGGAAGCGACTTCAATGGTTCATCTTCCAACTCAAACTTTTCGCGTCTCTGTCTCCTCACCCTCATCACCATCTCCCAACGCCGCCTACAACTACTCTCATCTCTGTAAAAACCTGCAGCGGCTTGCAGCAACAATCTCCAAAGTTCAAACTTCAACCAAAGACAGCTATCCTCGCTATCTGGTGTTTTTCTGTGTGCTTGTCATTTTTTCTGGTGAGTTGTGCTTTGTTCTCGCGTCTTATGCTCTCCTCTAATAAGGCTATTTGTACTGAGAATCAGGGAGGCTTGCCAGCCAGACACCTGACTTCTAACTCAAGCCTCAGGAAATTGTTACTAACTGGAGATGCTCTCTAACTTTTTCAGAGCTAATAAACCAACAATCTTAGTCATATAGTTTTTGGGAAACTTTTACTAGATCAGTCCTAGGATTCAATGTAAATATTCAATATGTTGCTTTTGCACAAGTGTGATAAAATGAAGGGTGTCATCTTTAAAAAGCATTATTCAACATTGTCAGCTTAACAGGATTGTTGCAAGTGTACAAATTTATGAAGTCATTAATCCATCATATGTATTTCAACAATTCAGATTTCACATAACCATATTTAACATTTGAAAGTCAGATTGGACACACAAGTCTCAACAGTAGACTGATCTGATCTGGGACCGAGGTCAGAGTCAAGATCCACCCAACCCAACAAGGCCACGAAGGCTGGTTAAATTTTGAGACAGTTTATGGAGGATTGGGCCAACAGACACCAGATTTGAGTCTGGGGGTTGAATGTAGATGTGGAATGGATAGTTCTTATCTTACATTTAGGATTATGTGTCGCTGGAATTCAAGTCATCTTCACACTTCCTTTACATCTCAGCAATTTTCACCATCCTCTCGCATACATACATTGGTTTATGCCTATCCATGTTGGGGATGACACAATTGGCATGTATCATGTGGCACATTCAACTTGAAACCATAAACCACATGCTGCAGTAGTCAATGTTGAGTGCATTTTACAAGACTGCCATCTCTTACCACGTTTTGGTTCCGCCCCTGTGCCTCACTCATGGTTTGAGGGTCAGGTTTTGGACATGGCATCTGACTTTTATATTAATAGGTATATTAATTTTTATCTTTTCGAAGATCTTCATCCAAGTATGTCACAATTCTTAGTTTTTATAGTTATTCCTCTGTTGTTAACTCCACATTTATTTGAATCAATTAGAGCTTCCACCTGTGATGAGACTGACAGACAATGAACATAACCTATTGGCAAGTAGCGCCAATAGTACATATAGCATAGCATTGACCAGACTACATGTATGTCACACTACAGCATAATAACCTATGGCAACAGAGGCTACCTGGCAATGAACCAATGCTATGATGATTACAGAGCGCTACTGAGCTATGTGTGTTTGGTACAGAGGTGACACTTCCACCCAGATCCAATGGATCAGTTGCATGAAGCTACAGCCAGCTGAACTTTTTGCTGATGAACCAATATCTACATTCAATGAATATCCAGTCAGTCTTGGGCTGCCTAAATATCATTAACTCTGATATTCGCCGAAAATGTTCATTAAGTCAATTGAATATATGATAGCTAATTGGCAAATGATGTGACACCTATATACAGTTGTTGGCTCACCAGATTCAATCCAATACTCAATATCCAATGTCAGAAAGGCAGATATTTTGTTAATAGTCATCAGATATGCTATATACGTGTATTGAGTATCAGTCTGCCGACCTGTATAGTACATACATCATATACAATCCAGCAGACATCTGCTGGGATGTCTTAAATGATATTATGTCACAATATTATCTATGTGTTTAATGTATATTGGGGCTGAATGGTGTGAACAATAAGACATGATTTTCCTTACCATGTGCGAATAGGGATCGTGCTGAGCCAGCAGCATGTCAGGGGATGAAGATAGTGTGGCTGAGGGATTAAAAGAGATGAGTGTCAAGCTTGGCGCTTGTGAGTGCACTGCTTCCACATGTGACTTCACTACCTCATTGCTCCAGCATGTCTAGCACTCGTCTGTGTCTGCAATGCTGGAGCTCATCAAATGCCTTTTCCCTTCCTTCATGTTGGCCAAACCTCCCAAAATTTATTTCCTTTTCCCACAAAGCAATGATGATGCTGACATCTTCTATTGGTGTAGTAATATCCTAGGTCTGGGTGTCAAATTCGCCAATATGTGTTTCTCACTCAGATTGATCACTGCAAGGCAGATAAAGCACCAAAACATGAATTTATCAAGGCTTATTTCACACTCCACTTGCATGGAAATAAATACAACATTCACATGATAATCCATCGCACTCCTGCGCCAGATGTAGAGATTGATCCAAATGCCACAAAATCACAATGAACTTCAACAACATCACTTGCATTCACAGTCAACCATCTTGTCTCAATCCCCATCACCTTCAGCTAAGTTATCAGAACATCTACTAGGCATTCTTGAGAAGGGTCATCTGGTTCCAGCAAACAATTGAGTGATCATCATCAAACCAGGACAGGCCAAAGATTTTGATGACACCTGTACAAAATAATTCAGCCCTAACATCACTCTTAACTTGCTGTTAATTGGTGAAAAGCACACCCTGATGTCAGCTCCCCAGCACTCTACAGTGTTGGAGGTTGCACATAACCTTGCACCAAACTACTCGCTGAAAGAATATCAATGCTATTGGTATGCCCTCATTGTGTTTTTAATCGCAAAACAAAGGGGGACAAGAGCAATGAATGTATTAAGAGTTCGGGCAAGCTGTGATGGATAGTGCTGACGCATAGTGCTGACAATGACAAAAATGTAGTACAAGAGGAGTACAACAAAGCAATCATTGCTATCAAGAAACTCCATGAGGGCATGGGCTTGATCAAAGTCAACAACAGAGGATCAAGCAAGTGGGTAGCCAGTGCGTCATCAGCAATTTCAAGACTTTTTAGTTGGAGCTTGAAGTGTTTGTACTATCCCGAAACAGGTAATTCAAAGTTCACTAGTGTTGAAAAATGCTTTTTTCACTCCTACACAAGCAATTGTAGCAATGTGCAGAACATCAATGTGAGATGTAAAATGGCAAATGGCAGTGTGTCTGCACACTTACAGGGCTTCAAAAAATTCGAGACTTTTCTATTGTGTACAAATTATGCATATAACAATATCTTAGGAAAATCACCATCTGGTTATGAGGGAGACATAATTTTGCAAATTGTTACAAAAGTGTGATTGAGCACATCAATCCTGAGTGATGGCCATCTCCTTGGCCCTGCTAAAGTGGTGCAACATGCTGTGACACATTTTGCAACACTGCAATTTTTTGACATGCCTTACTTATTTCCATAGGAAATAATCTGATTTTGTATTTTACTTATTTACTCAGGACAAAACCTTTGCCAAAATCAGAATGCAGTTTGACTTTCAGCTGAACTCCACAATCAAAATATGTCCTGGTGTGATGGATATCAGATATTTTGTATTATCTTTTCACATTTTCATTTTTTACATTTATTTACAATCAGGAATACTTAGCATGATGATTAGCAATATTCCTATTTAGAGATTACCTTGATTTCCTTTACAATTTATTCTCAATCACTCTGTTGAGATATTCAGGCATTGGTGAGTCTCGCCACGCCACAACAAATAGATACAAACACGAACCGTACTGTACGCACGTCCCGTCCTGTACATACTTCACCTTTTGCGATGTCATTCATTTGATTATCTGGGTCCTCAGTTTGCATGGGAGCATTATCTCCAACAGGTTATGAGCCCTGCTGACCTCTCTCTGCTGCATTCTGTGTCTATCTGTGTTTACTCTGTGTCACTCTGAGTCATCTGAGTCATCTGGGGTCTTTTCAGTGTTCTTTGGACCTATCTGCATTTCGGGTAGGGAACAACTATTCGCGCCCATTCGAGCTTTTATCGGTGGGGAACCATCTGTGCTTTTTGAGGTGATCTGCATTGAGTCTATCTTTGCATTGTATCTCTCATCTGTGGGGCTTGTTGAGCTTCTGCTCCTTGCTCTGCACCCATCTGAGCCTGATGTGTTGAGATCTATCTCCACATTTTGGGCTCACCATTCTTTTGCTGGTGAGAGCATCACCAAACTCTCCACTGGCTATTTTCATTTTGTCACCATCACCACCATCATTTACTGCGCCTTTCAACATCTTTCTTATCAACTGCTCATTGCCATCTCATTCATTATCTCATCTTGGCATCCACTTTGCATAAACCCCACTCAACCACCATCATCTTTTGTTGTCCGCATTTGAAGGGTTTTGGACTGCAATTTTCGCTGATTGATTTGGTTCAGTCACTCTGGACTTAAAATCAAGCAAGGGGGTGGTATATAGGATGTATTTTGTTGTTGATCTCATCTGGTTGCTCTGAATTGAGATCAAGGGGGTGGGATATAGGATATGGGGGTGACTTATAGAGTTGTGGGTTTTAGGACTGGGGTACAGAACTTCGTAGGAGCCAGATTAGGATTTTGGGGGAGTACCTTGACTGTTAAGTGCCAACACCGCTGACCACTGTCTGGGTCATGTGAAACACCTCTGAACATGTCTGCTGATTGGTTAGGACACCTCTGACTGCCACCTGGGGCCATGTGTTTCTGTTAGACCATCAGTTTGTATTCTTGGATCTTGGTTTGCTTTGAGGGAAGTTTCTTTTGGTATTTTGGGGTGCTTTGGTTGGTCACACTTTAGTATGTTCAGTTCCAGGGGGTGCTCATTATTTCTTTTTCTCTTGTCCTTCCTTTCATTTTTTTTTGTTTTTTCTCTTTGGCAGTGTTGAGCCTCAGGGGGTGTGTTGAGATATTCAGGCATTGGTGAGTCTCGCCATGCCACAACAAATAGATACAAACACAAACCGCACTATATGCGTGTCCCGTCCTGTACATACTTCACCTTTCACAATGTCATTTGTTTGATTATCTGGGTCCTCAGTTCGCATGGGAGCATTATCTCCAACACACTCCATTTTGCAAATGATTGTACTTTGATCTGAGTTTCTCAGTCTTTCCCTGACCATACCAGATTCAGTAATTACAATTGTGGCTGTGTGTCAAAGTGCACAGGAACCTCATTTGATTATCTCTTTATCATTTTCATATTAAATATATTTACAAACTGACACACCTCTAGATACTCAGTTGAATAGTTTACTGTAAAAGGTTACCGAAGAGCTAGAGAAATATGAAGCCAAATACATTCAGAAACTCAAGGTTCACTGAGCTTCAAACCTATTTCCTTTAATGGAAAGAAGTGTTTGAAACTTGCAACCTCAACTTGAGGTGGCTCTAGGAATTCCACAGAATGCCAAATACCATAGAACTTACCTGCAATCGTTTCAGTGACTCTTTGTGGTTTCCAAGCATTCTCTCAGACTCTCCCCTCTTTGCTGAATAAATATTCCAATGTGTATGAATACAAGGCTTAAGTCTCCCAAATAAATATCATCTTTATGACTCATCTATCATCCTCAAACTGAGATATCTCAAGTCATTAAAAAATACTTGTGCACTACTTAGTAAATTGTTGCATGACTCGCTCTCTCTTAGACTAAGTTCTACAGAACGTAGTTAGTTATGAGTGCTACCAGGATTACTAGTGTCTTAGACTATTCTGGTGCAGCTATTGTTCATTTATTAAGTGTTCTATTTAGTTAGATACATTTAGTATATTCAAGGAATATACCAACAATTATTCCTTCCTTTAAATAATTAGATATATACATTAGCTACATTTGTATCTTGTATCTAGTTATTTTTCACTCATTCCATAACACCTGGTGACAAATTCTAATTATCTCTCTGATTATCCCTAGGGAAGATCATCTGATTATGGAATTGATTTTGCCCACGGTGGGAACACAATTGCCAAGATCTGATTCTGGTAATAATTATTCACCACAAGGAAATGTTTAAACCAAAATTAGATTATCTCCTTTGGACAAAATCTGAATTTGTTTTAGTCTTTTGTCTCAGATAATTAATTAATTCTGGAATCTGATTATGTTTTCAGATATCTTCCATTGCCAAAGGCAAAACAATAATCTGTTTATTTACTGGGGCAGTAATCTAATTTTATCCGAGGGTGAAAAGTTGCTATGTCCTGGGCAACGTCCCAGGTGTAATTATTGGAGGGCAAAAATGGATAACTTGCGCCACATTGTCTGTTTGGTTGTGTGGATTATGGGCACGCTTACGTCATTCTCATGGTCGACTGAGAGTGAAGCAAAGGTGAACTGTATTGCACCTCAAATGCCTGTCGATTCATCAGGCGGCTATTCGAGTCCACATTCCATGGGCCCGCTTGTTGGTAATTCAATACCTCAGATACCTTGGTCAAAGCGCCAACAGGTCAAGCTCGCTTGTATAAATTGTCGGAAGGCTTGCAAAAAATGTGACGAAGAACGCCCTTGTCAACGCTGCCAAACCTACCGGATCACCACTGAATGTGTAGATATACCACGCAAGAAAAGAAAACCTGGACATAAGAGAGGTCCTTATGCGAAAACCCAGCTTAAAAAGGGTAAAGTCGCAGATTATGCACTCCATTGACGCCATTGACCATACTATGAGACACAGAAAGCACCCTGGGCCCTGAGTTCCCACAAGCCTCCCAACCAACTGCTATCTTTATCCCTACGTCATTACCATCGCCTTCAATTGAAGCATATGCGGTTGGGTAGTTTCCCACCCGGCTTCGATAGTCAGCATCCAGCAATGGGAAAGCCACTAGAGGGCCCCATTTATTTTCCCCAGCTCTACATTACCCAGGTCCCACTCCAGCCCACTGCTGATGGCGGATCAAGCACATACCCTTACTATTTCCCTCCTGCCTTTATCGCCTGCCCTCATCCCATGTACATGGCTCCCTCATCTATGAGCGATAGCAAGCCTGGAGCAAGCTCGAAGGAACAGCAAGCAGAGGCACAGGAGGAGGATGAGAACAAGTTGGAGGAGTAGGAAGGGGAAGCGGGGACTGGGGACACTTCAAGTTGGACATTCGGAGTTTTGAACAATTCGTATTCGGTCTTGTCTGGTTACACTATGTTAGTCAAACTGGCAGGATTTAATGTTGTATATTTTGTACTGCTTTGAAGTTTTGAACACATTGTATTCATTCATCTCCCACTCTCCACTGCCTACACTTGAAGCTTCCCCTGCAGTTCTTGCACCTCTGCTTGGAGCCTCTCTGCACATTCCCTCTCTGCCTCTACCTGCAACACAGCTTCTGATCGTACCCTCTCCACTTCTGATCGTTCTCTCTCTGCTGCTGCTCGTTCCCACTCCGCCTCTGCCTGTTGCCTCCCCCCTTTGTCTGCCCTCACCTACCATCTACAGTTAGCGGGAAGACTATTCAAAACGACCACCACTTACAGCGCCTCATGGGCTCTCTGCCTTTCTTTGCGTTGTGGAGCATACAGCACATTTTTTTCTGTAAATTATTGCCGGAGGGCTGGAGTGGTGTCCTCTTTCTTTAAGCAATACCCCCATAGCGGCAGTGGAAGCCCTAGATTCGAAGACGATTGATAAAATAATTGGAGACACGATGGATGGGTGGGATGGTATGCATGTGCGTATGAAGAGAATGTACAGATGGATGAATGGGCATGGTGATGGCAATTGAATTAGTTGTAGTACAATAAGGAGCACGACATTAGGAAAAGAATGGAAAAACGAACAGAAAAAACATAAACGCAACTCCTCGCTGCCCCCTACGTGCGTCTTGGTAGCCTCGAGTATCAACAAACAGGCGTCATTATCCCCCCCGTAACAACAACTTCAGTCCCAGCCCTAAGCAGCGCCTCCGACTGGCCCGCTGCAATACCAGCAGGAGCGATAGCAGAAGGTGCAGGAGCAACTACGTTGATTCAGTCGTCCTCAAGGGCGGAGGTGGACGATGCGAGAATAGCAGCTGCGCTATCGAGTACGGAAGGTACACTTTGGTCGAGTTGCTTTGTTTGTTTTGAGCGAGGGGTGCGGTGTGGTTTTGGAAGGTGGTGTGAAGGGGAGCAGGATATAGGTTCAATGTCACATTCGAAGATGGCGGGAGAGGACGAATGGCTGTCATATAATGAACATATTGAGAAAAAGACAGAGAATGGATAGACTCACACGGAAGTGGGGCTGCTGGGAATGGAGTCAGGAGGCCTGGAACTCAGTCTAGCACCGCCGCTGAGTTTGCATACTAGCCTCACACCCGTAGTACCTTCGTCTCAATTCTTGCCACGGTGTCGTCAGATGATAGGTTTACCTAGGCAGGCTTAATTACTCACCAAAAACTGTCTAAAAGCGTCAAAGCACTGCAATATGATGCGCCTGTTGACCAAGGGCTTCATACCATCGTTTGCCAACCGCTCGGGGAATGGAACGGGAGGAACAAGTTTTGTGACGGTGGTAACTTGGGTTGGATACTGCGAAGTCGCAAGGGATATGAGAATTTCATCTGTGACAGGTATCTTATAGAACGTCGGCGCGGTTCCGATCATAGTAATACCCGCAAATGTTCTAGATGGGAGCTTTGGTAATCCAGCTGCTTTGCGAGCTCTGTTGTTTTCGTAAAAAGCTGCTATCGCCTCTGCAATAAGCTGCGGTTCAGGGTCGTCCCTGGACAGGTGGCGCTTAGTACGTGTTACAGGTAAGCAAATCTTCGCCACGGAAAGGTATGGTCTACGCACCTTATCCTCTTGGACAAGTAGCAGATACTTCGCACCTGTACCTGAGCGTTCCATAACGCAAACATCTGTTTTAGCATCCACACGCTGTCCACACATTTCGAATCCCATCTCCTTCCGTAAGTGTATGACTCGGCGGCCTTCATCGTAGCGCATCATCTTGAGAACAAAGGCAGCGAAATCATCAACAAGAGACTCCTCGCCTGGAGGGATGATCATGGCGTCCTCCATGTAAGCAAAGAAGTCCATGTCAGCCTTGTGTAAAGGGCCAGCAGGTTCTTCCAATTGTCGAGGATAACCGGAGACAATGTGAGCTGAGGTAAGATAGCGTTGCCAAAGAAGGTGTGTGCATTTACGTCGATGACTTCGATGTTGAAGGCGATGAGTTCGTTCATCCCCCAGCTGCTACCAGATTTTGCGGATCGTACCAAGTTAGCCATGATGAATGCTGAGGCCTGGGTAGGTAACGACAAGGATAGCACTTGAAGCAAACTTGAAGCGTCTACTTTCTGTTTCCGTAATTTTAAATCTCCGCACCACTACGTCCGACTCACTGACATCATCTTTGTTGCTTTACATAAATGAACTCATGGATTCTCCTGGGATGATCCTTGTTATCATAAGCATCTTTTGAACATGCCAGTGACCACGCAAGTCCGAAAATGACGAGAGTAACTCAACTTACGCCCATGGTGCGGTCTCACTCGTCGGTCTCGTGATGTTTGTCAGTCCTTCCTCAATTTTGGGACAACAGTGAATCGTCGCGTGCATGCAGTTTTCTAGTTGGAATATGAGTGTGTAATTTCGTGGGCGGACTCCAAAGTGTGATGCGCTTGTCCATGGTAAATCATGCTCAACGAGGCGCAGCGGATGGTGACCAAAGGTGGACAGCTCAGCCGCATCCATGTTCGGTGCACCTCTCTCTGACTTTGAACGACACAGGTATGAACATTGGTTAGGATTCCTTCGCCAATTAGCACGACGCTGTGCGCTACGTTTCAAGTTCCGACGGTTGCGAAAACCAATC
>Ga0137418_10005280_pt1 | contig 11838 bp, 11 predicted proteins | sample CZODoug3_1_2_16f_FD_122242 | JGI IMG/M metagenome (GOLD analysis project Ga0137418, IMG submission 122242) | Vadose zone soil fungal communities from Angelo Coast Range Reserve, California, USA - CZODoug3_1_2_16fungal (Hybrid Assembly) | ecosystem: Environmental > Terrestrial > Soil > Vadose... | reverse complement strand
TCGCCCCACTGCCACCTGCAGCGAGGTGATTCGACACCAGATCCGCATCCGACAGCGCTTCCAGAACGCCTCCATCGAAGATGAGACAACCAGCGAGGCAGGCGTGGAACAACTCTGGAACAACTCTGTTGTCCGGCGGCCCCCCAGCCGCCCACAGTCGACTACTTGTTGAGACAGTTGTCCAGTCCGACCAAGGCTGGAGGGGCGGGAAGACCTGCCGTGGACGATTCCTGTTCCGCGCCGCGCACTGCGGTTGTCGAACCGATACGTGCGCAATGGCACGGCGTGATCGAGGAGGGCACGCGAGTGAAGAGCGCCGCCGACGACCCCTGCGGCCTGTCCCCCCAAGGACACCAGGGGCGCGAATTGTCGATGGCGCGTGCGATGCGTGCCCGAGGACGTCCGCGAGTCGGGCCGCAGCCGTGAAGCAGGCCGGGTGGCGATGGCCCCCCCACTCGCGCCCGGCCTGCTTCCGGAGTGGCTTGCCCGGAAGCTCCTTCTGATCAACTTTCTAGGGACGCCGCCGCGTGGTCATGTAGGGCAAGCCGAACAGCCAGCGGAGAACGTTTACATCTTGCGAGGACGAAGACCTTGCAGAACGAGCCCGCGCTTGCCCAAGCGGACTCCGAACATCGTCAACATCTGCTCGTGACGCGTGCCGAGTCCCATCAGGCGTAGAAGATGCGGTTTGGTGCATCGCACGCATTGCTCCTTGATTGCCCTTTCGCATGACTCCCCCCTCCTAGACAGCAAGCACCTTGGTGATCGTTGTCAATGCTTTACGCGGTCGACCAACCAGATCTCTGGCCAGGGCAGGAGTGATTACATGCCGAGCACTTGAAGAACGCAAGATCTGACGAAAGCAGGAGGCTCGCGCGCTGCCCCAGGCAGCCGGAATCTGAGCCAGAAGCGAATTTGCTGCAGTCGCGGAGACCCCTTAGATGAGATCTAAAGATGAAAGATCGCGGCGTCGCCGTCATCGGAGCCTTCAAGCTGCTCAAGGCCGTTGTGCTCGTCGCCGCCGGGCTGGGCGCGCTCAACCTGCTCCACGGCGGACAGGCCCGCGAGATCGTCGAATGGGCGCACCTCGCGCCGGCGAGCCGAATCTTGCAGAAGGCCGCGGCGCGGATCATCGGGCTGACGGAGAGGCAGCTCGAGGCGGTGGCGTTCGCCACCTTCGCCTACGCCGGGATCTTCCTCGTCGAGGGTGCGGGCCTGATCGCGCGCAAGCGTTGGGCCGAATGGCTGACGGTGATCGTCACCGCGTCGTTCATTCCCCTGGAGATCTACGAGCTCGCGAAGCACGGCGGCGCGGGCAAGATCCTCACGCTCGCGATCAACGTCGCCATTGTGGCGTACCTCGCCGTCCGCCTCCGGAAGCGGGGCTAGGCGTTCACGGCCCGCGGTCCTGGATCTTGTAGCTGGGGCGGTGGGCGCTCGAGCACGTGCCGAAGAACGCGAGGCTTCTAGCTGCCGAGACGGTTCGGGTCTCTCCAGGTCCGTTCGAAGGGGAGCCGCCAGGCATGGGGGGCAATGAGCTGATGGATGGCGTTAGGTCCCCACGAACCCGGGGCGTAGAAGCGAACCGGCGGTGGTGACTCGAGCAATGAGCTCGACACCGCCCACAGCCGTTCGATGCCATCGGCCGCCGTGAACAGCGTCCGATCGCCGCGCATCGCATCGAGAATCAAGCGCTCATAGGCCTCGAGCACGTCGCCGATATGGCCAGTGTCCCGCATCGCGAATTGCAAACTGAGTTTGTCCAGTCGCATTCCTGGACCGGGTCGCTTGCCGTAAAACGAAAGCGACATCTTTGACGCGTCCGCCAGGTCGAAGGTCAGGTGATCCGGACCCTGCCCGCCGACACCTGAGTCGGCAGGGAACATGCTCTTGGGCGGTTCACGAAATGCGATCGAAATGATCCGCTGCCCCTCGGCAAGCCGCTTTCCTGTTCGGAGGAAGAACGGCACGCCGGCCCAACGCCAATTGTCGATGGAGCATTTCAACGCAATGAACGTCTCGGTTTCAGACTCCGGACTGACGCCTTCCTCGGCACGGTATCCGCTGTACTGGCCGCGGACGACATCGCCCGGATCGATAGGCAGGATGCTTCGAAAAACCTTGCTCTTCTCTTCGCTGATGGACGACGGCTCGAGCGTGGTCGGTGGCTCCATCGCCACGAATGCGAGGATCTGGAAGAGGTGAGTCACCACCATGTCGCGAAAGGCGCCCGTCGCCTCGTAGAAGGCTGCCCGATTACCAAGACTGAGCGTCTCCGGGACGTCGATCTGCACGTGGGCGATGAAGTTACGGTTCCAGATCGGCTCAAAGAGCCCGTTGGCGAAGCGGAACGCGAGAATGTTTTGCGCCGGTTCCTTGCCAAGAAAGTGATCGATCCGAAAAATCTGTTCCTCGTCGAAGACCTCGTGCAGCTTGGCGTTCAGCGACTTTGCGCTCGCGAGGTCGGTGCCGAACGGCTTTTCCATCACGATCCTGGATCGGTCGACGAGGCCCGCTTCTCCAAGGATGCGTACCACCGACAGCGCCGCATTGGGGGGCACGCTCAGGTAATGCAACCGACGACTCTCGCCGTCGAACGTTTGCTCGGCCTTTTTTACCGCTGCGTTGACGGCCTGAGCACCAGCACCGAGCGGCACATAGTCCAAGGACTTGGAGAAGGATTCCCAGTCTCGCTCGGTTATCTTGCGGGTGGAAAACTCATCGAGCGCTGCTCGTGCGAGTCTGCGAAAGCCATCGACATCGAGGTCATCCAGCGAGACGCCGACGATACGGCAGCCAGGAATGAAGCCGACGGTCGACAAATGGAACAGGCCCGGCAATAGCTTCCGTCGAGCAAGATCGCCCGTGGAGCCCACGAGGATCACGACCTGGGGAAACCGCGGACCAACGCCTGGTGGGATCTTTTGCACCGTGGAATCCCTATTTGTGGGCGGCCGACCGCCTCACGACGTGAAGATAGCCCACCAAGGTGCCTTCTTGCGACACCCGTGGGCCGCGATCGACGAAGCTCCCGGAAAGCATTGTCGTTCCGCCGTCGACCGTCGGCATGGAGACCTGGAAACTCCCTTCCGCGGCGCAACTGTCGGCGCGGGTCTCCGCGCTCGCGACCAATCATCCTCGGCGCCCTGTTGCTCGATCGCCTGCGACGAGCCTCCCTGACGCCCTGGCTTCTGCGAAGGGGCGCCCTCAGCGCCGCTCCAACCTGGCGCAGAGCGCCCGGACCGCGCCGAAGTCGGCCGACACCGGGACGCGCTGCGACGCGCGCGCACCCTTGAGGACCAGCGCGCCCTGCTCGGCCTCGACGGCGGTGACTCCCTCGCGAACCAGCGCCTCGTCGAGGCCGACGAGCGCCGTCCCGTAGCAGAGCGTGCGCTGCCCACCCGCCGGGATCTCGACCGTCGTCGGCGTATCGAGGATGTAGGGGACCGCCCGCGCGTAGGCGAGCCCGTTCGCGAATGCGCCGACCGCGTTCTCGGTGCCGAGGCAGAAGCTCCGGTCCGCTCCACCCTCGTGCAACGCCCAAGGCGTGAATGGCCGGCCACCGTACTGCAGCCAGAGATCATTGAAGCCAAGCGCGATCTCTCCCGCCGGAAGCGCTGCCCGACCGGGGAAGAAGCAGACGTACGCCAGACGCAACTCGGGGTTCACCACGCAGCTCCAGCCGAGCGCCAGGCGCGGAGGTACGGCTCCGGTGACGAAGTCCGTCCACCCCACCATCCCGGGCACGATGCCGAGATCGACGGTCCCGCCGGAGCGGAGCGGCGCGGTGGCGAGGCTGGAGAACTCTGCGCCCTGGACGAGGCGCCCGGTGTCGTCGAACTCGGTGCCGCTCGGCGCAGCCAGGAAACGCTCGGCGCACAGCTGGATGCGGCAGCCGGCCTGCAGGAAGGGGGCGCCGAGGGTGTTGTGCCGCGCGACGTTGATCGCCTGCGACGCCTTGCTGCCGTTGGAGATCCGCATGACGGTGAAGTACGCGGGCTGACCGGGCAGCACGAGGTCGCAGCGGGTCCAGGCGAGCGGCATGGCGGGCGCGGGGCTGCGCAGCGAGAAGCGCGCCCAGGCTGCGCCGGAGCCCTCCTCGACACCGAGCCCCTCCACCGTCCACTCCTCGTTGGCGGTCCAGCCGTGCGGCGGTAGCTCGATCCCGTCGATGACGCAGCCTGGGCCGAAGCTCGGGCTGCACGGGAAGTCCCCCGCGATGAGGTACAGGAGCTTCGCCTTCCAGTAGGCGCCGTGCTGGTCGGCCGTGAACGGCGCGCCGGAGTTGTCGCGGAAGTCCGGAAGCCAGTGCGCGTTCAGGACGCCGCGGCCGCGGCGAAGGCCGAACTCCGGCATCATCCCGCCGACCGTCTCGACGAGCGCCTGGACCTCGTCGTTGGCGAGAAGCACGGCCTTGCGGCCCATGTACTCGACGGGGCTCGCCTTGGCCGTCTTCATGGGGATCCCCCGTGGCGCTGGCGCGCCAGAGATGACTCACATCTCAACCATACCAGCTTAACGGGAAGACGAGTGCGGCGCCTGCCGTCGATGGAGAGCCGACTCCGTTCGTTCGTCGGCTCTCCATCACGTCCGCACGGATGCCTCTTTCCTCAGGTCCGTGGACTGAGTGTGTGCGTCGGCTCAGGCATTCATTCCGCCATCCACGGTAAGATTCGCCCCGGTAATGTACGAGGACTCCGGGCCGGCGACGAACGCCACCAACGCGGCGACCTCCTCAACATGCCCATAGCGGTCGAGCGCGGTGGCGGCCTTCTGAGGCACCGCCCAATCGCCCGCCGCGGGATTCAAATCCGTGTCGATCGGACCCGGCTGGACGTTGTTGACCGTGATACCCCGGCTCCCGACCTCTCTGGACAACCCCTGAGTAAACATCTTTACGGCTCCCTTCGTGGCCGAGTAGGTCACCAGCCCGGGTGTCACGACACGCTCGCCCACGGCCGAGCCGGTCATGATGATGCGACCGCCGCTCTTCATGTGCTTCAGCGCCGCCTGCGTCGCGGCCAGTGTGCCGCGGACGTTGATATCGATCACGCGATCCATCTCCTCGAGCGTAGTCTCCTCGAACGTCTTCGGAATGGCTGTGCCGGCATTGTTCACGAGCACATCAAGTCGGCCGAAGGTCGCGACGGTCTTTTCGACCGCGCCCTTGACAGCTTCGACGTCGGCAGCGTCCGCCTGGAGCGCGATAGCCTTTCCGCCATCGCGTTCAATCGCTTTGACCACGGCGGAAGCAGCGCTGGCGTCCTTCGCGTACGTGATCGCCACGCTCGCTCCATCCGCGGCCAGACGCTTCGCGATCGCCGCGCCAATGCCCCGGGAACCGCCGGTAACGAGTGCCACTTTATTGGCTAGCCTAGACATAGGATCTCCTTTGGTTTTCTGTGAGCAATTCACTACTTCACTGATTTAAATGACTGCGGGCCGCGGTTTCAGAGTTTCGAGCCGCCGTCGACCCGGACTGTGTCGCCGGTGATCCAGCGGGCCTCGTCGGAGGCAAGGAAGGCGACGACTCCGGCGATGTCGTCCGGCTGGGCGACACGCTTCAGGGCTTGCATGCCCAGAGTGAGGTTGCGGCCCAACTCGGTCTTGGCAGAGGTGGACATATCTGTTTCGACGACGCCGGGTGCGACGGCGTTGACGCGGATGCCGCGCTCGCCGAGTGCCGACGCGAAGTGCGTCACCAGCGTAGCGACGGCGCCCTTGGTGGCGCCATAAGCCGAAAGTGTGCCGACGGAAGCGCGTGCGGCAAGCGAGGAAACGAACACGATGCTGCTTCCCCTGCCGATGGCGGGCAGCAGCTGCTGCACCAGGAAGTAGGGCGCGCGGACATTGACGGCGAAGAGCTCGTCGAAGTCCTCGACCGTGGTGTCCTCGATGCTTGCCGTCTTCGAGATGCCGGCATTGGCCACCAGGATGTCCAGGCGGGGCCCGACGATACCGTGAACCAGCTTGGCCAGCGCGTGCGGACCGTTCGGCGTCCGCAGATCGGCGGCCACCTTTTCGGCACGGCCGCCGGCCTGGCGAATCTCGGAGACGACCGCCTCAGCTTCCTTCCCGCTACTGGAGTAGTGAACGAGGACTTGCGCCCCGGCCTTCGCCAGTGCGAGTGCGCTGGCGCGGCCGATGCCGCGCGAGGCGCCGGTGACGAGGGCGGTCTTTCCTGAAAGATTGCTCATGATGGACCTCCTTGATCCTCAAATGAAAAGTGCTCGGGTCAGCCGGCAGTCTTGCCGCCGTCGACGGAAACGACCTGCCCGGTCACGAACGAGGCCGAGGCGGAAGCGAGAAAGACGATCGCCTGGGCAACTTCGTCGGGCTTGCCAACGCGACCCAGCGGAACGGTCGACGCCAGCGCCGCTTTGTTCTGGGGGTTGCCGGTGAAGCGATCGAGCATGCCGGTGTCGGTCGGCCCGGGCGCGACGGCGTTGACGCGTACACCCGAGACAGCGCCCTCGAGCGCCGCGGATTTGGTGATGCCTTCGACGGCGTGCTTGCTGCCGACATAGACCGAGGCACCGGCGGCACCCTCATGACCGTAGGTCGAGGAGATGTTGACGATGCTGCCGCTCTTCTGCGCCGTCATCACGCGCAGTTCATGCTTCAGGCTGAGCAGCACCCCGAGCACGTTGGTGTCGAAGGTGGCGGCGTAGCTCTCGACGGTCTGATCGACGACCAGGCCACGCTGGCCCTCGGTACCGGCACTGTTGACGGCGGCGTCGATCCTGCCGAACCGGGCCACGGTCTGATCGACCAGCTCTCGCACCTCGTCTTCGCGACGGACGTCGGCCTGGATGAACGAGGCTTCTGCGCCCAGGCGGCGAAGTTCGGTCTCGAGCGCCTTGCCTTCGGTCTCCCGCCGGCCTGAGACGACCAGGCGGGCGCCATCCTTGGCGAAGGCGATGGCGGTGGCGCGACCTATGCCTGTGAGGGCTCCAGTGATCAAGACGACCGGCTTGTTCATGGTGTTTCTCCTTGAGCGATGCCAGGGGGATCTAGGCTTCCATGGCGTTTCTGGCCAAGACTTTGTAGGCTGGTAGTCATACCTCGTAGGCATGGGACGGCTATGGAGCTACGGCATCTGCGCTATTTCGTCGCCGTCGCCGAGGAGGGGAGCCTGACGGTTGCGGCCGAGCGGCGGCTGCACACGTCGCAGCCCTCGCTCAGCCGGCAGATCCGCGATCTGGAGTACGAGGTCGGGGCTGAGCTACTGACCCGCGGTGCGCGCGGGGTCGAGTTGACCGCGGCGGGGCGGGCCTTTCTCGATCATGCGCGGCTGGTACTGGCGCAGGTCGATGCGGCGGGTGAAGCCGCCCGGCGGGCGGCGCAGCCGGCCAGGAAGACGTTCGCCATCGGTTTCCAGACCGGGCACGAAATGAATTGGCTTCCGGAGGCCATGCACGTCCTGCGCGATGAGCTGCACCACATCGAGGTTACGATCTCCAGCAACTATTCCCCGGACCTCGCCGATGCGCTCGCTCGTGGCAGGCTCGACGTGGCCTTTCTCCGTGTCGAACCGCAGTTCGATCTGGAATACCGGGTGGTGACCCAGGAGCCGCTCGTGGTGCTGATGCCGAGCGACCATCGCCTGACGGCGCGCGAGTCAATCCGTCCGCAAGAGATCGTCGGCGAGATCTTCATCGGCGCGTCGAACAAGGCCACGGTGCTGCGCGCCGTCACCGAAAACTATTTGAAGCGCTCGGGCGTCGACATCAAACCCGATCACGGGGTGGATAATCTCGCGATGGCCATATCCCTGGTCGCTTCCACGCGCGGGCTGTCGCTGATGCCCGCCTATGCGAAAAACCTGCTGCCCTGGTCCGTCGTCAGCCGCCCGCTGGAAGGCGATGTGCCGACAATCGATCTCGCTATCGGCTACAGCAAGGCGAACACATCGCCGACCTTGAAGCTGTTCCTTTCAAGAGTGGACGAGTTGATCGCCCGCGGGGCGCAGAAAGCCCACTGATGCATCGCAGACCTTTCCGTCGAGGACGGCCGCTCATTCCGCGGTGAACCCCCCGTCCACCGGCAGCGCGACGCCGGTGATGAACGCGGCCGCCGGCGTAGCGAGGAACAGCACCACGGAGGCAATCTCGGCCGGCGTCGCAAGGCGCCCCAGCGGTTGCGCGACCTCGTGCTCGCGGCGGAGTGCGTCCGGATCCGGCATCGCGTCGAAGAACTCCTGCAGCATCGGCGTGTCGACGATCCCGGGGCAGACCGCATTGACGCGGATGCCCTCGCGCGCCCAGTCGAGCGCCAGCGCGCGCGCGAGCTGCACGGCCGCGCCCTTCGTCGCGACGTAGAGGGGCGAATTGCGCTGCGCCACGAGGCCGCTCTTCGACGCGATCACGGTGAGGCTGCCCTCGCTCTTCGCGAGCGCTTTGTGCGCCGCCTGAGCGAGGTACATGAGCGCCTTCACGTTGATGGAGAAGATCCGGTCGAATTCCTCGGACGTGCTGTCGTCGATGAGCTTCGCCAACACCACCCCGGCGTTGCCGACAGCCGCGTCCAGCCCGCCGAAGCGGTCGATGGCCATCTTCACCGCGGCGTCGTTCGTCGCGCGGTCCGCTACGTCGCCAACGAGCGTCGCGACGGGTTGGCCCCAGTGCGACGCCGCCGCCCGCAGCTGCGCAGCGTCACGATCCACGGCGACGAGCGACCAGCCCGCGCGGGCGAAGGCTTCGGCGATCCCAGCGCCGATGCCCTTCGCGGCGCCCGTGACGATGACCGTGCTCACGACCGGCCCCAGCTCAGGTCGAAGACGAGCTCCATCATGGCCCACCACTCGCCCGGCTTGGCCTCGGGAGCGCGCTCCTGCAGCGTGCGCATGAGCTCGTCCCACTTGCGGTAGGTCGGGTCCTCGGTCGATCGCGCGAAGTCGCGCGCCGGGTCGAAGCCATCCTTCGTTTCGCAGTACATGAACATCCGCCGGCCGAGCAGGTAGATCTTCATCTCGGTCACGCCGATCTCGCGCAGGCGCGCGAGCACCTCGGGCCAGACCTTGGCGTGCTCCTTCTTGTACCGCGCGATGAGCGCGGGGTCGTCGCGGAGGTCGAGCGCCAGGCCATAGGACCGCACCTCAGGACCTCCGTTCCACGGTCGCCGGGACTGGAAGCCGGTAGAGCTCGGCGGCGTTCGCGCCAAAGACCCGCCCGCGCGCCGCGGGGGGCACGAGCTCGCGGCAGGCGTCGATGACCCGCGCGTACGAGCCGGCGACAAGGCAGACCGGCCAGTCCGACCCGAACACGCAGCGATCGGGTCCGAACCACTCGAGGACCCGCGAGGCATAGGGCGCGAGGTCGTCCACGCGCCATGATTTCCAGTCGGCCTCGGTGACCATGCCCGAGAGCTTGCAGAAGACGTTCGGGTATTCCGCGAGCGGTCGCAGGCGTGCGGCCCACTCATCGATCGCGCCGGACGCGATCGGTGGCTTCGCGATGTGGTCGACCACGAACCGCATGCTCGGGAAGTCGCGCACCAGCGCGAGGGCGGACGGCAGCTCGCGCGTCCGCACGAGGATGTCGTACGCGAGGCCGGCCTTTCCCACGGCCGCGATCCCCCGGCGCACGTCGGGTCGGCCGAGCCACTCGGGGTCGGCTTCGTCGTGCACCTGGTGACGGATCCCGACGAGCTTCGCGCCGCCCGGTCCCGCGCGGAGCGCGGCGAGCTGCTCGGCCAGGTCCGGCGCGGTGAGGTCGACCCAGCCGACGACGCCCGCGATGAACCCGTTCGCCGCCGCGGTGGCGAGGAACTCGCGCGTCTCGCCGAGGCTCGAGATCGTCTGCACGAGGACCGTGCGATCGACGCCGTTCGCCGCGAGGAGTGGCCGCAGATCCTCCGGTCCGAAGCGCCTCCGGATCGATGCGAGCGCGTCGGTCATCCACGGATACGTGGCGCGCGCCGGGTCCCAAAAGTGGTGGTGGGCGTCGACTACGAGCGCCACGCCGCACCTCCCGGGAACGCGTACTCGCGGAGCGACTCCGCCTTCATCTCGATGCTGTAGCCGGGTTTCACGGGCGGCATGTAGCGCCCGCCCTTGATCGTGACCGGGTCGACGAAGTGCTCGTGGAGATGATCGACGTACTCGAGCACGCGGTCCTCCAGCGATCCGGACACTGCGATGTAGTCGACGAGCGAGATGTGCTGCACGTACTCGCACAGCCCGACGCCTCCGGCGTGCGGGCAGACCGGCACGCCGAACTTCGCGGCCATCAGCAGCACGGCGAGCACCTCGTTTACGCCGCCGAGGCGGCACGCGTCGACCTGGCAGAAGCCAATGGCCTTCGCCTGCAGAAGCTGCTTGAAGATCACGCGGTTCTGGCAGTGCTCGCCGGTGGCCACGCGGATCGGCGCGATGGCCTTCGCGATGGCGGCGTGGCCGAGCACGTCGTCGGGGCTCGTGGGCTCTTCCATCCAGTAGGGATCGAACTCGGCCAGGCGCTTGGTGTTCGCGATGGCCTCGCCAACGTCCCAGACCTGGTTCGCGTCCATCATGAGCCTGCGCTCGCGTCCCAGGACCTCGCGGGCGATGCGCGCGCGCCGCATGTCGTCCTCGATGTCCCGGCCGACCTTCATCTTCACGTGGGTCCAGCCTTGGTTCACCGCCTCGCGGCAGAGCGCGCGTAGCTTCTCGTCGGAGTAGCCGAGCCACCCCGCGGAGGTCGTGTACCCGGGGAAACCGGTGCGTCGCATCTCGGCCTCGCGCTCACGCTTGGTCGGCTCGAGCCGCCGCAGGATCTCGAGCGCCTCGTCGGGCGTGATCGCATCGGTGATGTACCGGAACGCGACGCACCGCACGAGCTCGGCCGGCGTCATGTCCACGAGGAGCTTCCACACCGGCTTTCCCTCGGCCTTCGCCCAGAGATCCCACACCGCGTTCACGACGGCCGCGGTCGCCAGATGCATCGCGCCCTTGTCCGGGCCGATCCAGCGGAGCTGGCTGTCGCCGGTGATGTCGCGCCAGAACGCGCCCATGTCGCGCGCCATCTCCTCGAGCGTCCTGCCGACGATGAGCGGCTGGAGCGCGTTGGCGGCGGCCACGACGACCTCGTTCCCGCGCCCGGTCGTGAACGTGAGCCCGTGGCCGGCGAGCCCGTCGCCGCGGTCGGTGCGCAGGACCACGTACGTCGCCGAGTAGTCCGGCGCGGTGTTCATGGCGTCCGATCCCGCGAGCGTCCGCGAGGTGGGGAAGCGGACGTCGAGCGCCTCGAGCGACGTGATCCTCGACCCGCTCATCCCTTGACCGCCCCGACGAACAGGCCGCGCGCGATGTACCGCTCGAGCGCGATGGCCATCGCGACGACCGGCACGATCATGATCAGGATGAGGTCGTTGGACGGATCATGCGGGTTTTCGTCCACTCGCCGGCACCTCACGACCCCTCCTTCCGGCGGCGAATCATGCCATGTCCAACGGATACGACGCCAGTCCACGCCGCGCGGCAGCCGCCGCAGCCGGGCGCCGGCATGATCTACGCGTGGCATCCGTCGATTGCCGAGGCGGGAAGCACCGGCTGACGTCGCACATTTCGAGGCCAGCAGGGTGATCGTGATGGCTGCCGCACGTCGCGAGAACGCCAAGGCGGCTGAGCGCAGACGACACACCCTGGTTACGTGTCTCCCGAGGCCCGGGCCGTCCTGGTGCGCCGTCTCCTCTTTTCCTTCTCAGGCTCCTGCTGCCCGCCGGAGGCCACCACGCGATCGCGCCCCCTGTCCTTCGCCTCGTACATGGCGGCGTCGGCGCTCTCGATCAGCGACTCCGGCGTGTCGCCATGGCTTGGACATTCCGCCACGCCGATGCTGATCGTGATCCTCCCACCGG
>Ga0137418_10005278_pt1 | contig 11838 bp, 13 predicted proteins | sample CZODoug3_1_2_16f_FD_122242 | JGI IMG/M metagenome (GOLD analysis project Ga0137418, IMG submission 122242) | Vadose zone soil fungal communities from Angelo Coast Range Reserve, California, USA - CZODoug3_1_2_16fungal (Hybrid Assembly) | ecosystem: Environmental > Terrestrial > Soil > Vadose... | reverse complement strand
AAGATGACTTCCTGTACTTTCATTGCCCGCTCCATCGCGGCCTTCGAGTAAGAAACCATGCTTTGCATGGTCTCTTATTCACCGCCTGAAAAGCGGACATGTCATGTGCTATCTCAACCGGACATATCATGTACCAACGACACCGCCGCGTTGATCCTCTTGACTTCACCTGATCCGACGCGCACAATTCCGCCCGTCCATTCATTCCGTAGTCTTCTTTGACGCTCTAAGGATTACGGCCAACCCTTCTGTAATCCGGCAAGGTAAGGTTTGCGCCTCAATGAGAGGGACACGGGGGGTGGGGGTCTGAAAGGCATCCGCCCGTGTCGGCGGTAGTCTACCCCACGTGTGTGCCGGATTTGTTAGGTTTTCGACCAGCACCGCCCATAGACGATAAATAATGACTCTGCTTTGGTTTGCTCAATGAGCGACAGAACCCAAACTGCGAGCGGCGAAAGGAAGTTTCAGAAACTCTGCGCCTCTCACTGCGGCTAAGTTCCTCTTGCCGAGAATGTCAGTGCTGACTGCACCGCTCGAAGTTAACACGTTAAGTCGGTACACAGTTGCTCCAACCTCGTTCTCATGCACTCCGTTGACACGGAAATGAAGCCATCCCTCGACCGGCAGTCCCGTTCGTTCGGCTCTCTCCGTGAGCTTGGTGAGCTTGCTCACGGTGTAGTGAAATGTCGTTCCGATTCCAACTGGTTTTCTGGTGGTGACCAGTCCCCACTCCCGAATGTCGTCCACATAATCCGCGCGTACTGAATTGCCATACAAGACCCTACTTAATTCGTATTCCAGCACTGCGATCGGGCGAGCTTGTCGGAGCGTCAATTTCACCCTCAGAAAGAGGTCGCAGTCGATAGGAAAATCGGGAGCGTGGGAAACCAGTGTGGTGTCTGCCTGAAGGTGAATTTCCAATATTTCTACGTAGATGCCTGGCGGACGGGCTTGGAGGGAAGCCAGCTTGGACTTGGTATAAGCAAGACCGGCGGTTAGTCCGTTGATGAACCGTTGCCTCTCCCGATCAAGTTCTAGGGGAGTAGAAACCAGCCTCCACGTCAGGAACAGAGCAAATAATCCGGCGTAAGTGAGGAGGATTCCATACGCCGCTGCGCGCCACTTGTCGTCGCTCAGGGCGGCACTAATCCATGCAGCAATTAGACCAGGTGCAATGGAACAGAGGCACGCCACCAGGACGTTGTTTCTCACCCATTTCAGTTTTTCTTCCGCCCAGAACGCGACAACGTAACGGATCCAATAGGGGCGGAACTTCGGGGCCCTTGCGCCTTCCATGGCCCGTACCTCCTCCCTGGTCAAGAACGGTACGGCGGCTTGACCGGGAACAGGCAACGCCGCGGGCACGTACAGGCGATGCTGCTTAATAACATAGATGCTGCCTCTGTCAGTTTTGTTCCCTAGCTATGAACCCCTTGGTAGCTCGTGCACAGATATTAGTGTGTAAAAGGCTGAAAACACCGATCTTTCCCCATTCCGAAGGCTTAAGGCGGCGGGTTGCTCTTGGCGCCGAATCGCTGGAGCCTATGACTGCGTCGCCAAACCGCGCTCTCTCAGAGACATCATGTTTTAGGCATCACATTTTTTTCGTTTTGGACAGCAACCGACAAAGGTGGTATTGATGAATGAAATTCGTCTCCTTGGCTCGGGTTCGGGCTCACATGTCTACGGGGGACTGGCCTGATTCTTGAGCGAGCGGAAACAAAGTCCTCGGTAGAAGAGCGAATATCGTTGTGTGAAGTGTTCAAGTGCGTGCGAACGCTAGAAGAGGTCCGATATCGTGCGCATCGGCCGCCCGCAGGGCGTCGATGTAACGTCGGCGAAAGTCACCGGCGCGCACCGGATCCGCGCCACCCCAAGTGAAAACGGGCCGATTTTGCCTCTGGGCCAGCACGTCCGCCATGAGGCGCGCATGACGACCATTTCCGTTCGCAAAGGGGTGGATCAGAACCAAGCGATGATGAAAGCGGACAGCGAGTTCATCCGGAGGATAGGTTTCATGTTCCAGCCAATAGCGCGCATCGCCAAGCAAAGCGGCGAGTCTCTCGCGGATTTCATGGTGGGGAACACCGATGTTTTTTTCGGTGGTGCGATAGGTTCCCGCCCATTTCCAGGTCTGATCGAACATGCGCAGATGGAGATCTCTTACGTAGGACTCGACAAGAGGATCATGTCGGCGAAGGTTGTTGGGTGCGAGCGCCCACACATAGGCTTCGAGAATGTTCTGTCGTTCCCACTCGTTGAGTTCTTCCTGGGTCGCAAGATTCGGAATGAGGTCAGCCTGCTCGTCGGCAGACAGAGGCGTATTGCCCTCTCCCTCCGGGAAGAGACTCACCGCACGCCGCGCTTTCTGAGCAGTCGCTTGGTTTCCGCTTCCACTGCTTCATCGACGCGGCCCACGGCTTGATCTTCGAGTGCCATTGAATGTTCGACGCCCAGTACCTGTTTCTTGGCCTGGGCGCGCGCACGCTCTTCAACCAGATCATGGAGCGAGTTTGCCTTTGGCACCAGCGCATACACCAAGTCACAGCCGAGCGCATTGGCCGCTGTTCTCAAGCTCTTCAGGGTAATGCGGTCCTCGGCCTCGGCCTTCTCCAGTTGGACCGGGAGCTGGCGGCTTGTCTTGAGCGTGCGTGCAACTTCAGTGGCAGAAATGCCTGCTGCCTCGCGGATGGCACGAAGCCAGCCTTTCTGCGGGCGTGGAGTCTTCGCGACCGCGCGAAACGGCTCAAGTGTGCGATCCAGTTGTCTTAGACGTAGATTGCGGAATTCATTGCGCATGGCTGACTCGCCGTTCTGACAATTTATAGCGCTATGCAGTTCGCATTACGTATATATATTGATAGTCGTAGTTATAATATAGACAATTTATACATATACTCATATTTGTCATATGTCAAGTTAAAGATTTACACATAACACTTTCTCGACTTTCTATTGCGTTTGCTTCCGTTACCGTGGCGTCCGCATGGAAGCATTCGAGTAGGGTGAGGTCAACTTGGGTCAGCGGGTCATGATGAATGACATCTTCAGTCACCCTGCAAACAACCCTAGGCCGGCAAGACTGACGATCGGTTGGCTCTTTGATCGGCAACAGGGAGCTCCAGACCGCCTGATCCCGCGCTGGTTATTTCTTCGCGCGCTCGGCGCGATCTACTTGTCCGCATTTTTTTCACTAATCTTTCAGATCCGCGGTCTCATCGGCCCGGGAGGGATTCTGCCCGTCAGCCGCTATCTTCACGCCGTTGAACAATCACTTGGCCACTTGCAACGAGTGTGGTATGCGCCGACGCTGTTGTGGTTCTCGGGCGAGCCAGTCATGCTGAGCGCGCTGTGCTGGGTGGGGATGTTGGCTTCGCTGCTGCTTGTCCTGAATTTGTGGCCGCGCGGGATGCTGGTCATTTGCTTCATGTGTTTTCTGTCGTTCGTCAGCGCCGCTCAGGACTTCTCCGGTTACCAATCAGATGGCATGCTGCTTGAGGCTGGTTTCATCAGTTTCTTTTTTGCCCCGCCCGGATTCCGCCCAGGACTAGGCCGCCTGCATCCTGCCTCGCGCGCCAGCTTGTTCTTGCTGCAGTGGGAGTGGTTTCGTATCTACTTCGAGTCCGGTGTGGTGAAGCTGCTAAGCGGGGACCCCGAGTGGCGCCATTTCACGGCAATGGATGAGTACTACCAGAACGGACCTCTGCCAACTTGGGTTGGCTGGTACATGCAGCACCTGCCGCACTGGTTTCATGCTGGGACCGTGTATGCCACGCTGGCTCTGGAGTTGGGCCTGGTTTGCATGCTTTTTCTGCCGCGGCGTTGGAGAACCGTATGCTTTTTCATTGTGACGCCGTGGCAGGTCGGTGTAATCGTGACGGCGAACTACACCTTTTTGAACTATCTGGTTCTCGCGATGGGTGTGCTGTTGCTCGATGATCGCTTTGTGCTGGGCGTCACGCCGGAGAAGTGGAGAGTGCGGCTCATGGCTGGCATCTCCCGTCCAGAAAGGCCGCCGACGCCAGAACTGAGAAGCTGGAAGGAGAGTATCGGTCGATATTGGCGTCTCCTGAAGCTCTCCGCCAGCGCCGTTATGTTGACGTGGATCTTCTATGTGACGACGGCAGAATTCGCCTGGATGTTTGCCAAGGTACCTTTACCCACTTCTCCGGTGGGCGCGCTTGACCCGTTCCGGATCGCCAATCGTTACGGACTCTTTGCCATGATGACGCGCGGACGATATGAAATTGAGTTCCAGGGCTCCACAGACGGACAGACTTGGGTCGCATATCCGTTTCGCTACAAGCCACAGGAACTGAATGCGCCACCTAGAATCTATGCGCCATACCAGCCGCGCTTTGATTGGAACTTGTGGTTCGCTTCTCTGGGGTCGTGGCGCGAGTATCCGATCGTGCCCAACACCGAAGTGCGCCTGCTCGCGAACGACAAGGATGTACTGGCACTCTTTGCTGGTAATCCTTTTTCACAGGAGCCACCACACCAAATCCGCGCAGTGCTCTGGCAATACTGGTTCACGACAACGTCGGAAAAACGCGTCACCGGAATGTGGTGGCGGAGGCAACTGTTGGGCCTGTATGCGCCCGTGCTAGAGCGAGGACCTGATGGAGGCATCAAAGTTGTCGAGTGGCCGAAGCTGCAGCCGAGGGAATAGCCTAGGGGTGGCGTATTCGCAAATGAGCAGAACCGCGGGCAGAGCGAACGTTAGTTGGGGATTTGCGTTGAGTCGCAAGGCATGCGTTGTGGGCTCTGGTCCAAATGGGCTGGCAGCGGCCATCGTACTGGCCCAGGCAGGCCTGCAAGTGGATGTGTTCGAGGCCGAGCCGACAGCGGGCGGCGCAGCGCGCACGATGGAATTGACGCTGCCGGGCTTCTTGCACGACTTTGGATCAGCGGTGCATCCGATGGGTGCCGGGTCGCCTTTCTTCTCTTCGCTGCCGCTCGAAGATCGTGGACTGGCGTGGATTCATTCTCCGGCTCCGCTCGCCCATCCGCTCGACGACGGAACGGCAGTCCTACTGGAGCGCGACCTGGGCGCTGCCAAGACATCGCTTGGTGCAGACGGCAATGCCTGGGGCCAGCTCATGCAGCCGTTTGTCGAGCGCTGGAGTGAATTCGCCCCCGAGGTGCTTCGCCCGGTTCGCTCGATTCCGAAACATCCCTGGCTCATGGCACGTTTTGCGATGAACGCGCTTCTTTCCGCCAGGACGATTGTTCGCCGCTTTCAGAACGAGCGCACGCGCGCGCTATTCGCGGGCCTTGCTGCGCACTCCTTCCTCAGTCTCGACGAACCCGTGAGTGGCGCGTTTGGGATGTTGATGGCAGTGGCGGCGCATGCCGTGGGCTGGCCGATTCCGCGCGGCGGGTCGCAGTCACTTACAAACGCGCTGTGTCGATATCTGTCGACGTTCGGGAGTAAGGTAAAGACTTCGTCGCGTGTTGAGTCTCTCGCGTCGTTATCGCACTATGACCTGATTCTCTGTGATGTCACCCCGCGGCAGCTTCTCAGAATTGCAGGCCAACGCTTATCGGACAGCTACAAGCGTCAGCTAGAGAGGTTTCGTTACGGCCCCGGCGTTTTCAAAGTCGATTACGCATTGGCTGGCCCCATCCCCTGGAAGGCTTCCGAGTGCTTGCGCGCGGCGACGGTACACTTGGGCGGGAGCTTTGAGGAGATTGCTGCATCGGAACAGGCGGCGCGAAATGGGCGGCACGCGGATTCCCCGTTTGTCTTGCTGGTTCAGCCTAGTGTATTTGATTCCTCGCGCGCCCCTGCGACCAAGCACACGGCGTGGGCGTATTGCCACGTTCCTAACGGGTCGAAGGTGGATATGCTGAAGCCGGTGGAAGATCAGATTGAGCGCTTCGCTCCTGGGTTCCGCGAGTGCATTTTGGCGCGCCGGGTCTTTTCTCCAGCGGAGCTTGAATCTATGGACGCCAACTTGGTAGGCGGTGACATCGGAGGCGGCGCGATGGATCTTTGCCAAATTGTATTTCGGCCGACATGGCGATGCTATGCAACCTCGGCAAGAGACCTATACATCTGTTCGTCATCAACCCCGCCTGGGGGCGGCGTGCACGGCATGTGCGGTTATCACGCTGCCAATATGGCGCTCGCGAGATTTCAAGCGCCTGTGAATGTTCCTGTGCAAAAGGGGAACAAGCGTTCTCTGCATTTAACAAGACATTGAGAATTCGACAGGTTGCAACAGTCGGTTTAGGCTGTTCGGCCCGCGGCATTGCACCGCAAAGAGGCACCGAAAAGAGGCGTTGACAATTAGGATCTAACTCCCTAGGTTGGCTCGCGTCGACGGCCGAAGGGGTTGGCGAAAATTAAAAGTTGCCGATCCGAGGTAGGCTGAGTGATCCGCTCGAAGAGGCAACTCGACGAGCAACCAGACCCGAAAAAATGAGGGTCGATGAATCGTTTGATCAGCCACGGACAGGCGACACGGTCAACCTTGAATGTCTTTCCGCGTAATCGACGTCAGGTTTACCTCACGGTTGCCACGAATATTTGAACTTAATGGCAAAACGATTTTCTTAAAACTGAGCGGGGCTGACAGCTGCGAGGCTGGCGAACTTCTGCCCCGCAGTGTAGATCAAGTAAAGATCGCTATCGGGACGGTAGTTACATCGCAGCCGGATATTGGGGCTCGCGGCTTGTGCGCGTTGGCAGTAGACTTGCGGCTGCTGATAATACGAGCGGCCCGTCCACCTTCTGTAGTTCCCGTAAATGCAGTGGTGAACTACTGCCCCCTACCCGCCATTTGAAGATTGGCGGAGAGATTCGGACGCATACGTAGAGCTCGCCAGAGACCAGTTTTGACCGCCAGCGCACGCGCAACCGCCAAGCTGGAAACTGTAATCCCACCCATCCCACGCTGGCCGCCGAGACGGCCTTTTGTCCAGACCCTTCACGAATTGTAAGGTTCCTTGGCCAGCTCAACCCAGTTCGCTTTGCCAGCACCCACGACAACCCATTCCTTTATCTCCCCTCATGTCCGGGGTCGAACCTATTTAAGGTTGACAAGGGTTATGTAAAAGTCGCGCAAATAATCCCAAAAAAGACGCAGGACGTGTCGATCCGACCGTTCCTCGTTCGTCATATAAGTAGCAGCGAGCTTTGGGCGGTCGAAGGCGACTGGCGTTCCGAAGCCAAAATCTCAAGGAGTGAGCTAAGGAGATGATGATGTTGAAAATAACCGTTCAGAAATTGGAAGACGCCAGTGTCCTCCGGTGCAAAGGCCAAATTGTGGTCGGCGACGCCTGTTCGATATTGCGCAACGCAGTACTCAGTCAGCGACACACCAGGATGCTAGTACTTGACCTGGCGTCGGTTGACCGCATCGATGCAGGCGGCTTGGGGGTGTTGTTGGACGTGCGGGAGTGGGCTCGTTCCGGCGCAAGCGTGTTTAAGCTGATGAATGTCACGAAGAAGGTCGAGGAGACTCTTGAACTGACCCATTTGCAAAATGTCTTTGAATTCTGCTCCGTGCGGGACTTTGTTTGTCTGCTGCACCGGGCAGCTTCTATACCATCCTGGTCCGCCGATCAATCCCATGGAGCGGATGCATACGACAGCTGCAGCTGTTCCGTGAAATGGCAAGAAGCTGGTCCGGCCTTCCAGGGGAAACCTCTCACTGCAGCGTCTTGAGAAGAATCTTGTGTCCGCGGCTCATTGCGTCGTTGTTGTAGGGTAGCACGAGCTGAAGCTCCCTTATGCCTTACTGTAGCTCGCCGTCCGTAGAGTCGAAGGTGTTGTGTTAAGACACCCATTCCCTCTTGGGCCGTGTCGGGCGACCGCCCATGCACGGCACGCCCGCCTCGACTGGTTGCCTTTCGACGCAATGGGCTTAAGGCAAAGCTTTACACGCTGAAGCTTAGTTTGTGAACGCCCGTCAAGGAGGAGAGATGAGGAAGCCACTTCGTGTCCTGGTGTTCATCGACTGGGATGTGTACAACGTGTCCAAAGCGCCGGGGCAAAGGATCGTGATACTTAGTCCACGGTTCCCTCGCCTGGGGCCGGAGGGCCGTAGGTTCGAATCTCAACCGGCTTGAAGTGAGAGTTGTCGGCCCTTTACCCATTCCTGCAACATGCGCTCACCGACTTCCTTAAAGTCGGGATGCTCCTTGACGTATGACCGAAGATCGGTCTCGGTTTGCGAAAGGGCGTCCGAGACCCGCTCAAGGATCGCGCGAATTTTAGCGGGTGTGCCCGTCATTCGTGTTTCACCGAGCCGACGGAGAACTTTGCTGTCGGGCCACTGAGTTGTTCCGTTGAGCGTAAGCGCCAGACTATCCTTTGGCAGGTAGATGGAGGTGGTTACGAGATCGTAGACCGGCGCGAGTCGAGCCTCACCGAGCACCTCGTCATAGACGATGCCGAAATTCTTAAGGTGAGCATCGCCGTTGCGCAGTGCGCAATTCAGCACGATTAGCGTGAATAGTTTTTCAGTGTCTGCGAGCACGGCGGGCGAGTTTGCGAACTGCTGAAATCGCTTCATGACTGACGTTTCATAGCTGCCGCGATACTTCTCATCCGTTCTTCTCGCGTTCAGGACGCAAAAATCTTCAAAGCCCTGGTGGGTACCGTCAGGGCGCAAGTCGAAACGATCAACGACAAGCGCCATTCCGTCTTCTGCCAGCCGATACCGAGGTACGTCCAGCCCGCAACGCTCAGCGGCTTTCAGGCAGAAGTACTCGTTCGCTGCGACCTGAGGGAATTCGTTCGGCTCCCAGAACTTCACGATGTGAGTCGCGCCCCTGTAGCTCGGCGAAAGACGGGGCTCCGTGTTCGCCAGGGCGGTAGATGCGTTCTCGTCTCGCACGAGGATCTTGGGCTGGACACCGCTGATACCGGAAAAGGATGCAAACTTCTCAATGAGGTAGCGAAACAAGTCCCCGTCGCGACGACTCGCCAAAATCTCGTCTACCGATTGAAAAGGAACATCCTCGTTGAGCCGCTCCTTGTCGCCGGTGTACCGTATGCGGCCTACTTGTGAGCGGCCGACAATGGCGAGCAGATCAAAATCATCGAATGTTCCAGTCGCTTTCGCAAAGGCCAGGCGCAGCCGTTCCCGCAACGCGCCTTCCGGGAGGTTCATCTCGAAGATCGGAGGAAGGCCAAAGGGCACGTCCCAGGAGGGAAGTCGCACAGGCATGGTAACGGAGACGGCACGCTGTGGGGCTGTTTCCGGCAAGTACGCAAAAGCGCTCCCGCGATCCCGTTGCCTGTCTAGCAATCCTGACTCAGCGGCGTCTGTCCAGACCTTTATCATCACGATCCTCTTCTAAGAGCTCGTCCAGAGTGGGCCGTTGCAGGTTTGCCTCTTGTAGTTTCAACTCTAAGCCGAGCGCCGACAAAATGTTGGAGACCTTGGAAAAGCCAAGTTCGCCGGATCGGCCATTTTCCAACGCTTCCAGCGTTGCCCTACTGACACCGGCCTTGCGGGCCAAGTCGGATTGGCTAAACCCGAGAGCCTTCCGCCTAGACGCGATCTGAGAGCCAACAGAGTGGAGCCTCAGCATCATGCGACTAATATATTAGGTATTATATCGATTTGTCAACATTATGCCTACTATAATAGTCATTATACCGAAGGACGGGATAATGGATGACCGGGGAGTTGTCTCGCGAACATAGCACCACCCAGCCACTCGCGGTTGTGCCAGGCGAGGAAGACGGCGACAATGGCTTCACCAGATGAAGATGAAGATGATGAGGAGGAGGAGGAAGAAGAAGAAGACGACAACGACAACGAAGGAGACGATGACGAAGATACTCGGAGTCTCTGAAATTCCGGGTCCATAATTTCCTGATCAGACTCTCGCTGATCCGCCCTGCTGCGCGGCGCGCAGGTCCTCATGCTCGAAGGCCGATGCCATGCGGTTCATTTCGGCTTTGTTCAAGCCGTGCCGCGCGGCTTCATCGCGCCATTTCGAGACAGCCTTGCCGACCTGTTTCGCTATGTCGCGCGCTTTGCCGTGGTCCAGATCGAAATACCCCGCCACCTCCACTGCCAGTGCGAGCGAGGCCGTGTTGTTGTCTTCGTTGATCGCGGTGCTGAGAATGCGCGGCTTGACGTCGGTCGGCACCGGGTTGAGGTCGTAAGCGGGCGACAGGCGCCAGCCCGCCTGGCCTTCGTACAGAAAGCCGTGATTGCGCAGGTGGTCGTCGGTGTTGGAGATCAGTATGTTGAAAACCAGCCGCCGCCACAGCGCCTCCATGTCGGCTTGCGGCGCGGCGCCGTGCTGGCGCAGCGCGTCAACAATTTCCAGATAGCTTCGGGCTTCATTGTCTTTCGATCCGAGCATGCTCATCGCGGAGAGGAACGGGATACGCCGTTCGCCGTCGCGGTCGAAGCGTCGCAGGATGAGCACAGGCTTGCCGGCGATATTTTCGACACGGGATTGGGGAATGGGGATGCCAGATTTGTGCGCGAGGGACAGTGCGACCGCCTCCCAGACCACGGTGTTGATGGCATCGTCCTTGCGTGGGAATTTCGCGATGGCGAGATGGCCGTCTTTTTCCCTGACGGAAGCCTTGGGCCTCGCGCCGCCAAGAGAGGAGCCGGGCGCGAACAGCATGCGCAGTTCCTCCTCGGTGTCTTTCTCTTCCATCACATGTTCGGCCGCGGAGAGCAGTTTCGGGAGCTCGATCAGCGGGGGGATGCGCTTGACGCCCTCCTCCCGCAGGAAGGGTCCGCCTTCTTTTTCCGCAAAGCGCAGCGCGCCCTGACGGGCCTCGTCATCCACCAGCAGCAGGAAGTCGATTTCCTGGAGCGTGCGCGGTACCCCGCCCTCGCGCTCCGCGCGCCTGCGTTCCATGCGGCGCATGAGCGCCCGCCCCCAACGGTCGGGCGCGGAGTCGCCGATGGCGCCGAACATGGGCGTGTCTGCTGGCGTGTGAAACGGGCCAGGACCAACCTGCAGGGCTGGCTCCAGAGAGAATCGCGCAGGATTTTCCAGCCATGTCTTGTCGTATTCGAACGTGGCGCTTTCCTTGTTCTTGCGCATGCGGGCCCACAGCCGCCCCATCAGATGGGGGACCCCGTCGAGATCCACGTACACAAGGGCTTGTCTGTCCATCATTTTTCTTTCGTGGGCTTCGGCCGCCGCCTCCCGCGAACGCGCTGCGGCAGATTCTCCTCTTCAAGCTGCAGGCCCACCGGGTCATTCTTGGGGTCAACGAGATCGGCCAGACGGTCCGCCATACCCATGACAAAAAGGACCGTGGCATAACTCGCGATCGAAACACCGGGATCACCGCGTTCCACCCTGATGAGTGTCGGCTTGCTGATGGACGCCCGCTGTGCCACGATGGCCATGGTGATACGCCGTCGGCGACGCGCATCCTTAATGTCATGACCAAGCTTGCGCAGGGCGCGTGTAACCGGAATGGGTAGAGTCAACAAGTGGCGATCTCCCTGATTTATAAGGTCAATTATAATTTACTATAAGCTATTTAAAGTAAATTATAAGACACTTTAAGTCAAGATCGGTTTGGTTGTCCCGGAAGTCCGCCCCTATGGCCATACCGCGTGGTTCAAGATCAGATCCGGCTGACCCTGTCGATAACGTTCTCGCCGAGCAAAAGACCCTCGAATAGACAAGGCGACCGGGAATGCCGCGGACGCTCAACCGAGTCGGACGCGATCCCTTCTCATGTCGCAAGCCGAGCGACTACTTTTCCCGAAGATCGGGAGCCTCAATCATGAGTCTGAGCTACTTTGCCCATCGATTGCGACCCAAGGAAAAGTCCTCTGGGTTCAGCGAATCGTCAGTTTCCTCATCGAAATCAGTGCGCCTTTCAACGGG
>Ga0137418_10005277_pt1 | contig 11840 bp, 6 predicted proteins | sample CZODoug3_1_2_16f_FD_122242 | JGI IMG/M metagenome (GOLD analysis project Ga0137418, IMG submission 122242) | Vadose zone soil fungal communities from Angelo Coast Range Reserve, California, USA - CZODoug3_1_2_16fungal (Hybrid Assembly) | ecosystem: Environmental > Terrestrial > Soil > Vadose... | reverse complement strand
CCGGTGGTGTTCGGGCCGGCCGAGTCCTGCGGGGCGGTCCAGAAGAACTGCAGCGTTTTGAGTGTGCGGTCGGCGGCTTGGGCGCGAGTGATCCAGCCGTGTTCAACGCCGATGGGGTACGCCGTCAACGCGAACCCGACGGCGGCGATGCTCGAGAACGACGGCGTGGGCCAGCGGTCGGGCGTGAGGCCGTTGCCGGGCGGCGTCAAGTCCCAGAAGAAGTTGAAGGTGCGGTGCTGCAGCGTATCGAGGAATGCAGCCGTGTCGGGCGCGACGCCCGGGCCCCCGGAGTTACCGGCACAGCCTCCGAGGGCCAGGGCGAATGCGAGTGCGCTAACGCGCCGAATCAGAAGTTGTATTCCACTCCAACCTGGACCCGTCGCGGATCGCTCAACACCTGAGTGGGCCGGCCAAGCGACCACGTCTTCCCGGCTGGAGGAATGATCAACGCATACTCCGTAAAGTTCATGTAGTTGAACACATTGAACACGTCGACGCTCACGCCCAGCCTGGTTCCGCGGATTTCCGGGAAGTCCTTGCGGAGCTTGATATCGACGCGCCGGTAGGCCCATCCCCCGAATATCAGGAAGTTGGCCATTGGCGGCTGGAACGCGTCACGGAAATAGTTCGAGTCCGCGACCCCTCCGAAACGCGGGGGTGTCCCGACATCCCGCCGTCCACCGCTGCCGAGCGTAATGAGGCCGCTGAACTGGATCCCGGCCAGTTGCGGAATATCGACGATCCAGTTGGCCACCACATGGTGCCGCTCGTCGCTCCCGCAGCAGTCGGTCCGCTTGGGAATGCTGAGCGCGGTCGGGAAGCCGCCTGGGAACGAGCCCCCGATGTCGTTGAGGTTATCGACACCCTCGAGGTAACGTTTCGCGTAGGTATACACGAGTCCGCCGCCCCAGCCGATCCCGTTCGTCGCTGGTCTAAAGGGACGATCCAGCTGCAACGATACGGCGTCATACCACGTTTTTCCGTCGTTCGTCGAATAAATAAAGTTGCGGAATCCATGAGCTCCAATATTGAAGCTCACGCAGCAGGTGCGAGTCGCGGGATTGAGTGCGATGTTGGCCCAGTTGTACGTGAAGAGATTCGTGCCCCGCTGTCCCTGATACGAGAGCGACGCGACGTACGAGCCGAGCCGCCGGCGCACGCCGACGCTCCATTGGGTCGACTTGGGCGGGCGCATCTTGTTGTCGAGCAGGAACGCTTCCGGCTGCCCGGAGCTGTGGACGAGCGCGCTGATGACACTCGTGTCCGCGGTCAGATAGCTGGGGTTCCACGCCACCTCGCCCGCTTTGGGTGTCGAGTCGGGGTCTGCAAAGCGAACGATGAACGTGGGGCGTGCAAGCTTTTGAATCTCGTCGATCGAGAAGTCGAAGAGCGAGCGATCGTAATAGATCCCGACGCCGCCGAAGATCGTGGTGCGATCGTCCGAATCGAGCCCGTAGGAAAAGCCGAGCCGGGGCTGGAATGCGCCGTAGAACGGCTTCCGATTGCTTCCCGTGCTGACGTAGCGGCTGAGGTCGAGAGGATTCGGAAGCGACGCGTTGTACCGGGTCAACGTGTCGACGACGTTCTGCGGTGTGACGTAATCGGTATTGATCATCCGCGATTCGAAATCCCAGCGCACGCCCAGGTTGACCGTCAGTCGTGGCGTCGGCGTCCAGTCATCCTGAATGTATGCCCCGATCTGCGTGTTGTTTCTGTTGACCTGCCCGGCACCGGAGCCGAACGTCAGGCGAAATGGATTCCGGAAGTTGAAGGCCAAACCCGTCGTGCTGTCCGTGGTGAAGTCGCCTGTAGCGGGGTTCACGAACCGCGCAAAGTCGAAGCGCGGCGTGCCGTCATTGAGTTTGTTGATGTCGTAGCTCAGGAAATCGGCGCTGACCCCGCCCTTGAACACATGGCCTTGCTTGCCGCTGTACGTGATGTCATTCCGCAGGCCGACGCGCTGCTGGATGAAATTCTGGATCGATACATCGCTGCCGATCCAGGCCGTCTGCGTGTTGCTCGTCCCGGGAATCAGGTAGGTATAGAAGCGCGCGGGGATGCCCGGTGTCAGCGGAGACGGATTCCGCTGGAAACGCGAGTAGTCGATCTTTGCCTCATTCAGCCACGCTCCCATGACCCGCGTGTACCGCAGCTGGCCGATCGACACGTTCTGCCGGAAGTTCGAGGCCGCCGTATACGCACGCGCGTCCCGGAAGTCGCGAACATCCGTCTCGTGCCGGTTGTTGAAGCTCAGCTCGGCAGACGATTGCTCGTTGATCGCGTAGGTGAGCTTTCCGAACAGCAGCGTCTCGCGGAAGGGCGAGGTGAAGTTCCCGTTGTACTGGGTCAGGTTCACCGTGTCGATGCCCGGGAATCCGGTGGCCGGCGTGATGTTCACCGTGTTCGACCGGTCTTGATAGTTCCCCTCGTATGATCCGAAGAAGAACATTCTGTTGCGCGTCACCGGGCCACCGGCGCTGAATCCCGTCACGTAGCGCGTGAAATCCGGCTCTTTGAATGCAGGATTGGCCTTGCGTTGGACGATCTGAAAAGTGTCGAGGGTGACCAGATCCTTGTTCTGATAGCCGAAGAACGCATTGCCCGACCAGGTGTTGCCGCCCGAGCGGGTCGTCGCGGTGATAATTGCGCTGGATGCCTTCTGGTATTCGGCCTTGAAGTTCTGGCTGATGACGCGGTACTCCTGAATCGCGTTGCGCGGGAACGGATTGCCGCGACTGGCGTCCTGTCCGGCGACACCACCGCCGGTCAGGTCATTCTTCAGACTCGAGCCGTCGACGAAAACGTTCGACTGATTGGGACTGGCGCCGCCGCCGCTGAACGTGCGGAACCCGGTCCCGTTCACGCGATCCTCCGACACCGTCATTCCGGGCGCCAGCGCCGCAAGGTCCAGGAAGTTTCGGTTCACGGTGGGTAACTGCTCGATCTGTTGACGCGTGACGTTCGTTGCGACCTCTGAGGTGCGCATCTCCACAGCCGGTGCCGCCTCCACCGTCACTGCCCGGAGTTCGACGGCTCCCTGTTGCACTGTGAAGTCAGCCAGATGTGTGGCACCGATCTGTACCACCACCGGCCGGCGCTGTGGCGCAAAGCCGATCTTGCGGACGGATAGCTCGTAGCTGCCGGGTACGAGACCGGGCAGGATGTACGAACCGTCGCTGCGCGAAGCAGTGCTCCGCACCACGCCCGTTTCGGTTTGTCGGGCCTGCACCTCGGCGTCCCCGACCGGCGACCCATTCTGATCCTTGACGTAGCCGCGAACGGTGCCGGTGGTGGTTTGTGCGCTGAGTGACAGAGGAAAGCTGAGCAGGGTGATGCAGGCGAGCCACAGAAAACGATGACGCGACATGGACCATCTCCTGTGAAATCGAGTGAGTGCCAATAAATTGCCAAGACGGTCCCGGCCCGCGCTAGGGCTTCGCTTGTCGCGTTTTGCGCCGTAACTTTTCAGGCACTTCCCCTGGCCCTGAGGGTGCATTTCTATGTCGCGTGTCCGCTACATTCTCATACTCGCAGTCGTCTTCGCCGCACCCGCTTCCGCTCAGAACCTCGACTCCCTGCTCGCCCGCATGACCCTCGACGAAAAGCTCGGCCAATTGAATCTCCTGTCGGCCGGCGGGCGCGCCTCCCCTGAGCAAATGCAGCTGGTGCGCGCGGGCAAGCTCGGCGGGCTGTTCAACGTCATGGGCGCCGAGAACACGACGCCGGTGCAGCGGATCGCGGTCACCGAGTCGCGGCTCAAGATCCCGCTGCTGTTTGGCCTCGATGTGATCCACGGCTACCGCGCGATCTTCCCGATCCCACTCGCGGAAGCGGGCTCGTTCGACCCCGAGGCCGCCGAGGCGACGGCGCGCGCGGCAGGTCAGGAAGCCGCCGCCTTCGGGATCAACTGGACGTACGCGCCGATGGTGGACATCGCGCGCGACCCCCGCTGGGGCCGCATCGCCGAGGGCTCGGGCGAGGATCCGTACCTCGGCTCGCTGATGGCCGCCGCCCGCGTGCGCGGCTTCCAGCAGAACATCTTCGCGACGGTCAAGCACTTCGCCGGCTACGGCGCGGCGGAGGCGGGCCGCGAATACAACGAGACCGAAATCTCCGAACGCACCATGCGCGAGGTCTATCTGCCGCCGTTCAAGGCCGCGGTCGATGCGGGCGTCGCGAGCCTGATGTCGGCATTCAACTCGATCGCCGGCGTCCCGGCCTCCGGCAACGCCTGGCTCACGGACACCGTGCTGCGCCGCGAATGGGGCTTTTCGGGCTTCGTGGTGAGCGACTGGACGTCGGTCGCCGAGCTGATCAATCACGGCATCGCGGGCTCGCCGGCCGAGGCGGGCCAGCGCGCGCTCATGGCCGGTGTGGACATGGACATGCAGAGCGGCATCTACGTGGACGCGCTCGCTCCACTGGTGCAGAGCACTCGCATCCCGCTGGCGGTGGTCGATTCTGCCGTCATGCGAATTCTGCGCGCCAAGCAGCGGCTGGGCTTGTTCCGCGATCCGTACCGCGCGCGCACCGCACCCGCCAACACCGAGCTCCGGGCGCTCGCCCGGCGCGTGGCGGGAGAGTCGATCGTGCTATTGAAGAACGAGCGGTCGCTGTTGCCGCTCGCCAAAGCCGGCACTATCGCCGTCATCGGACCGCTCGCTGACAATAAAGAAGAGCCGCTGGGGCCATGGCACACGCAGGGCCGAGCTGAGGACGTGGTGTCGGTGCTGCAGGGGATCAAGACCAAGGTGCCGGCCGGGACGCAGGTGCTCTACGCGCAGGGGTCGGGGATCGACGACACGTCCAAAGCCGGCTTCGCGGCGGCCGTCGCCGCCGCCCGCCAGGCGAAAGTCGCCGTGCTGGTGCTCGGCGAGCGCGGCGACATGAGCGGTGAAGCGGCCAGTCGGGCGTCGCTGGGGTTACCTGGAGTTCAACAACAATTGCTGGAAGCGGTCGCGGCGACGGGCACGCCGGTCGTGCTCGTCCTCATGAACGGCCGGCCGCTGATCCTCGAATGGGCGTCGGACCACGTGCCGGCGATCGTCGAGACGTGGTTCCTCGGCATCGAGGCGGGGAACGCGACGGCCGACGTGCTGTTCGGCGACGTGAACCCGAGCGCGCGCTTGCCGGTCACTTTTCCGCGTGTGCTGGGGCAGGTGCCGCTGTACTACAATCATCGCAACACGGGCCGGCCGCCCGATGTGAACAACAAGTTCAGCTCGAAGTACATCGATGTCCCCGTCACGCCCAGGTATCCGTTCGGCTATGGGCTGTCGTACACGACATTCGGATACAGCACCCTCAAGCTGAGCGCGGCGCGTGCGCGCGTGAGCGACACGATCACCGCAACCGTGACGGTCACAAACAGCGGCAGCAGGGAAGGGACGGAAGTCGTGCAGCTGTACGTGCGCGATGAGGTTGCCAGCGTGTCACGGCCGGTCCGTGAGCTGAAAGCCTTCCGGCGGGTGACGCTAAAACCCGGCGAATCGCGGGCTGTCGATTTGCGGGTGGCGGTGCGCGATCTCTGGTTCATTGGGCTCGACATGAAGCCTGTCGTCGAGCCCGGCACGTTCCGCGTGTTCGTAGGCGCGAATTCGGCTGAGGGCCAGGAGGCGACGTTCGAATGTATCCCGTAGGCCTATTGCTGTCTTTGATTGGTGTAGGGGCGCAGCATGCTGCGCCCCTACGTCAAAACAATGCACCCCTACAACTGGAGTCTCCACACCCCACCGCCTGCTACGAGGTGTTCGTACGATCGTTTTACGACAGCAACGGCGACGGGATCGGCGATCTGCGCGGTCTGACGCAGAAGCTCGAATACATCTCTGGCCTGGGCGCCGACTGTGTCTGGCTCATGCCCATCGCGGAATCGCCGAGCTATCACGGCTACGACGTCACCGACTACAACAGGGTCGAGCCGGACTACGGCACGAACGACGATTTCAAGGCATTCGTCGCGGCGGCACACCAGCACAAGATTCGCGTGCTCGTCGATCTGGTGTTGAACCACACGTCGAGCGAGCACCCCTGGTTCCAGGAAGCGTTGCGCGACACGGCGGCGCCGCATCGCAGCTGGTACCGGTGGGCGCCGGCACAGGGCGGGGCGTGCGTGAACAATTGGCATAAGTCACCGGTGCGGGACGAGTGCTACTTCGGGCTGTTCTGGAGCGGGATGCCGGATCTGAACTACGAGAATCCCGCGGTACTCGAGGAGATGAAGCGCGTCGCGCGATTCTGGCTGGACTCGATGCATGTCGACGGCTTCCGCCTGGACGCCGTCCGCCACCTGGTCGAGGTCGGGAACGAGGTCTCCAACACTCCAGGCACCCATCAGGTGCTGCGCGACTTTGGCCAATACGTGCGCAGCATCGCCCCGCAGTCATACACGATCGGAGAAGTGTGGGACAACCCGGACGTCATCCTCACCTACTATCCTGATCAGCTCGACGCGTACTTCGCGTTTCCCATCTCTGAGGCACTCATCGAAGCCGTGCGGACGGGAAAAGCGGGCGGGTTGCTCCCGACGGTCCAGCAATTCCAGCGCGCCGTGCCGGCGTACCGTTTTGCGCCGTTCCAGCGCAATCACGATCAGACCCGAACAATGACGGCGCTCGCCAATGACACCGCGGGTGCGAGGCTCGCGGTGACGATCCTGCTCACGCTGCCGGGCGTGCCGTTCATCTATTACGGGGAAGAGATCGGAATGACGGGCGACAAGCCGGACGAGCGGCTACGCACGCCGATGCAATGGAACGCATCGTCCCGTGGTTTCACCACTGGCAAGCCGTGGGAGGTGTCGCAGGCGGACACGCTCACGGCGAATGTCGCTGCGCAAGAGCGCCGGCCGAATTCGCTGCTGAAGCTGTATCGCCGGCTGATGCGGTTGCGTGGGAATGACGCGGCGCTGCGAGATGGTCGTTTGGAGCCGGTCGAAACGGGCAACGAGGCGCTGCTGGCTTACATGCGAAAGGACAGCACCGGGCAGGTTCTCGTGGTCGCCAATCTCGGAAAGACCGCCGCCACGCTCACGTTGCCGGGGCGATTCTCCTACCGCAACCTGCTCACGCCGGGCCGACCCCGAGCCACGCTCCCCGCGCTTCAGCCGCGCACGGCCTACATATACGAGATCACGCAACGTCCATAGAGCGGCCGTCGCGGACCGCGTTCCGATACGGCATATTGGGGACCAACAAAGGGGGTCCCATGAACTGGCACCCAATTCGCGTTCTGCCGTCTCTCGCGCTCGTTCTCACGTGCGCGTCCCAAGCGTATGGTCAGGCGACAACAAAACCGACCGCACCGCCGCCGGCGTCGATGAAAGCCTCCGAGGCCGCTCGGGGCAACGCCACGACGCTCGCTCAGCTCCTGCAGGGCCGCCTGTCCGGCGTGATCGTGTCCCCGGCGCCCGACGGCGGGATCAAAGTGCGCATGGGGGGCCCGACATCGTTCTATGGGAATCAGGACCCCCTGTTCGTGGTCGACGGGAACGCGATCGAGGGTAGCCGCACCACGCTGAGCTGGCTCGACCCGCACGACGTCGAGAGCGTGCAGGCTCTCAAGGACCCCAGCCAGACGGCGATCTACGGCGTGCGCGGCGCGAATGGGGTGATCGTGATCAAGACGAAGGGGTCGCACTAACTGCAGCGGATCAGCCTCGGCGGTATCGACTACGCCATCCTGATCATCTACTTCGTCTTCGTGCTCGGCATCGGCTGGGCGCTGAGACGCCGCATCCGCAGCAGCGAAGATTTCTTCCTTTCAGGCCGGTCGATCCCCGCATGGATCGCCGGCCTGGCTTTTATCTCCGCGAATCTGGGCGCCCAGGAAGTCATCGGGATGGCGGCGTCGGGCGCCAAGTACGGCATCATGACGAGCCATTTCTACTGGGTCGGCGCGATGCCGGCGATGGTGTTCGTCGGGCTGTTCATGATGCCGTTCTACTACGGCTCGCGCGCCCGCTCGGTCCCCGAGTACCTGAAGCTCCGCTTCGACGAGAAGACGCGCGGGTTGAACGCGATCACCTTCGCGATCATGACCATCTTCTCCTCGGGCATTTCGATGTATGCGCTCGCGAAGCTGTTCGAGCTGGTGCTGGGTTGGAGCTTCCACGGCAGCATCGTGCTGTCGGCCGTCATCGTGCTGATCTACATCTTCCTTGGCGGGCTCACCTCCGCGATCTATAACGAAGTCCTGCAGTTCTTTCTCATCGTCCTGGGATTCCTGCCGCTCGTGTTGCTGGGACTCAAGGACGTCGGCGGGTGGAGCGGGCTCACCGCAAAACTGGCCACCGTGGCCACAAACGCGGGCTTCGAGCCCGGTGCGTGGTCGCACTCCTGGAAATACATGGACTCGCCGAGCCACAACCCGATGGGGATGGAGTGGTTCGGCCTGGTGATGGGATTGGGGTTCGCCCTCTCGTTCGGCTATTGGTGCACGGACTTTCTCGTCGTGCAGCGCGCCATGGCCGCCGGCTCGATGACGGCGGCACGGCGCACCCCGCTGATCGCCGCGGTTCCCAAGATGCTGATGCCTGTGCTGGTGATCTTGCCGGGGATGCTGGCGATCGGGCTGCATGCCTCGCGGGGCGGGTTTCTCCCGATCGGCAGCGACGGCCAGCCGGAGTACAACCTCGCCATTCCGATGCTGCTGGGGCATTACCTGCCGACGGGGCTGCTGGGGCTGGGTCTCACCGCCCTGATGGCGTCGTTCATGTCGGGCATGGCGGGCAACGTCACGGCCTTCAACAGCGTGTGGACGTACGACATCTATCAGACGCACATCCGCCCGGGCCAGACGGACGCGCATTACCTGCGGGTGGGTCACGCAGCCACGGTCTTCGGCATATGCGCGAGCGTGGTCGCCGCCTACTCCGCCACGCGCTTCAACAACATTCTCGACATGCTGCAGCTGGTGTTCTCGTTCGTGAACGGGCCGCTGTTCGCGACGTTCCTGCTGGGGATGTTCTGGCGCCGCACGACCAGCCATGGAGCGTTCTACGGTCTGCTGACCGGAACGATCACCGCGGCGCTCCACTATGGACTCACCCTGCCGCAGGGCTCAGTCCCCGGCATCAAGGGCGGGTTCCTGGGAGCGGTCCTGCACGTCTATCCGAGCGAAATGGCGCTGAACTTCTGGACCGCGCTATTCGCGTGGACCGGGTGTTTCGTGGCGACGCTGCTGATCTCGCTGTTCACGAAGCGCACCAAAACGGACGACGAGCTGCGCGGCCTGGTCCACTCGCTGACGCCCCGGATCCAGGAGGGGCACATGCCGTGGTACAAGCGGCCGGTCACACTCGGCGTGGGGATCCTCGTTGCCTCGACCATTCTCAACGTGATCTTCTGGTGATCGCGCTATGAGACTGGACGTACGCTTCCCGATTGGCGGGATGTTCTCGCTCATCGGCGCGATCCTGACGGTCTACGGGATCGTGTCGGACCCCGCGATCTACGAGAAATCGCTGGGGATCAACGTGAATCTGTGGTGGGGACTCGTGTTACTGGCGTTTGGCCTCGTGATGCTGGGATTCGCGGTGCGTGCTCACCGCCGCGGTCCGGCAGCGAGCTAGAATCCGAGCACGATCCATTCGACCTCCACGCCGTAACTGCCGGGTTTGGCGGCAACGCCGTCCTCACGCCGCAGCGAGAGTTGCAACCGCTCGATATGCTCGAGCCGCGGGCGGTCTGTGGCGCCGCCACGCCCGGCCGCCGGTCCCACCCAGTAGTTCCACTCACCGGGGAATCCTTCCGGCAACAACACCCCGCGGCCTGCCGTGAGCTGCGCGAGCGGGATTACTCGCTCGCTCCAGCTGCTGTCGACCGGCAGCGCCACGGTCCAGCTCGTACCGTCATCTTCCATCAGCGTGACGTGCAGGGTTTGACGAGCGCCGAGGCCATGCAGTCGCAGCCGCAGCTCCTTGGCGCCCGTGACCGTTTCTTGTCTCGCTAAGACTTTCGTCTTGATCACCAGGGACGCGGTGTAGTCCACCGGACTCCAGCCGCTTGTGTCGACCGGCAATTCGAGGTGGAAGATCGGTTGGCCGGTCGCAGGCGACAGCGCGACCCGAAACAACCCACGGCGGCCGGCATCGCCGATACGGGTGAACATAAGGCGGGCCGCGTCGGTGCCGGGGTCGAACAGCCGCAACGGTGTGCGGGCATCGACGACGTTGAATTTCCACGCAGCCTGAGCGTTGTAATTCCAGTCGGTCGGCTTGGCGGGTGTGCTGGCAGGAAACGTTACTGCCGAGCCACCGCGGAACGTGGTGATGACGTACTCGTAGAAGCCGTGGTGGAGGATGGTCGAGGGGATCGAGGTTGTGAACTCGTAACCTCCCGCAGGTCGCATCGGAAATCCCCGATAGAATCCCCCGGGCGCGGAGCGGAGGAAGAGCGTCACCGAGTCGGGCGCACTCACATCGACCACGCGCGCGCCCACCTCTGCATCACGGCCGGCGAGATATTGGGGCGCGGCCGCTGTAACGACAGTGAGCGGGACCGAGTCGGCCGGCGGCGCGTGGTACTCCCTGAAGCCCACATGGCCTATCGTCGCCGGCAACGACGCCATGTCGACCGCGCCGGCGCTCAAGACGTACACGCCAGGTGTGACCGTGAAGCGACCGGCCGCGGCCCGTGCGGTCTGCGCGTTGCCGGAGGTGACCGGCTGTGCCGAAAAAGAGGGACCGAGATCCGGCAGCGCGACGGTCATCGGCCAGGCGCGGCTGATCGCGCGCGTCACGATCTTATCCGCACTCGGCGGCTCGAAAGGATCGCGAATCGGGACGGCATCAGGATAGACCTCGAGACGCCAGACCCCCGGCCGGACCTTGTCCAGAAAGTAGATGCCGGTTCCTTCGTAGGTCACCGTCGACGAGGAGCCGTGCCCGGCGATGCGCTGCAGCGCCGCCGGATCGGGGGGCTTGGCGCTCGTCGAGCTCGTGTAGAGGAATGCATCGCGCGCGACCAGCTCGCCCAGGTCGCCGTCGTACGAGATATGAAAGTCGCCGAACCGCGTGTTCTGGGGATACGGACCGTAGCCCTGCATCCGTGGCAGGCGTCGCATCGCCTCGGCGGCGACGATCGCGCTCATCGCCTTGCGGGGCGTATAGACCAGGTTCAAGTAGTGCGTCTGCCAGCCGAGGTTGCGTGACGCGGTGGCGAGCATGTCGTAGGCGAACATCGCGGCGAACTGCGTGCCCACCGTCCGAAAGACCCGAGCCATCGCAGGATACATCGTGCCCGTGCGCAGGTCGGGGCTATCGAACTCGTACACGATGCGCGGCAGCCGCGCCAGCTCGGGGCGCAGCATGTCGGGATAGGCATCGGTGCCGCGGAGGTAATTGCCCTCCAGCTCGTGACCGGCATTGAGACCGGTCGGATACCAGCCAAACGTGACCCCCTGCGCCTTGGAGCGCCGGATCGCCTCGCCGATCCGGAAGTCCTGACTCACGTTGTAGAAAATGAGCTTCTGGCATCCGGTACTGCGGACGGCGTCGGTGAGCGCGTCGATGTAGTGGATCGAGCCCTGCAGATCCTCCGGATGATGCCACGGTTCGTTCACCAGCTCGATGAAGATGATCGACGGCTCGTCTTTGAGCGCAACATGTGTGTATGGATTTACGTGATCGAGGATCTGGCGCAGGTAATTCACCTGCGCCGCGAGCGCCGCCCGGTCAGTGCCCATCCGGCCTTTGCCGAAGCGCCGCCCGAATCCCGGTGCCGTCGTGTCGCCCAGCGCGTCGGGCCAGTTGGAGCCGTAGAGTTGAATGGGACTGAACAGCATGAAAATGCCGCGCTCTTTAGCACGAGCGATGAGATAGTCCAGGAGATCCAGGTGAT
>Ga0137418_10005276_pt1 | contig 11840 bp, 10 predicted proteins | sample CZODoug3_1_2_16f_FD_122242 | JGI IMG/M metagenome (GOLD analysis project Ga0137418, IMG submission 122242) | Vadose zone soil fungal communities from Angelo Coast Range Reserve, California, USA - CZODoug3_1_2_16fungal (Hybrid Assembly) | ecosystem: Environmental > Terrestrial > Soil > Vadose... | reverse complement strand
ATTAAAATTCCTTGATGCGTTTTAAGAAGCCCGCCAAGCGCCACAACAATTGCAGCGATTGCCCCCGGGCTTCCAAACACCGTATCACGCCGGGTAGAAACGCCCAATAAGTCTTTGGACTCGTATAGTTTAACGGTTATCTGCAGGGATGCTAGTCAGTTGCATTGAATGGCGAAAAACGGGTCTGAATGGGGAAAAAGCGGGGTCGAATGGGGATTGGGGCAGGGGTTACTGGTACGGCCAAAGACCGAAATTTGACGTGGCGAGTGCGGACTCGATTGGATTGGACGCATTTTGGTGGACCGAAATCAATCGTTTAGCGTGGGACGCAGGACCGCAGTCACAAAGTGCGCGAAATGGGAAGCGCCTTCGTCGAGTTGAAGGTAGCGCACGACACAATGGTCGGCGAGATATTTTGTGACGCGAGTTTCAGCGATGCCCAGATGATCGGCGAGGCGGGGCTTGATGGACTCCGCGCCACGCCGGCTGGCTGCACCGCGCAGAAAACTGCCGATGGCGATGCGCAGAGTCTGGCACGGCTCGACATAGTAGTACGTCGAAAGGTCGGAATCGCTGAGCAGGAGCACGCCGGGACCAACCGGAGCGCGATCGGCGTCGCCGAGTTTCAGCGGGGCGCAGGTCAGGAGGCGCCGGAATTGCATCTCCAGTAAAGAAAGACGCGAAGACAGGCCCGGATCGCCGTAGCGGCCGCGTGCCGAGGTTGCGGCATCGGGGACCGGCTCGGAAGGCAGACGAGTTGGGGATACGGATTCGGAAATCCTGCTGAAACGTGACTCGGGCGCTTCGTCCACGGGCGGAGGAGCCTGTTGAACTATACGAGGAAGTTCGGTGGGTGGTGAAGAAGAGACCGCTGGGTCACGGCTGGTGGTGACGGTCTTGCGGCGATTCCGGCCGCCGCGACGACCGCGCCGGCGAGTGCCGCGTCGCGGTGGCTGCTCAGAGAGCTCGCCGCCGGAAGCCTCAGCTGTCGGCGTGACAAGCGCTTCAAAGGTTGTGGCGTTTTGTTCAAAGGGCAAGCCGGGCTCGGGAGCAGAAAGGATAGGCGGGGTAACCGGCAGTTCATCGGATTGGGAGACGTCGTCGGTAAGGGGAGCATCTGCGCCGAGACGAACAGCAGCCTCCTGAGCCTTGGTCTTCCAGTCAGCGCGACGGAAGCGCTCCGCGGCGGTGGAGTACCATTTGGCGGCTTCGCCATTCTGGCCAGCAGTCTCAAAATACTTGGCCAGTTCAAAAGCGACCATGGCATCGCGCGTTTTTTGATAGAGGTTAGAGAGCTGCGCGGCGGGGTCTTTTCCAGTGCGAGCGCGGCGAATACGAGCAGTAATCTGTTTCCAATCAGCCATACAAGTAAGGGCATTGTAACAGCGACTGAACAATGCCACCAGCCCGGGTGCTTATACAGCGGATCCTGTAGGCATGCGACTTTAGGAACGTAGCCGGTGTTTACAGATTGACGACTGGTTGTGTCGCCGCTATTCTGAGTTGTAGCCCTCTTGGAGACGAAGATGCCGCGCCCGCGCGGGAGCCTATCGGTTACCCTATCTATATTGTTATCAATAAATTTACTGGCAACTTCAACCTTCGGGGGTTCCGCCTTAGGCTTGGGTACCGTGGTGTCGGCCGATCGCGCCCATGTGGGGACCGCTGCGGCCTCTGCGGGGTCTACCGTCTTCGCTGGAGACAAGCTGGATACGGAGCAGGCCGGTAACCTGCAAATCAGGGCGGGGGCGGCCCGCTTGGTGCTCACGGGGTCCTCGCGAGTCGTTTGGGGTGCTGAGGATGGTGCTCCCAGTGCGACATTGACCGGCGGAACGGCAGCGTTTTCAACGTCCAATGCCAAGGCATTCGTGCTCCATGCAGGCACGGCGGTCTTCCGTCCGCGTGACAACGAGCCAACAGTGGCCAACGTAACCTTGTTGAATGCAAAGGAACTAGTGGTGCGGTGTTCGCGCGGGGCGCTTCTGATTGGAGTGGACGAGGATGTTCGCGTTATCCCCGAAGGCACTGCTTATCATGTGGTTCTCGATCCCGATGCCGCGGTTCCGGCTGGCGCGCTGCCGGCTGCGGCGGCTCGGTCTTCCTGGGGCCAGGAACGGCCGATTAAGGCAGGGAAAAGCAAATTCATTTGGTACGCCATCGCGTTCACCGGCATTGTGACCGCGTTTCTGGTCTGGGAAGCTTCCGAAAGTCCGGACCAGCCTTAAGAACTTTTCGGATAGCGACTAGCGTTCAACTTTCTATTTCGTTTTCCAACCTTGCAGTGAATTTTATTTCGCCTGAAAATTTCGAAGATTAAGAATTTAATCAAGACGCGGCAGCGATCACTTCGATCTCCACTAGCGCGTCTTTAGGAAGGCGCGAAACCTGGACTGTGGAGCGGGCCGGCGGGGCGGACGTGAAATAGCGGGCATAGACTTCGTTCATGGCCGGGAAATCATTCATGTCTTTCAGGAATACGGTGGTCTTGATGATGTGGTGGAGATTGCCTCCCGCGGCTTCGAGAATCCCCTTGATGTTTTCGAGCACGCGCTCGGTTTGCTGGCGGATTTCGGCGCCCACTATTTCGCCACTCTTGGGATCGAGCGCGACTTGTCCTGACAAATAAATAAAACCGTTTGCTTTGATGGCCTGCGAGTAAGGCCCGATCGGTTTTGGACCGCGATCGGTGGTCACAACGTTTCTCATGGGATGCTCTCCTTTGCTGTATCCGGCGTCAAAGATGCCGCGGAATTTTCATAACGAACACGGAAATCTTCAGGGACGCCAGGGCGCTTCATCCAGAGGCGCACGAACTGAGCAACGTTTTGATGGGTTTCCTGTTCGAATGCGGCGATAAGATCGTCCAGGTCAAAGCCTCCGCCGCGCCGCGCTTCCAGCATGTGGCTGAGCGCCGCGCTGAAAACTTTCTGACCGTAACGATCTTGCAAGCCGTAGAAAAATAAGATGCTCTTCGCGCGGAGGACATCATCCGGTTCGGGCTGACGTGTAGGGGAGCTTGCGGGAATGGCGCGGAGCAAGCGACGGATAATTTGCGTGCGCACCTGTGAGCCCTCGACTGCTTCACGGCCGCGCGAGGCGGCGAATGCCGGCAGAGCGTAGAGCGGGGGAGTCTGCTCGAAGAAGCCGGGATTTTGGCCGTAGCCGAGCCAACTTGAAGCAAGCGACGGAGCAGCGGCGGCAATTTCCGGAGCGCCACCGGTGAGGTCGACCATGGCGGTATCTTGCGAAGCCATTTCGCCGGAGGTTTTCTCATTTTCCCCGGAGGTAAGACGAGAAAAACTAGAAGTCGTGCTGGTGAAACAACCGATCAAGTCCGGGCATTCGACAATCCAGAGCTGATGAGAATCTTTGGGGCGAACTCCAAAGATGGAATTGTACGCTTGGATGGCCCGCGCAAGCGCCTGGCTCGGTTGCCGAAGGGCTTCGGGGCTTTGCGGCGAGCGCGTCCAGAGGTTCACCGTTTCCGGACCAGCCGTGATGGTTCCCGCGACGTAATGTCCAGCAATAACGAAGGGATAGCCATCTTGAAAAGTCTGCTTGACGTGAATTGTCCGCTCGCCTGCCTTGCCGGAATTTTTCGCCGATTGTTTGCTGGTTTGGCCGCTGGTATGCATCAGGAAATTGCCGGGCACACGGACGATCAGATTCCACACTTTCGGCGGCACGCCCCCAGTGGCAAAAATCCCGCGCGCGGGCAGGAGTTCAGGACTCCAACCTTGCGCGGGGAGGAAAAAAGCGTCGGGAGTGAAACTGAGCGTGGTCTCGTTGGGGGCGGGAGGCCGGTACTCCACGGTGAGGCGCAAGGTGTGCCTCTGGGAAACGGTCCAGGCTTGCGGAAAATTGAGCACGACGTTGCGGGGATTGTCTGGCGAGGCTGCGAAGGTAAGCGCAGTTTTGTCCCACTGGGCGGTGGGCTCGGAATAGTGAAAGCGGCGTCGGCCGGCAAGGCGAAGCTCGAGGGAGGTGAGCGGCTGGTTGCCGGTATTTTTGAGCTGGTAGATACCTTCGATGCGAATGAGTGGCTGGGGCGCTGGAACAAAGTGCACGGTAACCTGCTGTTGGACAATTCTGTAGCCAGGGCCAAATGCCGCCGTACAACCATAAGCAACATAGGTAAAGCACGCCAGCAACAGCGGTGTGTAAAGTCGGCGGTTTGGCTTCAAAACGCTACGATTGTAGCTAGGGAAAGCTGTTCACGCAAAAAATCGTGCGGCGGGGGAGTAAAACGGGAGAGAACTAGGAGGATTCACGACAGAGAGCACAGAGGGCAGAGAGAAGAAAGGGAAGGTGACGCCTTGCCTTGACGATGTTGGCTTAATCACTTAGTGTCTTTTGTTTACGATGAGAAACCAGCGGACAATATGGCTATGCTTTTTAGGTTTCGGACTGGCGGCGACGCTGTCTAGAGCGGGAGTCGCTCAGGGTCAGACGGCAGCTGAGTATCGGGCTCGTACCGCGGCCGCGAAGCAATGGCCGCGGGAGGCGGTTCGCGGGGCCAAGGCGATGGTCGCCACCGATGAGGAGTTGGGATCGAAGGCGGGCGTAGAGATTTTGAAGCGCGGCGGAAATGCGGTGGATGCGTCGGTGGCTGTGGCGTTTGCGCTGGCGGTGGTGGAACCGGCGGCGGGGAACATTGGCGGCGGGGGATTCATGCTGGTGCGGTTGGCCAATGGTCCCACGACATTTCTGGATTACCGGGAAGTTGCGCCCGGCAAGGCGACGCGGGACATGTACATTAAGGCGGATGGGAAGCTGGACGGAGAGGCTTCAGTAATCGGGTACAAGTCGGTGGCGGTGCCAGGGACGGTGGCAGGGTTGGAACTGGCGCTGAAAACGTACGGGACGATGAAGCTTGCAGAGGTGATGGTGCCGGCGATTCGATTGGCGGAGAACGGATTTGCGGTCACCGAGAAGCTGGAGCGGGAGTTACGGGAAGAGAAAGTGGGTTTAGAGCGGTTTCCGACGAGCCGCCGGATTTTTCTGAATGACGGGAAGATGCTGAAGGCTGGAGAAACATTGAAGCAGCCGGAGTTGGCGGCGACACTTAAGCGAATTGCGAAGAATGGCGCAGAAGAGTTTTACGGGGGCGAGACGGCGCGGATGATCGTTGCGGACATGGCGAAGTCCGGGGGATTGATCACGTTGGAGGATTTGGGGGCTTACAAGCCTCGCGAGCGGGACGTGCTGCGTGCCAAATATGAAAGCGGGGGGCACGAATGGGAGGTGATAACTTCGCCGCCGCCCAGCTCGGGCGGGGTGGCGATTATTGAGGCGTTGAACATGCTGAAGGATGTGCCGCTGAAGAGCTGGGAAGACGTGGAAAGCGTCCACATGGTGGTGGAGACGATGCGGCGAGTGTTTGCGGATCGAGCCGCGTATTTGGCGGACCCGGATTACTCGAACGTGCCGGTGGCGGGGCTGACCGATCCATGCTATGCGAAGGAGTTGGCGGGGACGATTGATGCGCAACGCGCGTCGTCGAGCAAAGAGGTGCGAGCGGGGAAGCCGCATACTTGCGGGGTTGCGGCCGCGAGTGCGGTGACATCGACGTTAGTTAGCTTGGGGGAAGGGCCGCATACGACGCATTTCTCGGTGGTAGATGCGGGAGGAAATGCAGTGGCGAGCACTTACACGCTGAACGATAGTTACGGGTCGCATGTGACGAGTTCGGCGGGATTTTTGTTGAACGATGAGATGGATGATTTCACTACGCAGCCGGGCGTACCGAACGCGCTGTTCGGCTTGATTCAGTCGGAGGCGAACGCGATTGCGCCGGGGCACCGGCCGCTGAGCTCGATGACGCCGACGATTTTGTTGCGCGATGGGAAGTTGAGCTTTGTGACCGGATCGCCGGGGGGACCAGCGATTATTTCTGCCACGCTGTTGAGCGTGATCAACTGGATGCGGCTGGGTATGGAGGCACAGGCGGCGATTAATGCGCCACGGTTTCATCATCAATGGCTGCCCGACCAAATTTTCGTGGAAGAGGATTTTCCAGAGAGCACACAGAAGATTCTGGAGGCGCGCGGATTTACTATTAAACGGCGCGGGCATATTGGGTTGGTGAATGCGATCGGGATTGATGCAAAGACAGGCGAGAGATTGGGTGCGGCTGATCCGCGAGATAAAGGTGCTGCAGTAGGCTACTGAAAAAAGTTTCACCACAGAGATCATACCCTTCGAGGCTCAGGGTAAAGAGGGCACAGAGGCAATCGTGCAGAGACTGCTATCGACGTATCTGTTTGTTTCGCGGAAGCTGACACGGGAGCTGCTGGCGCAAATTGCCGACGCCGGCTTTACCGGGGTGGAGATTTTTTGCTCGCGTGCACATTTTGATTACACCTCCAAGACGGAAGCGCGGGACATAGGCGGAATGCTGGCCGGCTTGGGGCTGACTTTGACTTCGCTACACGCGCCTACCAGCCGCGACTTAAGCGCTACGCGGGAAAGCGGGCAGCCGCTTTCGATTTGCGAAGTGGAGCGAGTGCGCCGCATTGAGGCAATGGATGAGCTAAAGCGGGCGATTGATATAGCCGAGGAGTTACCGTTCCCGCGCATGATTTTTCACATGGGCGGCACGCGCGAAACGGCGGACCCACGCAAGCGCGATGCGGCGTTCAGCTCGCTGGAGCATTTGATTTTGCACGCTAAGCATGTGGGCGTGACCATCTGCGTAGAGAACACGACGAGCGAGATGGGCGATCCCGCGTATCTACGGTCGTTTTATGACGAGACGCGGCTGACCGGGCTGCGATTTAACTTTGATATTGGGCATGCGTTCTTGGCGGATGGGCCGGAAGAGGAGCGCGTCGAGAAGGGATTCGCTCCCTTGCGGGAATTGGTGGTGGGCGCGCACATTCACGATAATCATGGAGAGAAAGACGAGCATTTGCCGCCGTATGACGGAAAGATTGAGTGGGAGAACGCGATCAAGATTTTGAAGATGGCGCCGGTTAGCGACTTGCCGTTGCTACTGGAGTTGAAGGAGAAGACGGGCCCGGATGCACTGGGAGCGGAGGCGCAGCTTGCAGCGGCCAGCAAGGCCTGGGATCGATTCGAAGAGGAGTGGGGCTAAAGTGCAGACGCGCGAGGAGGAAGAATTTACCGCAGAGCACGCAGAGGGCATAGAGAAGAGCATGACGGTAATTACGATTGAGCAGGCCGGGAAGTATGACGGGCAAGAAGTTACGATTCGCGGGTGGCTTTATAACATGCGGGAATCGGGGAAGCTGCTGTTTCCGATTTTTCGCGACGGCACCGGAGTTATTCAAGGGGTTTGTGCGCTGAAGGAGAATCCGGAGGCGTTTGCGGCTTTGAAGGGGTTGACGCAGGAGTCGAGCGTCATTGTAACGGGCAAGATTCGGGCGGAGCAGCGCGCGCCGGGCGGATACGAGATTGGGGTTAGCAAGGTTGAGGTGGTGCAAAGAGTTCCGGAAAGCACCCCTTTTCCCATACAGCTGAAAGAGCATGGCGTCGATTTTTTGCTGGATCACCGGCATTTGTGGATGCGCACGCCGAGGCAGACGGCGATTCTGAGAATTCGCGCGGAAGCGGAACGCGCGGCGCGCGAGTTCATGGACAGCCAGGGCTACATGCTCACAGATGCGCCGATGTTCACGCCGGCGGCTTGCGAGGGGACTTCGACGCTGTTCGAAGTGAATTACATCGACGATAAAAAAGCTTATTTGACGCAGAGCGGGCAACTGTACATCGAAGCCACGGCGATGGCGCTGGGAAAGGTGTACACGTTCGGGCCGACATTTCGCGCGGAGAAGTCGAAGACGCGGCGACACTTGACGGAATTCTGGATGCTGGAGCCGGAAGCGGCGTACGTTGAGTTGGATGAGGCGATGGAGCTTGCCGAAGGATTGGTGAGCGCGATTGTGCAGGCGGCGCTGAAGAATAGGTCGCGCGAACTCGAGACGCTGAAGCGGGATACCACGAAACTGCAGAATGTGAAGCCGCCCTTTCCGCGGATTAGTTACGAGGACGCGATTAAAGTGCTACAGAAGCACGGGAATCCAGCGACGTTCGGGGAAGATATCGGCGGGGATGAAGAGACGATCATTTCGAATGAGTTTGACCGGCCGGTGATGGTGCACCGGTATCCGGCATCAATCAAAGCGTTTTACATGCAGCCAGACTCGGAGCGGCCGGATTTGGCACTAGCGTTCGACATGCTGGCGCCCGAGGGCTACGGAGAAATTATTGGAGGGAGCCAGCGCATCCACGATTACGATTTGCTGGTGAAGCGTTTGCGCGAGCACAATTTGCCGGAAGATGCGTTTCAGTGGTATCTGGACTTGCGGCGGTATGGAAGCGTGCCGCATTCGGGATTTGGGATGGGACTGGAACGAACGGTGGCTTGGATTTGCGGGGCGGAGCACATTCGGGAAGTGATTCCGTTCCCGCGAATGCTGTACCGGGTATATCCTTGAGCACGGTAAGTAGTGACTGGTAAGTGGTGACTCGCGGAAAAGCGACCAATCGAAGCCCGCTGTAATCGGAACTCACGGATAAGAATATGGCGCAGAAGATACGAATCATTGGTGTGCCCATGGACTTGGGGGCCAGTCGACGTGGTGTGGACATGGGGCCTTCGGCGCTGCGCGTTGCGGGATTGCAGGCGCGAATTAAACAATTGGGACATCAGGTGGAGGACATCGGGAATATTTCGGTGAAGCAGCCGGAAGAGATGTCTTACGGGGAAAAACGCGCGAAATATCTGGCGGAAATCGCGGACGCTTGTAAGGACCTGGGCGCCATAGTGGAGAAGTCGTTGGAAGAGAGCATGTTGCCTGTTGTTCTTGGCGGGGACCATTCCATTGCTGCCGGAACACTGTCTGGAATTGCGGCGCACTTCAAGAAAAAGGAAAAGAAGATCGGTTTGATCTGGTTGGATGCGCACGGTGATATTAATACGCCGGAGTCGTCGCCTTCGGGAAATGTGCACGGCATGCCGCTGGCGGCGGCGATGGGCTATGGAGCTATAGAATTAGTAGAATTGCAAGGCTTCAAGCCGAAAGTGGAACCGCAGAATATTTCGCTGGTGGGGATCCGCGATCTGGACACGCAGGAGAAAAAGCTGGCGAAAAAGTCCGGCGTGCACGTTTTCACGATGCGGGACATCGATGAACGCGGAATGCGCGAAGTGATGAGCGACGCATTGAAATACGCGATGGATGACACCGACGGAATTTCGGTGAGCTTGGACATGGACTTTGTGGACCCTTCGGATGCGCCAGGCGTTGGGACGCCGGTGCGCGGTGGGGTGACATATCGCGAAGCACACCTGGCGATGGAAATGATCGCGGACACGGAAGCGATGGTTTCGCTGGAGATTGTGGAGATCAATCCGGTAATCGATGAGCACAACCGGACGGCCCTATTGGGAGTGGAACTCGTCCTATCCGGACTCGGGAAAAAGATTCTGTAACTCAGGCTGTGAATATTTATCGCGGTTTTGGAAACACCTTCCGTGTCTTGGCTTCAGGGTTGCGGGCTTTTCTGGAAAAATAATCAACGTGAATACAGAGAAGAAACGATTGCGGGTGGGTGTGTTGTTCGGAGGGCGTTCGGGCGAGCACGAGGTTTCGCTGGCGTCGGCGGCTGCGGTGATTCGGGGGATGGATCCGGATAAATACGAGCCGGTGCCCATTGGGATCACCAAGGAAGGGCACTGGCTTGTCGGGGTTGGTGCACAGAAGATGCTGCCCGAGGTGTTGAAGGGCGGGCAGCGGGTGATGATGACCGCAGACCCGACGGATGCGGCTTTGGTGCGCCTCGATGGCAGCGGCGGCGGCCAACGGCTCGATGTGGTTTTCCCGGTGATGCACGGGACCTTTGGCGAGGATGGAACGATTCAGGGATTACTGGATTTGGCGGGGCTTCCGTTCGTCGGCGCCGGCGTGCTGGGATCGGCGATTGGAATGGACAAGGACGTTGCGAAGCGACTGTTGCAGGTGGCCAAGATTCCGGTGGTGCCCTGGATCACGGTGCACCGAGCCGACTGGGAAAAAGCACCGAAGGAGATTCAGCGCAGCATCGAGCGGAAGTTCAAGTATCCGGTGTTCGTGAAGCCGGCGACACTGGGATCTTCGGTGGGAATGACGAAAGTGCATTCGCGGGAGGAGCTTGCTCCGGCGTTGAACCTGGCGTCCGAATTTGCGATGAAAATTTTGGTCGAGAGGGCGATGGTGGCACGGGAGATCGAGGTGGCGGTGCTGGGAAACAGCGAGCCTGCGGCCTCAATCCCCGGAGAAATTGTTCCGCACCGCGAGTTTTACGATTACGCGGCTAAATATCTAGAAGAAGGAACGCAGCTCTTGATTCCGGCCAAATTGAAGCCCGGACAAGTGAAGAAGATTCAGGCGTTGGCATTGAAGGCGTTTCGTGCGCTGGAACTGAGTGGAATGGCGCGCGTGGATTTTTTCGTGGAGAAAAAGGGTGGAAAGATTTTCCTGAACGAAGTGAATACCATTCCCGGATTCACTTCGATCAGCATGTATCCCAAGATGTGGGAAGCGAGCGGAATTCCTTTCCGGCAGCTGATTGACAAACTGATCGATCTCGCGCTGGAGCAGCACGCGGAGAAGGCGCGGACGAAATATCAGATTGAATTGCCGGAAGGAGCGGGCGGAGCGCTAGAGGGCTAGCTCGACGAACGTTTCGCTTTTCAATGTCCCCTATTAAGGATTTCTGTGCGTTTTTGATTTAGGGCTAAGGTTGGCGCGTGCCAGAACGGGTGTGCTACGCTCGCAATCCGGAGATGATTTGATGGCCCTTCTTGAACCGCCCGTTGAAACATCCAGTAAAACGCGGCATTTGAAGTTTATAGCCGGTGCGCTAGCAGTTTTGGCGGCGGTGGCGCTCTATTTCACGTTTCGGTTTTACCCGGAGCAGCGGGCGGTGCAGCGATTTTTCGATGCGCTGGTTGCCGGGGACACGAAGAAGGCTTATGAACTTTGGAAGCCGCAACCCAGCTATCGAATGCAGGATTTTTTGACGGACTGGGGGCCGCATGGTTACTACGGTCCGGTGAAGAGCTACAAAATCATCAAAATAAGTTCACCGAAAGATTCGAGCAACAGTGTGGCGGTGGAAGTTGCGGTCAGCCCGTATGCTCCGATGGCGGATGCCTCGGACGCGGAAAAGAGCCGGAAGACGCGAGTCGTGACGATTTGGATGAATACAGAGGATAAGTCGTTTAGTTTCCCGCCATAGAGACGCTAGAAGTTACACGTGATGTTTCTGCGGATGCTAGCGCTGTAAAAGCGGCGGCCCTTCGCGGCTCAGGATGAACAAGACCGCCGCACTCCACATTGATCAAATCGTGAGCGTCACGCCTCGAGGTGATTCCGAAAATGACGCTATTAAGGTCGAATATCATCGAGGGCGTGTGTCAGTTCTTGGGGCGTGACCGTTGCCGTCCCTAATTTGCTGACGACTACGCCGGCGGCGGTGTTGGCCAGAAAAGCAGCTTCAGGGAGCGATGCCCCGGCAGCGGCGGCCAGAGCAAGCACACTCAGGACCGTGTCACCAGCGCCGGTTACGTCGAATACTTGCCGCCCGGTGGAGTTGCGATCGATGCCGGGCTGTCCCACTCGTGCATAAGTCACCTCAAAACCAGTTGCGGGAACGTGCAGAGGGCGGGAGGCGGTCTCTTCAATCAGGCTCATGCCCTTTTCCCCGCGAGTAATAAGGACAGCGCCACAACCAAAATGTGCAAGCAGGGCGCGACCGGCCTCTTCCACAGATTTATTGTCTGCCAGGGAGCGAGTAACGAAAAAGCCGGCTTCCTTGGCATTGCAAACAATTAC
>Ga0137418_10005273_pt1 | contig 11842 bp, 11 predicted proteins | sample CZODoug3_1_2_16f_FD_122242 | JGI IMG/M metagenome (GOLD analysis project Ga0137418, IMG submission 122242) | Vadose zone soil fungal communities from Angelo Coast Range Reserve, California, USA - CZODoug3_1_2_16fungal (Hybrid Assembly) | ecosystem: Environmental > Terrestrial > Soil > Vadose... | reverse complement strand
TCCTCGAGGGGACGGTGCCCGCCGGTTACCCCGAGCCCGGCTTCTTCCAGCAGTCGATTCGCTGGCTCGACGAGAACGGCAACGGCATCCGCTATCAGACGCTCTATCACAACGGGTTCCCGAAACCGCCGACGGGACGCGGCGGCGCGCCGGGCCCGGGCGGCCAGGGGCAGGGCGGCGGACAAGGGCAGGGCGGCGGACAGGGCCAGGGCGCGGGTCAGCCGCGATAAGGATTCATCATGCGCGCAACAGTCATCACCGCGGTTGTTCTTCTTTCGAGCGCCTCCTCCGTGCTTGCGCAGGAGTACGTCGAGTTCAAGAGCATGCAGGATCGCTTCTCGATCGTGTTTCCCGCGCAGCCGAAGGTCACCGACACGACCTACACGTCGGAGTTCAAGTCGGTGCTGCCCGCGCGCGTCTACAACGTGGACCAGGGGCAGAGCCATTTCAAGGTGACGGTCGTCGACTACAACAACATTCAGGCGATTGCGGCCGAAAAGGCGAAGGCGTGCCCGCCAGGAGCGGAGGCGTGCTCGGGGAACACGGGAGCGGGCAGTTCCACCGGCGCGGGCTACTGGAAGCCGGACATCGAAGGCGCGGTCATCCACGCGACGTGGGAGCTGATGCAGCGCACGAATGAAAGGGCGGTCTATCTCGGCTGGGCGAACATGAACCTCGTCGAGGGCCACATGGTGAACCTGGTCAACGACAAGGACAAATCACGCACGTCGGCCGCGATCTACATGCACGAGAACAAGCTGTACATCATCGAGGGGACGGTGCCTGCCGGGTATCCGGTGCCCGACTTCTTTCAGCAGTCGGTCGGCTGGCTCGATGAGAACGGCAGGGACATCCGCTACCTGACGATTTATCACAACGGCTTTCCGAAGCCCGAGGTCCGCACGCAGGGTGGCGGACAGGGCGCGGCCGGCGGCAACGCAGGCCGCGGCGGACGGGGGCGCGGAAACCAATGACGACTCGCCTCAAGTCATTCTGGGTGCTGGCGGGAACGTTAGCCGTCGCGATCGCGCTCGCGACGACCGTGGCGGGCCAGCAGCAGCAACCGCCCGCCGAGGGGCGCGGCGGCGGACGCGGACGCGGTGAGCCGCCGCCACCACCGGCCGCGCAGCCAGGGCACGGCCAGGGAAAGCTGGTCATCTGGGGCGACCTCGCCAGCTTCGACAACCCGCCGACGATGCCGACGCACTGCATCGTGATGAACCGCTTCAGGCGCGGGCAGCGCGTCGGCTTCCGCATGACCGCCATCGACGGCGGCACGGGGGAAACCGAGAACACCGCCACGATGGTGGTGCACGTCAACTACATGGGGGCGACGGTCGACGTGCCGACACGGTGGCGCGGCGTCGGCAATTTCCCCGCGGCCGAGTACCCGCGGCAGCCGTCGGAGATGTGGACCGGCGTCTGGGTGGTGCCGATGGACGCGCAGCCCGGGCGCCTCAGTTACACGGTGACCGCGACCGACCGCTTCGGCCGCATGGCCACCTTCTCGCCCTTCATCAACGTCGTCCCGCAGCTCACCGTCGTCGCAGAATAAAGGCGTCGTGGAGGGCGGGTCCTTCCGGACCCGCCCCCGACCTTCCCTTCCTATAGCGACAACAGGAACGCCAGCAGCGCCCGCTGATCGTCCACACTCAGGACGCTGAAGCGGGAGCGCGTCACCGACGCCTCGCCGTCGTGGCGGGAGATCGCGTTGGTGAGCGTCAGCGACGCGGCGTCGTGCATGAACCGGTCGTGCGTCCGCAGTCCCCACAGAGGCGCCGTCCGCATCTTGTTCGCGGGCGCCGGTGCCTGCACGATGCCGTCTCCGGTGCCGATGTCGTGGAGGAGGAAGTCGCCGAACGGGTGAATCACCTTCCCCCCGAGCGCCTCGGGCACGACGAATGCTCCGCCGTTGACGAGCGTGCCGGCCGGCGCCGTGGTGATCGACGTCACGTGACAGATGTTGCAGCCGATGGCGCTGAACAGCCGTTCGCCGCGTTGCGCTTCCGCCGTGGCGGCCAGGTCCGCATCGCGCGCGGGCGGCATCGTCGACCGCATGAATTGCGCGAAGGTCTCGACGTCGCCGCCATCATTTTCGGGATCCGCGACGTGGTCGTACTGCGCGATGGGCTTGCCGTTGGTGGTGTTCTCCACCGGCTGCAGCGGGCTCGTGATCCCCATCTCGTTGAGATAGGCGTCCGCCGCGAACGACAGCAGGCTCGCGTGCTGATCCTTCCACCCGAACCTGCCTATCCGCAGGGCTCCGCCCGCTTCATTGACGGGCACGCTAATCGCCTGTCCGGCAATCACCCCGCCGCTGAGCACTGGTTGGCGCGCGGCGATCGACAGGAGTGTCCCGTTGCTTATGGCTTCGACGAACCCGTCGCCGAGCGTGTTCAACGAGGTACGCAGGGTGCGGACGGGGTGTCCTGGCAGCACGTGTTCCTGCGCGGTCGCGTCGATTGCGCGGCTGTGAATGAGCGACCCGCCCGGATGGTCGATGAAGCGGCCGAAGGCGTTGAGACGGCCGGCGCGAACCTCGGTCACCTGGCTCACACCTCCGCTCACCGGATTCTGGTGGCACTCGGCGCACGACTGCGCGTTGTAGACCGGCCCGAGCCCCTGGGCGATCGACTCCTGCTCGTTGAAGACGTCGAGCGCGGCGTCGAATTCCGCCTGGGTGAGGACGCCGTTGGTCAATCCGTCAAATCCGGCCGCCGCGTCGTTCAACGTCGCGGTGGACACGCTTCGCGGAACAACCGCCCATCCGGCCGCGACCAGCCATGCAGCAATCGTGAAAATGGAGAGTCGTTTCATGCTTCGATCCCTTCGGAGGCGTCGCGTACGTACGGGTACGTACGCGTGAGTGATGGAGGAGCTTGTCGTGCTCGTAGCTGTCGCGTCGGATGGAGAGAGGTCTGGGGACTGGTGCCTGAGAGGAGGCGCAACGATCCCACAAGCAGGCGGGGAGAGCAACTTCATAGTTGCTCCACAATCGCCTGTCACACTTTCTTCATGAAGGAGGAACGGTCATGGAAGGTGACTCTGGAATGAGGCGGTGGGCGATCGGGGCGCTGGCGCTCGTCGCCGCGGTGGCGATCGGCACGATTGCGTATCAGGCGGGAGTATCCCGGGGCATCGCGCTGCAGCCGCCGCCGGCGGTGGCGGCGCCGGCCGCCCCCGGCGGCGCGCAGGTGGCGCCGCCGCCGCCATATCCGTATTACCCGTATGGCTATTACCGGCCGTGGCGGTTTGGATTCTTCGGACCGCTGCTGACGATTTTGTTCTTCGTGTTCGTGCTGCGCGCGTTTGTCTGGGGACTGTTCGGATGGGGATGGCGCAGGCGGTGGCGGTACTACGGTTACCCGGATGACGGGCCGTCGCGGTTCGACGAATGGCACCGGCGCGCGCACGACCGGATGCGCGACGACCGCGCACCGGCGGCGCCGACCAACGTCTGACTAGCGGTGGGCGACGGCGGCGGCCGCGTGGAGCACGCGCGCCGCGTGATGGACGTGCAGCGGCGACGGGTGCATCGTCAGCCACGCGAGGTACGACCACGCCGCCGCGCTCACCGCGCGCAGCCTGCGGAACAGCCGCAGGCCGATGACGCGCAACGCGAGCACGTTTTCGGTCGGCTCGAAGCCGAACCGGAGGTGGGTGCGCAGCGACGGCCAGTTGCCGTAGTCGACGAACGTGAGGACGCCGCGCTTGCCGCAGCCGGTCATCCACTCCGCCAGGTGTGACTTGAAGCGGAGCCAGATGCCCGTATTGCGGTACGCGGGATCGATGTAGGCGTCGTAGGCGTAGATGTACCCGCCGGGGATCGTGATGGGGTATCCCCATGCCGTCTCGCGATGGACCGGGTTGTCGGAGAACCATTCGTAGCCGACGACTCGGCCGTCGACGAGCGCGACGATGCAGCGGTCGCCTTCGGCGAGCCGCGCGCGGAAGAGCCGTGTCTTGTCCTGGAGCGCCGCGAGCGCGGCGAGGTCGTTCGCGGTCGCGAACCTGACGCGTGCGTGCCCGCGCAGCATGGTCTGCGGAACCGTGGGCACGCCATCCAGCCGCAGAAAACAGAGCTTGCCGACGTCAACCGGCCGCAGCGGCACGCGGCGCAGCAGCTTCTGGGCGAGCAGCAGCCGCGGCGTGCGAGCCAGCGTGGACACGCGTTCCGTTAGAGAGGCCCACGTCATGCGGCGCGCGACCGCTCGCGCTGCTTGCGCTCGAGGAAACGCGCGACCTTCCCGACCGAGTCGAGGTTGTCGGGGACCAGTTCCGCGTCGGCTATCTCGATGCCATAGCGCTCCTGGAGGTGGCAGACGAGCTCGAGGATGCCGGTCGAATCGACAATCCCCTGTTCCTGGAATGAATCGTCGTTGCTGAAGGCGAATCGGCCCGACGCGTCACCGAAGAGAAAGTTATCGATGATGAACGTCCGCAATTCCTGTGCGAGGGGTTCCATGGCCTACCGTCGTGAAAGGGTTGATGAACAGGGGGAGGATGAGTTGAGTCAAGATGATCTCCGCACATACCGCCTCGAGCATGAGCAAAGGGTTCGCCAGCTTTTTCCGCCGTCAAAACCTCCGATTAAGGGAGTCGCATGCCCTTTAGTGCCACGACCGTGCCCACTGCCGCGCTTAGCGGCACCTTCCTCCTCGGCGGCGACCTGCCGGTTCATCGTCTTGGATTCGGCGCGATGCGCATCACCGGCGAGGGCGTCTGGGGTCCCCCGGCCGACAAGCCGGAGGCGATTGCCACGCTGCGGCGGGCGATGGAGCTGCAGGTCACGCTGATCGACACCGCGGAATCGTACGGTCCGCGTGTCAGCGAGGAGCTGATCGCCGAAGCGCTGTATCCGTATCCCTCCGGGCTCGTGATTGCCACCAAGGGTGGCTACGATCGCAGCGGCCCGCACCAGTGGGAGGTGAACGCACACCCGAATCGGCTTCGCGAGGAGCTCGATGGCAGCCTGCGCCGGCTTCGCGTGGATCGCATCGACCTCTATCAGCTGCATCGCATCGATCCGAAGGTGCCGGAGGCCGACCAATTCGGGTTCCTGCAGGAGGCGCAGCGGCAGGGAAAGATCAGGCACGTCGGCCTGTCCGAGGTGAGCGTCGAGCAGGTCGATCGCGCGCGGCGCTTCTTCCCGGTGGCCTCGGTGCAGAACCTGTTCAACCTGGTCGATCGCGACTGGGACGACGTCGTCGATTACTGCGAGCGTGAACGCATCGCGTTCATCCCGTGGTATCCGCTGCAGGCGGGCGAGGTAACGAAAGGCGGGCTGCGGAGGACCGTGCGCAAGGTGCTGGGCCGCGCGCCGGCGGAGCGCCGCGGCATCGCCGCCATCGCACGCCGTCACAACGCGACGCGGGCGCAGATCGCGCTCGCCTGGCTGTTACGGCGCGCGTCGGTGATGTTGCCGATTCCGGGGACGTCGCGGCGAAAACACCTGGAGGAGAACGTCGCAGCCGCCGCGATTCATCTGACGGACGAGGACGTAGACGCGCTGTCGGTGCGCTGAGACCAGGTGCGACGCTTATCGCTTCCTGACAGAGAGCGTGAGAGTGCGATCGGTGTCGCTGAGCCGGCCGACCGCGCCTCGGCACGTTCCGCGATCCGTCATCACGATGCGAATAGCGGTGCTGCTCGCCGTGCCGGTGAAGGTTGCATCGGAACCGGCCGAGCAGTCCTGGGTACGAAAGGTGGGATTGGGACTAAAGCCGGTGAGAGTCCCGTCCGGCGACATCTGCGCAGTGAAGGTGAACGAGTACGAGCACTGCCTGTCGCTGTCAGGACTACCGCCCTGGACCCCTACGCTTCCCGAAAACGTTCCGTCCGCTTGCGCCCGAACGCTGAGGAGCGCGGCGCACGCTTCGATGGTCAGTGTCGTATTCGTGTCTCTGTAATGGAGTTCGAGAAAGCTGCCGGATTCCACCCACTCGCCGACCAACTGCGGGTATTGCGGCAAGGGTGAGGGCGTCGATGGCGCCGTACTGCCGCAGCCCACACTGACCAATGCCGCGGATAGTACGACTCCAGCGACCATTCGAATTCGCGCACCCACGGCGTCGGGCTTGTGCAACCCGAGTACCGTCGAGCAGCGCGTGACTCGGAAACGGGGAGGGTATACAGGGTCACTCGCCGCCCGATTGATGAAACCTCCCGGCAGCTGAGCGGTGCCTGCACCGGTCGCCAGCACCAATCCAGACCTGCGCTGCTGGTACCAATCGTGCCGTCGTCCGCTCGCGCTTTCATAGCGACGGAGGTGTGCGCATGGTCCTCGGCGGTACGGTGCCCAATCGCATCGGATTGGTTGCACTGGGAGCTCTCATCCTTGCCCTTCCTGGCCTGGCTGCAACGGCAGCCGCTCAAGACGTCGAGTGGACCAACCTCGTCAACGTGTCCGTCTCCGGCACGACGCTGCAGAAGACCAGCGGCTGCGATGGGTGCGACGACGGGGGAGCGCAATCGCAGCAGCAAATCGATTCCCCCGGCGGATACGTGGAATTCACGGTCGGCGAAACGAACACGTTCTGGATCGGCGGCTTGAGCAACGGCAACAACGGGCCATCGTATGGGGGCATCGACTTCGCCTTCAGATTCAACGGCTTCGGCGGGGCTGACGTGCTGCAGAACGGCTATTACAGAGGCGGTGACACGAGTTACGCCCCTGGCGATATCTTTCGTATCGCCGTCGCGTACGGCCGCGTTCAGTTCTCACGCAACGGCACCGTCTTGTACACGAGCCGAATGGCTCCCACCTATCCGCTCGTGCTGGATGTCGCCTTCGGAACAATCGGCGCGTCTCTCTTTGACGCGCAGCTCTCTCACGATCTCGTTGGCGACCCGCCACCACCGCCACCGCCACTCACGGGCAGCAACATTACGTGGACCGACCTCGTGAATGTCACGCCGGGAGAGTCGGTGCTGCAGAAGACAGACGGCTGCGGCGGCTGCGACGACGCCGGAGCATGGTCGCAGGAGGAAATCGAATCGGGCGACGGCTACGTCGAATTCACCGTCGGTGAAATAAACACGTTCTGGGTCGCTGGTCTCAGCCACGGCAACACCGACACGTCGTTTGGCGACATCGACTTCGGATTCCGCTTCAACGGTGCCGGCGTTGCCGACGTGCTCGAAAACGGCGTGTATCGAGGTGGCGATACGCCGTACACCGTCGGTGATGTCTTCCGCCTCGAGGTGGTGCACGGCCACGTCTACTATCGACACAACGGGGAGGTCGTGTACGCAAGCGACGTGATGCCCACGTATCCCCTCGTGCTGGATACGGCGCTGGGGACGGCCGACGCGACGATCTACAACGCGAACCTGATCGTGACCAGCACGACCTTCGAAGACAATGGAGAGGAAGGCGGTCTTCTCGAAACGGCGGGTCAGCAGTCGTTCAGGCCGCGGTACACCACGGGCGACATCGATTTCCTGCCGCCCGACGACGCCACAGGCGCGTTCTGGTTCCCGTCGCCCTATCAGACGCGTGGCGTGCGGCTGACCAATGGCGATGAGTGCGGCCCGGACAAGAAAGACTGCGTCCTGCCGATCGGCTATTCCTACTGGCGCAGGATCAACGACTACCCCGATAGCGACGACCCCGAGACGATGTACATCGTCCTCGGCCTCGAGGCAAACCGTGACGGGACCGGTCCCACGTTGTTCAGCTTCAATAAGACGACCGAACACGTGCAGAACCTCGGTGGTTTGTTCGTCTGCCGGCAAGACGAAGATCCCTCCATGTGCGCGGATCGGGATCCGGACGGCGGTTACCGACGATCAACCGCCGAGATGTGGTACTTCAGCGCAAGAAAGCCGAAGAAGCTGTACGCCTTCTCCGTGGGCGGTAAGCAGCTGCGGCGCTTCGATATCGGTACGCGCACCTTCGATCTCGCGCCCGCCATGGACCTCGCTCAGTGTCCGGCAGACGTCTGCCCTGCGAACGCTCGCGCCATCACCCAACCGCATTCGAGTGACGACGACAACGTTCACTCCGCGACGGTTGTCGACGAGAGCGACCAGGACCATCCCGCGAAACTGGGTTGCGTGGTGTATCGCGAGGATGCGTCGGCGTTCCGCTTCTTTCCGGTTCCGTCGGGGTTGGATGAGTGCGCGTTGGACAAAGGGGGCCGGTGGCTGGTGATACATGTCCGCGAAGACAATCTGATCGTGGACCTCGAGAACCCGGATGACAACGGCACCCTTCTGCCTGACGCGGCGGGCGCGCACGGCCATGCCGATCTCGGATACGGCTACTCGGTTGGGTCCGACGACCAGAACGCGAAGACCCAGGCAACCACGCTCATCAAGTTCCCGCTGCGGACGCCGCTCGGCGAGGCCGTCCACTTCAACGACATATGGAGCGTGGACGGCGGCGCGGCCAATCACGTGTCGCACACGAATGCCAAGCCCGGATTGCCGCCAGAACAGCAATATGCCTGCGCCAGCAACGCGCAGCACGCCGTCAACAGCCCGCGCAGAGATGAGATCGTCTGCTTCATGCTCAATCCGCACCGCAACGTGCCGGTCGGCGATCCGCCGGAGAGCCCGCTCGATATCCTGGTCGTCGCGCCGGTGATGACCGACCTGGATGACCCGGACCCGACCAAGCCCATCGACCCGGATCTCGACTACCAGCGTCGGCCGAAGGGAAACCTCGCCGTGACCGGCGACTATTTCATCTGGACGACGAACCTCGGCTCGACCGGTAACCGACTCGACGCCTTCATCGTGAAGATTCCGAAGACGACGCTGTTGAGGGGACGGCCGTAGCGGACTCCACAATCCATCCATAATTCACCGTCAGAGTACCCTGACGGTGAAGACCATCCTCGTTGTCGATGACGAGCCCGCGATTGCGCAAATCGCGGGCGACTATCTCCGCCACGGCGGCTTTGGCGTGATTACCGCGTCCAACGGCGTCGACGCGCTGGCGCTCGCGCGCGCGCAGCGGCCGGACCTGATCGTCCTCGACCTCGGCCTCCCGCGGATGGACGGCCTCGAGGTCGCGAAGACGCTGCGGCGCGAAGGCGACGTGCCCATCATCATGCTCACGGCGAGGATCGAGGAATCGGATCGGCTGGCCGGCCTCGAGCTTGGCGCGGACGACTACATGACCAAGCCGTTCAGCCCGCGCGAGCTCGTGGCGCGGGTGCGATCGGTGCTGCGGCGCGCGGATGCCGCGGGCGCCGGAGGCGAGGTCCTGCGGCGCGGCGATCTCGTCATCGACGGCACGCGCATGCAGGTGTCGCGCAATGGCGTGCCGATCGACCTGACCCCAACGGAATTCCAGCTGTTCGCGGCGCTCGCGCGGCAGCCGGGCCGCATCTTCACCCGCGCGCAGCTGCTCGACGCGGTGCGCGGCACCGAGGTCGACGCCTTCGAGCGCGCCATCGACACCCACGTCAAGAACATCCGGAGAAAGATGGAGCCGGACTCGCGCAGCCAGCGCTACATCCTGACGGTGTACGGCATGGGCTACAAGTTCGCCGAGATATGAATCGCGACCGGGGATGGCGCGTCGGGCCCAGGGACCGTCCGCCGTGGTGGCCGATGAACGAGCCGTGGCCGCCGCGCGGCGGCCCGTACGCGTGGCGGCGCCATCGCGCGCGCTTCACGCGGCACGTCGGCCTTCTCTTCGCGCTCGCGCTCGTCCTGATGGCGGTCGGCCTGACCACGGTGGCGTCGTGGATCGCCTCCAGTGCGAACGTGCCGCTGCTGGTGCGGCCGCAGCGCGCGTTCTTCGCCATCGTGTGGCTCTTCGTTCTCCTCGCGATGTTCCGCCGCCTGATGGGGCGGTTCGGCACGCCGCTCGGAGAGATCGTCGAAGCCGCGGATCGCGTGGCCGAGGGAGACTACTCGGTCCGCACCCGCGAGTACGGCTCCCGCTGGATGCGTACGCTCGCGCGCGCGTTCAACAGCATGACGACGAAGCTGCAGGCGCAGGACCTGCAGCGTCGACACCTGATGGCCGACATCGCGCACGAATTGCGGACGCCGCTGGCCGTCCTGGAAGGGCGGCTCGAAGGGATGCTCGACGGCGTCTACCCGCGCGACGAGGGGCAGATCGCCGCGGTGCTGCACGAGACGAGGATGCTCACCCGCCTGGTTGACGATCTCCGGACGCTGGCGCACACGGAGAGCGGCACGCTGGCGCTGCAGAAGGAATCGACCGACATCGGCATCCTGATCGGCGACGCGGCGGCGGCATTTTCCGGCGAAGCGGCCGGGCGGAAGGTCACGCTCGACGTCACGGCGCCCGCCGACCTCCCGCTCGTGAGCGTCGACCCGCTGCGCATCCGGGAGGTGCTCGTCAACCTGATCTCGAACGCCATCCGTCACACGCCCGAGGGGGGACGCGTGTCGGTCACGGCCGCGTCACAGCCCGCGACGATCAAGGTCACCGTCAGCGACACCGGATCGGGCATCTCCGCGGCGGACCTGCCGAAGATCTTCGATCGGTTCTACAAGGGACGATCGTCGCACGGCTCCGGCCTGGGGCTGACGATCGCGCGGAATCTCGTCGTCGCCCACGGCGGCGCTATCCGCGCCGAGAGCGTGGAAGGGAAGGGGACGAACGTGACGGTTACTTTGCCTCTCCAGCCACCGCCCCCGCGCCAATCGTAATCGAGCGGCCGCCGGCGAACGTCAGCTTGCCGCTCGTGGCGGTCGGCGTCCCGTTGCGCGCCACGTAGCCGTCGATCGTGACCTGCGCGCCAATCGGAAAATCCTCGGGCCGCGTGCCGCGCCGGTACAGCGCGTTGGCCGCGGCGGTCTCGAACGCCCAGTTGACCACCTTGCCGTCCTCGCCCTTGACGTCGATGTAGATCCAGCCGTGCGGGTTCGACCAGCGGATCATGGTCACCGTGCCGGTGAGCGCGATCGGCTTGTTGATGTCGAATTCGGCCGTGAACGAATGATGCGCCCAGGCCGTCGCGGCCCACGCGCTGATAAGCATCACGAGTAGGGCGGGTCTCATCGTTTGGTTCCGTCCCTCACGTCTTTCAGGTGCGCAAGGTCCTGGTTGTCCTCGAGGCACGCGACCTCCAGGAGCTCGCCCGCCGGATTGCGCTTCATCGGCATCGCGATCGTCCACGGGCGCGTGAAGACGATCGGGTCGCTCACCGTGGCCTCGTACTGGATGAGGCCCGCGCTCACCGGCGTGAACCGCTCGACCACCGTCGCCGCATGGCTGATGACGTCGCCGACTTCGTTCAGCCACGTCTTGCCATTCAGGTTCGTGGTCTCGACGACCAGCGTGTCGCCATCCCAGCGCCCGAGCGAATCACCCTGCCACAGGCGAATTGTATCCGGCAGGTGCGCCCGGCCGTCCAGCGGCACCAGGCGCCATGACATCCGCTCGAGCAGCATGACAACGTAGGTGGGCGTCTGGATGATGTAGAAGGGCGAGGGAACGTACAGCGATCGAGGGACGCCGCCTGCGAAGCAGTGCGCGGTCGGGTCGTCGTACCCGCGCTCCGGCGTCACCCGGCTCTGCTTCTCCTCGCGGGCCCACGCCTGATAGGGCATGCCTCCGGTCTTCGGATCGATCAGCACGCCGCGTCCACCCGGTGTGAACGGCTCGTTGTGTGGCTCGAAGCCCCAGTTCGCGCCGCCCGCGTCGGCCTCCGTGTAGCCGCTGATGTCGGGCTTCCCATCCGGCATGCGCGGCAGCGTGCCTTGCGCAGCGGGCACGGCGGCCGCGGTGCGTGGCTGCGAGGGAAACGGCGGAACCGCAGGTGCGTCCTTCCGGTACCACGTGCGCGGTTCCGGCCGGAATTCGCCGCGTGCCTCCTCCATTTCCGCCCGGCACTGGTACTCGAGCAGCCGC
>Ga0137418_10005272_pt1 | contig 11842 bp, 9 predicted proteins | sample CZODoug3_1_2_16f_FD_122242 | JGI IMG/M metagenome (GOLD analysis project Ga0137418, IMG submission 122242) | Vadose zone soil fungal communities from Angelo Coast Range Reserve, California, USA - CZODoug3_1_2_16fungal (Hybrid Assembly) | ecosystem: Environmental > Terrestrial > Soil > Vadose... | reverse complement strand
GTGCCGACGAGGGAGATGCCTTGACCAATGAAGAAGAGGCGGAAATTGCGGTGGGCGAGGGCCCCGAATCCGTAGCGTCGCGCACCTTCGGTCATTGCACCCAAATTAAGGAGTATGGAGCTCCGATGTTCGGCGTTTCTGTTTGACCTGGACGGTGTCCTGGTCGATTCCCGCGCGGTCGTCGAGCGCGTGTGTCGTCGGTGGGCCCAGCGCCACGGTCTCGACCCCGAGCAAGTCCTGCGAATTGCGCACGGCCGCCGCTCGCGCGACACGGTACGGGCCGCCGCCCCTCACCTCGATGCCGACCGCGAAGCGGCGTGGATCGACGCCGTGGAGCTTGCCGACGTCGCGGGCCTCAGCGCAGTGGCGGGTGCCGGCGCGCTTCTGGCCGCCCTCCCCACAGCCAGCTGGGCCGTCGTGACGTCCTGCGGACGCCCTCTCGCCGAACGGCGCCTCACGGCGGTCGGACTGCCGATCCCCACAGTCGTCGTGACCAGCGAAGAGGTGGCGCACGGCAAGCCGGCCCCCGATGGCTACCAACTCGGAGCCAAACGCCTCGGGCAGGACCCGGCGACGTGTGTCGTGTTCGAGGACGCCCCTGCGGGCATCGCGGCTGGCCGGGCTGCCGGCGCTCGTGTGATCGGTCTCACGACTATGCTCGCGGCGGCGGACCTCACGGGCGCCGACGCCACGACCCCCGATTTCACCGCCATTCGCGTGCGTCAGGATCGCGCTGGCTTCGTCGTTACAACCGAGATCTGAGCCGTACTAGATTAGGAGAGCGATGAAATACACGACTTACAGCCGCTACGTGCCCGGCCTGCTCGAGACGCTCAATCTGCAGGCGTTGCTCGATCAGCTCGCTGACTTCCTGCTGCAATCAGGATTCGCCGGCGGTCCGTACTCGCATCCGTTCTGGGGAGAGTTCGGCGAGGAAGATCCCGACCGCTCACTCGACGCGCTGCGCCAGGCAATCCTCCAGGCGTTGATGGACTCGGGCCAGCTGACGCCCGACATGCTGAACGTGTTGCGCGGCGAATCGACCGGCGACGCTCAGAAAGACCAGGAGCTCCAGAAGCAGCTCGCCGATCTGCTCGATCAGATCGTACAGAAGCTGATCGACGAGGGCTACCTCAATCTTCAGCAGGCGCCCAAGATGCCCGGCGCGCAGCAGCCCGTGCTCGGCCCGGGGGGCATGGCCAAGGAAGCGGCGCAGCAGGTGCAGTTCAATCTCACCGACAAGGGCATCGATTTTCTCGGCTTTCGAACGCTCAAGCACCTGCTGGGGAGTATCGGGAAGTCGAGCTTCGGCGCGCACGAGACGGAGCATTTGGCGACGGGTGTCGAGGCCGAATCCGCGAGCAAGCGCTACGAGTACGGCGACACACTCAATCTCGACGTCAACGCCACACTCTCGCACGCGCTGAAGCGCGAGGGCCTCGGCGTCCCGATCAACCTCGAGTACGACGACCTCATGGTGCACCAGGCCGAGTACCGCTCGTCCTCGGCGACGGTGCTGATGCTCGACTGCTCGCACTCGATGATTCTGTACGGCGAGGATCGGTTCACGCCCGCAAAGAAGGTCGCGCTGGCGCTCACGCATCTTATTCGCACGCAGTTCCCCGGTGACACGCTGAGGGTCGTGCTGTTTCACGACACCGCGGAGGAGATCCCGCTGGCGCAGCTCGCGCATGCGCAGGTGGGGCCGTATCACACGAACACGACGGAAGGGCTGAAGCTCGCGCGCCGGATCCTGATGGGACAGCGCAAGGACATGCGGCAGATCATCATGATCACGGACGGGAAGCCGTCGGCGCTCACGCAACCGGACGGCCGGATCTACGTCAACTCGATGGGGCTCGACCCGCACATTCTGCAGGCGACCTACCGCGAAGTCGCGCTATGCCGCCGCAGCGGCATTCTCATCAATACGTTCATGCTGGCGCGCGACCGCAGCCTGGTGGAGTTCGTGAAGAAGGTCTCCGCGATCTGCCGCGGGAAGGCTTACTTCACGAACACGATGACGCTCGGACAGTTCATCCTCATGGACTTCATGAGAAGGAAGACTCGGCGCGTCTCGTAGTGGGCTCGTCTAGGGTTGATACTCCTTGAGGTAGCCCCGGGAGTCGTTGCCGCCCACGGCATAGATCCTTCCAGCAACGGCAGCGACGCCAAAAGCCACCATCCCGACCGTGTCCCAAGTCGGCATCGGCGCCTTGGGCGTCCAGGTATCAGTGGCGGGGTCATACACCCGGAGCGCTCTCGGGCTCGACATGCTGCTGCCACCAGATCGGTCCTCGGCGTAAAGCATACCGTCCAGCTCGGCGGCGCCCACGCTTCCTAGCGCCGTCGGCATCGGCGCCTTGGTCGTCCAGGTGTCCGTGATCGGATCGTACGCTTCGACGATGTCCACCGGGGTGAGCCCGTGGAGGCCACCCACCGCGTATAACACGCCGTTGACGGCCGAGACACCAAGGCGGTATCGCCCGGTGGGCATCGGGGCTTTGGTCGTCCACGTGTCGGTGGCCGGATCATAGGCCTCGACCGTCGTCAGGCCGTTGGGTTCGACATCCTGGCCGCCGACGGCATAGATGATCCCGTTGACCGCGGCGACACCCAGCTCCCAGCGCGCGGTGGGCATCGGGGCCTTGCTCGTCCACGTGTCCGTGGCCGGGTCATACGCCTCGACCGTCGCGGAGGGACCGTGGTTGTCACCGCCCACGGCGTAGAGAATCCCGTCCACGACCGCCACGCCCAGGTGCGATCGCCCCGTGGGTATCGGAGCCCGCGTCGTCCAGGTATCGCTGGCCGGATCATACACGTCGAGCGAGGTCTGATGCCGTCCGTACCCAATGGTGCCACCCGTGACATAGAGCAGCCCGTCGATGCCCGCGGCCCCCGGCCCGTATCGCGGGTTGGGCATGAGCGCCTTGTTGGTCCAACAGTCACAGGACGCGGCGCCGGTCGTCGCCTGCGCCACGTTCGACGGATCCCCGAACGTCTCAACCAGATCGAGCGTGGAGCGATACGCTGCCACCTGAAACTCGTACGTCGTCGAGGGCGCAAGCCCGACCACGGTGCACGTCAAGCGCGCGCCGACAGCTTGCCCGAACACGGGCGTCGAACACGTCCCCTCCGTCACGTCCTGCGCCGAGCCCCAGTCGATCGGCGGCTCGGCGAGGCGCACGACGTACCGCGCCGGCTGCCCGAGCCCGTCGTGCACCTCCGTGAACGAGAGCGTTGCCGAGGTCTGGGTGACCTCGTCCACCGCGAGATCGGTGACGGCTCCGGGGAAGCCCGGGAGGCCGCCCCCTGGGACGGTCAATGCGGAGGGGGGAGCGAGCGTATCCCGCCTCTGACAGGCGACGATGGCGAGGAGGGCCGTCGCGAACAGTAACCGTGTGGTTCGGCGCGAGCGACCAACTCGAGCATGGGTACCTGGCATGGATGCTCCTCCTGCAACGGTGATCCGCTATATGTCCGAACGGACGCGCCGTACCGTCGCAAGGCCCATGCTTACGAATTCTTGCTGCCCTGGCGTCCTGGGTGGGACGACGTGATCAGTCAGCGCTACAGTTGTGCGGCGCGAAGGCCACGCGGCGCGATGCGTTCGTGCCACTGGTCCCAGACGACCGTCGTAATCAGTTTCATCGTTGCCTCCGAGCGTTGAACACGAGCCGAGAGATGTCGCGCACCAGCGCGTGGGAATCTTCGTCTTTCTGAATGCCACCAGTCAGCACCACGAGCACGTAACGGCGCCCCCGCGCCCCAATGGGCTCCACGAGCGCCGCGTCGTGATAGACCACCTGCCCGATCCAACCGGTCTTGTGGTAGACCCACGTCCCGGGAGGCAGACCCGCCGGAATCCCTTCCTTGAACTGCTGCCTCCCCAGGATGGCGAGCATCTCTCGACACGACGCCGGTGAGGCGGCGGTTGCATTCGAAATCGCCGCCAGCAGCATGCCGAGGTCACGCGCGGTCGTCGTGTTGTTCAGGCCGGCGCGATAGGCTTTGCCGTCTTCGACCCCGCGCAGCACCAGGATCGAATCGGCGCCGAGGGCGTGTGCCGTCGCATTGGCCCGCTTCGCGTCCACCTTCGCGATCAGCAGGTTGGTCGCGAGATTGCTCGACACTGTTTCCATCAGCTCGATCAGCTCGCGAATCGAGGCACGCTGTCCGAGTCGCTTGTAGAGCGACGAATCAGAGTCGTCCGTGACGTCGAGCAGGTACGGCGAGCTGTCCGCGATCGAGCGAAACGTGTTCGTAATCGACACCGAGTCGTCGAGCGACAGCAGTCCCGCGTCGCGATCGCGAAACAGCTGGATCATGACGGGAATCTTCATCGTGCTCGCCGCGTGGAACCGTACCGCCGAGCCGACGGTTAGGGAGTCGCCGGTGGTGAGATCGCGGTAGTAGACGCCGACCGCCCGCGCCGGCGCCTGGGCGATGCGGGCCTTGACCCGGGATCCGAGACTCGAATCGCTCTGGCTCGTGAGTAAGAGAAGAAGTAGCAACGGCATACTGCGAAATAAGATACCGTATAGATTCTAGACCGTGAGCGAATCCGTGTTCGGCACCTACGACGCCGCCTTCGTACAGGCTATGTACGAGGAGTACCTCCGCGACCCCAACTCTGTGGGCCAGGAGTGGCGAGAGCTGTTTGAGAACGGAAAGCTCGCGGAGCTGCCGATTATTCCTGAGGCACCGGGTGCGCGGTCCGCGGTGAGCGGTACGCGGGAAACCCTAGCGGTGCCTGCTCCGGAACCGCCCGCGCACCGCGCACCACTCACCGCGTACTCCGTTCCAGCGAATGCCGTTCCCATCGCGGGCCCAGCAGCCCGGTTAGTAGCGAACATGACCGAGTCGCTCACCGTCCCCACGGCGACCTCGTTCCGCGACATCTCGGCTACCACGCTCGACACCCGTCGCAAGGCTCTCAATGCCCAGCTCGCCGCGAGTGGGAAGAAGATCTCGTTCACCCACCTGATCGGGTACGGGATCGTCCAGGCCGCCAAGCGCTTCCCCGTGATGACGCACCACTTCCAGGAAATCGACGGCAAGCCGTTCCGCGTGGATCCGGGCGGGATCGGCCTCGGGCTCGCCGTGGACGTCGAAAAAAAGGACGGCAGCCGGGCGCTGGTCGTACCGGTGATCAAGCACGCCGAGGCGATGGACTTCGCCGCCTTCCATGCCGCCTACGAGGCATTGGTCGAGAAGGCGCGGACCAACCGCGCGATGCCCGACGACTTTGCCGGTGGCACGATCCAGCTGACCAATCCCGGGACCCTCGGCACCGTCGCCTCGGTGCCGCGCCTGATGAAAGGTCAAGGCTCGATCATCGCGACCGGGGCCATCCGGGAAATCGCCGGCACGAAGATCATCACCATCACGAGCACGTACGATCACCGCATCATCCAGGGCGCGGAGTCTGGAATGTTTCTGCGCACCCTCGATTCTCTGCTGCAAGGCGAAGAGCGGTTTTATGAGGAAGTGACGGAGAGTCTGAGTGGTGCGCGGTCCGCGGTGAGCGGTACGCGGGAAACCACACCCCCTGCGGCTCCGGAACCGCCCGCGCACCGCGCACCGCTTACCGCGGACCAGTCGGTCGAGGATCTCAAGCACGTCGCCGCCGCGTACGCTCTCGTTCGAGCTCACCGCAACTTCGGGTACCTCGCCGCTCACCTCGACCCTCTCGGCAGCGAGCCTCCCGGCGATCCGTCGCTCGATCCGGGCCGCCTGGGCCTCACCCCGGAAATCATGGCGCGCATCCCGGCCGAGGTGCTGCGGATCTATGTGCCGGGCCAGACACTCGCCGAGGCGCTGCCGAATCTGCGCGCGACCTACTGCGGCACGATCGCCTACGAAGTCGAGCATATCGGCAGCCATGAAGAGCGCCTCTGGCTGCGGCAGGTGATCGAATCGGGGCAGCATCGGCGGCCGCTGTCACACGACGGGAAGAAGCAGCTGCTGGCACGTCTGACCGCCGTGGACGCGCTCGAGCGCTTCCTCCACAAGGCGTACCTCGGCCAGAAGCGATTCTCGATCGAAGGGCTCGACATGACCGTGCCGATGCTCGATTTCACGATCGAGCTCGCCGCCGCGCACGGGACGCGCAAGACGGTCATCGGCATGGCGCACCGCGGCCGGCTCAACGTGCTGGCGCACGTCGTGAACGTCCCGTACGAAACGATCCTCGCGGAGTTCGAGGGCGGCGGCAAAGAGGAGACGCCCGAGAACGAAGGGGCGACCGCCGGGACCGGCGACGTGAAGTACCACCACGGCGCGGAAGGGGTCTACCATACGGCGAGCGGTGCGGACATGGCCGTCACCCTGTCACCAAACCCCAGCCATCTCGAATCCGTCAATCCGGTGGTCGAGGGCCGCGCGCGGGCGAACCAGACGAATCGCAGCGGCCCGGCCGCCGAACACGACGCCAAAATCGCGCTTCCGGTGCTGCTGCACGGCGACGCCGCGTTCGCGGGCCAGGGCGTCGTCGCCGAGACGTTCAACCTCGCGCGGCTGCGCGGCTACACGACCGGCGGCACGAACCACCTGATTCTCAATAACCAGATCGGCTTCACGACGGACCCGCGCGAAGGCCGCTCGACTGACTACTCCAGCGATCTCGCCAAGGGCTTTGACGTGCCCATCATCCACGTCAATGCCGACGATCCCGAAGCGTGCCTCGCGGCGGTGCGGCTCGCGATGATGTATCGCGAGAAATTTCACGGCGACGTCGTGATCGACCTGGTAGGGTATCGCCGCTACGGCCACAACGAGGCCGATGAGCCGGCCTACACGCAGCCCACGATGTACGAGCGCATCAAGCAGACGCCGCCCGTGCGGGAGAAATATGCGGCGCAGCTGGCGAGCGAAGGCATCGTGGATGCGGCGCAGGCGCAGGCCGAGGCGGAGGCCGCCTATCAGCGTCTCGCCGCCGTTCAGCAGGCCGTGAAGTCGGGTCAACGGGCCGAAGAACCGCAACGCATTACCCGCGAGAGCACACCAGAGCCGGCGACCAAAGTCGGGGCCGATCTCCTGAGGAAGCTGAATGCGGGGCTGCTCGCCGTTCCGGACGGCTTCGCCGTGCATCCCAAGCTCGCGAAGCAGCTCGAGCGCAGGCGGGACGCGCTGACGTCCGCCGAGGGCATCGAATGGGCGCACGCGGAAGCGCTGGCGTTTGCGTCGTTGCTGGTGGACGGCAGACCGATTCGCCTGACGGGCCAGGACACCGAGCGCGGGACATTCAGCCAGCGGCATCTCGTGCTGCACGACATCCACGACGGCAAGCGCTACGCGCCGATCCAGCATCTTCCCGACGCGAAGAGTCCCTTCGAGCTCTACAACAGCCCGCTCTCCGAGTACGCGTGCCTGGGGTTCGAATACGGTTACGCCGTCGAGGCGCAGAACGCGCTGGTGCTGTGGGAGGCTCAGTTCGGCGATTTCGCGAACGGCGCCGAGGTGATCATCGATCAGTTCCTGATCGCCGGGTTGGCGAAGTGGGGCGAGACGTCGCGGCTCACGCTGCTGCTGCCCCATGGGTACGAAGGGCAAGGACCAGAGCACTCCAGTGCTCGCCTCGAGCGCTTCCTCGCGCTCGGCGCCGAAGGCAATATCCGCGTAGCGAACTGCACGACGCCGGCGCAGTACTTCCATCTCCTCCGGCGCCAGGCGCTGCACACCGAGATTCGGCCGCTGGTCGTGATGACGCCCAAGAGCCTGCTGCGCCTGCCGGCGGCGACCTCGCAGCTCGACGACCTGGTGCTCGGCAAGTTCCGGTCGGTGGTATGGGATCGGGATCGAACCTGGCCGGAGAAGGTCACGCGTCTGCTGTTGTGCAGCGGCAAGATCTACTACGACATCACCGCGTCGCCGCGCCGCGCGCAAACGCCTCACGTCAAGATCGGCCGCATCGAGCTGCTGTACCCGTTCCCCGCGACCGAGATCGGCGAATACTTACATCGCTATCCGAACCTCAAGGAAGTCGTGTGGGTGCAGGAAGAGCCGCGGAACATGGGCGCGCGGAAGTTCGTGCTGCCGAAGATTCGAGATGTGTTGCCGGCGGGGGTCACGCTGCAGGACGTCTCCCGGCCCGAGCGCTCGAGTCCCGCTGAGGGCTATCCCACGGCCCACAAAGCCGAGCAGGAGCGGATCGTCACCGCCGCTTACGGCTCCTAACGAAGGCATGCCCGGGTTTCAGGTAGTCCTCCGCTACGCGGTGTTTGGTCTCGTTATTCTGGCGGCCATCGTCGCGCTCGGCTCGTGGCTCGTCCGCACGCGCAAAGTTTCCAATTTCGGCGTGCTTGGCCGGACGCTCCGGTCGGTAACGGATCCGATCGTCCGGCCCGTCGAACGGCGCCTCGTGCGGATGGGAGGCAATCCCATACACGCCGGCGGCTGGCTCGTGGTGATCACCGCAGTGGGCGGTATCGTGCTGGTGTCGCTGAGCGGGTGGTTGATCGGGACATTTCAGGTGGCACAGGCCGCGGCGAGTGGCGGTCCACGCGGCACGTTCAGGCTCATCGTCGATCTCGCCTACCGAATCCTGTTTGCCGCTTTGATTGTGCGCGTGATCGCGGGGTGGTTCGGAATGTTCCGCTACTCACGCTGGATCCGGCCCGCCTATATCCTGACCGATTGGATGGTCGAGCCGATTCGCCGAGTCGTCCCGCCGCTCGGGGCGATGGATCTCAGCCCGCTCGTAGCGATGTTCGCCCTGAGCATCGTACGCCAAATACTCCTCTCGTCGCTGAGGCCCGGATGAGACTACTCAAAACACTCGTCAGCTTCATCGTCGGCACCATTGCCGGCGCCATCGGCAGCAAGCTCATCGGCCCGTTCGGGGCGATCCTCGGATTTATCGCCGGGGGAGTGGCGGCGTGGTGGGTGGCGCAAAAAATCGGGATTTTCGAATGAGCTCCTTAAGGAGCCTCTAGGGCACGGTTTCCCTTAAACACCCGCATCAGATAGTAGAGCGACGGGAACAGCACGATCGCGCCGGCCACGACCGCGATCAACGCCAGCTCGAGCGTGACGCGCGGCGCCGCGGCGCCCGCGATCGTCAGATCGGGTGGTAGCAGGGAGGGATACTGCGCGATTCCCCAACCCCACACGATGAGTGTCACCTGCGCCGCGGCCGCGATCCGTGCACGCTTGTACCGACGCCGCCAGAGACTCCAAAACGCAGCCAGCGCCGCGGCGCCGGTGAGCGCTACGACTCCTTCATCGACGGGTGGCGCTTGCGGGAACACCGCGAGACCGAGCACCGCCATCGCGAAGACCGCCGCGCCCGCTGCGATCGCGCGTAGACGAAAATCTTCTTGCAGTTCGGTATCTTTTGCTTCTAACGTCAAATACACGGCCGCGAGAAACGCAAAGCACGCGAGCGTGAAGATCCCGACGGCGAACCCGAAGGGTGTGAACCAGGAACGAATGAATGAAGTGACGAACGTTCCATCTCGGACGCCGAACCACACCGTGCCCGAGGCAACCGCCCCCACGCAGATACCGAGCAAAACGGGCGTGACCAGGCTCGCGGTCGCGAAGACTCGTCCTCCACCTCCGCCGTAGCTCTGAAATACAAAGGCGGATCCCCGCAGCACAATGCCGATGAGCATGAGCGTGAGGGGCACGTGCAGTCCGACCGCCATGGTCGCAAACGCTCGCGGGAAGCAGGTGAACAGCAGCACGATCGCGAGAATCAGCCAAACGTGATTCGCTTCCCACACGGGGCCGATCGCGTGCGCGATGAGGTCGCGCTGGCGCGCCTTGCGCGGCCCCGACGCCAGCAGGTCCCACACACCGCCACCGAAATCGGCGCCCCCGAGCAGCACGTAAGCGGTCAGGGCGGCGAGGATGACGCCCGCCAGCGTATCGGGGAGCGAGGGCATCAGGTCTGCGGACTCCGCACGATTTGCCGGTAGAGCAGCACAGCCACGATCACGCCCAGCGCGCAGTACAGCAGCGTGATCGTGGCGAACGGCACGATGAGACCCGGCATGGGCGTCACCGCATCGGCAGTCTTCAGAACGCCGAAAATGATCCAGGGCTGGCGGCCCAGCTCCGTGACCATCCAGCCGGCTTCCACGGCCAGAAACCCCGATGGGGCCGCGATCACGAGCGCCCACAGAAACCGGCGCCGCGTCGCGACGTCGCGCTTGCGCCACGCCAACCAACCCGCCCACAGACCGACGAGCGCCATGTACGTACCCAGCACGACCATCAGATCGAATGCCGCGTGCACGAGTGGCACGTTCGGCCACTCGTCCCGCGGCACGGCATCGAGCCCCTGAACGACGGCGCGCGGATCGTGAAACGCGAGCAACGAAAGTGCATACGGGATCTTGATGCCTGGACCAATCGTGATCGGCGCACCCGCGCGTGTTTCGTACAACGCTTCCATAGCCGCGAGCTTCACGGGCTGGCGGCGCGCCACGTACCGCGCCGCGATGTCACCGGAGATCGGCTGTAACACGGCGGCCGGCGTTCCCACCACCAGACCGATCGTCAGCGCAGCGCGGTGGAACGCACTCGTGCGATTCCGGAGCAGCATGAAGGCGTGAATCCCCGCCACGCCAAGTCCCGTGGCAGCATAGGCGGCAAGAGTCATGTGCAACGTCTGGGGAAACGCCGCCGGTGTACCCATCGCCGCGATGGGATCGATGCTGCTAAAAGAGCCGTTCGCGAGCGTGAAGCCGGTCGGCGTATTCATCCAGGCGTTCGCGATAACGACGAAGATGCCGGACGCCGCGCCGCTCAGCGCGACCAGGACGCCCGCGAGCAGGTGGGCGCGGGGAGACACCTTCTCCCAGCCATAGAGGTAGACGCCGAGGAAGATCGCCTCCGTGAAGAAGGCGAACCCCTCGAGGGAGAACGGCATACCGATGACCGGACCCGCGAGCGCCATGAATCGCGGCCAGAGCAGTCCGAGCTCGAAAGAGAGGACCGTCCCGGACACCGCGCCGACGGCGAACAGAATGGCGGTGCCGCGCGCCCAGCGCTTGGCGAGATCGAGGTAGACGGGATCGCGCGTCCGTTGCCAGCGACGCTCCGCGAGGACCATGAGCACGGGCATCGCGATCCCGATGACGGCGAAGATGATATGAAACGCGAGCGACACCGCCATCTGCGACCGGGCGGCAAGTAGATCGGACATGACGAATGATCAATGTAAAATGATCAATGATCAATGATCATTGATCGATGATCATTGATTATTGATCATTCGCAGCCGCTCGCCGATGCGTTGCTGCATATCGGGGTAAGCGCTGCTCAGCCGCTCCAGCACCGCTCGCGCGGAGTCCGGCTTCCCCACCGCGACGTAGGCGTCGGCCCTCAGGAAGCCGATGCGGAGCTGGAGCCGGCGATCATCCGGGCGCACCGGAAACCGCGCCAGAGCAGTCAACGCCGCGCGAGCATTGTCCCGGTCGTGCACGAGCGACTCGATCGCGAGCAATCGGACATTCGTGTCGTTGGGGAACTCCCGCTCCAGCTGAGTGAATAGCGTCGCCGCGCGTGCGCTATCGTGCTGCGCCCGCGCCTGCTGCGCCGCCTGATACAGGCCCGCCAGGTACAGCCGGTTCACGTCCGCGGTGTCACCCGAGCGAATGCCGACGCCGCCGGCGTAGGCGTAGACAAGATCGCCGCCCCTGTCCGCGGCTTTCAGGATGGCCGCGAAGCCGAAGACCCCCACCACCGCCGAGCCCCACAACGCCACGCGCGCGATATGCACGCTGCGCCGTTTGGCGAACAGCGCCCCGATCTCCAGCAGGGCGACGACCAGGAAAACGTTCCGTGCCCAGTGCCCCGCGTCCTCATGATCCATGACCGCCTGCCGGACCCC
>Ga0137418_10005271_pt1 | contig 11844 bp, 10 predicted proteins | sample CZODoug3_1_2_16f_FD_122242 | JGI IMG/M metagenome (GOLD analysis project Ga0137418, IMG submission 122242) | Vadose zone soil fungal communities from Angelo Coast Range Reserve, California, USA - CZODoug3_1_2_16fungal (Hybrid Assembly) | ecosystem: Environmental > Terrestrial > Soil > Vadose... | reverse complement strand
GGCCGGGGCGATCGAGCTGACGCCCTGATGTTCAAGAAAGTGCTGATCGCGAACCGCGGGGAGATCGCCCTGCGGGTCATCCGCGCGTGCAAGGAGCTGGGGATCGCGACCGTCGCCGTCTACTCCGAGGCGGATCGCGAGTGCCTGCACGTGCGCTTCGCCGACGACGACGTCTGCATCGGCCGGGCGCCGAGCCGCGACAGCTACCTCAACATCCCCCGTCTCATCGCGGCCGCCGAGATCACCGGCGCCGATGCGATCCATCCGGGATACGGGTTCCTCGCCGAGAACGCGGAGTTCGCCGAGAAGGTCGGGGCGTCCAACATCACGTTCATCGGCCCTACCCCCGACCAGATCCGCCAAATGGGGGACAAAGCCACGGCCCGCAAGATCGCCCAGAAGCTCAAGGTGCCTACGGTGCCCGGCTCGCCGGGCCCGGTGGAATCGCCCGAGGAGGGGTTGGAGATCGCCGGGACGATCGGGTTTCCGGTGATCATCAAGGCGGCGGCGGGGGGCGGGGGGAAGGGGATGCGCGTCGCGGCCGAGCCGCAGCAATTCGCGCAGGCCTTCAACCTCGCCACCCAGGAGGCGCTGGCCGCGTTCGGGTCGGGGCAGGTCTACATCGAAAAGTACCTGGCACGGCCCCGCCACATCGAAATCCAGATCATGGGCGACACGCATGGAAAGGTGATGCACCTGTGCGAACGTGACTGCTCGGTGCAGCGGCGGCATCAGAAGCTGGTCGAGGAGGCGCCGAGCCCCGCGCTTGACCAGACGTTGCGGGAGGACATCGGGGAGGCGGCGGTCAAGCTCGCGGAATCGATCGGCTACGTCGGTGCGGGCACGATCGAATTCCTGCTCGACGAAGACGGCTCCTTCTACTTCATGGAGATGAACACGCGCATCCAGGTCGAGCACCCCGTCACGGAGATGTGCACCAACTTCGACCTGGTGAAGGAGCAGATCCGGGTCGCGGCGGCGGAGCCGCTGTCGTTCGTGATGAACGGTCACCGGTTACGGGGTCACGCGATCGAGTGCCGCGTCAACGCCGAGGACCCCGCGCGCAACTTCCAGCCGTCCCCCGGACTGATCACCGCGTATCATCCGCCCGGTGGGCCCGGCGTGCGCGTGGACACGCACATCTACGCCGGCTACACCGTCCCGCCCTATTACGACTCGCTGCTCGCCAAGGTGATCGTGCACGGCAACACCCGGGCGGAGGCGTTGGCGCGTATGCGCCAGGCACTCGACTCGTTTATCATTGAAGGCGTGACCACGACCATCCCGTTCCTCGGCCGGGTGATGCGACACCCGGACTTCATCGAGGGGAAGATCGACACCAAGTTCCTGGAACGCGAGCCGCAGCTCCTCAAAGACCCGGCAGCATGAAGATCGACGTCTACTTCACCCCACTCGGCCTGAACGCAGGAGACTTGACCGGCCGGGGGGTCGTCGTCATCGACGTCCTCCGCGCGACGAGCAGCATCGTCGCCGCGCTGTCGGCAGGCGCCAAAGCCGTGGTCCCCGCGGCCACCTCCGAGGAAGCCGTCCGCCTCACGGCCAATCTGGAGAAGGACGGCATCGTACTCGCCGGCGAGCGGCGCATGGTCAAGATCGAGGGGTTCGGGTTGGGCAATTCCCCGCGCGAGATGACGGCCGAGGCGGTGGCCGGCAAGACGATCGTCCTGGCGACCACGAACGGCACCCCGGCGCTGGTGGCGGCCCAGGGGGGCGACCCGGTCCTCGTCGCCGCGGCGGTGAACTTCAGCGCCGTCGCCGAGCGGGCGCGGGCGGTATTCACCGAACGCGGCGACCTCGTGATCATCTGCGCGGGGCGCGAGAGGCAGTTCGCCCTCGAGGACGCCTACACCGCGGGACGGCTGGTCAAGGCGGTGAAGAAAGGCGCTCGCAAGGTGACACTCAACGACGCGGCGCAGGTGTCGCTCGACCTGGCGGGGCAACAGGGCGGTTGGGAGGACGCGTTCGAAGCGAGCGACGCCGCGCGCCAGCTGCTCGAGGCGGGCCTGGGCGACGACGTGACCTATTGCGCGCGTCCCGACCGTTTCAGCGTGGTCCCCGTGTACGCCGACCGCCGTATCACTGCATGAATGCGAAGGCGCGCAACGAGCTGATCGGCGTCGCAGCCCTGCTGCTCGGCCTGTTCTTCGGCCTCACGCTGCTGCAGCTCCCCCTCACCGGCAGCTGGGGCCGGGCGATCGGGGGGATGCTCTGGAAGGTGTTCGGCCTCGGCTCCGTGGTACTCCCGGTGCTGGGGATCGGATGGGCGCTGGCGGCGTTCGAGCGCCTCGGGCCCCTGTCGTGGGGTCGCGCGGCGGCGCTGGGCGCGGGGCTGATCCTGCTCGTGCCCTACGGCATTGCCATCGGCATCGGCCCCACCTTTCCCTACGACCACAGCCAGTGGAGCGCTACCCAAAAGCTCGTCGGCCTCTTCCCCGCGTTCCTTGCGAGCGGCATCCAGGGAGCGGTCGGGACCGCGGGCGGTGTGCTGGTCGGCCTATTCGCGCTGTCGGCGTTGGGGATCGTGACGGTGGGATGGCATCCGTTGGCGATGCTGCGAACTCGTGCGCGGTCCGCGGTGCGCGGTGCGCAGGAAGGCCCTGCGCCGACCAAGCCCAAACCGCCCGAGCGAGAATCGGAAGTCCCGCGCACCGCGCACAGCGCACCGCGCATCAAGAAGGTCGCCCCGCCGCCTCCCAGACCGGCCCCGCCCCGTCCCGCCGGCGTACTGCTCCCGCCCATCGAGCTGCTCACCGAGCCGCCCGGCGCCGTGGGCGACGCCGATGCGGTGGCCATTGAAGAGATGGGACGGCGCTTGGTCGCCACGCTCGAGACATTCCGCGTGAGCGCGCAGATCATTCACAAGACCGTCGGCCCCGTGGTGACGCGCTACGAGCTCGAGCCGGGGCGCGGCGTCAAGGTGGGTCGCGTGTCGGCGCTGGCCGATGACCTGGCGCTCGCGATGCGCGCGCAATCGCTCCGTATTGTGGCGCCAATCCCAGGAAAAGCCGCCATCGGCATCGAGGTCCCGAATCCGACGCCGCGCATGGTGCACATCAGGGAGCTGATCGATACGGCCGAGTTCCGGCGCCCGACGCGAACGCTGCCGGTCGTCCTGGGCCGCAACCTCGAGGGCGACGAAGTTGTGGACGACCTCGCCAAGATGCCGCACCTCCTGATCGCGGGGGCCACCGGCTCGGGGAAGTCGGTCTGCATCAACGCCATGATCACGAGCCTCGTGTACGCGCACCCGCCCGAGAAACTGCAGCTGCTGATGATCGACCCGAAGATGGTCGAGCTGTCGATGTACGCGGCGCTCCCGCATCTCGGCCTGCCGGTGGTGACGAGCCACCACAAGGCGGCGAACGTGCTGAAGTGGGGCGTGTGGGAGATGGAGCGGCGCTACCGGCTGTTGCACGCCAATCACGCCCGCAACATCGGCGACTTCAACCGCAAGGTCGAGGAGAAGAAGCCCCTCAAGGGACCGCGCGAGACGCTTGCCACCCAGGCGGGGCTCCAGAAGGAGCTGCCGCTCGACGGCGAGTACAAGGACGGGATCCTCCCCTACATCGTGCTGATCGTGGATGAGCTGGCGGACCTGATGCTCACGGTGCAGGGGGAGATCGAGACTCCGCTCGCTGTGCTGGCGCAAAAGGCGCGCGCCATCGGCGTCCACCTGATCCTCGCGACGCAGCGCCCGTCGGTGAACGTGATCACCGGCCTCATCAAGGCGAACTTTCCCTGCCGCATCGCGTTTCGCGTGTCGGCCAAAGTCGACAGCCGCACGATCCTCGACCAGAACGGGGCCGAAACGCTGCTCGGCAACGGCGACATGCTGTTTCTGCCGCCCGGCAAGAGCGAGCCGATGCGCGTGCAGGGGGCATTCATTTCGACGGACGAAACCGAGAAGCTGATGGAGTGGTACAAGGCGCACGCGCGCAAGACGGAGCCGGTGCCGGGCAAGCCGTCGATCGACGAGCAGGTGGCGGCGCTGGAGGAGGCGGCGAAGGCGGGGGACGAAGGAGGAGGGATGGGGGAGGGGTCGGGCGAGCGCGACCCGCTCTTCCGCCCGGCCGCCGAGGTGTGCATCCAGAACCAGCTCGGCTCGACGTCGCTGCTGCAGCGACGCATGAGCATCGGCTACGGGCGCGCCGCGCGGATCATCGATCAGCTGGAGCTCGCCGGGATTCTAGGACCCGCGAACGGCTCTAAGCCGCGCGATGTCCTGGTGGGCCTCGAGGACCTCGACGAAATCGTGGGCGCGAGTGAATAGGACACCGCCCGCGTAGATTGGGTTAGGGCACAGACCGGCTCGCGATTAGGTTGCCGCCATGAAAAGCGGCATCAAGAGCGATCCCGAGCAGTGGACCGACGAGCGCCACAAGCGCGGCCTCGCCGGGGAGGAGCGGGCGATCCGTTACCTCCAGAGTCGCGGCTGGGACATCGTGGCGCACCGGTTCCGCGTGGGACGGGTGGAGGTCGATGTGGTGGCGCGCCGCGGCCAGCTGGTGGCGTTTGTCGAGGTGAAGGTGCGGCAGGGGGACGCGTTCGGTAGCCCGTTTGAGGCGGTGACGGGTGCCAAGCGGCGCGAGATCGTGAAGGCGGCGCGCGTCTGGGTGGACCGCTGCGGCAAGCCGTCGGACATCTACCGTTTCGACTGTATCGCATTGGTGGGATATAAGTTAGAGCACTTGGAAGACGCGTTTCGTCCTGGCTGGCGGTAGTCCCAGCTTCGGTATATATTCGGGCCTTACCCAAACAGGCTCGCAACTCATGTCGAGGACACTCATGACGGCGCTTCCCCCCCGCGAGAACCGCGAACCGCCCAAGCTTTCCGACGACCGTCGGAAAGCGTTGTCGCTAGCCATCACCCAGATCGAGAAGACGTGCGGTAAGGGCTCCATCATGCGGATGGGAGCCGACACGCCGCAGGTGCGGCTCGAGGGGATCTCCACCGGGGCGATCAACCTCGACGCCGCGATCGGGATCGGCGGCATCCCGCGGGGCCGGGTGACCGAGATCTTCGGCCCCGAGTCGAGCGGCAAGACGACGCTGGCCCTGCACGTGGTGGCGCACGCGCAGAAACTGGGCGGCGCCGCGGCCTACATCGACGCCGAGCACGCGCTCGACGTGGAATACGCGAAAAAGCTCGGCGTGGACATCGAGAACCTGCTCGTCTCCCAGCCCGACACGGGAGAGCAGGGGCTCGAGATCTGCGAGATTCTCGTGCGGTCCGGCGCGGTGGATGTCGTCGTGGTCGACTCGGTGGCGGCGCTCGTTCCCAAGGCCGAGATCGAGGGTGACATGGGCGACTCGCTGCCGGGGCTGCAGGCGCGCCTGATGAGCCAGGCGCTGCGCAAGCTCGCCGGCGCCATCAACCGCTCACGCACCTCCGTGATCTTCATCAATCAGCTGCGTGAGAAGATCGGCGTGATGTTCGGCAACCCCGAGACGACGAGCGGTGGGCGCGCCCTCAAGTTCTACGCCTCGGTACGGCTCGACATGCGGCGCATCGCGCCGGTCAAGGACCGCGAAGTGGTGATCGGCAACCACGTCCGCGTGAAGGTCGTGAAGAACAAGGTGGCGCCGCCGTTCCGCCAGGCCGAGTTCGACATCATGTTCGACGAGGGCATCAGCCACGAGTCCTTGCTCGTCGACATCGCCGCCGAAGCGGGGATCATCGAGAAGTCCGGCGCCTGGTACTCCTACGGCAAGGAGCGGATCGGCCAGGGCCGGGAGAACGCGAAGCTGTACCTGAAGGACCACCCCGACATGTCGGCCGAGGTCGAGGCCCGCGTCAAGGAGCACCTCGGCGTCAAGGCCGCTCCCAGTCCGGCAGCGGGCGAGGACGACGAGGGCGCCACGCCCGAGGAATAAATGCTGCTCACCGGGCTCGCCCCCGATCCGCGCCGGCCGGACTACCGACTGGTCGAAGTGGATCGGGGGCGCTTTGCGTCCCTCCCCGCCGAGTCCCTGATCGGCCTCGGTCTCGTCGTGGGTGGTGAGATCGGCCCGCGCGTGCTCGCGCGGCTGCAGGAGCTCGCCGATCTTGAAGGGGCCCACCGCGCCGCCCTGCGAGCCCTGGCGCGACGCGCCCACGCCCGCCACGACCTGCGCCGCCGCCTGCTCCAGAAGCAGCATCCCCCTGCCGCCGTGGACGGCGCACTCGCGCGCCTCGCCGCGCAGGGCCTGCTGGACGACGCGGCCTTCGCGCGCGACTACGCCGCTGTCAAAGCCGCGCGCGGTCGCGGCCCCGCGCGGCTTATCAAGGACCTGCTCGCGCAGGGCGTGGACCGCAGCGTGGCCGAGGCATCGGTGCGCGCGGCGCTCGCCGACGAAGGGGTGGACGCCGACGCGGCCGTGCGGGCGGTGGCGGAGAAGCGGGCGAGACAGCTGGCGGGGCTGCCGGCGCCGGTGCGGAAGCGACGGCTCGTCGCGTTCCTCGCGCGGCGGGGGTTTCAGGGGGCCCTCGTCCGCGCCATCGTCGAGGCTCTTTAAGTCCTAGTATATTCCGTCCCATGAAGTCCGCCGACATCCGTCGCAAATTCGTGGACTACTTCAGCGCCGCCCCCCGGTCCCACCGGGAGGTGCCGAGCTCCTCGCTGGTCCCGGCGGACGACCCCACGCTGCTCTTCACCAACGCGGGGATGGTGCAGTTCAAACGCGTGTTTCAAGGGCTGGAACGTCGCGATTACAAGCGCGCCGTCACCTGCCAGAAGTGCGTGCGCGCCGGCGGGAAGCACAACGACCTGGAACAGGTAGGCCATACCGCGCGGCACCACACCTTCTTCGAGATGCTCGGCAACTTCTCCTTCGGCGACTACTTCAAGAAGGAAGCGATCGAGTACGCCTGGGAGTGGGTGACGGGCGAGCAATGGCTGGGCATTGCTCCCGACCGCCTGTACGTGACCGTGCACCACTCGGACGATGAGGCGCGGCAGCTGTGGCGCAAGATCACCGGCATTCCCAACGAGCGGATCTTCGGCCTCTCCGACAAAGACAACTTCTGGCAGATGGGGGATACGGGGCCGTGCGGACCGTGCTCCGAGATCCTCGTCGATATCCGGGACAAGGGAGAACGGAGAGGGACGCCCGGTCTCGACGATTTCGTGCGGCTCTCCGAAGCAGGGAAGTTTCTCGAGATCTGGAACCTCGTGTTCATGCAGTTCGACCAGCAGCCGGACGGCACGCGCAAGCCGCTTCCGAAGCCCTCGGTCGACACGGGCGCCGGCCTCGAGCGGATTACGTCGGCGCTGCAGGGCGTCCCGACGGATTACGACACCGATCTGTTCCAGCCCATCATCGCGCAGGCGGTGGACGTGGTGGGGAAACCCTACGACCGCGGTCCCGGGGGGGCGCCGTACCGCGTCCTCGCCGACCACGCGCGCGCGGTGGCGTTCCTGCTCGCCGACGGCGTCTACCCGTCGAACGAAGGGCGCGGCTACGTGCTGCGTCGCATCCTGCGGCGTGCGGTGCGTCACGCGTGGCTGCTGGGCCGACGCGAGCCCACGCTCGCGCCCCTGATCCGCACCGTCAGCACCTTGATGGGGCCGGTGTATCCCGACCTCGTGCACAAGGAGCCGCACATCGAGCGCGTCACGCGCGCCGAGGAGGAACGCTTCCTCGAGACGATCGAGGGCGGCCTCGGCCGGCTGGACGAGCTGAAGGGCGCGTCGGTGGTCTCCGGCGAGGATGCGTTCAAGCTGTACGACACCTACGGCTTCCCCATCGACCTGACGCAGCTCATCGCCGGCGAGCGCGGGCAGACCGTGGATGTCGAGGGCTTCGAGCGCGCCCTCGAGCAGCAGCGCCGTCGCTCCAGGTCGGCACGGCAACTGAGCGCGTCGCAACGCGTGGTCGAAAAGACGGGGGGATGGATCAACCTGAAGGCCAAGGGCCACCAGAAATGGGTCGGCTACGAAGCGACCCGGGCCGAGACCGAGCCGATCGCGTTTCGCCAGCAGGGTGACCAGCTGGAGCTGGTGCTCGAACAGAACCCGTTCTACGCGGAGTCCGGTGGCCAGGTGAGCGACACCGGCGTCGTGAAGGGCGACGGTTGGGAGCTGATCGTCGAGGACGTGGAGAAGGTGGACGGCAAGAGCGCCGTCGTGGGCACGTTCGGTGAGACCTTCGAGCCGACCGGCGCGCTGGCGCAGGTGAACGAGGCGCGGCGCCGCAACATCGAGCGCAATCACACCGCGACGCATCTCGTGCACGCCGCGCTGCGCAAGATCCTGGGCAGCCACGTGCGCCAGGCGGGCTCGGTGGTGGCGCCGGAGCGGTTGCGCTTCGACTTCAGCCACCACGGACCGATCGCGGACGATCAGCTGGGCGCCATCGAAGCCGAGGTGAACGCGCACATCTGGGAGAATCTCCCGATTGAGACGCGCGAGATGGCCTACAAGGATGCCGTCGCGGCGGGGGCGATGGCGCTGTTCGGCGAGAAGTACGGCGACCGCGTGCGCGTGGTGGATGTCCCCGGCGTGTCGCTGGAGCTGTGCGGCGGCACGCACGTCGCTGCGACGGGCCAGATCGCGCTGTTCCGATTCACCCACGAAACGGGCGCGGCGGCGGGCGTGCGGCGCGTCGAGGCCCTGACCGGCCCCGCGGCGTATCGTTACGGGCTCGATCTGGAGCGGCGGCTGGACGAGGCGGCGGGGCTGCTCAAGGCCCAGCCCGAGCACCTGGCGCGTCGCATCGAGACGATGCTCGAGGAGAACCGGAAGCTCGAGAAGCGGATCGGCGAGATGCTGAAGGGGGGAAGCGGGACGGGGGAAGGGGGAAGCGTAGAACGCCTGGGCGACGTTGACCTGCACGTCGGCGAGAGCGACCTCGACGATCGTACCCAGATCGGGGTCCTGATGGACGGCTTCCGGTCCAAGCACAAGCGTGCTATCTCGGTGCTGTTCACGACGGGCACGCGCCCCGGCATCCATGTCGCCGTCACCGACGATCTCGTGTCGCAGGGCCTCAAGGCGGGCGAGATCGTCAACGCCATCGCGCAGGCGGTTGGGGGCAAGGGGGGCGGCCGTCCCCACTTCGCGTCCGCGGGGGTGGGCGACGCCACCCAGCTCGCGTCCGCGCGTGCCCAGACGCCCACGATCGTCAAGAGGTTCGCGAAGCCGTGACTCGCTCCGAAGTCCTCGCCTGGCTGGGCACGCGGCGTCCCGCGCCGCCGGCAGCGCTGCGCGCGCAGATCGAGCGTGCGGTCAGCGACACGGCGCTACCGCTCCCCGCGCACCTCGCGGAATTGGGCCGAGCCCTGGTCGGCAGGGTGGCGTCGCGGCCCAAGGGGGGACGGGAGCTGGCGCTCGACCTGCTCGCGGCCGACGCGTTCATCACATACGCCTTTGAGGCGCAGGCCGAAGCCGACGTGGGTGGAGTCGCGCGGCTTGCCGCAGGAGTGTTCGCGTGACGGCGCTGGGACGGGGAGGTCTGCTGGTTCTCGTGGACCCCGCGCGGACCGAGGGCTCAGAGGCTGCACGGCTGGCGCGTGAAGCGCAGGCGGCCGGCGGGGCCGGGATGCTGATCGGCTCCTCATTCGACGGCGCGGCGCAGACGCACGTGGTGGCCCGCGCCATCCGTGACGCCGCGCCCGGCTTTCCGCTGGCGCTCTTCCCGGGTTCCGCCATGCAGCTGACCGACGAAGTAGATCTCGTGCTGTTCCTGTCGCTCGTCTCCGGCCGCAACCCCCAGTACCTGATCGAGGAGCACGTGCGCGCGGTGCCGTTCCTGCAGCGCCATCCGGTGGCCACGCTGTCGACCGCCTACATCCTGATCGACGGCGGGCGGGTCACGAGCGTCGAAGCCGTGAGCCAGACGCGACCGCTGCCGGCGGACAAGCCGGAGCTCGTGGCGGCGCACGCGACCGCCGCGCAGCTGATCGGGATGCAGGCGGTGTACCTCGACGCCGGCAGCGGTGCCGCGCGGCCCGTGCCGCAGGACGTGATCCGCGCCTGCCGCACCGCGGTGCCCGACCGGCCGCTGTTCGTGGGCGGCGGCATCAAGACTCCCGCGCAGGCGAGGACGGCGCGGGCGGGGGGCGCGGACTTCGTCGTGATCGGCACCGCCGTCGAGGAGCAGGGCACCGCGGTCGGCGTGCTGGGAGCGTTCGTGGAAGCGGTCCGATGAGTACGCCGCTCGAGCAGATCCGGGCGTCGCTCGAGGCCCTGGCGGGCCTCGCCGCGCGCGTCTCGGCGGATCAGGCCGAGGACATCGCCGCGATCGCCGATCGCTACGAGGCGGCGCTGCGCGCGGGGGGGACGCTCTTCTTCGCGGGCAACGGCGGCAGCGCCGCCGACGCCCAGCACCTCGCCACGGAGTACGTGGTGCGCTACCAGACGACGCGCCCCGCGATGCGCGCCATGGCCCTCACGACCGATACGTCGCTCCTCACCGCCTGCGCCAACGATCTCGGGTTCGATGAGGTGTTCTCACGCCAGGTCGAGGCGTTGGCGGAGCCCGGGGACCTGCTGGTGCTGCACTCGACCAGCGGCGAAAGCCCCAACGTGATCCGCGCGGCCCAGGCCGCGAAAGCGCGCGGCGTCACCGTCATTGCCTTCCTCGGGAAGAGCGGCGGCCACTTGAAGGAGCTGGCGGACGTGGCGCTCGTGATCCCCGCGGACGACACCGCCCGCATTCAGGAGCTGCACCTCGCGATCGAGCACGTGATCTGCGATCTCGTGGAGGACCGGCTGCGGGGATGATCGACCTCGCCGGGAAGCGCGCGTTCGTGACCGGCGGGGGAAGGGGTATTGGACGCGCCACGACGCTCTTGCTCGAGCGCGCGGGCGCCCGGGTCGTGGTGGGCTATCGCGACCGCAAGCCAGGTCCCAATTCGGTCGGTGGCGACCTGGGGGATGCCGTCGTCGCACGGCGTGTCGTCGCCGACGTCGTAAAGAGCCTCGGCGGACTCGACATCCTCGTCGTGAACCACGGCGTTTGGCCTCCCGACGACGTCCCGCTCGCCAAGATGAGCGACGCGCAGTGGGAAAGCACGCGCCGCGCCAACCTCGACGCCGCCATCTACGTTTGCCGAGCCGCGATCCCGCACCTCTCCGAGGGGGGCACGATCGTGCTGGTCTCGTCGACCGCCGGCCAACGCGGCGAGGCCTTCCACGCCGACTACGCTGCCACCAAGGGCGCCGTCATCGCGCTGACCAAATCTCTCGCGGTGGAGCTTGCGCCGGGTATCACAGTGAATTGTGTCGCTCCGGGATGGGTGGATACGGAGATGGCCCGACCGGCACTCACCCCTGCTATCGCGAAGTCGATCCCCCTCGGTCGTGTCGCGAGTGCCGAAGACATCGCGGGCCCGATCGTGTTCCTGTGTTCCAGCCTGGCGCGGCACATGACGGGCGAGATTCTCAATGTGAACGGCGGCTCGGTGCTCTGTGGGTAGTTTCCCGTCCCGGCTCGCCATCCCCCGCGAAGTCCTGAACATCGCCAAGACGCTCGAGGACGCCGGCTACGAGACCTGGTGCGTGGGCGGCGCGATCCGCGACACGTTGCTGGACGCGCCGCACAACGACTTCGATCTCACTACCGCCGCGCCGCCGCCCGAGGTGCAGAAGCTGTTCAAGCGGACGGTGCCCGTGGGCATCGAGCATGGGACGGTGGCCGTGCTCGACGCGAACAACCGGCCGCACGAGGTCACCACCTTCCGCAAGGACATCAAGACTGACGGCCGTCACGCCGTGGTGGAGTTCGGCGTCTCGCTGATGGACGACCTGGCGCGGCGCGACTTCACGATCAACGCGATCGCCTACCATCCGCTGCGGCACGAGTGGCGCGATCCATTCGAGGGCGCCGGCGATCTCGAGAAGA